>Ga0307373_10003136_pt1 | contig 29081 bp, 25 predicted proteins | sample OX2MG_FD_202534 | JGI IMG/M metagenome (GOLD analysis project Ga0307373, IMG submission 202534) | Soil microbial communities from Risofladan, Vaasa, Finland - OX-2 | ecosystem: Environmental > Terrestrial > Soil > Coastal area > Acid sulfate soil | place: Finland: Risofladan, Vaasa | collected... | reverse complement strand
CCATCCGGCGCGCGGAGTCGAACGACCCGGTGTTCATGCTCGACGAGGTGGACAAGATCGGCGCCGACTGGCGCGGCGACCCGTCGTCCGCGCTGCTCGAAGTGCTCGACCCGGAGCAGAACAAGGATTTCCGCGACAACTATCTCGACGTGCCGTTCGACCTTTCGAAGGTGATGTTCATCACCACCGCCAACAGCCTGGAGACCATCCCGCCCGCCCTGCGGGACCGCATGGAGGTCCTGAACCTGTCCGGCTACACCGAAGAGGAGAAGCTGCAGATCGCGCAGCGATTCCTGATCCCCAAACAGCTCGCCGCGCACGGCCTGAGGACCGACGAGGTCTCGATGTCGGAGGAGGCTGTCCGCCTCATCATCCGCCAGTACACGCGCGAGGCGGGCGTGCGCAACCTGGAGCGCGAGATCGCTTCCGTGATGCGGCGCGACGTGGCCGACATGGCGGTGGGAAAGCGCCCCCGGCGCGGGTCGGACGACTCGAAGAGGGTGCGTGCGGCGCTGGGCAAGCGTCGTTTCTTCGATGACGCGGCTGAGCGCATCGACCGGCCCGGTGTGGCCACGGGGCTGGTGTGGACGCCGACCGGCGGCGAGATCATCTTCGTCGAGGCGGCGCTCACGCCCGGCAAGGGCGAGCTCAAGCTGACCGGACAGCTCGGCGAGGTGATGAAGGAGTCGGCGTCGGCGGCCCTGTCCTACCTGAAAGCGCGCGCGGCGGACATCGGCATCGACCCGTCGCTCTTCGACAAGAACGACATCCACGTGCACGTGCCCGCCGGGGCGCAGCCGAAAGAGGGGCCGTCCGCCGGCGTGACGGTGCTGACGGCGATGGCCTCGATCCTCACCGGCCGGCCCGTGCGAGACGACGTGGCGATGACCGGCGAGATCACGCTGCGCGGGCGCGTGCTGCCGATTGGCGGGATCAAAGAAAAGGTTCTCGGTGCGCATCGCGCGGGACTGCGCCGCGTGCTGCTGCCGACGCGCAACGAGGCGGACCTCGACGACATTCCCGCGGACCTGCGCAAGGAGATGCAGCTCGTGCTGGTCGAGTCGATCGACCAGGTGCTTCGCGAGGCACTGACGCCACGGGCTTCGGCCAACGGCGCCGGCGGATCGCGCTCCGCCGCCAGGAATGGCGCCCCTACGCGCTCCCGTGCCGTGTCGCGCGCAGCAGGATCCGGTCGTGTGCGGCCATCTCCGCCGAGTCGTCCAGCGGCGAAAGCTCGCCGGCGCCGCGACGCTTGAGGGCGTTCCAGATCAGGTAGTCGGCCAGTTGCGGATTCTTCGGCAGCAGGCTGCCGTGCAGGTACGTGCCGATCACGCCTTCCTGCAGGCATCCCTCGAAGCCGTCCGACCCGTTGTTGCCGTGGCCCAGCCGCACCTTGCCCAGCGGACCGGCTTTGGCGCCGAGAAACGTGCGTCCGCTGTGGTTCTCGAAGCCGACCAGCGTCTTGGGCGTCAGGTCTGCGACCTGGGTCTCGACGACCACGTCGCCGATGAACCGCTTCTTCCCTGCCTCGGTACGCACGTCGATCAGGCCGATGCCGGGATATTTCTCGCCCTGCGCGGTCTGGTAGTAGTGGCCGAGCAGCTGGTATCCGCCGCACACGGCGAGAACCTGAGCGCCGTCGTGCACGGCGCGCTGCAGCGGCTCCTGCTTGAACTCGAGAAGATCTTCGTAGACCAGCGCCTGCTCGCGGTCCTGGCCGCCGCCGAAGAAGAAGACGTCGACGTCCTCCATCTCCTTGTGGGTCCCGCGCCCGAGCTCGAGCACGCGGGCGTCGAAGCCGCGCCATTCCGCGCGTTTGAGCAGCGTGAGGATGTTTCCACGGTCCCCGTAGATGTTCATGAGGTCGGGGTAGAGCCAGCCGACGGTGAACTTCATATGTCCCTTAAGTGTCCCAGTAAGGCTTGGCCCAGCCGCGCCTGACCAGCTCGGCGCGCAGGTCGAGCATCGCCGTGTAGGTGCACAGCAGGTGCGCGGTCTCCCCCTCCTCGGTGACCTTGATCAGCTGGTCGAGGGCTTTCGCAGGATCGGTTTCGGGTTCCTCCGCGCTGACGCCGGCGTACTTCAGGCGCACCGCCAGGTCGTGCGCGCGGGTGCCCGCCGGCACCACGACCCTGGCCTTGCCCTTCAACATCTCGAAGTCGACGTCCCAGATCCAGGAGACGTCGGTGCCGTCGGCCTTGCGATCGTTCAGGCCGATCAGGAAGCTGTTGCCGTGCGCGAGGTCGACGGCTGTCCGAAGTGTCTCGTTGAAGCCGGCTGGGTTCTTGGAGAGCACGAGGTTGAGGTTGCGGCCGCGGAACTCCATGCGCTCCTGCCGCCCAAACGCTGCACTGAAGGTGCGCATGCGCTCGGCGATGTAGTCGGGCTCGAGGCCGATCGTCCTTGCCGCCGCGAACGCGGCGAGCACGTTGTAGCAGTTGTAAAGGCCGCCAAGCGGGAAGTCGATGCGCGTGCCGTCGATGGTCGCGGCGAGGCTGGCGAAGCCGTTGAGCTCGATCTTCGTCGCCGTCAGCTCGGGCGTGGGTCGAGCAAAGTCGCCGTTGGGGCAGTGGTACACCCCGTCATGCCCGACGTAAACCGCGTCGAAATGCAGGCTCGACCCGCATCGCGGGCACGTGCGCGCATCGGCCGCGTGAGGCAGCTCCTTCGCCGCGATCGAGGTGTCGTCGAGGCCGTACCACAGGGGCGGGCTCGGCAGGCCGAGGCCGATCTCCGCGACGCGAGGATCATCGGCGTTGAGGATGGCGCGCGCGTTCTCCGGGAGAGCGGCAAGGGCCGATTCGATCTTGATCGCGATCGATTCGAGCTCGCCGTAGCGGTCCAGCTGGTCTCGAAACAGGTTCATCACCAAAGTCACGCGCGGTTGGAGCTCGGCGACCGCTTTCGGGAGGCTTGCCTCGTCGATCTCGAAGACGCCCCAGTCCGCACGCAGGTTGCCGCCCGCATCCGCGCGATCGAGGGCCGCGGCGGTGACCCCGAAGATCAGGTTGGCCCCGGCGCGGTTGGCGACGACCCGGTGGCCGGCGCCCTCGAGCAGCCAGCTGATCAAGCGCGCCGTGGTCGTCTTGCCGTTGGTGCCGGTGATCACGATTGAGCCCTGGTTGAGGTCTTGCGAGAGCTTGGTCAGCACCCGCGGGTCGATGGCTCGCGCGACGTCACCGGGTAGAGTCGTGCCGCCCCCGCGTCCGCTCACACGGCTCAACGCGCCCGTCGCCTTGCCGGCCCAAACGGCAGCCGTCTTGCGAATCGAGGTCACGCCCAGCGGCCGACGGCGCGCGTCACCGCCGTCCAGCAATCAAGGGATGCCGTGGCCTCGCGCGCCTGCTCACCATCCGTGCAACGCAGGAAGAAAGCGGAGCCGCTGCCCGTCATCTGCCAGCGGGGGCCCAGGCGTTCGGCGAAATCGACCAGGCGCGGCTCGGCGCGCTCGGCCGCGCGCAGCAATTGATTCGGAGCTTCGCCCTGCACTTCGTCCCACGCAAGGTACACGGACGCGGTCGACAGCTCGATGCCAGGCCACGCGATCGCGAACCATGCCTGCGGGGTGGGCAGGGAGGTCAGCTTCTCGCCACGGCCCTCGGCCCTCGCCGTGCCGCCGGCGAGGAAGAAAGTCACGTCGGCGCCGATCGACATCGCCAGAGCCCGAAGGTCGACGTCGAGCCGGTGCAGCGCCGCCAGGCCTCTCAGCGCCGCGGCGGCGTCGGAGCTTGCACCGCCCATCCCCGATCCAGGCGGAATGCGCTTGTGAAGGTGGAAACGCGTCGGGAGCGACCGGCCAACCGCCAGCTCGAGTGCGTGGTGGGCTTTCAGGATCGAGTTTTCGTGGCTGTTCGCGACCAGCAGGCCGGAAATCGTCAGGCTGGTCTGGCCTGCCGCAACCATCTCCAGCAGGTCGTGAACGCCGATCGCCTGGATCGTCGTCCGGACATCGTGAAAGCCGTCATCGGTGCGCCTGATCACCTCCAGGTCCAGGTTGAGCTTGGCGCGCGCAGGCAGCGCGAGGGTCAAGGGGTCGCGCGCTTGAGCTGCGCCCGGTACCTGAGCGCGCGGTCCTGGTAGTGCTGAGCCGTGGTGCCGACCCAGTGGTTGGATGACCCGTCCAGCGCTTTCTTCACTGTGGCAGGCACGCCCGCCGCCATGTGTCCCGGCGGCACCTCTTTGCCCTCCTGCAGGACGGCGCCCGCAGCGAGCATCGAGCCTGCGCCAAGCCGGCTGCGCTGCAGCATGGTGGCGCCCATGCCGACCACGGCGCCCTGCTCCACGACGCAGCCCTCCAGCTGAGCGGAGTGACCAACGCTGGCGTTCTTCTCGATCACCGTCGGCAGGTTTTCGGCGCAGTGGAGGACAGCATTGTCCTGTACGTTCGCGCCCTCACCGATGGAGATCCTGGCTTCGTCACCACGCAGGACCGCGCCGAACCAGACGCTCGCGCCGGCCTGGACCTCCACGTCTCCGATGAGGACCGCGGTCGGTGCGATGTACGCGTCGGGATGCACGCTGGGGCGCTTCCCGCCGAGCTCGAACTCCACTGGCCTCTATAATCCTAGCTTCGTGACTTTGTTCTCCAAACCGGTGATGACTCGTGGCTAAGCGAACCGCCTCCGCCAAGAAGCAGGCACGCTCCGGCGTGAAGCGCGCGGCGCGAAATCGGGCCGTGCGCTCCGAGGTCAAGACGATGGTCGTCAAGGCCAGGCGGTCGATGACGGAAACGGGCGGCGACGGCTCGGATCGACTCACAATCACGCTCGACGCGGTGCGCTCGCTTGACCGCGCAGCGTCGAAGGGCGTCCTTCACAGGAACAATGCGGCGCGGCGCAAGGGACGGCTTGCCCGGCAGATGGCAAAGCTCGCAACCGCGGCGCCGGCTCCCGCCGCCAGCAAGGGCAAGAAAGCCGCGGTTTCGGCTCCGGCGCCGGGCAGGGCCACGGCCACGGCTGCCTCGAAGGCTTCTGCTGCGGCCAAGTCGGCTGCCCCGGCCAAGTCGGCTGCCCCGGCCAAGTCGGCCGGGACCGCCAAGACTGCTTCGAAGAAGAAGTAGCCCGGGCTCTCTAGAGCCTGGTCAGCAGAACCTCCAGCCCGAGCTCGGCGTCGATCTGGCCTGACTTGACCTCCCACTCGTAGTCTCGAATCTTCCTCAGCGCTGCTTCGAGGCGATCGGGGTCGGCCTGCTCCGCCGCGTCGTAAGCCTTCTGGACCACGAAGCGGTGCTCGGTCATCTCGTCCTGGACGCGCTGCAGCGTCTGGCCGCGCTCCTGCTTCGCGCGGACCTCGAGCACCAGCGCTATGTGGCGCGCCATGCGATAGGCGACGGACGTCGGCTGCATCCCGGCGCCCGTCAGGCTGCGCGCGATCGTGAGCGCCTGGGCCGTCGGGCGGGGCAGCAGGTTATCGGTGAGCTTGAAGATCTCGTCTTCTCGACCGCCCGCAAGCAGGTCCGAGATGACCTCCGGGTTGAGCTTGGCGCCCGAGGCCCTGTACGCGGCGAGCTTGGTCAACTCGGAGTCGATCACGCTGAGGTCCGGTGGCGTGACGCGGACGACCTGCGCCGCCACGGCCGCGGTCAGCTGGTGCTTTTCAACGGCGCGGCGGGCCGTCCAATCGCTGAGCGCTCGACCTTTCAGGCGCTGCATCTCCTCGACTGTTCCGCCCGCGGCGCTGATCGCCTTCGCCAGCTTGTTGGTCGCGCCGAGACGGCCCGCGACCGTAACCACGACACGAGTGGTCGGCGGAATCTCCCCCAGCGCCGCGGCCATGCCCTCGGCGCGCGTGGTGGGGATCATGCGGGCGAAGACGACGCGATACGGATCGAGGAAGGGCGCTTGCAGGACTGCGTCCTGGAGCCTCGCCGCGCTGAGACCCGCGCCCTCGAGCGTTTCCAAACCGAAGTCGGAGACGAGATCGGCGGTCCACTGCTGGAGGATGGCGCGCGCCTTCTCGTCGACGAGAAAACGCTCATCGCCGTGGAGCAGCACGGCCATCGCCGCCGGCCGGTTCGTCGCGCGAGGCATCCTTGCGATCGTACCCCTGATCGGTGATTCTGCTCATGGATCACATGGCGAGCGTGATCGTTCCCTCCTGGTCGGTCCGCAGGACGTTCGTCGGAAAGCCGGTCGCAAGTCTTCCCGGTCCGCGCGAAGCGACCAGTTGCGTGGTGACCGTGATGGCAACGCGGTCGAGATCCGGGGAAAGCAGGCTGCGCCCCCCACTGGGCAGCAGCACGTAGGTGCAGGGTGCGGGAACTCGCGCGGCGGCGATCGACTGGCCGTCGAGGTCGAGGTCGCTGAAGTCGCACAGGCTCGTCCCGTCGGGCGCCACCACTCGCAGCGCCATGTCTGCGGCCCCGGGCAAGTCTCCTGGAGCGCCCTGTTCCGGTGATAGGACCTGAAGCTCGAAGCCGGCGATGGTCAAGTTCTCCCCGGCGCGCAAGCGCTGTATCGATGCACCGCGCGCCGACGCTTCGAGGGCGGCGCTGCGCCAGGTGGTGCCGGTCAGGTCCGCGTCCGGGACGAACACGGAGGTCACCTGGCGATCGAACTCTGCCAGGCCGCCAACGTGGCCAAGCGCTGGAGCGGTGATCACCAGAGCGTCGATCCGGGATTCCCAGGGCGGGAGCTGGGTTCCCAGCTGGTCGTGGAGCTTTTGGGGGCTTGGGCCGCCGTCGATCAGGATGGCGCCCTGCGGTCCCCGCAAGAGAACCGCTTGCCCATCACCGACAGACAGGACGCTCGCCTGGCCCGGCGCATGGGCCCACATGATGAGCGCGGTGCCCGAGATTACGGCAGGAGCGGCGGCGGCCGCGATCAGCGCTGCCTTGCGGCGGCGGCCGGTAGTTTGCGCCCCAACTATGCCGGGGCCGAGCGCCGAGTAGTAGGCGGCCCCCACCCAAGTGGGGAACGTCGGTATGGAGATGGCGGCGGCCGGTGCGCGCGCCAGTAGATACCCGACCTGTTCGACATAAGCCAACAGGCCGGTGATCGGAATCGCGACGGATCGCGCGAGATCAGGGATAAGTGAAAGAGGCCCAAGCAGGAGGCCGGACACGACGAGGACTGGGAGGATCGGCAACGTCAGGGCGTTAGCAAACGGGGCCGCGGGCGACAGGACGTGAAAGTCGGTTGCCATCATCGGAAGAGTTCCGACCTGGGCCGCGCACGTCACAGCGAACGGCTCCCGCACCAAACGCGGCATGAAACGCAGGCGCCTCTCGATGCCAGGCGTCAGCAGGATGATCGCGGCCGTGCCCGCGAACGACAGCTGAAACCCGACGTCCCAGGCCAGCTCTGGATGCCAGCCGAGCATCGCCGCGGCCGTGACGGCGAGAGTCGTCCAGACGTGGGTGGGGCGGCCGAGATGAGTGGCGGCGATCGCGATGGCGCCCATGGCCGCGGCGCGAGTCGCAGCGGGAGTCGCTCCGCCCACCATCGCATACAGCGCGATGAGTGCGAGCGCCGGCCACGTGGCGAGCCGGCCGAGCATCGGGTTCAGGGCTCCCTGGACGATGCGCGCGAAGACGGCAACCTTGAGCCCGCTCAGCACGAGGAGGTGGATGAGGCCGGTCGCGATCAGCGCCTGCTGGAGTGCCGGTGGGATGCCCTGCCGGATCCCAAGCACGATGCCAAGCAGCACCGACGCATGGGGCGCCGTCACGGCGTCGTCGAGCGCCACCGTGTAGCGGGAACGCAACCAGGCGGGCAGGCCGGCGATGCCCGAACTGGTGGCCTGCACATCGAGCGCGCTCGCCTGGAGCTCGAGGTAGACATGCCGCTGCGCGAGGTAGGCCCGCCGGTCGAACGTGGGCAGGTCTGTGGGCAGGGCAAGCCGGCCGCTCGCCCGCACCTCGTCGCCGAAAGCCACCTCCGTCGGTCCTCGCCAGCGGACCATCAGGTTGCCGATGCCGGCGACAGGACCGGCCGGCAGAGCGATGCCGTCCGGCTCGACCAGCAGCTCCACACCGCCGCCCGAGGGGCGCGGATCGTCGGCGACGTGACCGGTCAACGTGACGATCTGCCCCGCCAGCGAGGCGGCTCGCGCGGGAGTCTGCGGATCGGTGGCTGGAAGCTCGGCTCTGCCGACCGCGAGGAGTGCGGCGGCGAGCCCCAAAGCGAGGAGGTTTGGTCGCAGAATCACCGCCAGGAAAAGGCACGGCACCGCCAGGCCGATAGCAACGGCCCCCAGCACCGGCTCGTATGGAGCGACCACGACCGCCGTTGCCAGCGCTGCGCACCATGACAGCGCGATGACTAGCCCCGGCAGTCGAGTCACAGCGTCAAGTAGCGCCGTGCAATCACGTATTCGGCTTCGCTCATGCCGAGGATGTCGACGAGCTCACGCGTGTTTTGGAAGCCGCCGAAGTTGGTGCGGTAGTCAATGCATTCCTGCGCGAATGCCTCGGTGAACCCCGGGACGGTTTCAAGCTCGTCCAGCGTGGCGGTGTTGAGATTGGTGCGCGTGATCACCGTGCCCGATGTGGTCTTGGCAAAAGGCACCTTCACCTGCTCGCCGTCTTTCAGCCTCCCGGCCAGGTTGGGCAGCCGCGAGGCGTCGGCGTCGGGGCTCAGGCCCCCCGCGGCGGCCACGGCGTCGTACACGCGATCGCCGCGCGGAAGCCGGTATAGCCCCGGATTCGCCACCGCCCCGATGACATCCACCAGCAGGCCCGCAGCAGGCGGAATGTCCAGCCCGGCGTTGGCGGGCGCGTTCTGCACCGCAGCGGGAGGTGGGCTCGCAAGCGAGCTGTATGCGTGGGCTCCCGCCACGCCCCCGAGGGCTAGCGCCAGGGGGGCGGCGAGGAACAGCAGGCGCTTCCCGCCAGGGACTAATCGAATAGGCGAGCCCACGCACTGAAAGCTAGAGGCGGCTTAGCGCGTTGAAAACCCAGGTTGTTAAGGAGGGAGTGGTTCCGGGAGAAGGATTCGAACCTTCGGTCGAGGATCCAAAGTCCTCTGCCTTACCGCTTGGCCATCCCGGATCGAGCCTAAACACACTACCTCGCAGGGTGCGCTGGGTCGGGCAGCGTGACCTTGAGCCAGCCTGCCGCGTTGGGTCTTGTGATGAGATGCCTGCTGTTCGCGGCGCTGGTTTTGGTGACGGTCGCGTGCGGCGCGTACCAATTTCCGGGCGCCAGGCCAACCACGGGGACGGGCACTGTCACCGGGCTTGTTACCGCAGTGCCGTGCGCTCCCGTGCAGCCAGCCGGTGACGCGTGCGCCGGGCGCTTCGTGGCTGGAGTCGAGGTGGAGTTCTCAGACGGCCGGATCAGTTCAACAGCGGTGACAGACTCGCATGGCGCGTACTCCATCGACCTGCCCGCCGGGACCTGGAAGGCAACGCTGAAGACCTACATGCGGATCATCAGCGGTCCAGGCGTCGTGACCGTTGTGGCCGGCTCACACGTCGTCGCCGACTTCGTCCTCGACACCGGAATTCGCGTCCCGGTGCCGCAGCAATGAGTAAAGGACCGTTCCACCCACCACCCCCCGCCCACCCAAAGGGGTGACTCGGATGGTATTGGCGGAGCCGGCGAGGGGTCAAGCCTGGCTGTCAACGCGTGGCCGCGACGGCGGACCGACGAGTAGCAATGGCAACGAGACCGTGGACTGAGCCCGGGCGCTACGGAACGAGGTTGATCAGCCGGTCCTGGACGTAGATCACCTTTGACGGGCCGCGCCCGTTCAGCGCCGCGCGGACCTTCTCGCTCGCCATCGCCGCCGTCAAGGCATCGGTTTCGGAGAGCCCGGCATCGACGCTGAGCCGGTCGCGCAACTTACCGGCGACCTGGACCACCAGGACCAGCTTCAGCTCCGCCGCCGCCGCGGCGTCGAACTCCGGCCACGACGCATCCGCCAGCATCCCGATCTCGCCCAACCTCTCCCACATCTCCTCGCAGATGTGCGGCGCCATCGGGTTGAGCAGCTTGACCAGCGTCCTCACCGCCGAATCCCAGTCATGGTCGCGCGAGCCGCCCCCCTGCAGGTAGTCCTGCATCGAGTTGGCCAGCTCCATCAGCGCCGCGACGGCCGTGTTGAAGCGCAGCTCCTCGTTCTGCTCGGTGACGCGCCCGACCGTCTGCGCAACCTTCCGCCGCAGCACGGCGACGTCCGAGCCCGCGCCGCCCGCGCCGCCCGCGCCGCTCGCCACGCCTGAGCCGCCCTCGGCGATCGATTCAGGCTCCAGAACCAGCCGCCAAACGCGCTGCAAGAACCGCACGACTCCGTTGAGCCCGGCGTCCGACCACTCGACGTCCTCCTCGGGCGGCCCGATGAACATCTCGTAGATCCGCCCGGCGTCCGCGCCTTGCGCCGCCACCAGCTCTTCCGGCGAGACCCCGTTGCCCAGCGACTTGGACATCACCTGTCCGAAGCGCTTGACCATCCCCTGGTTGAACAGTCGCGTGAAAGGCTCCGACACGTCGAGCAAACCGGCGTCGTGCAGCACCTTGGTGAAGAAGCGCGAGTACAGGAGATGCAGGATCGCGTGCTCGACGCCACCGGTGTACTGGTCGACCGGCATCCAGTGGTTGGCCAGCTCCGGGTCGAACGGCTGCGTCGCATCGTGCGGGCTCGCATACCTCAGGAAGTACCAGGACGAATCGATGAACGTGTCCATCGTGTCGGTCTCCCGTCGCGCCTCGCCGCCGCATTTCGGACACGTGGCGCGCCAGAACTCGGGAACGTCGGGCAGCGGCCGGTACTCCCTGGGCAGCTCCACCGGAAGCTGCTCCACCGGCACCGGAACGATGCCGTCGACAGGGCAGTAGACGACGGGAATGGGGGCGCCCCAGTACCGCTGGCGCGAGATCAGCCAGTCGCGCAGCCGGTACTTCACCGCCGGCTTGCCCTTGCCACTTGCCTCGAGCCACGCCGTCACCTTCTCGATCCCCGCCACGGCATCCAGGCCCGAGAACTCGCCGCTGTTGACCATCAGGCCGGGGCCGGTGTACGCGTCGCGCAGCTCACCCTCCTCGCCGCCGGGCGGCGCAATGACCTCGCGAATCGGCAGGTGGTACGTCACCGCGAACTCGAAGTCGCGCTCGTCATGTGCCGGCACGGCCATGATCGCGCCCGTCCCGTAAGTCATCAGCACGTAGTCGGCGACCCAGATGGGGATGCGCTCACCGTTGACGGGGTTGACTGCGAACCCCCCGGTAGCGACTCCCGACTTCACACGCTCGGTCGACAGGCGCTCGATATCCGTTTCCTTGCGCGCCTTCTCGACGTACTCGCGCACCCTCTCGCGGTGCTTCTCGGTCGTGATTCGCTCCACCAACGGGTGCTCCGGCGCCAGCACCATGAACGTCGCCCCGAACAATGTGTCCGGCCGCGTGGTGTAGATGCGCACCGATTCGCCGCCGAGACCCTCGACCTCGAAATCGACCTCGGCGCCCTTGCTGCGGCCGATCCAGTTCGTCTGCATCACGCGGACCTTGTTGGGCCATTTGTCGAGCAGCGCCAGGTCATCGAGCAGCCGGTCCGCGTAATCGGTGATCTTCAAGAACCACTGCTCGAGGTCGCGCTTTTCCACCTCGACGTCGGGATGTCGCCAGCACCGCCCGTTGATCACCTGCTCGTTGGCTAGCACCGTCTTGTCGACCGGGCACCAGTTAACCGGCGCCATGGCGCGGTAGGCGAGGCCGCGTTCCAGCATCAACAGGAACAGCCACTGAGTCCAGCGGTAGTAGTCGGGCAGACAGCTGGTGACCTCTCGGTCCCAGTCGTAGAGGATGCCCAGCATCTTCAGCTCGCGCGTGCCCTTGGCGATGTTGCCCAGGGTCCAGGTCTCGGGATGCAGGTTCCCGCGCTTCATCGCGGCGTTCTCGGCCGGCAGGCCGAACGCGTCCCACCCGAACGGATGAAGCACCTCGAAGCCCTGCATTCGCTTCATCCGCGCGAGGACATCGCCCATCACGTAGTTGCGCGCGTGCCCGACCGTCAGGTCGCCCGACGGGTACGGATACATGACCAGGTCGTAGTACTTCGGCTTGGGAGAGTCGTCCCTCGCCTTCATCACGCCGCGCTCGGCCCAGACCTTCTGCCACTTGGGCTCGATGTCCTGGGGTACGTAGACGCTACGGCGGGGCCGGCTGTCCATGGGCTTCAAATTTTAGGGATGCGAGTTCATGACCCACGATCGCGGCCAGGACGAGGCCGGCGCCGGCCGCCTGCAGCCAGCCCAGCCTCTGGCCCGCCAGCAGCACCGCCGCAGCCAGCGCCCAGGCCGGTTCGGTGGTCATGATCAGGGCCGTCCGGCTCGCGCTGAGGTGCTGCTGCGCCCACGTCTGGATGTAGAAAGCGAGCGCGGACGCGAAGAGCCCGGTGACGACGATCGCAAACCAGACGCCGGAGCTCGGGAACGACAAGGTGGTCGAACCGCTCGCCGTGAACACGACGGCACAGGTTCCCATCTGGACCATTGCGAGCGGCGCAGACCGCAGGCCGGGTGCCCACCGGCTGAGCAGGACGATGTGCAGCGCATAGAGAAAAGCGCACGCCACCGTCAACAGGTCGCCCAGACCGAAGCTGCCTGGCCCGCCGACCAGCATCACCGTGCCGACCAGCGCAATCAGCACGGCGAGCACTGTCCACCGGCGTAAGCGCACCCCGAAGATCCGGTCGATCAGCGGCGTGAAGACAACGAACAGGCCCGTGATCAACCCCGAGTTACCAGGGCTGGTCATGGTCAGGCCGAACGTCTGGGTCAGGTAGCCTCCCGCCACCACGACGCCGGCGACTGCGCCCACCCACAGCTCGCGCCGGGACGGCAGCCGCCGCACCAGCACGACCATCACCAGGAAGGCCAGCGCGAAGCGCAGCTCCAGGAACGTCAGGGTCGGGTAGTGAGAGACTGCATCCTTGACCAGCACGAAGGTCCAGCCCCACACGGCGGTGACCATGAGAAGGAGCAGGACGTAGATCAATGGAGCGGCTCTGGGCGCCCTGGCGCATGCAGTACATCGGCGGCGAGCAGCGACCCGGCTGCCTTTTCTGCCGCGTGCTCGAGCACCCCGACGACGAGGACGCCGCCCTCGCAGTCTGGCGGCCGGAGGGCGCGCTGGTCATGCTCAACAAGTTCCCCTACAACCCCGGGCATGCGATGGTCGCCCCCCAGGCACATCAAGGAAGCGTCGAGGACCTCGAGGACGCCCAGACCGCCAGCGTCATGCGCGCAGTCAGACGCACCGTCGCGGTCCTGCGGGCCACGATGAGCCCCGACGGCTTCAACATCGGCGCCAACCTCGGCCGCGCGGCGGGCGCCGGAATCCCGGACCACGTCCATTTCCACGTCGTGCCGAGATGGAACGGCGACACCAACTTCATGGCCGTGATCGACGACGTCAAGGTCGTGAACGAGGCCTTGCTCGAGACCGCCGCCAAGCTCAAACAGGCTTTCGCCGCCAGCTGACCCTACCGCCGACGACGGTCGCCGTGACGCGGCCGTTGTCGACCACGGTCATGTCGCACAGCATCCCGGGCCGCAGCGCGCCCAGTTCCTTTTCCATCCCGGCGGCATAGGCGGCGCCGGACGTGTAGGCGCGGAGCGCGCCGGGGCGCGTCATGGCCAGATCTGGATACCAGCCCGCCCTACGCCGCCAGGCCGTTGCGGCCTCGATGCCCGCGAGCGGGTCGGCCGTTTCAACCGGCGCGTCCGAGCCGAACGCGAGCCGTGCGCCGGCGCGCTCGAGCGCGCGCCACGCGTAGGAATGGCCGGCAACGGCCGGCCACATCGCGTCGGCAAGCTCGCGGTCGGCCACCGCGTGGATGGGCTGCATCGACGCGATGACGCCGATGCGGGCGAAGCGCGGCATGTCTTTCGGGCTCACGCACTGGGCGTGCTCGATGCGCGGCCTCCACGTCCGCCACGCTCCGCGGTGTGGCGCCAGGGCGTCGAGTGCCCGGCGTACCGCGCCATCGCCGATCGCGTGCAGGCAGACGTTGAGCTCGGCTCGGGCGCAGCGTTCGACCATTTCGATCAGCTCGGGCTGGAGGAGTCGAGGGGTGCCCGTCCCGTCGAGCATCTCGGCGGTGCGGCTGCCGAGTGATCCGTCAAGAAAAGCCTTCACGCCCCACATGCGCAGCCACGGATCACCCCAGCCCGACCGGACGCCCAATCGCTCCGCGTGCGGCAGGTCGGACAGCGGCAGGTTGTATACCACCCGCACCGCCAGGAGTCCACCCGCGTGAAGGCGCTGGAGCGATGCGAAACCCTGAGCTCTGTCCATCGAGTGCACGGACGTGAGCCCGAGGCGGGCCAGGTCCAGCAGGACCCGCCCCATGGCGGCGTCCAGCTCGCCGTCGCTAGGCCGAGGCACGATGTCGCCGACCAGCGCCATCGCCGTCTCCCGCAGGATGCCGGTCGCCTCGCCCAGCTCGTCCCGGTCGATCGTGCCGCCCGACGGGTCGGCGGTCGCGCGGTCGATCCCGGCTCGCCGCAGCGCATCGCCCGACACCCACGCCGAATGCCCGTCCTTGCGACGCAGGTACACGGGCCGGCCGCCGGCCGCCTTGTCGAGCTGTGCGCGGTTGGGAAACGAGGGGTCCGGCCACGAGTCGTTGTACCAGCCTCCGCCCGACACCCAGCCGTCCTTCGAAAGGGTCTTGGCCCACTGCGCCACGAGCCGCACGGCCTCGGCCCCGCTGCGCGCGCCGCCCAGGTCGAGGCTGAGCTTGCGATTGGCCAGCCATTCGAGGTGGATGTGCGAGTCGATCAAGCCGGGCATCGCGCTGCCGCTCAACCGGACAACCGCGGCGCGCCGGCCCGCCGCGGCCCGAGCACCTGCTCCCACGGCGAGGATGCGGCCGTCGACTCCTGCCGCCACCGCAGGCTCGCAGCCGGTGTACAACGTGGGCTGGATCACGCCGCCTTCACAGGCCGTAGGTCTTGGCGATGATCTCCTTCATGATCTCGTCGGTGCCGGCGCCGATGCGCGCGAGGCGAGCGTCGCGCCATGCGCGCTCCACCGGGAACTCGCGCATGTAGCCGTGACCGCCGAGGATCTGGATCGCCTCATCCGCCACCTCACAGGCGACCTGAGTCGCCAGCAGCTTGGCCTGCGAGATCTCGCGCACCGGGTACTCGCCTTGGTCCCATTGCTGGGCGGTCTGGTAGACGAATGACTGCACCGATGCGATCTTGGTGCCCATGTCGACGAGCTTGTGCTTGATCACCTGGAACTGCGCGATGGGCTGGCCGAAGGCGGTGCGATTGCGGGCATACTCCATCGCGTACTCGAACACGCGCTGGGCGCCGGCGATCGCGCCGGCCGCGGCGATCATCCGCTCGCCCTGAAGCTCCCACATCAGGTTCTTGAAACCATCGCCCTCGTCGCCGATGAGGTTCGCCACCGGCACGTGGCAGTCCTCGAACAGGAGCTCCGCCGTGTCGGAGGAATGCATGCCGAGCTTCTGCAGGGTGCGGGTCACCGTGAAGCCGGGCGTCCCCTTCTCGACCAGGAGCAGGTTGTAACCCTTGTGTCCTCGCTCGCGGTCGCCCTTGGTCACGACCAGCACCCAGTGGCATCTCGCCCCGTTGGTGATGAAGATCTTCCGGCCGTTGACGATGAACTCGTCGCCGTAGCGGCGGGCCACGGTCTTGATCCCCGCAACGTCGGAGCCCGCGTCAGGCTCGGTGATCGCGAGCGCGGCGATCTGCTCGCCACGGATCGCCGGCACCAGCCACTTTCGCTTCTGCTCATCGGTGCCGAATCGGAATACCGGCGGCGTCGCCATCTCGGCCTGCACCGCGACCGCCATGCCCAGCCCTCCGCAGGCCAGCTTCGCCATCTCCTCCGAAAGCACGACGGCCGAAAAGTAGTCCCCGCCCTGGCCGCCGTACTCGGGCGGGTAGCGCAGCCCCAGGAACCCGAGCTCGCCAAAGCGCTCGAAGATGGAGTCCGGGAAGGTCGTCTCCTCCCACTCGTCCAGGTGAGGCTGCACCTCCTTCTCCAGGAACCGTCGGACGTGCATCCGCAGCTCTTCGTGGGCGTCGGTGAAGTACATGCGTGCCGAGTTTAAGCTCGGACGCGAGGCGACCGGCTTACGGTATGATTCGCCGCCTGAATCCCCTTCGGGAAATTTCGTATGTCTAGGCCCCACGAACTCGCCGGCAAAGCCGTGAGTCCGCGGGGATCCCTAGATGGGAGTTGGATTGGGCTCGGTAATCAAGAAGCGGCGTAAGAAGATGCGCAAGCACAAGCACAAGAAGATGCTGAAGAAGACGCGATGGGCGCGTCGCGCACACGCCTAGGCCGCGTAGGATGAGGCAGCCGTGGGCTGGGTAGTTCTCGTTGTCGTCGTTCTCATCGTCCTTTGGCTCGTCTTCACCTACAACGGCCTGATTTCGGCCCGCAACAGGACCCAGGAAGCCTGGTCCGAGATCGACGTCGAGCTCAAGCGCCGCCATGACCTGATCCCCAACCTGGTCAACACGGTCCAGGGCTACATGGGACACGAGCGCGGCACCCTCGAGGCGGTCACCAACGCGAGGGCCGGAGCCGTCGCCGCCGGGGCGACCGGCGATCCCGCCAAGATCGGCCAGGCCGAGAACGTGCTCAGCCAGAGCCTCCGCAGCCTGTTCGCGGTGTCGGAGAACTATCCCGACCTGAAGGCCATCTCCGCCTTCACCAACCTCCAGGAAACCCTGACGGCGACCGAGGACAAGATCGAGTTCTCGCGGCGCTTCTACAACGGCAACGTGCGTGACTACAACATCAAGCTGCAGACGCTCCCCACCTCGTTGATCGCCGGGATGCTGGGGTTCAAGGCTTTCGGCTTCTTCCAGGCCGACGACGCCGACCGCGCCGTCCCGCAGGTCAACTTCGGCAACACGCCGGGCTCGGGCTCGCTCCCGCCGTCGACCGGCGCGTCAGGCCCTCCGCCACCGGGATCATCGGGGCCGCCGGCGCAGAGCTGAGCTTTTTGCGCTAACCGGGTCCAGATGCCCCGGTTCTCGGGCGAAAATATCGCCGGCCGGCACGACCCGGTCTTACGGTGAGAGGAGGACGAGCATGACTCAGTCATTGGTTTTCTCGCGGGCGCGAATGCTCGCTTTGGTCCTGGCCGCACTGCTGCTCGCCGCGGTGGCCGTGCAAGTGGACAGGCCACGAACCGGCGCGACCCAGGCCAAAGCCGCTGACGGGCTGTCGATCACCATGCAGGTCACCGGCACCAAGCAGGGTCTCTTCAAGGGCGACGACTTCATCCTCGGACGTCCGACCGCCAACCTGATCACGCTCAGCGGCTACCAGTTCGAGGTGGTATCGCCTCAGGACATCGCTACGGGCCAACCGAGCGGCAAGGTCCAGTACAAGCCGGTGACGGTCACACACGAGCTTGGCGGCTCGTCGCCGGAGTTCCTGGCCGCCGCCGCCACCAACGAAGTGCTCACGTCAGTGGTCATCAACTTCTACCGCGCCGACCGCACGGGAAAGCAGGTCAACTACTACCGGGTGACCCTCACCAACGCGACCGTCAGTGACGTGAAGCAGTACACCGGGAGCAGCTCGGTGCTGGAGGATGTCTCCTTCACGTTCCAGAAGATCGAGCAGACCGACCTGGTGGCCAAGACCACGTTCATGGGTAACGTGGAGACCACCACCTAAGCCGAAGACCTCGACCAGTCCGATTCGAATCGAGACCCGTACGCGGACACCGCGTACGGGTCGCTCGTCTCGATCTCCAGCTCGTGGTTCACGTCGAGGCCGCTGCGCGTCCAGTTGGCCGAGCCCAGGACCAGCTCGCCGTCGAGCAGGCCGATCTTGGCGTGAAGCAGGGCGCCCCTCGGAACGGGGTACCACCGGGCCTGCACGCCACCCGCGATCAACACCGCGTACGCGTGCAGGTTGTAGGCCTGGTTTGGGTCCAGCACGACTCGCACGTCGACGCCCCGGCGGTGCGCGGACACGAGCTCGTCGATCACCACCGGGTCGGTGAGCGTGTAGATCTCGGCCAGCGCCCGCCGCCTCGCGCGAAGCAGCCCCACCTCGAGCATCGAACGGATCTCCTCTCCTGGGGCGGTCTGCCCGATCTCCCCCGGCAGCACCGCGAGCGGCGACGGCCGGCCGCCGGCCAGGCTCCAATCCTGTTCGAAGATGCTCACCAGCCGTCCGATCTCTGCCCCCACCCGGGTCTCGAGCACGTAGTCGTGGTTGCGGTCGCTGTGGGCGCCCCAGTTCATGCCTCCGACCACGGCCTCGTCGTCTGCGATCAAGAGCTTCACGTGGTCGATCTGATGGAGCGCGTCATCGACGGGATACGCCCGCTCGGCGACCCGGAGCGAATCCAGGCGCGACGCCGACCGCCGGCTGGCGGCCACCGTGGGGTCGGTGATCACCCGCACCATCACGCCCCTCGCCGTGGCCTCGCCCAGGGCGCGCACCAGGTCTGGCCGGCCCAGCTCGTACATCTCGACCAGCACCCGCCGGCGAGCTGAGCCGATCAAGCCTCCGACCAGCGTGAAGATGCTGGAGTCCTGCCACAGCCGCACCGGCTCGGACGCCCCCGGCGTGACGACCGGAGTGACCGCAGGGGGCGCCGCCGCAGCGGCTGGTGCAGGGTTCGAGCAGCCCACCAGGCAGAAGGAGAGGAGCAACGCCCACAAGCAGGCCACCCGAACCACAGCGCACGTCAAGCTACAGGCGCCACGCGCCGGCGCCAACCCAGGGTGTTAAGGGCGGATCAGAGCAGCTCGACCTTCATGCCCGGCCTGGCTCCGAGCAGCTTGTCGGCGCGCGCTTCGCGCACCGCGACCTCCAGGTAGCCCATGCTCCCGACGTACACGAAAGGCTCGTTCGGCCGCCCCTCCGAGTAAGTCGTGGCGATGGCCGTGATGTCGTGGTTGTGGACCCGCATCCGGCGCGGCGGGGCTTTGATGTTCGTCACCAGGTTGCCGAAACCGTCGGTCCACAGCACGCGGGGGCCCAGGTCCGGGAGTCCGACCGGCGGATCCGCCGGCGGCCCCAGCGATTCCATCGGGACCCCGGAGGCGAGCGCGGCCGCGGCCGGCGCGAAGACGTCACGTCCTTCGAACGTCGGCGCGCCGTGCGGCCTGGGTGCCAGCTCGATGACAGACTGGATCCCGACCTCTTCGATCACGATCGCAAAAAGCCCGTTGTCCGGGCCGAGGTAGTACCGCCCGCCCGCGCGCAGCACGAGCCGCCGCCTCGTGGTTCCCACCCCCGGGTCGACCACCGCGAGATGCACCGACCCGCCCGCGAAATGGCGCGTCCCCGCGAATACCATGAATGCCCCGGCCGACACGTCGAAGCGCGGCACCTCGTGGCTGACGTCGACGAGCACCGCGTTGGGGCACCCGGCCAGCACCACTCCCTTCATCGCCGCGACCAGGGGCGAGCCAGAACCGAAATCGGTCGTGAAGGTGACGACCGGCGGAGCCTCTAGCGGCCCGCTACCAGTACCTTGTCTCCTTCCACGGGTCGGCTTCGTCGTGATACCCACGCTGCTCCCAGAATCCAAGCCGGTTGCGCTCCATGAACTCTAGCCCCCGCAACCACTTGGCCGACTTCCAGAAGTACTTCGAAGGCACGAACAGGCGTAGGGGCCAGCCGTGGTCGGGCGTCAGGTCCTCACCGTTCCAGGCGTAGCAGAGGAGGTTGTCCTGGCCGTCCAGCACGCTCAGCGGCACCGAGGTCGTGTACCCGTACTCGCAGTGCGCCATGACGTATTTGGCCTCGGCGCTGGGCTTCACCCGTTCCAGGATCTCTCCGATCGGCACGCCGGTCCATCGGTCGCCCAACCGGCTCCAGCCGGTGACGCAATGGATGTCGGCGACGACGTCTTTCGAAGGCAGCGCACGAACCTCTCCGTAATCGAGCTTCAGCTCGTTCTCCACTGCGCCGAAAACTTTGAAATCCCACCTGGAGATCTCCACCTTCGGCACGGGGCCGAAGTGCAGCAGCGGCCAACGGTCGGGCGCGGTCAGCGTCTGCCCGGGCGGGATTCGTGACGCGTCCACGCCGTCCGGCACCTTCTTGGCCCTCGAGAGAAAAGGCATCTGGCGAGTATATGAACAGTCCCCTGCGCGAGGCTGTTCCCGCGCAGGGCGCCGATCGGAGCCCGGCTATACTGGCCCTTCGGTCAAACCCAACCTGCGATGGGCCCGTGGCGCAGCTGGGAGCGCGCTTGAATCGCACTCAAGAGGTCAGGGGTTCGAATCCCCTCGGGTCCACCAATCCGATGTCTCACGACGTTGAGGCCGATTGCGCACTGTACAGGCGGAGTCGTACACGACCGGCGCACGCAACTCATCTCGGGCCCAAGTGTCGGCATGTGTGCCGGGGCCGGCGTGCGCGGTCGAGGTCTTATACGGAGGTCGGCTCGGCGGTGCGCTCGGTCGCAGTGGCGGGCGTGGATCGACGCCGAGTCGCCAGCACCGAGCCGGCGATCACGAGCACGAACCCCAACGCCATCCCGAATGTGAAGCTCTCGCGCAGCACGGTGACGCCAAGCACCGCGGCGACCGCAGGGTTGATGTACGTGATCACGGTCGAGCGCACCGGCCCGATCTCAGCGATCAGCGCGAAGAAGAGCAGGAAAGCGAGCGCCGTGCACGCCACGGCCAGCGTCGCTACCGACGCCAGCACCGAAACGCTGGGCACGGCATGGGGCCACTGAACGATCGCAGCGGGCGCGTAAGCGAGCGCGCACAGAGTGAGCGAGATGCCGATGACGCTGACCGACGGCACGCCGGTCAGGTGGCGGGAAAGGATCGCCGGGCCGACCGCGTACCCGATCACGACGACTCCGATCTCCATCAGCGCGATCGGGGCGGACGCTCGCAGGTCGAATCCCACGATCGCGGCCACGCCGACCATCCCGACCACCAATCCCGCGACGCCGGTGGCGCCGATCCAGTCGCGGTTGCCGAAAAGAGGCGCGATCAGCGTCGCCACCAGCGGCACGGCCGAGATGAGAAGACCGGCCAGCGAGCTCGAGAGCTTCTGCTCGGCGGTGAAAAGCATCAGCCACGGGATTCCGATCTCGGCCGCCGCGAAAGCGACCAGCGGCACCCACCTGGCGCCGATGCCGCGCAGGCCTCCCCGAGCGATCACGACAGGCATGAGGATCAGCGCGCCGACGCCGGTGCGCAAGAAGACGAGCGTGGCGGGCGACAGCTCGCCCACGGCAACTCGAATCAGGAGGTACGGGATGCCCCAGATCACGCACATCGCCGCGAACAGGATCAGGCCGCGGCGTGTCATCCGAGACATATACCAGGGATTGGCTCTCCCGCCTTCCGTCCAATCGAGCAGCGGACTCCCACCGGTCGCCAAGGAGCCTGATAATCCGTTTGAAAGTTGGGAGACTGGAACCTCTTCTTCGCGACGTCTGGAGGCAGCGCAGCCACGCTCCTCGGCCTGATTTTCGTAGCGACGCAGCTTCACGTCACCGTGATCGCCGACCAGGCCAACCGCTGGTCGGCCCTCGCCCAGTCGACGCTCTCGATCCTGTCGATCGTCTTCGGCCTGTCGCTCGTCTCACTGATGCCGGGCCTCAGCGTGCAGCTGCACGGCGAGATCATCGTGCTGGTCGTCGTGATTGCGCTCTGGCGCGTCTTCAAGACGTGGTGGCCGGTCTTCCGGATCACCGAGAAGGGTGGCTGGCACCGCGTCGGGCAGAGTCTCTGGCTGCTCATCGTGCCGGTCCTGGCCTACATCTACCTGTTGACCGGGGCGGTCGAGCTGCTGCTCGGCGACAGCACCGCTTACGTAGTCGTCGCCGGCGCGTTCATGAGCCTATTCGCGGTCGCGCTGCGCAACGCCTGGCGCCTGGTGGTGGCGGTCGAGCGAAAACCGACCTAGCGGTCGGGTGCACGCGCCCTGCGAGTGTTCCCCATAGAGGGGCTGAGCTAAACGGCGATGTCCTTGCGTACGAAGCGCAAGGAGCCGAGCGCCAGGGCCAGGACGCCGACCGCCACGAGCAGCAGCATGTCGGCGGCCTGGAGGCCATGGACCAGCGGCGTGCCGTAGTAGTAAAAGGGCGAGAGCCTGAGCGTGCCGTCGGGCAGCTTCAAATCGGGCCCGATGAAGCTGATGAAGAACCAGGCCGCGAGCAGAAAGCTCAGGAGCCCCGTGTCGGCCGCGGTGCGGAGCCAGCCGGCCGCCAGGTAGCCGACGGCGGCGACCAGGAGCCCCATCGGGATCATGCCGAGCGTAGCGGCGGCGAGGTTGCCGTTGTCGAGCTTCAGGCCGGCCGCCGACGCGGCCAGCGCTGTGGCCGCGAGCGTCGCGACGCCGATGACGATGGTCGCCGTGGTGAGCGCCGCGAAGCGGCCGAGCAGGACGAACAGGCGTGATTGCGGCGTCGAGAGCACGATGTCGAGCCGCCCCTCGACCTCGTCCGACGACCATCGGTTGACCTGGGTGACCGCGAACGCCATCAGGAGCAGCGGGAGGATGAGGAAGACCGCGCTCAGGAGGCTGGCGTTAAAGCCGGCGTTCGAGCTGCCGAACTGGTCGATCAGGGTCTTGAAGAAGCTCGAGCCCGCGGCAAGCGATTGCAGCTTGGCCTCGCTCTGCTTGATCACCACGACGAACCAGGCCGCCCCGCCGGCGATGCCCAGCGTCCACCAGAGGGCCGGCCACGCCACCATGCCCAGTCCGCGGGCGTAGATCGAGCCGAGGGACCAGCCGCCTGCCGGCATGACGTTGGCCCGGGCGGCCCGCCGCGGCAGGCGGAGCCAGGCCGGGAGTGCCACTGTGTCGCCGACGTCGCGTCGCGCAAAGAGCCACACGGCCGCGGCGGCAAGGGCCACCGACAGGACCGCCAGCACCAGCATGCCGCCGGCGCTTGCGCCATAGCTCGGCACGAGCGGCTTGCTCAGGTTGTAGTAATAGATCGGCGACAGCTGCGAGATCCACACCGTGTTGGGGATGACCCGGTGGACCATGTCCAGCACGATGAAGACCAACAGCAGCGCCGCCGTCCAGCCTGCGGCCGTGCCGCGCTCCTGCGTGAACTGCGAGATCAACAGCGCCAGGCCTCCGAACACCGCGCAGATGAGGGCCAGGTCTAAACCGAAAAGCATGGCGTCGAAGAGGTTGAAATCGCCTTTGAACTGCTGGCCGCCAGCAAATGCGACAAGACCGATCAGGACGGCCATTGCCAGCAGGGCGACCCACATCGCCGCCACCTTCTCGACCGCCACCCTCACCCGGGTGCGCGGCAGCGACAGCAGCACGTCCATCGAGCCGCGCTCCTCCTCACCACGCAGCATGCGGCTCGCCGCCAGCAGCGGCCAGACGCAGATCAGGAATATGAAGATCCCGATCTTGAACGTCGCATAGCCGCCCACGGTCATTGCGACCAGTTCGGCGTTCCAGGCGAACGACGCGGCCAGGCTCGCGAGCTCGGCGCGCTGCTGCGGGGTGCTGATGAGCGTGGACACGGTCGCCATTGGCGACACCACGACCAGCCCCATTCCGATGCCCCAGCCCAGAATGGCGATCCGGTAGTCGCGCAGGGTCTTGACGAAGACGCTTCTAAACCACATTCGCTGCTTCCTCGGGCACCTTGCCGTCGGCCTGGTAGTAGCGCAGGAAGATGTCTTCCAGGCTGGGCTCGTAGCTCGTCAGCGAGACGACGGGATAGCGCGCAGCGGTCTTGACCACCGCGTCGGCGGAGCCCTGGATCGCCAGGCGCACGGCATGCCCGTCGTTGAGGACCTCCACCTTCTCGACCCCTTCGAGCGAGGCGAACGCCGCGGGCGGCACCGGGGACGCGAACACGATCGTGATCTCGTATCGCTTGATGGCTTTGATCTCGGCGATGCCACCGATCCTCACCAATCGGCCTTCGCGGATGATCCCCACCCGCGTGCAGGTCTTCTCGACCTCGCTCAAGACGTGCGAGGAAAGAAAAACCGTGCTCCCGGCTTCGCGCGCCTCTTTGACCATGCCGTCGAACACCTGCTGATTGAGCGGGTCCAGGCCGCTGGTCGGCTCGTCGAGGATCAGGACTTTCGGGCGGTGCATGAAAGCCTGGATCAAGACCACCTTCCGCTTGTTGCCCGTCGAGTACTGGTGGAACTTGCGGTTGAGGTCGAGGTCGAGCCGCTTGATCAGCTGAGCCAGGTAGGGGCGGTCGACGCCGCCGCGCAGGTTGGCGAAATATTCGAGGATCTGGCCGCCGGTCAGGTTGGGATCGAGGGCCGGCTCGCCCGGCACGTAGCCGACCAGCCGCTTGATGCCGATCGACTGCTGCCAGCAGTCAAGGCCGGCGATCCGCGCCGATCCCGCGTCGGGGTGAAGCAGCGCCATGAGCAGCCGGATCGTGGTGGTCTTGCCGGCGCCGTTGGGTCCGAGGAACCCGAACACCTCGCCGTCAGCCACCTCGAACGACACGTCCACGATGCCGCGCTTGCCGCCGTAGCTCTTGGTCAACGCTTTGACTTCGACTGCCGGTTGAGTCATCTCATGCCTCCTGCGATTCCGCCTCTCACTCAAACCACTCGCGCATCACCGCCTGGTCCACGATGTCGACCGCCCCCGTCGGTGCGCCGAGGATGCGCTCGAACGCGTCCGTGTAGCTGGCGAGATTCCTGACGACCTCCTCGTGTGTGACCGAGTTAGCCTGGCGGGCGATGAACAGGTCCGTCGCCACCTCCTGGAAACCGAGCAGCAGCATCAACATGACCTGCGCGGTCGCGACCGGCGAGCGCACGCTGAACACCCCCTCTCCCGTCCCCTGTTCGACGATCGTCGACAGCGAGGGCAGGAGGCGGCCGGCGAGCCCGCGCCGGAACTTCTCTCGGACGATCGCGTTTTCGTCCGAGATCCAGACCTCGAGAATGGACAGGACGAGCGCCTTGCGGTCGGTCTTCCAACGGCCGATCCCGCCGAAGACGCCCGTGAGCTTCTCCAGGGCGGTCAGGTGGGGGTCCTCCACGATCGGCGCCACCGCGGCCAGCCCGGCGTCGACCATGCGCTCGATGACGGCTTCCAGGAGCGCCTGCTTCGAATCGAAGTAGTGATAGAACGCGCCACGCGAAGCCTCCAGCTCGTCGAGCAGGTCCTGGATGCTCATCTGCTCGTAGCCCTTCTGCGTGATCAAACGCTGGGCGGCGTCGACGAATGCCTCCCGCTTGATCGTGTGAACCACCGGGTCCAGGGTGCGGGCCATGGCTGCCAAACTATATCAGACCGACTGTCGGTTTATTTATTCGGTCAGTCCCAAGGGATCGGGTCCCGCCTCGCGTAGAAGTGACGAGGGTCGGGCGAGGCGACCGTGAAATCGACCAGGCTGCGCATGTAGTTGGCGCGCTCGAACTCCGCAGGCGCCGGCGAGGAGGCCTGGCTCATGCTGCCCTTCATCTCGCGCAGCGACAGGTATTCGTGCTCGTCCATCCAGGCGGTCAGGCCCGCGGAAACGGCGCGAAGGTGGCCCGGTCCGCGGCGCAGCAGGGCTGAGGCCATCATCGTCACGTCAGCGCCGGCGAGCACCAGCTTGACCACGTCCTGCGCGGAGTGGATCCCGCTGCTCGCGGCGAGCGAGATCGGCAGCTGGCCGCTGAGGATAGCGACCCAGCGCAACGTCATGAGCGATTCCTCCGAGGAGCTCAGGTGCAGGGTCGGCACCACTTTCATCTTGTGCAGCGAGATGTCCGGGTACAGGAAGCGGTTGAAGAGCACCAGGCCCTGAGCCCCGGCGATGGAAATGCGCCGCGCCATGTTGGCGAGCGACGAGAAGTACGGCCCGACCTTGACCGCGAGCGGGATCGAGATCGAGCTCGCGACCTCTCCGACCAGGTCGACGTATCGCGCCTCGACCTCCGCCGAGCTGGTTCGCACGTCCGCGGCGACGAAGTAGATGTTCAGCTCGAGGGCGTCGGCGCCCGCCTCCTCGATGAGGCGCGCGTACCGCGTCCATCCTCCGATCGAGATTCCGTTCAGGCTCGCGATGACGGGGATCTTCATCTTCGCCTTCGCGGCCTCCACCAGCTGCAGGTACGACTCCGGGCCCGTGTTGTAGTCGTCGAGGCCGGGGAAGAAGTTGTGCACCTCGGGAAAGCTGTCGTTCGCCGTCTCGAGGATCGAGTTGACCGCAAGCTCGTGGTGCTCGATCTGCTCCTCGAACAGGGACTGCAGGACGACCGCGCCGGCCCCGGCCTCCTCGAGCGCCAGCAGGCCGTCGAGGGTGCCTGAAAGCGGAGACGCCGCGGCGACCAGCGGATTGGCAAGCTCCAGACCCATGTAACTCGTCCTGAGGTCGGCGGTCATGACAGCTCCTCCTCGACAGCCCCGCCCTTCTCCGCGGGGTCTGCGCTCTTGGCGATCCTGTCGTCGGGCGCGTTTCGCTCCACGGCGGCCATCTGCTCGTAAACGTGCCACCGCTCATCGACGTCTTTCTGGGCGAGGTTCATCAACCGCTCCGCAAGCTCGGGCTTGGAGCGCGCGAGCAGCGAGTAGCGGCCCTCCTTGGCGGCGAACTCCTTCAGCGGCATCGACGGGGCGCGGGAGTCGAGCACGAACGGGTGCTCATGCACGGCCTCGCGCTGCGGGTCGAATCGGTAGAGCGGCCAGTAGCCGCTGTCGACGGCTTCTTTCTGGTGGCTCATCGCAGTCGACATTTCGATCCCGTGGGCGATGCAGGTCGAGTAAGCAATGATCAGCGACGGGCCGTCGTGCGCTTCCGCCTCGGCGAACGCCTTCACGGTCTGGGCGTTGTCCGCGCCCAGCGCGACCTGCGCCACGTACACGTTGCCGTACGAGCTGGCGATGAGACCCAGGTCCTTTTTGGCCGTCCGCTTGCCGGCGGCGGCAAACTTGGCGATCGCGGCGCGCGGCGTCGCCTTCGAGGCCTGGCCGCCCGTGTTCGAGTAGACCTCGGTGTCGAGGACAAGGATCTTCACGTTGCGGCCGGAGGCCAGCACGTGGTCGAGGCCGCCGTACCCGATGTCGTAGGCCCAGCCGTCCCCACCCACGATCCATACGCTCTTGCGCACGAGGATGTCCGCGAGCTCGGCCAGGCGCGGGGCGGCCGGCGCGGCCGATGCCGCGAGCTTGGTTTTCAGCTCGACGACGCGACGGCGCTGCTCGGCGATTCCGGTCTCGGTCGTCTGGTCTGCGGCGAGGATGGCCGCAGCGAGCTCGGCGCCAACCTCCGCCGACAGGTCGCCCAGCAGGCGGCGAGCCGTGGCGGACCGGTTGTCGAGCGCGAGCCTCATCCCCAGGCCGAACTCGGCGTTGTCCTCGAACAGGGAGTTCGCCCAGGCCGGCCCGCGCCCTTCGGCGTTGGCGGCCCAGGGAGTGGTCGGCAGGTTCCCCCCGTAGATCGACGAGCAGCCGGTCGCGTTGGCGACCATGAGACGGTCGCCGAACATCTGGGTCAGCAGCTTCAGGTAGGGAGTCTCGCCGCAGCCCGCGCAAGCGCCCGAGAACTCGAACAGCGGCTGCAGCATCTGCGAGCCCTTGATCGTGCCCACCTTCACCTGCGTGCGGTCGAACTCCGGAAGCGACTTGAAGAACTCCCAGCTCGCCTTTTCCTTTTCGAAAGAGCCGTTCTTGGGCGCCATGTCGAGCGACTTGTGGCGCTGGACCTGCTTGCTGTGCGCGGGGCAGTAATCGGCGCAGGTGCCGCACCCGTTGCAGTCCTCGGGCGAGACCTGGATCGTCATCACCATCCCCGGCTGCTCCTTCGACTTCCACTCCTTGGACAGGAATCCGTCGGGGGCGCCGGCCAGCAGGTCGGGCGAGAAGACCTTCATGCGGATGGCGGCGTGCGGGCACACGAGCGTGCACTTCGCGCAGTCAATGCAGATCAGCGGGTCCCATCGCGGCAGCTCATCGGCGATGTCGCGCCTCTCCCACTGCGATGTGCCGACCGGGAACGTCCCGTCGACCGGCATCGCCGACACGGGCAGCAGGTCTCCTCGACCGGCGATCATCGGCGCGGTCACCCGCTGGACGAAAACGGGCGCCGCCGCAGGCACCGCCGGCCTCACGTGGACGTCGCCGCCTGCGAGTTTCGGAACCGTCACCTCGTGAAGCTCCGCCAGCGCCAGGTCGACGGCTGCGAAGTTGCGCTCCATCACCGTCACGCCGCGCTTGGCATAGGTGTGCTGGATGGCGGCCTTGATCGCTGCGATCGCCTGGTCCTGGGGCAGCACGCCTGCGAGCGAGAAGAAGCACGCCTGCAGGATGGTGTTGACGCGGCCGGGCAGGCCGGCGTCCCGGGCGACGCGCGTAGCGTCGATCACGAAGAAGCGCAGCCGCTTCGCGATGATCTGCCGCTGGACCTCGACGGGCAGCTGCTCCCAGACGTAGCCCGCCCGGTGCGGGCTGTTGAGCAGGAAGGTGGCGCCGGTCGCCGCGTGCTCGAGCACGTCGACCTTCTCCAGGAAGCCGAACTGGTGACAGCCGACGAACCCGGCCTTCTGGACGAGGTACGTGGAGTCGATCGGGCGCGGCCCGAAGCGCAGGTGCGACACCGTCATCGACCCGGACTTCTTGGAGTCGAGCACGAAGTAGCCCTGCGCGAACTGGTCGGTGTGCTCGCCGATGATCTTGACCGTGTTCCGCGTGGCCCCGACCGTGCCGTCCGAGCCCAAACCGTAGAAGACGGCGCGCACCACGTCCGAGGGCTCGGTCGAGAAGCTCGGATCGACGTCCAGGCTCAGGTGGGTCACATCGTCGTTGATGCCGACCGTGAACTCCGGACGGGGATTCGTTCTGGCCAGCTCGCCGAACACCGCCGCGGCCATGGCCGGGGTGAACTCCTTGGACGCCAGTCCGTAGCGGCCGCCGATGACCATGGGCGGGTTAGGGCGGGACGCCAGCGACACGACGACGTCCTGGAAGAGCGGCTCTCCCGGTGCCCCCGGCTCCTTGGTCCGGTCCAGCACGGCGATGCGTCGCGCGCTGGCCGGGAGGGCCGAGGCCAGAGCTTTGGAGTCGAACGGGCGGAACAGCCGCACCTTGAGCAGCCCGACCCGCTCGCCGCGAGCGACCAGCGTTTCCACCGCCTCGCCGGCCGCGCCGGCGCCAGAGCCCATCAGGACCATCACGCGCTCGGCTTGGGGGTGCCCGACGTAATCGAACAGCCGGTACCGGC
>Ga0307373_10003135_pt1 | contig 29099 bp, 30 predicted proteins | sample OX2MG_FD_202534 | JGI IMG/M metagenome (GOLD analysis project Ga0307373, IMG submission 202534) | Soil microbial communities from Risofladan, Vaasa, Finland - OX-2 | ecosystem: Environmental > Terrestrial > Soil > Coastal area > Acid sulfate soil | place: Finland: Risofladan, Vaasa | collected... | reverse complement strand
AGCCAGGTCCAGCGAGCGGTGATCGACAGTATCTGGTCCGAGGAGGAGACCCGGCTCCGCGGCGCTCGGGTGACGCACTACGTGCCCCTTCTGGTCGAGCGGGCCACCAGAGCCCGCCTGCGGGAGTTCTGTGCGACCCCCGGGCAACCTCCCTTCAGGCGCCGAGGTCCTGAGACTCGATGAGGCCGGAGGAGCCGAAGAAGGTCGAACAGCTGATGACTACGCCGGCGATCACGGCGAGGCCCGAGTCCAGCTACGGAGAGATCGCCCAGCTCCTCTTGGACCACGACATCAGCGGCCTGCCCGTGGTCGATGAGGAGGGTCGGCTGCGGGGGATCGTGACCGAGGCAGATCTGGTCTCCAAGGAGGCCTACGGGTACCGGCGTCGCAGTGCCTTGGGACTCCTGGCCGACTATCTGAGGGGCCACGATCCACAGTGGGCCCACCGGGCGCCGGGCCGCACCGCCTCTCAACTGATGATCCCGGTCGTAGACACGGCCAGGCCGGGAGAGGACGTGCGGACTGTGGCCAGGAGGATGCTCCAGGTCGGCCGGAAGCGCCTCCCAGTGGTCGATGAGGAGAACCGGGTGGTCGGAGTGCTGTCCCGCCGGGACCTACTGCGTCCGATGGTGCGGGATGATGAAGCCATACGGTCCGATGTCGTGGAGTTGCTGTCGGACCCGTTCCGCAGCCCTGAGGGGGCCGAAGTGGCTCCGACCGTGACCGACGGGGTCGTCACCTTGCGGGGGACGGTCCGCTGGCAGGACGATGCCGAGGTCATCGAGCGCTTCATCCAGGGGATAGCCGGGGTAGTGGGCGTTGACGACCTGCTGAAGCCGACCGAAGCATCACCCCGACCGGTGCGGCCCTACTGAGATACTCTGGGACAGGGCCTGACGGAAGGAAAGCGCGGCTGTGCCCAACTGGTCCAAGATGGCGTGGCGGTCGACCGCGTCTCCATCCAGTCCGCCGACGTCTCCGCCAGCGCTTCTTCTACGACGGCGTTCTCGCGCCCCGGGGCGGAACTCGCATCACTGGCTTGGCCCTCTGGATTCTCGGGGGCGGTCGGCGATGCCGTAGGAGGCCGACGGCACTACTTCAAGCCTGGGACGGAGCTCATCGCCGGACTTGCTTGCATCCGGCGACCGACTCGGCCTGCGCAAGCTTTACCCGCCCATGACATGAGGTCCTTCGGCACTACCGTCGCGTTGATCATCGCTTCAAGCTGTTGAGATGACCATCTTCGTCACCATCGCCGTCATCGTCGTCATCGTCGTCCTGCTGGGCCTGGCTCTGTCGGTGAGGATTGTCAAGCAGTACGAACAGGGCGTCCTTTTCCGCCTTGGCCGGGTCCTGGGCACCCGGGGGCCGGGCCTGCGGATGATTATCCCCTTTGTTGACAACCTCAGGCGGGTGTCCCTGCGCATCGTGACCATGCCCATCCAGTCCCAGGGCATCATCACCCGGGACAACGTCAGCGTCGATGTCTCCGCTGTCGCCTACTTCCGGGTGGTGGACGCCACCAAGTCGGTGGTGGCGATCGAAAGCGTCGACGCCGCCATCGACCAGATCGCCCAGACCACGCTGCGCAAGGTCGTAGGCCAGCACACCTTGGATGAGACCCTCTCGGAGACCGACCGCATCAACCTGGACATCCGGGAGATCCTCGATCAGACCACCACGGACTGGGGGATCGAGGTGACCCTGGTGGAGCTCAAGGACATCCAGCTCCCCGACAGCATGAAGCGGGCCATGGCCCGCCAGGCCGAGGCCGAGCGGGAGAAGCGGGCCAAGATCATCAACGCCGAGGGAGAGTCCCTGGCCGCCGCCGCTCTGGGTGACGCCTCGGACACTATGATGGCCCACCCCTTGGCCCTCCAGCTACGCAACCTGCAGACCCTGGTCGAGATCGGCGTGGACAAGAACAGCACTGTTGTGTTCCCCGCCCCGCTGATGACCACCATCGCCGAGCTCGGATCCTTCCTGGCCCGGGAGGCAGCGGCCTCCAAGCTGGCGGTGGCGGCGGTGGCGGCGCCGGCTGACCCGATCCCGGCAGCCGGGCCCGATGCGAACGGAGCCCGCCGACCCGCCGAACCGACGCCGAGGGGATGAGACCATGAGCCGAACCCACGACTGGTCGCCCGACGAGGCTCTGGGCACCGAGGCGTTCGAGCAGGGCGACGAGGCACTCGATGAGGCATCGATAGCCGACCCGAGCTTCATCGAATCTGTCGAGCAGGACCCCTCGCTCGACCCGACCCTCCAGGTGGACGAACGCGAGCTGGAAGAGGCCGGGGCAGAACTCGACGACCCCGAGGACCTGGTAACCCTCGACGGAGGTATGGACGACCCCGATGGCCTGGGAGAACCGACCAATCGGGGCCGCTCCCGAGAAGCGGACCAGGCGGGCTGGGATCTCGACGCGGGAGACGATCTCGATGCTGACGAGGAGGTCGACTCAGCGGACTAAGTGTTTGGCGGGCCCGACGCTCAACGCGCCTGAATGGGTCGGGGCCCAGCGCCACGGTCAGTGAACACACTCGGGCGAGAGACAATGCCAACGATCAGGGGTACATCGGAGGGGCGACGTCGCCTGTCTGACCGTGGGAACCAATCCGCCGGAGGCCCCTGTATCACAACCAGGGCTGGGCGGCACCTTCGACATAGCCGAACACGGCCCACTCACCCCCTCTACCCCAGGTCTTCCTGCCTCTCTTCGAGCACAGCAGCGTATGAGCCACAGCCCAGCAACGACCCGGCGGGGATCCGACGGTCCCCAATAATGAGGTCCTCTAGCGTTCCCGTGTCGGCGTCGAAGGTCACGTCGTCGATCTTGCCGAGCTCGTTGCCCCGGTCGCTGAGGGCTTTCTTGCCGACAAGCTCGAGCTTTCCATCGGCGGCGGCTCGCTCGCCGTCGTCCCCCGGCGGTCGGAGGGCGGCTTCGTCCGCCACCATGACCGCGTCGGGCCCGAACCCGCTCAGTCCACCCCAATCGACCAGCTGGGTTTTCCTACCGGAGCCGATGACAACCGCGGCGACCTGTCGTCTCTGAGTGTCCACCAAGAGGTGGCTCACGACGCCCAGGTCACTGGCGCTCGCTCGGCTTATGACCTTGCGGCCACGGCAACCCCGGAAGGACTCGCTCACTTGAGCCCCAGGCGGGCCCGGAAGTCATCGACCGAGGCGCCGAGACCAACGAGATCGTCGGCCACGAACTCCTCGGTGATGTTGGGGACCACCAGCGCAACTCCGGAGACCGACAGTTGTGCCGGCAGGGGAATGTAACCCTGCCCGCCGCCGGCCTTGTCGATCTGGTAGCCGACCACCTCGCCGCTGCCGCCGACCAGCAGCACCAGGTCCGAGACCGTGCCGAGGCTGGTTCCGCCTTCGGTGAGGACGTCGTTGCCGAGCACATCGCGCTCGGTCGCAGGATGGGCGACCTCGTCAGGCGCGTCGTCCCGAGCGACAAGGCTGGACTCCTCGAGCACCATCACCGCGTGCTGGCCGATGGCATGGATCGCCTCGGCAGGAAGTACCTCGCGGCTGCGCCCGGCCAGGAAGCCCCGCTTGTTGAGGGTCACGCCGACCAAGCGACCTGCTTCGGGGCTGTAGATCACGTCCCGCACCTCGGCAACGTCCTCCCCACCTCGAACGGTGACCACCGGAAGGCCGTGGATCTGAGAAGCGGTCATCAGCAGCTTCATCGCTTGTCCTTGGTGGCGATCACGCTCCCACCCCGCCGCCGGCGCCGAACCACCACGACCGCCGCAGCCGCCACCACGACCACGATCACAACGATTATCAGCCAGCCGATGGGGCCCATCTCCGTGCAATCTAATCCTGAACCAAGCGCTGGGAACCGCCGGGTGGGCGTGGACACCTACTGCGACAACCCGGCGGAGCGCCCGGGGCGCCCCGGCGGCCATCACGGCCAGGGCCTTCGCCACCCCGACGGGGTTGAAGGGCTCCTCCAGCGCCGAGCGCAGGGCGTGTACGAGGAGGCGCCGAGCGTCGCGACGTTGACCATGCCCGCCGATGACCCGCAACGGCGGCCCACCGGTGACGGCGTCGGCCTGAGGGAGGGCGTGGACCGCGGTGCTCATGCCCGCTGAAGGGCCCGGGGGACGTCGTCCACCCCGACTTCGGGACCCATCGCGATGCGGGCGGCGGGGCTCGGAGCCAACCTAGCCGCATCCCATCCCACGACACTCACCATGGCCCCGGCACGACGCACCGAGCGCAGGGCACGAACGAGGGCATCTACGCCGGCATCCTCGACGCAGCTCACCCCGCTCAGGTCGACCACGTAGGCGGATTCGCCGGTCAGGGCGGCCACGGTCGCCCTCAGCGCGCCGGCCATGTCCGCGCTCAACTTCCCGACGACGCGAAGCACGGGAGCCGCCGGCGTGGTCTCTGGCGCCGTCACGATGCCGCTCCGGGGTCCCAGTCCGCGATGGCGCGGCGATAGAGCATGACCTGGTCGGCGACCAGCCTGGCCACCGAGAACGACCCCTCGACACTGGCCCGACATGTCCCGCGGTCCAGCTCATCCACGCGGCCGATAGAGTGGGTCATCTCGTCCTCGTCCTCACAGAGGAAGCCGTTGAGGCCGGGGCGGACGATCTCGGGAGCCGCGCCCTCCGGGAACGAGACCACTGGTGTGCCGACGGCCAGGGCCCCGATCATCACCAGGCCGAAGGGCTCCGGCCACCGGATCGGGTTAAGCAGCGCCATCGCGTCCCCAAGAAAATCGAGGTTGTCCAGACCTCCGAGCTCACCTAGGTACACGGCGTCGGGCCGAGCAGGGGCTCGACCTCAGCGGCGAAGAAGGCCCGCTCGCCCGGCTCCCACATCTTGGCCGCCAGCCGGATCGGCACCCCGGCCGCCCGGGCGGCGGCAATGGCTCGGTGCGGGCCCTTGGCCGGGCTCATCCGGCCCAGGAAGGCCACGTACCCGCCTGACCGGCGGAAACTAGCCCCCGGGCCAGCAGGTCGATGACGGCCTCGGTACCCCCGTAGGACGGAGGAGGGACCGCCACCCACGGCGGAGCCACCAGGCCGACGTGCAGCGTGTCCAACCGCTCTCCACCCTTTCGACGAGCCGACCACCACCACGCCGCTTGGTGAGACTGCCACGGCTTGGCGCCGGTCAAGTAGGGCCGAAGGTCACTCCGAGATTGCCACATTGCGGACAAGCGTCGACGTCTGGGGCTCGTCCCGGGATAGGCCCACCGACCCGGAAAGAGCCCGAATGACCGGGTAGGCGGCGCCACGCCTGGCCCCACCTGCCCGTGCGACGCCAAGGGGCCGAAAGTCCCTGGCTGGCCGTCGGGGCCGCTCCTCGTCTCGACCTGCGGCTGGAAGCGGAGGCCGCCCAGCCCGTCCGCCCGAGGTCGCTCACGCCCTCAGAGTCGATGAGTCGGTCGAGCTAGTCGTCGACTTCCTGGTGCGCCCGGCGAGGCCCTAGACGCAGCGGCCCGACCGCGGTCACACCCCAATTCTTGGCGGGGTCTGGTCGGGTCCCTCTCCCCCCATCGCCATTACCGCCTCATTGACCGAGTTGAAGAATCCGTCCTCACCGATACGGCCGGCCAGGCCGGCGCGGGCAAGACTCGTGCGCATGCGCCCTCCGGCTCTGGCCACGGCAAAGGCGATGTGGGACCGTTCGAGCTGGTCCAGCACCTGTCGGAGGCACCGGGAGCCGGTGTAGTCGATGTCACTCATCCCGAGGGCATCCAGCACGACCACCCGCGGCACCCCGATGGCACGCTCGAGGGCCGCGTCCAACTCGGCCCGAAAGTGGACCGCGTTGGCGTACCACAGCGGGGTGGCGAAGAGGATGACGAGCACGCCCGGCAACTGGACGGACTGCTCGGCGCTGGAGAGCGGAGCCCAGCTGGTGGTCCCCGGCAGGCGCCCTAGGACATGTAGCTGGGGCCGGGCGCTCAGCCGGGTACGGTCCAGGATGGCCAGACCGACCGCTACCGCTATGCCCTGCTCGACGCCGACGATGGCCACCGTGACCAACGTGACCACGGCCAACCCGAGTTCGAAGCGGTCGAAGCGCCCAATGGAGATGAGCTCCCGGATATGGAAGATCCGGGCGGCGATGAAGAGGAGCACTGCGGCCAGGGCCGCAATCGGCACGTCCTTGAGCAGACCGGCGGCCGGGACCAGGAGCACCAACGCGGTCGCGGCGCCGAGTCCGGCGACCTGGGTGCGCCCGCCGGCCGTGGCCACCGCCGCCGTGCGCGGGGGGCTGGCATCGACGGGGAACGAGCCGACCAGGCCCGCCACGATGTTGCCGACACCCACACCGAGGAAGTCACGACTCACGTCCACCTCGTAGCCACCCTGGTCCGCAAAAGCCCGGGTGGTGGCCGCGGACTGGCTCACTACCACCAGGGACACGACCCCGGCCAAGGGCGCGACGGCTCGGATGGCCGACCAGGAGAGCCCCACCAAGCCCAACCGGGGGGCGCCGTGAGCGAAACTGCCCAGGACGTCCACACCGTGGGCCCGAAGACCGAAGGCCCCTACCACGAGGGCTGAGCCGATCAGGCCCACCAGAGCGCCAGGAACGCGCCGGTCGACCCACCCGGCGCCCACCACCACCCCCAGCACACACAGTCCGATGCCCACGGACCAGCCGTTCGCCCGACCGAGGTGGCCGACGATGACCCCCACGCGGTGCACGGTGGTGCCGACCACGGCGGGGATGCCCAAGAGGTCCGGAAGCTGGTGGACGACGATGATCACGGCCACACCGGCCAGGAACCCCGTGATGATCGGCGCCGAGAGGAACTCGGCGATCCACCCCAGCCGCAACAGGCCGACCAGGCTCACCATGACACCAACGGCCACGGCCAGGATGCCCACCAGGTCTATGTATCCGGCCGAGCCGGTCGGAGCCAGATGGGCGATCCCGACGGCGAAGAGGGGCGCGATCGTGGAGTCCGCCCCCACCGACATCTGGGGGTTGGACCCGAGCAGGGCGAACAACGCACTGCCGGCGATGAACGCGTAGAAGCCGGTTATCGGGGGCATTCCGGCCAGACGTGAGGTGGCCAGCTGCTCCGGTACCGCGACGGCCAGCAGGGTGAGGGCGGCCACGGAGTCGGCCCCTGCCCACCGACTCTGGTAGCCGCGCAGGGACGAAAACGCCGCCGAGCCCAGCCGGGACCAGCGGGGAGCACCGTGCCGCGTCGCGCCTGACATGGTCCCCATCATCACTGATCGGGCACCGGCGGCGCTCCGGTGGGCCTCGATGACCGGGGCCATCTGATGGGGGCAGGCCACGTCGGTGACCGGGACATCCTCAGCACCCCGAGCACGGCCTGATAACGCTGTTCCACCAGCCTCAACTCCACCAACATGGGACTGCCTCCTCCGGACCTGCGGACGTGAACATCCACAGCGAAGGAGGAGGCGCCGGCTAAGTGGTGGACCTCAATTGTCAGGCAGGTACCGGGGCAGGTGTCGCCCAGGTACCGGGGACGACGAAGAAAGGATGGAAGACCTGATCAGAAGTGGTGGGCCGTAGAGGACTCGAACCTCTGACCCCTTGCGCGTCATGCAAGTGCGCTACCAGACTGCGCCAACGGCCCGTGGACGACACGCTAGCAAAGGCCAGAGACCCCGAGCCCGGGCCGAGGCGCCGGAGTGCCGCCAACCGGCGCCGACCCCCGGACCCCGCCGGCGGCGGCGCGGGCGGGACAGCCCGCCGCTCAGACCTTGTCCGACGGCCGGCGCAGGATCAGGCTGCTGCGGCCCGCCAGGGTCGCCTTGGCCCCGGCCGCCAGGGCCTCGGCCTTGGCCTCCTCCGGAGCGGCCGTGTCCAGCTCGGCCGTCCAGGACTGGCCCCACCGGTCGGCCGGCAGCACGAAGTCGACGGCCTCTCCCCCGGCGTTGAAGAGCAGGAGGAAACTGTCATCCACGATGGTCTCGCCCCGGGCGTCCGGGGTCGGGATGCCGTCCCCGTTGAGGAAGACCTGGATGGCGCCACTGCCCGCCGCGTTCCAATCGTCCTGGTCCATCTCCTCTCCGTCGGGCCGGAACCAGGTGATGTCGGACACGGAGCCGTGGATCGGCACCCCCTCGAAGAAGCGGCGACGGCGGAAGACCGGATGCTCCCGGCGCAGGGCCACCACCCGGCGGGTGAACTCGATGAAGTCCTCGTCCACCTTGTCCCAGTCGTACCAGGAGATCTCGGTGTCCTGGCAGTAGGCGTTGTTGTTGCCCCCCTGGGAGCGGCCCAGCTCATCCCCACCCAGGATCATGGGCACGCCCTGGGACAGGAGCAGGGTGGTGAGCAGGTTCCGCCGTTGGCGCTGGCGCAACTCGACCACGGCCTGGTCATCGGTGGGACCCTCCACCCCGCAGTTCCAGGAGCGGTTGTCGTCGGTGCCGTCCCGGCCCTCCTCGCCATTGGCTTCGTTGTGCTTTTCGTTGTAGGCCACCAGGTCGGCCAGGGTGAAGCCGTCATGGGCAGTGATGAAGTTGATGCTGGCCGAGGGCCGCCGGCCGTTGGACTCGTAGAGGTCCGAGCTGCCGGTCAAGCGGTATGCGAATTCGCCGAGCTGGCCGCCCTCGCCGCGCCAGAAGTCCCGTACGCAGTCCCGGTACTTCCCGTTCCACTCCGACCACAACGGTGGGAAGTTGCCCACCTGGTAGCCGCCCTCCCCCACGTCCCACGGTTCGGCAATCAGCTTGACCTGGCTCACCACCGGGTCCTGCTGGATTAGATCGAAGAAGGCCGACAGCCGGTCGACGTCGTGCAGCTCGCGGGCCAGGGTGGAAGCCAGGTCGAAGCGGAAGCCGTCCACGTGCATGTCCAGAATCCAGTAACGCAGGCTGTCCATGATCAGCTGCAGTACGTGGGGGTGGCGCATGTTGAGGCTGTTGCCGGTGCCGGTGTAGTCCATGTACTTGGAGCGGTCCTCGGCCACCAGGCGGTAGTAGGCGGCGTTGTCGATGCCCCGGAAGGACAGGGTCGGGCCCATGTGGTTGCCCTCGGCGGTGTGGTTGTAGACCACGTCCAGGATCACCTCGATGCCGGCCTGGTGCAGGGCCCGGACCATGGCCTTGAACTCCTGGACCTGTTGGCCCCGCTGTCCGCTGGAGCTGTAGTCGTCATGGGGAGCCAGATAGGCGATGGAGTTGTAGCCCCAGTAGTTGCGCAGGCCGTTCTCGACCAGGTGGGCGTCGTGGATGAATTGGTGCACCGGCATCAGTTCCACCGTGGTGACGCCCAGCTTCTGCAGATGATCGATCACCGGCGGGCTAGCCAGGCCGGCGTAGGTGCCGCGCAGGGACTCATCCACCTCGGGGTGATTGTGGGTGAAGCCCTTGACGTGGACCTCGTAGATGACCGTCTCCTGGCGGGGCACCCGGGGGTGGCGGTCCTCCGACCAGTCGAAGTAGGGGTTGGTCACCACCGACTTGGGGACGAAGGGGGCGCTGTCCTCCTGATTGGAGGGGCCCTCGGGCTCGTCGAAGTGATAGCCGAAAACGGCCTGGTCCCACTTGACCTCACCGTCGACCGCCTTGGCGTACGGGTCGATCAGGAGCTTGGAGGGATTGCAGCGGCTGCCCTCGGCCGGATCATCCTGGCCGTGGACCCTCCAGCCGTAGCGCTGGCCGGGCCCGATGTTGGGCAAATACCCGTGCCAGCAGAAGGCGTCGACCTCCCCGGCCTCCACCTTTGTCTCGTTACCGTCGTCATCGAACAGGCATATCTCGACGGCCTCGGCCACTTCGGAAAAGAGGGAGAAATTGGTACCGGTCCCGTCGTAATGGGCTCCGAGGGGAAACGGTTGACCAGGCCAGGTGCGCACCATTCACCATACCTACCCTCCGGTAGGGGCCGGCACGGCCCGGCGGGGCCGGGCGGCCTATCCGGCGGCGGACTGGGACGGCTGATGAGGGGGCTGGTGGGGGAAGTTACCGGTGACCATGAACAGCACCCGGTCGGCAAAGTTGGCGGCGTGGTCACCGATCCGCTCGAAGTACCGACCGATGAGGGCCAGCTGGACGGCGCGCTGAAGCACGGCGTCTTCCACGTCCCGCTCGGAAAAGATGACCTGGAACAACTCCGTCTGCAGGTCGTCCATCACGTCATCCATGTCGATGAGGGCCGCCGCCTTGGCCAGGTCCCTATCGGCAAAGGCATCCACCGCCGTGCGGACCTGGGCCGAAGCCTGATCCCGCATCCGGTCGACCAGGCCCCGGATGCGTGGGGTCAGGGGCTCGGGATAGAGCCGGCGAGAGCCCTTGGCCACCTTGACCATCAGGTCCCCGATGCGCTCCAGCTCGTGGATGACCCGCAGGATGGTCACCAGCATGCGCAGGTCGACGGCCATGGGCTGCTGCTGGGCCAGCAGCATGCAGGTGCGTTGCTCGATGGAGTAGGTGAGGGAGTCCATGTCCCCGTCGGCATCCACCACCCGTTCCACCTCGGCCAGGTCGGCATCGAGGAGGGCATTCGTCCCCCGTTGCACCGCCTCTCCGGCCAGAGCCCCCAGCCTGATTACCTCGGAGCGGATCTCATCCAGCTCCTCGTGGAACTGCTTTCGGATCTCAGTCATCGGATCTCATTCCTGCCGGCTCCTAGGAAGGGGCCCGGGGGGCCTCGAAGCGGTACCCCAGTCCCCTGATGGTGGTGATTCTGGCCGGTGCGGCCGGGTCGTCCTCCAGCTTGGCCCGCAGTCGCTTGATGTGTACGTCCAGGGTCTTGGTGTCCCCGACGTAGTCCCCGCCCCACACCCGGTCGATAAGCGTATCCCTGGTCACCACCCGCCCGGCATTGACCATGAGCAGCTCGAGGACCTCGAACTCCCGCAGCGGCAGGCGGACTAGCTGGCCCCGGAGAGTGACCTCGTGACGCTCCGAGTCGAGGGAAACGTCCCCGACGGCCAGGACCCCCTCGACCACTCCGGTCTCCGGGCCGGCCGAGCGGCGCAGCACAGCCCGCATGCGGGCCACCAACTCCCGGATGCGGTAGGGCTTGGTGACATAGTCATCGGCGCCGACCTCCAGGCCGACGACGGTGTCGATCTCGGCGTCGCGGGCGGTGACCATGATGATGGGCACGTTGGCCTGAGCCCGGATGCGCCGGCAGACCTCGAGGCCGGACATCTTGGGCAACATCAGGTCGAGCAGGACCAGGTCGGGCCGGGCCGCCTCGAACATGGTGATGGCCTCCGCCCCGTCCCGGGCGATGCGGACGGAAAAGCCCTCCCGGGACAGCCCGGCCCTCAGGGCTTCCACGTAAGACTCCTCGTCCTCCACCACCAGCACCGAGGCCTCCGGAGGACTCAAGCTCCTGTTCCTTTCCTGCCCGGTCGGGTCGACCGGCCGGTCAGCTCCACCTTGGCACCTCCAGGGCGAACTCGGATCCTTCGCCTTCCCGGGACTTGACCATGACCCGGCCGCCGTGGTTGAGGGCCACGTGCCTGACGATGGACAGGCCGAGCCCGGTTCCCCCGGTGTCCCGGCTGCGGGCCTGGTCGACCCGGTAGAAGCGCTCGAAGATCCGCTGGTGGTCCCGGGCGGGGATGCCGATGCCCTGGTCCCGAACCAGGAAGACGACCGTGGCGTCATCGACGCGCACCTCCAGGTCGACCACCGAGCCGGCGTCGGAGTACTTGACGGCGTTATCGAGGAGGTTGGCCACGGCCGAGACCAGCTGGCCGGGATCCCCGTCCATGCCTGCCTCGAGCGGGGCCTGGCATTCGAGGGAGATGCCCCGCTCCTCGGCGGCGGCCTGGATACGGGCGACGGCCTCGGCTGCGATCCGGTCGATGGTCACCTCGGTGGTGGCGGGTTGGGCCGCGCTCTCCACCCGGCTTAGGTCGAGCAGGTCCGCCACCAGCCCGGCAGCCCGCTCCGCCTCGGCGCCCATGCGACCGGCCAGACGGCGGATGACATCGGGATCGTCCTCACCGGCCAGAGCCTCGGCCAGTGCGCCCAGAGCGCCGATGGGGGTCCGCAGCTCATGGCTCACATTGGCCACGAAGTCGCGCCGGACGGCATCGAGGCGATGGCGGTCACTGACATCCTGGAGCACAGCCACCGTGACCGGTTCGGTGTAGCCCAGGTCGGACACCCGGGTGGCCCGGACCTCGACCATGCGGGGCACCGGGCCCCGCAGCTCGAGGGTGGCGCTGCTCGTCCCCGCCCGGCCGGCCTCCTCGGCCACCTGGCCCATGAGGTGGGCGACCAGAGCCTGGTCGTGACGGGCGTCGGACAGCCCGGCGGCGGCCCGGTTGCTGAGCAACTCCGAACCGTCGGGACCGAGAACAACCACTCCCAGGGGGACGGCATCCAGAGCGGCCTGGAGGAGACCCAGGCGCTCAGCCAGCTCCTGCTCCTGCTCCCTGATGGCGTCGGCCACCGTGTCGGACTGGCCCACGTCGGCTCGGGGGCGAAGCAGATCCGATCGGGTCCACCTCATCGAGCCCGAACGGTAGGCGCGCCAGGCGAACTTCAGCCTGCCCGGAAATGAACGGGGGGTGAACCAGCGCCGAACGTTGGGCCCTCCGGACCATGTCGGCCGCACCGGCCCCGAGCGCCCAGAATGGGCGCGTGTACATCTCGGCCAAAGCTGACTACGCCCTGCGGGCCCTGGTGACGCTGGCCGGCTCGGACCAGCCCATGACCGCCGACGCCCTGGCCCGGTCCCAGGAGCTGCCCGTCAACTTCCTCGAGAACATCCTCCTCCAGCTGCGCCGGGCCGATCTGGTCCGCAACCAGCGCGGCCCCGACGCCGGCTACCGCCTGCGCCGGCCGGCTTCGGATATCACCGCCGCCGATGTCATGCGGGCGGTCGACGGCCCCCTGGCCGAGGTCAGGGGCCTGCGGCCCGAGGCCACCTCCTATCCCCCTGGGACGGCCGCCCTCCAGGATCTCTGGGTGGCCCTCCGGGCCAGCATCCGCTCGGTGCTGGAGTCGGTCACCATCGATCAGCTGGCCACCGGTCGCCTACCCCGGAAGGTCCGGACCATGCTGGCCGACCCGGACGCCTGGTCCTCCCGCTGACCGGGCGGCCCCGGCGTCATCGGGGCCGCCCGGGTACCGTCCCGGGCATGGAACTGCAGGAGGCGCTCCGCTCGAGTGGAGCGGTCCGAGACTTCACCGACGAGGCCATTCCGGATGAGACGGTGTGGCGGCTCCTGGACACGGCCCGCTTCGCTCCGTCCGGGGGCAATCGTCAGGGCTGGCGGGTGGTGGTGGTCAAGGACTCTGCCATCCGGGCCCGGCTGCGGGACCTCTACCTGCCCGCCTGGTACGAGTACCTGGCCATTTCCTCGGCCGGTCTCGTCCCCTGGGCGCCGGTGACCGATCGGAAGGCCGAGGCCGAGGCCGCCCGGCGCGCCCCGGAGGTGGCGGAGGCGGCGGGACGGGGAGAGGGTGGCTTCGCCGAGAACCTGGACACGGTGCCGGTCCTGCTGGTGCTCCTGGCCGACTTCCGGGCCCTGGCGGCCGTGGATCGGGACTTCGACCGATACACCCTGGTCGGAGGAGCGTCCATCTATCCCTTCGCCTGGAGTCTGCTCCTGGCCGCCCGGGACGAGGGCCTCGGCGGCGTGCTCACCACCATGGCGGTGCGGGCCGAGCCGCAGGTGAAGGAGCTCCTCGGAGTGGGCCCGGAACTGGCCGTAGCCGGGGTGATGGCCCTGGGCCGGCCGGCCCGACGGGCCACCCGGCTCAAGCGGGGGGCGGTGGAGTCCTTCGCCACCGTGAACCGAGCCGATGGACCCGCCTTCACCGCCCCCGGACCATGAGCCGGAACCGGGCCGGCCGGCTCCGCCCGGTCGAGTGGGCCACGGCCCGGTACTGGCCCACGCGCCTCAAACCGGCCCAGCGGGACTGGCTGTCCGACGCCGTCAACGACCTGTGGGACTGGTTCAGCGCCATCGGAATGGTCGGCCCCGATGACGCCCGGGGCCGCCGCTTCCGCCACATGGGGGCCGGCAGCGGCATGACCTTCCCCCGGGGGGCCGTCTTCGGGGAGTCGGCCATTGTCATCGGCTCGTCCACCCTGTTCGCGCCCCAGGTAACCCTGTCGGCGGGGCTGCCCGGGGAGGCCCTGGACCCGGCGGCTGAGCCGGTGGTGCAGATCGGGTCCCGCTGCTCGGTGGGCCGGGGCACGGCCATCGTGGGCCTGCGCTCCATCCGCATCGAGGACGACGTGACCATCGCCCCCAACGTCTACATCACCGACCACAACCACTCCTATGACGACCCGGATCTACCCATCGGCCGCCAGTGGCCCGCCGAGGCGCCGGTGCGCATCGGCGCCGGCAGCTGGCTCGGCACCGGCGTGGTGGTGTTGCCCGGATCCGACCTCGGTCGCAATGTCACGGTGGCGGCCGGATCGGTGGTGCGGGGCCAGGTCCCCGACCACAGTGTCGTGGCCGGCTCCCCCGCCCGCGTCGTCCGCAGCCGTCAGGCCGACGCCTGGTCGCCCCCGCTACCGGCGCGCACGGTGCGCGTCCCCCCGGGCTGGACCGGGGAGTAACCCGGCCCTCAGGTACCGAAGCGGCCGGTCAGGGTCCCGCTGGCCAGCACGTGGCCCCGGATCATGAAGCGGAACTTGGCGTAGGTGGTGGTGGCGTCGAGGGGGAGATCGCCAGCGTCGAGGGCGTAAACGCTGAACTGGTAGTGGTGGGGATCGTCCCCGGGAGGCGGGGCCATGCCCCCGTAGCGGCTCTCCCCCCAGTCGGTGAAGCCCGACACTCCCCCGGCCGGGGCGTCCGAACCGCCGGCGCCGGACTTCAGCGAGGTGACGGTGGCGGCCAGGTTGAAGACCAGCCAGTGGGTGAAGCCGACCGTGGTGGGGGCGTCGGGGTCGTAGCAGGCCACCGCGTAGGCAGCCGTGCCTTCGGGCCCATCGGTCCAGGCCAGATCGGGGCTGACGTTCTCACCCCCGGCGTAGGTGTGGGCCGCCGAGGTGGGGATGGTGTCACCTTCGGAGAAGAGCTGGCTGCTGACGTTCAAGGAGTTGTCCGGCATGGCCAGAGCTTGCCCCAGAAGCGCCGGCGCCACACTGCCGGCGGGGGGCCGGCGCCGAACCCGCCGGCGCCACACGGCCGGCGGGCCCTCAGTGGTCGGCGGCCACCGACCGGCGCAGCATCAGGGCGCCGGCCCCGCCCAGCACCACGGCGAAGCCGGCCAGGGCGGCCAGGTCCCCCCCGATCCGACCGAGCCCGGCGTGGTGGTAGCTGAGGGCCACGAAGGCATCCATCGACCAGGCCTGGGGCACGAAGTGGCCGACGGCGCGCATGGTCGGGCCCACGATGTCGAGGGACCACATGCAGCCTCCGAGCATCCCGGCGGCGATGCCCGTGGGGATGGCGATGGCCAGAGCCTGTTCCTGGGTGCGGGCCAGGGTCCCCACCAGCAGGCCGGCCCCGGCGGCGGCCAGGGACTGGACGATGATCACCAGGGCCACGCCCAGCGGATCACCCCAGTGGACCCGCAGGATCAGGGCCCCGACCAGGAACAGGAAAATCCCCTGTCCCAGAGCCACTCCGAGGATGCCGGCCGACTCCCCGCCGATGACCGCCAACGGCGAAGTAGGCGTCGACAGCATCCTCCTCACCACCCCCAGCCGGCGACTCTGGACGAAACCGGCCGAAACGGCCATGGCCATGATGAAGGTGAACAGGACGAGATTGGACGGCGCCGTGTAGGCGAAGGGGCTGATCTTGGCCGGTTCTGGACGGCGCAGGGAGGCCCGGTAGGCGGCGTCGTCGATGGCCTCGGCCCGGGCCAGGCCGAGACGGAAGGGCAGCCCGGTGCCGGCCTGGGCGAAGCGGGCCGCACTCACCTCGGCATCGACCTGGGCCAGGACGGCCACCAGGTCGGCCCGGGCCTCCTCGGACTGCACCTGGCCGGCGTTGTAGAGGAGGAAGACCGAGGGCCGCCGGCCGGCCTGGACGGCCGCGGCGTAGCCCGAGGGCAGGGAGACGCCGCCGAGGACGAGGCCCCTTCGGAGGGCTCCGGCCGCCTTGGCATCGGTCGAGTAGTGCCGCACGTGCAGATTGGACGAGCGTTCGAAGAGGGTGACGGCCCGGGCCGACACGGGACTGTGGTCGAGATCAACCACCCCCACCCCCAGGCGGCTGGCCCCCCCGCCGAAGATGACGCCGACCAGAATCATGATCAGGATGGGCAGGACCAGACCGGCGAAGGCGGACCGCCGGTCACCCCGGAGCCGGACCATGTTGACCCGGGCGATGGCCCAGGCCCGCCCCCCCTGGCCCCGGGCGCCAGGGCCCTCCGCCCACTCCGGCCGGGCCGGGTCGTCCGTCCGGGCGGCGGTCACCTTGGCACCAGCAGGCCCCGGAGGCGGGGGGCGGCCACGCCCACACAGAGGGCCGTGAACGCCGACAGGGCCAGCACCGGCCCCACCACCGCCGACCACCCGCCCCCGTCCAGAGCCAGGGAACCGAAGCCCTGCAGGGCCCAGCCGTTGGGGGTGGCCAGGCTCAGGTCGGCCAGGAAGGTCGGCAGGCTGCCAGGGGGGAAGAAGTTGCCCCCGAGGAGAGCCAGGACCAGCCCGATGACCAAGGTGGCGGTATCGGCCTGGCCCTCGTCCCGGGCGAAGCTGGTCACCAGCAGGGCCAGGCCGGATATGGCCACCGCCGTCACCAGGCACATGACCGCCACCGGCCCGGCCCGGCCCCAGTTGGCGCTGAAGGCCAGGCTGGTGGCGCCCCACAGCACCAGGATTCCGGTCAGGGCCACCAAGAGCAGGCCGCCGAGCTTCCCGGACACCACCGCCCCGGCCCGGACCGGAGCGGCCCCCAGCCGGGCGATGGTGCCAGTCTGGCGCTCGGCCAGGACGCTGCGGGCCACCGCTCCCACCCCGATGAAGAGGAAGACGATCGCCATCGAGGGGGCGAAGTAACCGAGGAGGCTCTGGCGGCCGCCCCGCCCCTCATCAGTGATGGCGAGGGACGGGGGTTCGGCCGCGGCGGCCAGCAGTTCCGGGGGCAGGGGTCCGGGCCGGGCGTGTCCCGGGGAGGCGGCCACCCCGGTCGGCGGCGGGTGGGCCACGGCTCCGGCCAGACCCCCCACCACCAATCGCCCGATGATGGCTTGGGCTATCCCTTCGGCCGCCGGCCCGGCCAGGGGGGAGTTGGCGGCGGCCCGGGCGGTAGGCAGGTCGGTGACCGACTCGGAGCGTCCGAAGGAGGCGGGGACAATGACGCCTCCCTCCAGCGCCCCGGCCCGGATGGCCGCCTCCATGGCGGCCGGGCTGGGTTCCGGGACGACCCCGATCTCAGGGGGCAGGGCGGCCGACTCCAGCCCGGCGCCGACTATCTGGCGACCGGTGGCCGTGGCGGCCTGGTCGACCAGGCCGATGTGGACCAGGGCCCCCCCGGCGCCGGGACGGAAGGCGATACCCATGATGGCGGCCAGCACGAACGGAGCCAGGAGGCCCGTGATGAGGAGGGACCGGTCCCGCAGGCGGCGGCGCAGTTCGGTCACGGCCACCAGAGCGGCCACCACTGGATCGGACGGAGGCTTGAGATCCCCGGGCATGAACTAGTCGCGCAGCTCGCGGCCGGTGAGGTTGAGGAACACCGACTCCAGGTCGGGCTCGGCCACCTCCACGCTGGCCACGTCCAGGTGATGGCGGTCGGCCAGGTCCATGATGGGGCGCAGCAGGCGCCGCCCGGCGGCCGCCTCCAGGTCGATGCGCCCGTCCAGAGCCTGGACGGAGTGGACCCCGGCCAGGACCGCGCAGTCCCGGCCGAAGCCGGCCAGATCACCCTCGGCGCTCACCTTGACCCGGTCCAGGGCGCCGGTGCTGGCGACCAACTCCCGCCGGGTCCCTTCGGCAATGAGCCGGCCGCCGTCGATGATCCCGACCCGGTCACACAGCCGCTCGGCTTCCTCCATGTAGTGGGTGGTGTAGAGCACGGCCATACCCGAGTCCCGCAGGGACTCGATGGTGGTGAGGATGGAGTTCCGGCTCTGGGGATCCACGCCGACGGTCGGCTCATCCAGCACCAGGAGTTGGGGTTGGTGGATGAGCCCGGCAGCTATGTTCACCCGCCGCTTCATCCCTCCCGAGTAGCGCTCCACCCGCTCCGAGGCCCGGTCGGCCAGGCCCACCGTCTCCAGGGTGGCCTCGACCCGCCGGCCCAACTCGGCCCCGGTCAGACCGTAAAGGCGGCCGAAGAAGCGCAGGTTGTCCGCCGCAGATAGCTCCGGGTACAGAGCCAGCTCCTGGGGCACCAGGCCGATGGCCTGACGGGCTCCGACGGAGTGGGTGTCCAGCTTCTGGCCGGCCACCGTGACCTCACCGGAGTCCCGGCCCACCAGGCCGCAGATCATGGCGATGGTGGTCGTCTTGCCCGCCCCGTTGGGACCGAGCAGCCCGTAGCACTCCCCCCGGGCGATCCGGAAGCTGACCCCGTCCACCGCCCGCAGGGCCCCGTAGGCCTTGGACAGGTTGTGACAGGTCAGGATGATGTCCAAGCGAGCCCCCATTTTGATGCAGCCGTTTACCATAAACGCCCGGCGGACATGACCTCCGAGCGCCACCGGCTCTGCCGCCGACCGCTCCCACTCGGCCCATGAGTCACTTCACCTCCCTCAGCGAGCACCAGCAGCTCGTCTTCTGGAGCGAGCTGCTGGCCATCCTGGCCGTGGCCCGGCTGCTGGGCGGCATCCTGCGCCGTTTCGGTCAGCCCGCCGTGGTGGGCGAGCTGGGGGCCGGCCTGGTACTGGGCCCCTCCGTCCTCGGACAGGTCTGGCCCCACGGCTTCAACTGGCTCTTCCCGGTGGACAAGGTCCAGTCCGGGGCCGTCAACGCCGTGGGCTGGCTCGGGATCGCCTTTCTCCTCGTCCTGACCGGGTTCGAGACCGACCTCACCATCATCCGCAAGCTCGGCCACGCCGCCGGGGCGGTGGCCGGAGGGGCTCTCCTCATCCCCTTCGGGGCCGGGCTGGCGGTGGGCTTCGCCCTGCCCATGGCCTTCATCGGCGCGCACACCCACCGGGACCTCTTCATCCTGTTCATGGGCGTGGGCATGAGCATCTCGTCCCTGCCCGTGATCGCCAAGATTCTGGGCGACCTCGGTCTCATGCGGCGCAACTTCGGCCAGGTCACGGTGGCCGTCGGGATGCTCAACGACCTGATCGGCTGGCTGGCTCTCGGTGTCATTGCCGGCCTGGCCACCAGCTCCGGACTGTCGGCCGGCCATCTGGCCCTGACCATCGGGTCGATGGCCGTGCTTCTCATCGGCGGCCTGACCATCGGGCAACGCGGCGTAGATCAGATCCTGCGCTGGGTCCGTTCCCGCAGTGAGGGCCCGCTCGACTCCCTGGTGGCCACCATCCTGGTGGTGCTGGTGGTGGCCGTGGCCGCCCAGGCCGTCGGCATCGAGGCCGTACTGGGGGCGTACATAGCCGGGATCGTCCTGGGCCGGTCCCGCTTCAAGCACCCCGAGGTGGCCGGCCACCTGGAGTCGCTCACCTACGGAATCCTGGCCCCGATCTTCTTCGCCAGCGCCGGGCTCAAGCTGGACCTGGGGGCGCTGGCCAAGCCCGGCACAGCCATCTGGGTCGCGGTCATCCTGGTGGTGGCGGTCGGGGCCAAGTTCGGCGGCGCCTTCCTCGGGGCCAGAGTCGGAGGCCTGCCCAACCGGGAGGCGCTGGCCCTGGGCTCGGCCCTCAACGCCCGGGGGGCGGTGGAGGTGGTCATCGCCACGGTCGGCCTGTCCATCGGGGTGCTGAGCAACGCCGCCTTCACCGCCATCGTGCTCATGGCCCTGCTCACCTCGGTCATGGCCCCGCCGCTGCTCAAGGTCTTCATCCGGGGCTGGGACGGCACGGATGAGGAACGCCAGCGCCTGGAGCACGAAAGCCTGATGAGCTCCAATCTTCTGGTACGCGGCGGCCGCCTCCTGCTGCCCAGCCGGGGCCGGCCCAATTCCATCGTGGCCGCCCAGATCATGCAGTTCGCCTGGCCCGAGGAGGTCGGGGTGACCGTGGTCTCGGTGCAGGCCGACGGGGAGGCGCCCGACCTGGAGCCGATCGCCAGCGTCTTCGAAGGCCGGGAGGTGGAGTTCCGCCGGGTGGCCTCCGAGGACGCCCTGGAGGAGGTTCTGCGGGAGGCCAAACTCGGCTACCAGGCCATCGGCCTGGGCGCCGCCGACCTGGGCGGGGACCGCCTTCTCTCCCCGGTGGTGGACGAGGTGCTCGCCGACAGCCCCATCCCCCTGGTCATCGTGCGCCGGGCCCGCGACCAGTCCACCCGGACCCCCTTCGCCTTCTCCCGCGCCCTGGTCCCGGTGTCAGGCAGCCCCTCGTCGCGCGCCGCCCAGGAGATCGCCTTCAGCCTGAGCAGCCGGCTCGGGACCGAGGTGGTGCTGACCCACGTGGTCAACCGGCCCGAGGTGGTGGCCGCCGACCGAGCCTCGGGCCGATCGGGGACCGGATCCCCGGCGCCGGGGCTGCCCGCCTCGGACCGGGCCGGTCGCGACACCGGCCAGATCCGCGCCCTGGGCCCGGGCCAGGCCAAGGTGTCGGTGGCCGACGCCGTGCTGGACGAGGCGGTCGGTCTGGCCCGCCAGTTCGATATCGAACCCAGGACCCACGCGCGCTCGGGCATCTCCACCGGGGAGGAGATCCTGGCCGCGGCCCGGGAGATAGAGGCTGACCTCATCGTCCTGGGCGCCAGCGTGCGGCGGCTGGACGGTCACCCCTTCCTGGGTCACAACGTCGAGCACATCCTCGACGGCGCCGACATGACCGTGGTCATCGTGACCACCCCTGACCCGACTGCTGACACCACCGCCACCACGGAGGCCGCCGAGGTCCTGGCCGCCGGCGCCTAAGCCCGCGGCGTCACCTTCACCGGCAGCCGGCGGGGCCCCCGAACCTGGCCATGCGACCATGTGACCGCCCCGGGGTCGGCCAGCTCGAAGTCGGAGAAGCGCTCCAGCCACACCTCCAGGGCCACCTTGAGTTCCATACGGGCCAGGTGGGATCCCACGCAGCGGTGGATCCCGAGGCCGAAGGCGGCATGGCGGTTGCTGACCCGGTCCAGGATCACCCGGTCGGGCTCCTCGAACATCTTCGGATCCCGGTTGGCGGCGGGGAAGGGCAGGAGCACCCAGTCGTCCTTCTTCATGGGGCAGCCGTTCCAGTCCATGTCCTCGCGCACCAGGCGGGCCATGGTGACCGGGGCGTAGGCCCGCAGCAGTTCCTCCATGGCCGTCGGGAACAGCTCGGGCTCATTGGCCATGCGCTGGCGGTCCTCGGGGTGTCCGGCCAGATGCCACAGCGAGGCGCCGATGGCGCTCCAGGTGGTGTCGATGCCGGCGATGAGGAGCAGGGCCATGGTGCCGAGCACGGGAGGCAGAAGGCGCTCGGGCTCGGGCGGGGCCTCGAGGTTCTCCTCCGCCGCCTCCTCGAACTGCAGGCCGGCCTGATCGAAGGCACCGCGGAGGGACTCGGGGTCCTCCTCCAGGTTGATGAGGTAGGTGGTCAAGTCGTCCCGAGGGTTGGCCATATGGTCGTCCACCTGGGTCTGCAGATATCCGAACAGAGCGATGACCTCATCCAGGCGCTCCTCGATGGGGATGGCCACCCCCTCCAGGAAGCTGTGCACGAAGGTCCGGAAGGTGTCGGCGTCCTCCTCGGGGAAACCGAGCATGTCGGCAATGACCCGCACCGGGATGTGCTGGGCGTAATCGGCGGCGGCGTCCACCACGTCCCGGCCGGCCATGGAGTCGATGAGGCTGTGGCAGTAGGCCCGGGTGGCCGGCTCGATCCTGGCGATCTCCTTGGGGGAGAAGGGCGGGATCAGCTTGCGCCTGGCCCCGTGGTGGTAGGGCGGGTCGGAGGAGATGGGCGGCACCGGGCCGGCCGGGGCCAGGAAGTCGGGCGGGCGGGTGCCGCCCACGATGATGAAGCGAGAGGTGAACTTCTCCGTGTCATAGGCGATGGAGGAGATGTCCTCGTGCCGGGTGGGCAGCCATGTACCCCCGTAGCGGGGGCTGTGCGCCACCGGGCATTCGGCCCGCAGCTCCTCCCAGATGGGGTAGGGATCGGCGGCCCAGGTGTCATCCAGATGGTCGAAGTCGGTGGCCCAGTCCTGGACCGGTTCGGCCTCACTCATGAGGCACCGCGGCCCGCACATAGGGATGGTTCATCACTTCATTAGACGGAGCCGGCCGGCGCCGTGTCAACCGGGAAGGGTCCAGATACCCCCCCTCCAGTCGATGCGGCGGGAGTCGGGATTGATGTGAACACGGCCGAAGCGATCAGCAGCAGGTAGACCACCACCACCACCACCACCACCATCAAGGTGGAGTGGGTCTGCCCGCCGGCCGAATAGACGATGTAGTTGGCCAGAAGGAAGGCGGCGGGAGCCAGCACCTGCTCATGGGCAGGCGGTAGACCCGGGCGATGTCCGGCTTGCTTCTGCGCAGCGCCCCCAGGGCCAGCGGACTTCGATAAGCCCGATCCGGCCGGCGGACCTACGCTCCGGGCCACCGTGAAGAGGCTTCTCATCGCCAACCGGGGCGAGATCGCCATACGCATCGCCGCCACGGCGGCCGAGATGGGCATACCCACCGTCGGGGTCTTTGCCGAGGACGACGCCGAGTCTCTCCACCTTCAACGAGTGGACGAGGTCCGTGGGCTGGCCGGGTCCGGACCGCGGGCCTATCTGGACGCCACCGCCCTGGTCGACCTGGCCGTCGAGGCCGGCTGCGACGCCCTCCACCCTGGCTACGGCTTCCTGAGTGAGTCGGCCGGGCTGGCCGAACTGTGCGCCGAGCGGGGCGTCACCTTCATCGGGCCTGCGCCCGATGCGCTGAAGGTCTTCGGGGACAAGGTGGCCGCCCGGGCGCTGGCGGCCGAAGCCGGAGTGCCGTTGCTGCGGGGCACGGGCGCCGGCGTGACCCTGCCGGAAGCAGCCGCCTTCCTCACCTCCCTCGGCCACGGTGGGGCGGTCATGGTCAAGGCCGTCTCCGGGGGCGGGGGCCGCGGCATGCGTCCGGTGCGCAACCACACCGAGCTGGCCGACGCCCTCGAACGATCAGCTTCGGAGGCCGCCGGGTCCGGGGATGGTTCCCTTTACCTGGAGGAGCTTCTGAGCCCGGCCCGGCACATCGAGGTCCAGGTGATTGGGGACGGCTTCCGGGCGGTGCACCTCTATGACCGGGACTGCACCCTCCAGCGCCGACGCCAGAAGATCGTGGAGACGGCCCCGGCTCTGGCCGTCCCCGACGCAGTGCGGGCCCAGCTCTTTGCCGCCGCCGTCGAGCTGGCCAACCGGACCAACTACGGCGGCCTCGGCACCTTCGAGTTCCTGGTCGGTGAGGACGGCCGCTTCGCCTTCATCGAAGCCAACCCGCGCCTCCAGGTCGAACACACCGTCACCGAGGCGGTTACCGGTCTGGACCTGGTCCGGATCCAGCTGGCCCTGGCCGAACCGGGCGCCACCCTGGCCGGACTGGGCCTGGAGCAGGGGCAGATCGCTCCGCCCCGGGGGCGGGCCATGCAGATGCGGATCAACCTGGAGACGGTCGGCCCGGACGGATCCTTCACTCCTACGGGCGGGACCATCACCGCCTATGAGCTGCCCTCCGGACCGGGGGTACGGGTCGACGGCTTCGGTTACGGCGGGTACGCCACCAGCCCCCGCTACGACTCCCTCCTGGCCAAGGTCATCGTGCACACGGATGGCGACTGGGACAGCCTGCTGGCCAAGTCCAGCCGGGCCCTGTCCAACTTCCGCATCGACGGGGTCGGAACCAACCTCGGCTTTCTGCACGCCCTCCTGGACCAAGCCCCCGTCCGGAATGATCGCCTTCACACCGACTTGGTGGCTGAACTGATCGAGGCCGGACTGCATGAGACCGACCGGGCTGACGGCTTACCGGCGCAGAGCGGTTCGGCCGCCGCCTCGGATGACCGCCGAACCGGTCGGGCCGGCGCCGACATCGACGCATCCGACCCGTTGGCCGTGCTGGCGCACGGCAAGACCGCCCGCGATCCGGTGGAGACAGCCCGGATGGCCGAGGAACCCGCCGGCACCCGTGCCGTTCGGGCGCCCATGCAGGGCACGGTGGTGGCCCTGTCGGTCTCAGCCGGGGACGAGGTCGGCGCCCGTCAGGTCCTGGCCGTGATCGAAGCCATGAAGATGGAACACGAGATCATCGCCCCCACCGCCGGGTTGGTCCGCTCGGTGGCTTCAGTGGTGGGGGAGGCGGTGGTGGAAGGCTTTCCCCTACTGTTCATCGAACCCTCGAGCGCCGACGCCGAGGTCGGTGCGGCCGAAGAGGACTTCGATCCCGACCAGGTCCGCGCCGATCTGGCCGAAGTGCTCGAGCGGCACCGCCTGGTCACCGATGAGGCCCGGCCCGAGGCGGTCGAGCGCCGGCGCCGGCTCAACCAGCGCACCGCTCGGGAGAACGTCGAGGCTCTGTGTGACCCGGGCAGCTTCGTTGAGTACAGCCCACTGACGGTGGCGGCCCGAAGGCGGCGCAACAGTCTGGAGGAACTGATCGCCCAGACCCCCGCCGACGGGCTGATCATGGGACTGGCCACCGTCAACGCCGACGCCTTCGGACCGGAGCGGAGCAAGGCGGCGGTGATGGCCTACGACTACACCGTTCTGGCCGGTACCCAGGGGGCCCACAACCACGTCAAGTTGGACCGGATGGCCGAGCTGGCCCACCGCTGGAAGCTGCCCACCGTGTTCTTCACCGAGGGTGGCGGCGGCCGCCCCGGTGATACCGAAGGCGGTAACGGCTTCGTGCGCGGCTTCGAGCTGTGGGCCCAATTGAGCGGGCTGGTGCCACTGGTGGGGGTGACCTCGGGGCGATGCTTTGCCGGCAACGCCGCCATCCTCGGGTGCTGTGACGTGATCATCGCCACCGAGGACTCCGCCCTGGGCATGGGCGGGCCGGCCATGATCGAAGGCGGCGGACTCGGCATCTTCCATCCCGAGGAGATCGGCCCCGTCGACGTCATGCAGGCCAACGGGGTCATCGACGTGCTGGTGGCCGATGAGGCCGAGGCGGCGGCCACCGCCCGTCGGTATCTCAGTTACTTCCAGGGACCGGTGCCGAACTGGTCCTGCGCCGACCAGCGCCGCCTGCGCGGCGTCATCCCGGAAAACCGGGTGAGGACTTATGACATCCGCCGGGTGATTGACTTGCTGGCCGATACGGACTCGGTGTTGGAACTGCGCCCTCGCTTCGGCCGGGCCATGATCACCGCCCTGGTCCGGATCGAAGGCCGGCCGGTGGGCCTCATCGCCAACAACCCGCTTCACATCGGCGGGGCCATCGACTCGGACGCCTCGGACAAGGCCGCCCGCTTTCTCCAGATCTGCGAGGCCTTCGGCCTGCCGGTGCTGTCGCTGTCGGACACCCCGGGCAACATGGTCGGGCCGGAGGCGGAAAAGACCGGCCTCATCCGGCACTGCTCCCGGCTTTTCGTCATCGGTGCCAATCTGACCGTGCCCATCCTCTCGGTCATCCTGCGCAAGAGCTACGGCCTGGGCGCCATCGCCATGACCGGGGGCAGCTACCAGGCCTCCATGCTGGCCGTGTCCTGGCCCACCGGTGAGTTCGGCGGTATGGGACTGGAGGGAGCGGTCAAGCTCGGCTACCGGGCCGAACTGGCCGCCATCGATGATCCCGCCGAACGCCGGGCCGCATTCGACCGCATGGTGGCGGCCGCCTACGCCGCCGGCAAGGCCGTGGCCCGGGCGACCGGTCCCGCCCTGGACGACGTCATCGACCCGGCCGACACCCGCCGCTGGATCGCGGCCGCCCTGCGCTCGGTCCCCCCGGTGGCGCCGGCGGCAGGCAAGCGGGTGCCCTGGATCGACGCCTGGTAAACGTGCTGGTCCTGGTTCTGGCCGACACCCACCTGCGTTCGGGGCTGAGCGGGATGCCGGCCGAAGTGCTGGCTCAGTTGGAACGGGCTGACGTGGTCCTGCACGCCGGGGACGTCACGTCGGCGTCCACCCTGCAGGAGCTGTCGGGGCTGTGCGACCTCCACGCTGTGCTGGGTAACAACGACACGGAGCTGAGAGGCATCCTGCCCGCCACCCTTCTGCTGGACCTGGATGGTCTGAGAGTCGGCATGGTTCATGACAGCGGGCCTCGCCAGGGCCGGGCCCGCCGACTGCAGTCATTGTTCCCCGACGCCGATGTGGTTGTCTTCGGCCACAGCCACATCCCCTGGAACGAGGCCGGGATAGGCGGCCGGCTCCTGTTCAACCCCGGCTCACCGACCCAGCGGCGTTCCCAGCCGGTGCCGACCTACGGCCTGCTCCGCTTCGAGTCCGGCGCCGTGATCGACCATCGGGTCGTGCCGGTGGGATGAGCGCCGCCTGACCGAGCCCACGCGGCAGAATCAGGGCGTGGCCAGATCGACGTCGGACGGAGTCGAAGCTTCCGAACCTGACCCGGTCGACCTGGCCGGCGGCGGTCCCGGACCTGGAGAGTGGCTGGTGCTGGTGTACCGGATACCTTCCGAGCCCACCCGCCTGCGGGCGGCGGCCTGGCGCCGGCTCAAGGGACTCGGCGCCGTCTACCTGCAGAACTCGGTGGCCGCCCTGCCGGCCACGCCCCAAACCGAACGAGCCCTGCGCAAGCTCCGCCACGACATCGTGGAGATGTCGGGCACCGCCCTATTGCTCAGCGCCAGCGCCATGGTGGGCGAGGCCGACCTGATGTCCACCTACCAGGCGGCCCGGGATGACGAATACGAGGAGATCATCGACCGCTGCCAGGACTTCCTGGCCCAGGTGGCCAAAGAGCACGTGGCCGCGCACTTCACCTTCGCTGAATTGGAGGAGAACGAGGTCGACCTGGTCAAGCTCCAGCGCTGGTTCGAGAAGATCAGCGAGCGGGACGTCTTCGGTGCGCCCACCCGGGCCGCCACCGAGGCGGCCCTGGCCGAGTGCGGCAAGGTCCTGGAGGACTACGCCAGCCGCGTCTACCAGGAAGAATCCGAGGACCACTGAGAGGCGGCCCTTCGGTGGGTCAGCTGGTCCGGATTGCCCGCCACAGGCTGTAGGGAAGTAGCAGGACGACGGCGGCCGGCACCAGCCACCAGGCCGGGAAGCTCGACCCGCTGATACCCCAGGTGATGGCCAGCGCTGCCACCACCCCGATGGCCACCCGCCAGTCGTCCCCGACGATGAAGTCGTACCAGAAGTCGTAGAAGGCCTTGAGCCGGGAGATCACCATCACGCCTCCGCCGAGTAGGCCAGCTTGGTCCCGGAACGGGGCCGGAGGGCCACCGAGAGCCCGATGCCGAATAGGGCGTACAAGGGGACTAGAACGAGCAGCGCGGCGTCCGAGCCGGGCCAGTGGGCGCCGGCGCCCTCGGCGCCCCAGAAAGTCCCGAAGCTGGTGAGCATGACCCCGACCACGAACTTCATGGAGTTCTCTGGCACCCGGGCCAGCGGGGCCCGCACAGCCACTCCCCCGGCGGCCACCACCACTACCGCGGATACGGCGGCGATGGCGGCTAGAGGGATGTCCTTCTGGTTACTGCCGAAGGTCAGGGCGATAAAGGCCACCTCCAGGCCCTCCAGAACCACGCCCTTGAAGGAGAGGGTGAAGCTGTACCAGTCGCTCACGGCGCCGACCCGGCGGGTCTGGGCCGTCTGGGCCGCCGACAGCTCGGTGGCGAAGATCTTGTCCTCGTCATGCAGGGCCTTGTGCCCGCTGGCCCGCAGAATGGCCTTGCGCAGCCATTGCAGCCCGAAGACGAGGAGCAGGCCTCCCACCACCAGGCGCAGCCACTGCAGGGGTATGGCGGTCAGGGCCGGCCCGAGGCCGGCCACTATGACGGCCAGCACCACCAACCCCGCGGCCACGCCGGTCAGGGCCGAACGCCAGTCCCGGGCCGTGCCGGCCGCCAGAACGATCGTGGTGGCCTCCACCGCCTCGACCGCGCAGGCCAGAAACACGGCTATGAACAGAGCCGCAGAACTCATGGAGCCTCCCGTCCGGCCCGCCCGGGCCACGGCCGCCCCGGCTTTCACCGGATGCGACTTGTACAGTCAGAGTATAACGGCCGTTAGTTCTACGGGGTTATGAACGGAGGGTGGACACCGGATATCAGTCCCGGAGCAGCATCTCCCCGACCGGTGTGCCGCCGACGGCACCGAGCAGGGCGGTCACTCCGGCGTCCAGGGCGCCCAGTGGGACCGACCGGGCCGAGAGGAGCCGGCGCTGCCAGTCCATGAAGTCGGTGAATACCTTGGGCTCCCTCACCTGGACCGCGGCCCGGGCGAAGCGGAGGATGTAGGCGAGGTCCTCCGCCGTCCGAGCCTTCTGGGCGTCGTCGTAGGCAGCCATCAGCGGCAGTCGGGCCGCCAGGATGTCGAAGGCGGCCTCGTCTACGGACTCGACGTCGGGATCATCCAGTGAAGCAGCGGGCCCCTCCTGGTCATCCACCTCAGCCGAAACAGCCGGTGGCGCTCCAGCCGGCCATGGCCTCCGGGGTCACCACCCGCAGCGACTCGAACTCGTCCAGCAGCTTCTTGAGCTGGCACAGCATGTTGGCCGCCACCGGGGAGGCGTCCTGGGCCGCCTTGAACTCGACCTCGGTCATATAGGGCTCCAGCTGGGCGGAGTAGGCCACGGGCAGGATCTCCGACTTCTGGCCGATGAGGACCTGGGCGCCCAGCTCGGCCACCCGTTGCACCTGAGCCACGGCGGCATCGTCCAGCTTGGGCATGCCCTCCTGCAGCCAGCGTCGGGCGTACATGATGTGACGGGCTTCTTCGGAGGCGTGGGTCCCTCCGATCTGGACCAGGATCGGATGCAACGGGCGGCCGTCGTTGCCCTTGACCTGGCCCCCTTCGGCCCGCATGGCCTGGTTGAAGTCGTCACCCACGAATTCGAACAACAACACGTTCACCCAGAAGGCCTCCGGCTGGGTGCAGGCCAGGTCCTCGGTGAAGTCGGCCATGGTCTTGCCCCACATCGCCTCCCCCGCTCCCGCCGTCTCGATGTCGGCGTTGAGGCGGACCCACGCGTTGAACATGGCCATGTGCTGGCACTCCTCGGCCACCTCGTGCAGGAGGTACCGGTA
>Ga0307373_10003134_pt1 | contig 29109 bp, 27 predicted proteins | sample OX2MG_FD_202534 | JGI IMG/M metagenome (GOLD analysis project Ga0307373, IMG submission 202534) | Soil microbial communities from Risofladan, Vaasa, Finland - OX-2 | ecosystem: Environmental > Terrestrial > Soil > Coastal area > Acid sulfate soil | place: Finland: Risofladan, Vaasa | collected... | reverse complement strand
GCCGAATCGAAAATGTTTTGAAGAAGCTTCGGCGCCAGAATCCGGATATTCGCGGGGCGCGAAAGGAATTTGCGAAAATATCCACGGGAAACGCTGCGAGCGATTTGCAGGCGCTCGTTCGTGCAGCAGGTGAAGCCCTGAACGGGCGACATTAGAGTAGATTTGGTTTCCTTTCTTGGGCAGCTGATACGGCTCGGTAAATTTTACATCGCGCCTTGTGATACACTTCCAGACTTAATAACTAGAGAGCAACGAAGGCTAACATGACTCCGACTGTAGTTGATGGGCTGGTCCTTCTCGTTGGTATTTTAATAGGTCTGTTCATCGGAATACTAATGGCTGCTGCTCGTAGCCGTGCGGTTGGAACTGAGTTGCGACAAGCTGAATCCGCTAAAGCTGGACTGGAGAGTTCACAAATTGAGCTAAGAAGGCAGGTCGATTCTCTGAGAGTAGACCTAGACAACAATCGCTCGAAACTTGAGCTTGAGCAAAGCAAACGTGCTTCCGCTGAGGCTTCTTTGATGCATGCCCAAGAAAGCATAGTTGAGCAGAAGCAGTTGTTGGATGAGGCTGAGGAAAAGCTAACTCATGTCTTTGAGTCCCTTGCTTCTAAGGCTTTGTCAAAGAGTACGGAACAGTTTCTGGAACTAGCAAGGAGCAAACTGGAAGTGCTACAGAGTAATGCTACAAGCGAGTTAGAGCAGCGCAGAGTTGCTATTGAGGGCATCGTAGGCCCGCTCCAGACATCGCTGACTGGGCTTCAAGCCGAGCTTACTCGCGTCGAGTCGTCTCGACAGGAAGCCTATGGAAGTCTTAAAACGGAGGTATTGCACTTAACCGAGACCAGTAAAGAGCTTCGCCAAGAGACGGGCTCATTGGTTACGTCTTTACGCCAGCCTCAGATCAAAGGCAAATGGGGCGAGATGACCCTAAGAAGGGCCGTAGAACTCGCGGGCCTGTCCCCGCATTGCGATTTTGTTGAACAGCCGTCTGTCCAGTCTGAGGATGGCCGCTTGAGACCTGACATGATCGTGCGTTTGGCGGGCGGAGCAGACATTGTAGTTGATGCCAAGGTTCCCCTACAGGCATTTCTGCAGGCGGTATCCGCGAAGGATGAGCCAGAACGAAAAGCTGCAATGATTGAACACGTGCGCCTCGTGCGAGCACACGTCTCTCAGCTTTCGAGCCGATTATATTGGAACCAGTTTACCCAGACGCCGGATTTTGTTGTCCTCTTTATGCCAGCCGAATCGTTTTTTAGTGCTGCGCTGGAGCAAGATAGAATGCTTATAGAGGATGCCTTGGGCAAGCGAGTGATACTTGCAAGCCCCACAACTCTGATTGCTCTTCTTCGTTCTGTAGCACAGGGCTGGAGGCAGGAACAAATCGCGGAAAATGCGGAAAGAATAAGCACTTTGGGAAAAGATGTGTGCGAAAAAATCACAAAGTTCATGGAATACATGGCAGATATAAGGGCGGGACTTGAGCGGGCCAATAAAGCCTACAACAATGCTGTGGGATCGCTTGAGAGCCGGCTTTTACCGTCCGCGCGCAAATTCAGAGAACTTGGCGTGCACCCTGGCGCCGAACTTCAGTCCAGCGAGCCAATAGAGACCGCTCTTCGGCCCTTAACAACCGCAGGAACCATGAGACAGGACCCACCTAATCAAGATTAATGACACTGTTTTTTTTTGACCTACACCCATCCTCGCCATCGAGCTTCAGTGCGAAATGAAAGTGACCCCGATTTTGCAACGCAACGATTTTTTGTGAGTTGTACGAAAGTGCAGCGACGAAAATCTTCAGTCGCGAGCGCTATTGCTCGTGATCTGAACATTGTTCGCCTGAACGCCCGTGACTTGCGCGCCAGCGATCTGCACAGGGGCCTGCGAAGCCGGGGCGGCGCCAGAATCGATTGTTTGCGGGCCGCGCCAATTGTCGAGCACAGCGACCTGGTGAACGCAGGAGACGGTGCAGTGCGGGGCGCACGATTTTTTCGTATAGAACTCGCTGTGGCGGCGCTCGGCGGTGTACTCGGCGAGCGGGATGCCCGGATAGCCGCGCTGCTGCGAACAGTAATGGACGAGGCCGTCCTCGCAAATGTAGAGATAGCGCGAGCCGGCGCGGCAGCGCCAATTGTTTTCGCGGCCCGCGGCGATATTGTGCTGAAACGAATTCACGCGCGAAAATGAGCGTTTGCCGAGGCGCATGATTTCCTCGAAAATTTCGCGCTCGTTCGGCGCAAGCGGCTGGAGCTGCCCATTGCCATCGTGAATGATGCCAACCGTCGAGGAGAATCCCAGTTCGATGGCGCGGCGCGCGACAGCGAGGGCGTCTTCAGGATGATGGATGCCGCTGCCCAGCACGGAATTGATGTTGACGTGAAAATCGGCGTGCTCGGCGAGCAGCTTCAGCTTTTGGTCGAGGACTTTCAGGCTTTTCTTCGAGACTTCGTCGGGCTGCGCGTTGTCGATGCTGATTTGCAGGAATTCGAGACCGGCGGCGTTGAAGCGCGCGATGCGATCCGCCGTGAGCAGGTAGCCGTTGGTGATCATGCCGGCAATCATGCCGTCGCGGCGAATGCGGCGGATGATGTCGTCGAGTTCGGGATGCAGCAGCGGCTCGCCGCCGCTGATGGTGATGATCGACGTGCCGAAGGAGGCGAGGCGGTCGACGCGGCGGAGCATCTCGTCAAGCGGGACAGGCTTCGAGAAATCGTCGTATTCGTTGCAATAGGCGCACGCCAGATTGCAGCGGCGGATGGGAATGAGGTGCGCGAGCAGGGGATGCTTGGTCGAGAGCAGCGCCTTCGCGACCATGCGCCAGCTTCGCGCGGAGCGGTGCGCCGCGAGCAGTTTTCGCCGGATTTTCTTGCGCGCGTCCATGGCTAACTCGACTAACTCTCTATGCTACAACAGAGCTACGCCGCAGTGGTAAGCTATTGGGCAGTGCGGTTTTCAAACGGGGCTGTAGCTCAGACGGATAGAGCAGCAGTTTCCTAAACTGCGTGTCGGGAGTTCGACTCTCCCCAGCCCCACCATTCCCAACTAAATTTTCATCGCCTTAGGGGTCAAAACCCCCGGGGAAGACGCACTTACGGCGGGGATAAATCCCCGCCCTGCCAAGTTCGCGGACTTTTTCAGCAACCTGTCAGGCTTGAGAAACTTTTTGTTGTTCAGCGGCCAGATAATCGGCGTAGGGGCCGTTGAAGTCTTCGACGTGGCCGGCCTCGATGTGCCAGATGCGCGTGGCGACTTCGTCAATCACGTCGTGGTCGTGCGTGACGAGCAGCACAGTGCCGTCGTAGCGCTGCAAGGCGATGTTGAGGGCGTTGATGGATTCGAGGTCGAGGTGGTTGGTCGGTTCGTCGAGGACGAGAAAATTCGGCTTTTGCAGCATCAGGCGGCAGAAAATCACGCGCGCCGCTTCGCCGCCGGAAAGCGCACGCGTGGGCTTCAACGCGTCGTCGCCGCTGAAAAGCATCTGGCCGAGGAGGCCGCGCAATTCCTCCTGCGAGGCTTGCGGCCTGAATTGATGCAGCCACTCGATGACGGTCGTTCCCTTGGTAATGGAATCGGTGTGGTCTTGCGCGAAGTAGCCGACGTCCACCGCGTGCCCCCACTTCACCGTGCCATGATCGATGGGGAATTTGCGGTCGTCGTCGCTGATGTGCCCCGCCGCGCAGCGTATCAGCGATTTCAGCAAAGTGGTTTTGCCCGCGCCGTTGCGGCCCGTTAGCGCGATCTTTTCTCCGCGCGCCACATTTGCCGAGAATCCCTGAATCACTCGCTGGCCGTCGTACGCTTTCGCGAGGGCTTTGAATTCGAGCGGATGCCGTCCCGACGGAAGATTCATGTCGAAACGAATGTACGGCCGCGCGATGTTGGACCGGGCCAGCTCCGAAGTCTGGATGCGTTCGACTTCTTTTTTGCGCGACATCACTTGCGAGGAACGCGTGCCAGCCGAAAAGCGCGCGATGAATTCGTTCAGTTGCGCGATTTTCTTTTCGCGCTGGGCGTTCTCGGATTCGATGCGCGAGCGAATCTGCGTCTTGGCGAGGACCATGTCGTCATATCCGCCCGTGTACATGATGATTGTTTGGTAGTCGATGTCGGCGGTGTGCGTGCTGACGCTGTTCAAAAAATGGCGGTCGTGAGAAATCACGATGACCACGCCTTCGTAGTCGGCGAGATAATCCTGGAGCCAGTGAACGGAATCGAGGTCGAGGTGGTTTGTAGGCTCGTCGAGCAGCAGCGCCGGAGGACTGCCGAACAGGGCTTGCGCCAGCAAGACGCGAACTTTTTGTCCGCCCTGCAATTCGCCCATCGTACGCTCGTGCAAAGATGAGTCGACTCCGAGGCCGTCGAGCAGTATGGCCGCGTCGGCCTCGGCTGTGTAGCCTCCCTCTTCGCCGACGACGCCTTCGAGTTCGCCGAGCCTCATGCCGTCTTTGTCGGTCATCGACTCGTGCGGTTTGGCGTAGAGTGCGTCGCGCTCTTCCAAAGCTTTCCACAGAGCGGCGTTGCCCATGATCACCGTGTCGATGACGCGAAATTTATCGAAGGCAAACTGGTCCTGACGAAGGACGCCGAGTTTTTTTGGCCGCCCAATCGTGCCTTTGGAAGGCTCGATTTCGCCGGTCAGGATTTTCATAAAGGTAGACTTACCCGCCCCATTTGGCCCCGTGATGGCGTAGCGCCGCCCCGCGCCGAACGTGCAGGACACGTCGTCGAACAGAACTCTGGCGCCGAAGCGCATGGAGATATTGTTAACGGTGAGCAAAACGCTTAATTATAACAAATAATTGCGGCGCGTGCTTGCCGGGTTGAGCGGAGATTCCATATGCGCGTGCGCGCGCGGATTGCTATACTTCTCGATTCACAAAGCGCCGCCCACTTTCGACGGCATGTATTGAGCGCGGACCCATCCATGAACTTGCCATGAACTCGAACTGCGAAGCGCAGCAGGTGATGAACGCGGCGATTTCGCCGCTTGTGGACGACGCTCTCGCCCGCGCCGAGCAAGGCTCAGGCATCTCGCGGGGAGACGCGCTCCTGCTGATGAATTCCGCTGGCTTGATCCCATTGCTTCACGCCGCCGCCTCGGTTCGCGACCGTTCGAAGGGCCGCACCGTCAGCTACTCGAAAAAAGTTTTCATCCCGCTGACACATCTTTGCCGCGACTACTGCGGTTACTGCACCTTCCGCGCGGATCCGGAACCGGGCCGCCAGCCTTACATGACTCCCCACGAAGTTCTCGCGGTGGCGGAGGCTGGACGCCGTGCGGGATGCAAGGAAGCTCTTTTTAGTCTCGGCGACCAGCCGGAGAAACTTTTTCCCGAGGCGAAAGAATTTCTCCGCCGTTTCGGATTTGAGCGAACGCTGGAATACCTGGCCGCGATGACGAAAATGGTCCTCGACAAGACCGGTCTTCTCCCGCATTCGAATCCAGGAGTGATGCGCGGCGATGACCTTCGCTGCCTTAAGGAATCCAACGCCAGCCTGGGGTTGATGCTCGAGAGTGCGAGTCCGCGGCTCTTGCATGGCGGCGCGCACTGGAGAGCTCCGGACAAAGCCCCCGCCATCCGGCTGAAGACCATCGAAGAGGCTGGCCGTCTCAATATTGCCTTCACGACGGGAATTCTGATTGGCATCGGCGAAACGCCCGAGGAACGCGTCGATTCGCTTGTTGCGATTCGCGAAGTGCACGAAAAATATGGCCACGTTCAGGAAGTGATCGTTCAACCTTTCCGCGCGAAGGCGGATACGCGCATGGCAGCGGCGATTGAACCGTCGCTCGAAGATTTGCTGCAGACTTTAGCTATCGCGCGCCTGGTACTCGGCGGCAAAATGAATTTGCAATCGCCGCCCAATCTGGTCGCTGAAGATTATCCCCGGTTGCTCGAAGCAGGCATCAACGACTGGGGCGGGATTTCTCCCGTCACTCAAGATTTTATCAATCCTGAAGCGGCATGGCCGCAGCTCTCCACGCTCGCCGAGCGGACTGCTGCATCGGGATTTGTTTTACGCGAACGGCTGGCGATCTATCCGGAATTTTCTTCCCGTCCCGAATACATTGCCTCACGCGTGCAGCCTCATTTGCGGAATCTCCAGGGTGCCGGTGGCTATGCACGCGAAGGAAACGCAAAACTGACGGCGTGAAAAAGGGGATATTGAGATGCTGAAGACCTTCGATCCTCGCTGGCGGGAAATTTCCTGGGAGCAAGCGATGGCGGCGGCTCATTCGCCGGTCGCGCGCCTCCTCGAGAAGTCGCTTGCGGGAAACAATTTGACGTTCGAAGAGGGAATGCTTTTGGCCGTCGCCGAGGATAACGATCTCCTCGCGATCGTCAAAGTTGCGGATGAGCTTCGGCGACAGGCTGTCGGCGAACGCATCACCTACGTCGTCAATCGGAATCTCAATTTCACGAATGTCTGCATTGTCGGCTGCGCGTTTTGCGGGTTCAGCCGCGGACCGAATTCGCCGGACGCATATTTTCATTCGACGGAAACGCTCGTGGCAAAGTGCGTCGAAGCAGTCGAGCGCGGCGCAACGGAAGTCTGCATTCAAGGCGGCCTTCCGCGCGACCTCGACGGCTACTATTACGTCAATCTGCTCCGCGCCATCAAATCGCGCCTGCCGACGTTGCATATCCACGCGTATTCGCCCATGGAGATCGCTTACGGCGTCGAAAAAACGGGAATGCCCCTCCGCGATTATCTCCTGATGCTGAAAACGGCGGGCCTCGGCAGTATTCCCGGCACGGCTGCGGAAATTCTGGATGATGAAGTTCGACGCGCCTTGAGCCCGAATAAGCTGACGGTGCGGCACTGGGTAGAGATCATTCGCACCGCTCACGCGCTCGGCATTCCGTCTACCTCCACAATGATGTACGGCCACGCGGAACGGCCCGAACACTGGGTGAGGCATTTGCTTTTATTACGCGAAATTCAAAATGATACGCGCGGATTCACCGAATTCGTGCCGCTCGGATTCATTCATTCTCAAACACGGCTATTCCAAACCGGCCGCGCCCGCGCGGGAAGTTCCCTGCGGGAAGACTTGCTCGTGCATGCCCTCGCGCGTCTGCTGTTGAACGGCCACGTTCCAAATATTCAAGTCTCGTGGGTCAAACTCGGATTCGAAGGCGCACTCGCTTGCCTCGAAGCAGGTGCAAACGATTTTAGCGGCACGCTGATGGAGGAAAGCATCTCGAAAGCTGCCGGAGCGAATTTCGGGGAATATGTTTCTCCGGGAGAATTTCGCGCAATGATCCGAACCATTGGCCGCGTTCCCGCCGAGCGCACGACGACGTATCGGATGCGGAAACTTTTCGCCGAGGCGGACTCGGACGAGCGCCTCCCTGTCGAGCGCATGCCCGTCTTCGCCGCTAGTCAAGCGCAGACACCGCGAATCGGTGCGAGTTACTGATGGAAATTGCCGCACTTGCTGGCGGAGTTGGCGCGTCCAAGCTGCTTCTGGGCATGAATCGCGTGATGGATCCGCGCGACCTTACGATTATCGTCAACACCGGCGACGACATCGTGCTTCACGGACTCGCGATCTCGCCGGACCTCGACATCGTGACGTATACGCTAGCCGGGCTGGTGAATCCCGAGACCGGCTGGGGTTTTTCAAACGAGACGTTTCATGCGCTGGAACAATTAGCTGCTTACGGCGGTGCGAATTGGTTCCATCTTGGCGATCGGGACCTGGCAACTCACATTCATCGCACCGCGATGATTCGCTCAGGCGCGTCCCTTTCGAATGCGGCGGAGTCAATTCGCGTGGCGCTAGATGTTCAGGCAAACATTTTGCCGATGAGCGACCAGGCAGTGCCGACGATGATCGAAACGGATCAAGGGCGCATTAGCTTTCAGGGATATCTAGTCCAGCGGCGAGCGGAGCCAGTTGTACGTGGCATTTCATTTGAAGGGGTTGAGCGCGCCCGCCCGGCCTCGGGCGTGGTCGAATCGCTCAAGCGCGCAACAGGCATCGTGATTTGTCCGAGCAATCCGCTGATCAGCATTGGTCCAATACTCGCGGTCCCAGGGATTCGCGAGGTGCTGCATAAGCGCCGGAAAGATGTCGTAGTGATCTGCCCAATCGTCGGCGGGAAATCGCTGAAGGGGCCGTCGGATCGGATGCTCGCGCAACTTGGTTTCGACGTATCCGCGATGGGCGTGGCGCGGATGTATCAGGACATTTGCGCAAGATTCGTGATAGACGCTGCCGACGCGAGCGACGGGCCAGCAATCGAATCCCTGGGTATGAAGGCCGTAATCCGTCGGACAGTGATGCACACGCTCGAGGACAAGGAACAACTTGCGCGAGACGTGCTCGCATTATTCATTGAGCGAGCGACGGTCGCGAACGGGTGAATGTCTCCGGTTAACCCTGCAGGGCCTAAAAGCGCATGAGAGCTATTCTGATTCCGGTAAAGCAATTCGCTGAGGCGAAAAAGCGTTTGGCGCCGCATTTTTCTTCCGCCGAGCGTGCGGCGCTGGCGGAGGCGATGTGCGAGGATTTTTTCGAAGTCGTTGCCGCGGTTCACAGTGCGGAACGCGTGTTCGTCGTAAGCAAGGAACCCCGAGCCCTTGCGCGGGCGCAACGACGCGGGTGGGAAACAATCCGCGAGTACGAGCAGATTTCGGAAAGCGATTCCGTCGATGCCGCTTCGCAATACTGCGTAGCGCAAGGCGTTAACGCCCTCCTGCGTTTGCCCATTGACCTCCCTTTGGTGGAACCGCAAGACATTGAGGCCGTTTTCGAGGCGGTAACCCCTTCGCCGGCGGCGGTCCTTGTCCCTTCGCGCGACGGCACGGGTACGAACGCGCTGCTGCGCACTCCTCCCGGCCTTTTCCCATCGCGCTTCGGACCCAATAGCTTCGCGCTTCATCTGGCGGAGGCGGAGCGATGCGGCGCGGGCGCGCGTGTGCTTAGAAATGTGCGGCTTGAGCTGGATATCGATGAACTCGAAGATCTTCGCCAGCTATCCACGCGTCTCGTCCCCGGATCGGCGATAGCGCGGTGGGCAATGCGAAATGGTCTGAGGATGCACAGAAACGAAACTGCACTGGCTGACTTCAGCGCGGAGGGTCGGGGATCGGCAGGCCGGTAAAGCGCAGCCCTGCGCGATGAACTTTGTACTTCCCGTTGATGGAAAGAATAAGGGCAGTCATTTGTTCGACGATGCGTGCGTTTTCGAGCCGGCCGCCGTTGATGGCCCGTATTCCAGGAATTTTTTCTGCCAGTTCGGACGCCACTAGCCGGGCATCTTCGTTATCGCTGCACACGATCACGTCCGAATTGACCGGATCATCCCCGTTCAACGCGCCAGCCGAGACAGTCTGAAAGGCGGCGGCTACGGTTACACCTTCCGGTACCATTTCCGCGGCCTGTTGCGCTGCCGAACCTTGCCAGACGCCCAATGTGCGCGTGGGAAGGCCGCCGACGGTGGCGGCCAGCGGAACCGTCGCGTCGATCAAAACCGTGCCGTCTTGAAATGAGGGACGCAGTTTCTTGAGCATCCCGGCATGGCCGGAGAAGGGGACGGTCAGGACGACGACCCTGGCCTTTGCGACGGCTTCCGCATTCTCCGCGCCATTCACGTTGCCCGCGGAGCCGGAGCGAGCAGCAATCTGAGCCGCTGACTCACGAGCCTTCTGTGCGTCGCGCGAACCGATGATGACCGATTCACTCGCGCGCGCCCAGCGAAGCGCCAGTCCCATTCCTTCGGCCCCTGTGCCCCCGATAATCGCAATGGTTTTTCGCATCAGCAACCCCATGATTGAAAGCGTGAAGTTTTAGCAAGCTCGCGCGAACAACGAACCTCGCGCATCATACACGAATGGACACGAATTGCGCTCTGCGCCGGGGTCGGTTGTTTCTACTGAAACTGCGAACGCGTGCCATGGTGTCGGGCTTATCGAAACAGGTCTTTTTTCACCGCGCGGATTAAATCGCGTCCGCTTCCGGAACTTCGTGCACCCACGACACCACGGACAATGGCCACAGGGATTCCGCTCGACTTGCCCATAACAAGTTCTGCCGCGGATGCCAGTTCGTCGGCGATCGCGATTATAGTTGACTGCAGGGCCTTTCCGTTTGCGTCGCGTTTGCCACGGTAGTCGACCAATGGTGCGATTCCAGCGACACCGAGAGCCACGTTCACAAGTCCTTCGCGCCAGGGTCGGCCGAACGTATCAGAGATGATGACCGCAACGGACACTCCGAATTCTCTTGTCAGCTTCGTTTTCAAATCGTGCGCCGAGCGGTCTGAATTTTCCGGGAGTAATATCGCGGTACCTTTTGGCACGTTGGATGTGTCCACACCGGTGTTGGCGCAAACGAAACCATGTTCCGTTTCAGTGACAATCACCCCGTTTTCCATTCGTACCAGCCGTTTTGCCTCGCGCAACACCAGTTCGATCACCCGCGCGTCTTTTTTGTATTCGGCCGCCCAGCGGACCGCACGCACGGAAGGTTCGATCGAATCGAGCGGGACGATTTGTCCTTCCGATTTGGACACAATCTTCTGCGCGACCACGAAAAGATCTCCAGCCTCAATGCGCAAATTCGCTGTTCTTACGGCCTTGCTGATCAGTTTGGCGAGATCATCACCTGCCATAATTTCAGGAAGGCCCATGAGCGGAATAATTTGAATCGATGGCGGCACTCGTGGCCTTGCAGGGGAGCCTTGCTTTGAGGTTCGTGGCGTCATTCCCAATTTCGATTCCAACAGCGTTAAGACGGAGGGAAAGTATAGCAGTCTGGAAGCGGAAGTCGGATGTACGAGCGTAAAAAACCGCGGGCATTCCTTCTGGAGGGAATTCCACTCTGCTCCGGAGCCGCTGCGGTACTTTGCGGCCCCGCCACAGTCTTCTTCGGAGAGTCGGATTCGAAGGAGGTTATTTGGAGTTGTCCACTTGCAGATTATTCGTCACTGAAAAGACATTCGGAACGCTGTTCGCCTGGATGTTCGCGACATTTTTATCTGCTGCGCTCGATACAAAACCTTCGAGCGTCACGTGGCCATTCTTGACGATGATGTGGATGGACTGAAGATTTCCGACGCCATATCTTTGCAGTGAGGGCTGCGAATAGATTTTTCGATACTCAGCGAATCGGATCTGATTATCCATCGGACTGTTAGGTAGAACTTCAATCTCGTTGTTCACTTTTTCCACGCCCTCAATGTGCTTGACGGCGCCTTCCGCATCTGACTTCACCGAGGGATTGACGACTTGTCCCTTCAACGTTACGGTATAACCGTTCACGGAATATTCGAGGTTGTCAAACACCGTGTACCACGGCAGCAGCATCAGCTGGTGGCGCACTTCTTGCTGCAGCCAAGCCGAATACCGCTGCGTGCCTTTCTGGGGGGCATTGTGCTGCTGCTCCGCCTGAAGTGTCGCTGTGCTCAACAATGGCAGCGCTAATATGGCCAGTAAGAGTGTTTTCGCGAACCGCATCATGGTCTTCTCCCTTGCTTTTCTTTGCGCGCGCGTCTCCGCGCAATAAAACAAATCCCGACCGCCAGCGTATGGCGGCGGCGAGCGGAAGACAATAGAGCGGGGGGAGTAATTCCAGGAGGGAAACACCGTATGAACATTCTGTGTATATTGATGTACGCGACTGTCTGTAGGTAGAAGAAATGCACGCCGAAATCTATTGACGGTTTCGTTCCAAGAGCCAGAACAGCAGCAGGTAATTCTTCAAAGTGTGGGTGATCAGAAAATTCTCTTTCACGTGATCATGGCCCGCTTCTCCCAATTTTTCAGCGAACGCGGGATTCGAAAGCAAATAGCGGATTTGGTAAGCGCAGCCTTCGACCGAATGAACAAGCATACCGGTGATTTTGTGGAAGACCTGGCGAAAAATTCCGCCCACGGCGGATGCGACGACAGGTTTTTTCTTCCACAGCGCTTCCGTAACCGTCAGTCCAAAACCTTCCTTCAGGGATTTTTGAACCACAATCGTTGAAGCGCGTTGCAGCGCGTTAATTTCTAGGTGGCTCCACGGCGGCAAGTTTAACAAAAAAATGTCATTGTCGCCTTTCGCCGCTTCCAGCACTTCAGCATACACGACTGATCCTTCCGGATCATCGCTGGCGCCGCCGCCAGCCAGCACCAATTGGCAATCGCGATACTTCTTCACCATCTTGTAGGCCTGAATCACGCCCAGCGGATCCTTGAGCCGGTCAAAACGGGATATTTGACTAACGATGGGCCGGTTCGCGTCGATTCCGAATTTGTCCAGCACGCTGCTTACGAACTCGGGCTCGAGCTCTCGATTCTTGTCCGCCAGCGGATCGATTGTCGGAGCGACAAGATATTGAGGAATTCCAAGCGAGTGGGTAAATGCCGCCGACGAGAACATGGATATGTCGAATCGTTCTACAAACGGGCGAAGAAATTCCCAGACGCGTTCATTGGGTTGCGAGAGATCAATATGGCAACGCCAGATCCAATGATTGCTTTTTTCAGTGCGCGCCTTGACCAAGGGCAAAGGCTGCGGATCGTGAATCACCACGAAGTCCTCGTCGAATTTCATGCGCCGGCGATTGTCTTCGTTGGTGGCCAGGAAAACGTCAAACCAATCGGCGCGATCCTCGTACGTCATCCCGTGGAGTGCATTGTGGAAGGCCTTTGTAACGGAGAAGAAGACGTCTCCCCCTGTGATCACATCCCACTGAGTGGGAAGCCCGACTTCCTGGAACAGCGGAACGGCTCGGTTCAGAATTTCCGCCACGCCGCCGCCCACGGCCGTGGAATTCACCATTTTGACGGTTCGATTCTGGAGAGATTTCGCCAGTGTCCACAATTCGTCGATTTCCGGCTGTCCGACGATTCGGGCATAGTCATTTAGCGGCGGCACGGAGGATTGCGTTACTGGAGCTTGGCTGCTCATTGGCCGATCCACGGTTGAATACACTCCAGAATTCCTTCCCGTACTCCCTGAAGAGTATTCGTGTAAAAATCCACTCGGTCAATCCGCGCAGCGAGTTCGGGAAAATCAAGCTCTTGCGCGATCCAATGCGAAAAATCATTTGTCCGCAAATGAAGCCTCAGGCGCGAATTTACGAAGTGAAAGTGCAGTGAGTGCAGACTCAGCCGTCGAATGCCTTCTGCCAGTTCCGCCAGGTTGGAAGCGCGTAAATCCAGCGGCAACGCAATCTCGCGGGTTTCAGAGAAGAAAAACGGCTCGAATGCGGGCCGATCGCTCGAACGCGGCTGGCTGCGCAGGTAGCTCTCAATTGTGTGCACCAGGGCCGAGCGCAGATCTTCGATCGACACGAATTGCCGCACATCGATCCCGCCGAGCCTCTCCGCCAGTTCCTGCTCGTTGCACGCCGCCATGGCCCATTGGGCGAAATCGCTTGAGTACGACGTGTAATGGTGCATCGAGAGGCTATGAAACGTGTGGCAGAAAATGGATGCTTCCGACACCTCGGTGATGCTCCGCGATAGGCCGCGTAACGTCGTCGGCCGGTCGTGTCCTATGCAAATCAGATAAGAGGCGGCAATAAACTGGAATGGTGCTTTCGCTTGCTTCATTCGGTTGGTAGATCCTGGGCCGAACCCGACGCGGCTACTTGCATCCGGCGGAAGATTTTTGTACAGACGTGTTTAGAGATGCAAGCTACCGCGGTTCCGTCGCACGTGCCCGTGGCGTATGTACAAACATACGGAGGCCGGAGCGGCCCTCCGGAGCGGCCCTCATGAAACATCCTGGCGTCGCTCCGGCTCTCCGCTATACGCGTGAACAAGCCACGCTGTTGGCTAGTCTACTGTCCTTGGTTCTCGGCTGGCGCACCGTGAGGAGACGCCTTATCCAACAGCGATATCAGCCTCTCTGCAGCCTGCGGAGTGCGCGGGCCGTGACCGATCACGATGTCCTTCACGTTCATTTTGCGCCCGTAGAGTTGCTGGTTACCCTCGTTATCCGGGTGCAAGCTGGCACCATTGAGGGAAACGCCGGCGAAAAGGCCGCGCGATCGGGAATAGGTCAGAATTTCTGCTCGCATATACGCGTCAGTGCTCGCTGCTGCCGAACGCCCAACAGGTCCGGCGGCGGCGGAAACGCCTGCCCCAAGCTTCACTTTGCTACTCATCAGGCTTCTGGCGCCCTCAGCGTTCATCACAAGCAGCACGAAATCCGTAGCCGAACCGCCGATCTGGAATCCGACGCTGCCGCTCTCTAGAACGTACATCGACGGCGCGCCCCACCGTCCGGTGAAATTGTCTCCGGACCGGCAGACCATCGCTCCGCGGCCATAACTTCCGCCCACAATAAAAGCGGCCTTCACAACCGACGGAATCACAACCACGCACTTGGCCTTGTTCAACAAATCCTGAGGAATGTCATCGGGAATGTTCAGGATTTCGCTCAATACCTGACCCGACTGTTGGAGCCGCTGCTCTTGTTTTTGTTTGTCATTGTCAGCAGCGGTAACCGTTGTTGCCACAAGTAAAATCGCGACGAGCAAACTATAGATACTTCGCATTTGCTTTGTGCCTCCTCGTTCAAAAGATCTCGGATGATCCATGACCCGGCTTACGGTTTACGCACTTCGGCTGGGCACTCTCGGAGCTATTTTGTCCCCCGGGCGGCCGCCTTGACAATACACGCTCTCGCGTATTTCGTTCCGCTGAATGACCTGACCCCGGGCCAGACAGTGCCGAGAGATAGAGGGTTCCTCTGTGGATTTCCCAAAATGGCAGCTCTTGCGGTGGTGAGTCGGCGATGTCGTTTGTGTTTCTCCTTGTCGTGCCGGCAACACATCGGCTGCGTGGCTCAGAACGGCACAATCAGGCGTTTTCTGTAATTCATTGGGCTAGCGGCCCTTACCTCCTTCGGAGTCGCTGTTGTTCGGATACAGCAACCTACTCGCGAACTTACAGCATGCCTCGGATAGACCTATTTGGCCCTTTTCAGTTACGGTACGAATGAATTGAGGAGTAAAAGGCAGCAAAAATGAATTGGTTCTTTTCATTGTCACATTTACTTACCGGTCTTCCTGCCTCGGGATGTCCCCCGTTGCTCACGGACGGTTTTCGACGCCCGATGGGCCTTTCTAATTCGTTTAATAAACGGGGCGGGGAGACCGTCCATTTGAGTGCGGAGCCGCGCGACGCCATGCTGCATTCCAGCGCGCGCTCCTTTCGAGCCCAAGCACACAGTCCCGAGTTCCAGTAGGAACGATCATATTGAAATCTCACGAGGCGATGCCACGAGGTAATCCTGTGCCAAACGATCGTAGAAGCTTCGGACAGATCGAAGGTCAAGTCGAAACAAACGGTGCGCCGCAGGACGGCACTGATCCGGGCGTCATTGACGAGTCCCTGCTTGTATTGCAGGCGCAATCGGGCGACAGCGCCGCCTTTGCCAAACTGATTCGTCCGTATATGCGCAAAGCGTATCACGTCGCGCTGAAGATTACCGGTAATCGCGAAGACGCCGAGGACGCGGCTCAGCAAACCTTGTTGAAAGCGTATGCACACATTGATCAGTTTCACGGGGATGCACGCTTTTCAAGCTGGTTGATCCGTATCGCCATTAACGAGGCGCGCATGAAGGTCCGCAAACGCCGCTCCGAGGATTGCTATCTGTCCTACGACGTCAGCACGCCTGGCCGTGGCCCTAGCAAAGTGGAAATGCTTTGTGCCGGAGAATCATCGCATCCCGAAGTTCTGTACTCCAAAGTCGAAACGCAGCGCGTGCTTCGCGAAGCCATTGGCGGCCTCCGCAGTTCGTCGCGCGTGGTGGTCTGGTTGCTCGGATTACAGGAGCGGCAAACAAAAGAGGCGGCGAAGATATTAAATCTATCCGAATCCGCCGTAAAAACCCGCTTCTTGCGCGCCCGGCAGCAATTGCGCGAATGCTTAGCCGAGCGCGTTTAGCGACGATATCCGTAAGTGAAGGCAACTGCGATGAATGGAGGACTCTCTGTGTCAAACCGGCAGGAACGCCTTCGACATGCTCACTTAGAGTCGAGGTTTCGCTCGCCGCACGAACAAATCGACTGCCTGCGCGCGCCCCGGCAAGAGGCTGGTGATTTCACCGAGCCGTCGGCGTTTTTCGGCATAGCTTCAGCGCCACTGTCTTGCTTGCAAGAAAATGTCCTGTGCTCTCTATTTTCATTTTGTACGACCAGCCAAAGAAAGAAGCTTAGCCCACCGGTCCTGTAGCCAGAGCGCACCGGCTCCAATCCCCGCCCGAGCCCCAAATGCTTCAGATGATTTTCATGTCGTGAATCCACTGAGGAGGAAAAAATGAAACGCATCTTTCTTTGTTTCCTTGCAGCCCTGTTTGTTACGCCGTTCGCGATGGCTCAATCGAGGGGCAGCGATCACGTGGAAGCCGGAGTCTTCGTGGATTATTTCCGTCTCAATCCCCCGGATGCGAATTATGCCGGTCTGGGTGCCAGGCTGGGCTTCAATGTTTCGCCGAAAGTCCAGCTAGAGGCAGAGATGAATTATGACTTCAACCGCGTGTTTACGGAATCCTTCAATTCGGGCGGTTCAATTACCACCACCCAATCCAACTTGCGGATCCTCCACGGCCTCATCGGGCCGAAGTTTCAGACTGGTTCCGGAGCCGTGCGCCTTTTTGCGACCGTCAAGGGTGGTTTCATTAACTTCCGGTTCGACCCCCGCTCCCCCTCGTTCTCGGGTTTCACGAGCAGTGTCGAAGGACTCCGCGACGACAACATTGACGGAGTCGTATACCCCGGCGGCGGCGCGGAGGCTTTTCTTGGCCCGATTGGCCTGCGCCTCGACGTTGGCGACGAGGTTTTTTTCAATCATGGGGCCCACAACAATCTACGCGTGACGTTCGGTCCCAGCATCCGCTTCTAAGCTGCTGCCAGTATCTCCGCGCAGGCCCCCGGCCCGCTCCGCCGTAGGAGTTATCGGCGGGCGGGCCGTTCACCTATTTTCCGTCACGAGCAGGCAAGTGCCTCGCTGTCGCACTATTTCCGCTCGCCCAATCAGAATCCCGGCTTATGCGGTGGTGCCGGATGCTTCGGTGGTGGTGCGGGACGCTTCGGTGGTGGTACTGGGTGCCTCGCTGGCGCTGGCCTAGCCACCGGATGCGGTGGGAATTCTCTGTCGTGCACCGGCCCAGCTGGCTTCCCTGCGCGAATATTCTGTATTTGCTGCGGTTCAAGCGGCCGTCCAGGATGCTGCTGCAATGCCGGTTGTTGCTGCACAAACGGCACGTGACGCTGAGGAGGCGGAGTCCTAGTGACCAATGCCGGCTGCGACGGCGAAGTTTTGTGCGTAAACATCGGTCGGGCCGGCGGTAACGTGCTAGGTCTCGCTGTCGGTGGCGGCGTTCGAGAGAACCTGCTTTGCGTTTGTGCGGAAGGAACTGGCGTTCGCGCTGGGGCGATTGGCTGATGAACAGATCGGCCAGAAGGCGGCGCCCCTTGCGCCGTGTTGGGACGCGCCGCAGGGCGGTATGGCGTACTAGACTTCGCATTTGGCGGTTCTACTGTCCGATTCGGCTGTGTAGGCCGTGACGCGACGTTGGGCTGCGCTCCCGGCCGGTTCGGCGCAACACGATTCGGAAGCATAGTCCGCGGTCCAGCAGGGCGAGCCGCTGCGGCGACCGCTCGCGGCGCTGCTTTTGCCCTCTCGATTCGAATCGGCGGCGCCGCAACTGGCTTTACCACAACCGCATGCTGCGTCGGCGATATCTCCGGGTGCGGAATCACTTGAGCTTTCGCGATTTGCTGTCGCGTGACTCGCACCATTTGCGGTGCCACTGGCCTTCCGCTGTTGAAAGCGGATGTCCGCACAGCGGTAATTCCCACTCGCTGATTGACATAGGTCACGTTCCGAATGTTCGTCACGTTATTGTTGTTCACGTTGGTGATATTGGTCACGTTCGTAACATTCGTGATGTTTGTAAAATTCGTGATGTTATGTACGTCCCGGATGTTCGTGACGTTAACGCGACGGAGATAGGCGTTATCGTGGTGATACCACGGGTGATAAACGTCTCCAGGTCCTAGCGGAAACCACGCCGCAACACCTGATTGTCCGAATCCAACGCTGATCGAGAAACCACCGCCACCAACGAAAGCGACCAAGGCCGGGGAGTAAACCGGTGCCACGTCAGCGGGACCCGGTATCCATCCCCAAGCCGATCCGACGTAAGCCCAGCGACCGTAATGGAACGGCGAGAATCCCCAAGGCTCGTCATCGACCCACGTCCAGCCCCATGGATTGATCCATGCCCAATGGCCATAGCGATACGGCGCCCAGCCCTGCGGAACGTCGGTGGGATACCAGACGGGGCCATAATCTGAAGTTCGCTGCCAGCGCCCGTAATAATTCAAATCCGCGTAACCGGGCATGTCCCGGCTCACGTATTGTCCTTCCGCGGCGGCCGCCTCATTCGCACGGCGATCGCGCTCCGCGCACCACTGATCGAAGCTATCTTCCGTTGGCATATATGCTGGCTGGATTTGGATTGAATTCGTGCCGGTCAGGGTGACCGCCTGGCCTGATCCAACGTCCTGCGAAGCGTCTCCTCCGCTCACTTGGAGGCTTCCACTGCTCACGCTGACTAGCGTGACCCCATCATTCGGACTTGTGTCCACGCGATAGGAGCCTGCCTGCTGAATGTTGAGCGCGCCGTTAGGGGTGTCGATTTCAATCGAATCGCCGTCCTGCATCTGATAAACGCTGACTCGGATCGTGCCTTGTGCCAACCCGAGCTGCAAAATGCTATCGGTAAGGTTTGTGACCGTAACGTCAGTCGCGTTAGACATTCTTACTGCTGAGCCACCGACTTCCAGATCGGCGCGCGCACCTTGGTCCGTGTAAAGGCGGTCTCCGGTGGTGATCGTATAGTTCAATAGCGCTGCGCTCCATTGAGTCTCGCCCGCAGGCTGCAATGAAACACTGCCGCCCACATAGCTGAGCCTCCCCGCGCGTCCGGAAGGATCCTGTGCGAATGACGACATGGCTACGAGCAAAGACAGCATGACGACACACATAAGCAACGAGGTCCTGAAATGTGTCTTGATTTTCATGGTGTTCATCGACTCCTTCAATTAAAAGGCAAGAGCGTGCTCGCGAAAAGGCCTCATCCAGCCTCCAGTTAACCGCGAATCCGCTCAATTTGATATACAGCGTTTCCCCTAATTCTTACAGGATTCGTTCACTATTGGTTGCTAACTGTGGTACTAGAGGGTCAATTTTAGAGGGGTTCTTCGGAAGGTACTAAACGCTACAGCCCGCCAGGGCTCCTTGAAGCTGCCTTCAAGAAGCCCCACAGGGTCATAACTTCGCGTTCTTTAGGACTGTGGAGTTACGTGTACGGTCACGGCAACGTTGTTTCCGTTGGCATCCGTGCGATAGCTAACATCCGCATTCGCACCGACCAGCAATTTTCCGTCGACTGTCGTGTTCTGGTCGATCGTAAACGTCATGTCTTTGCTCTGCTTCTGTTCCTGATTCTGCTGCGCGAAGCCTTCACCGCGGCTCGGTGGATTGGTCGCGGTCATCTCGAGCGTAAAGGAGCTGCTCGAGACTGCCGTGATTTTTCCGGAAGCCGATTGCAGTTGCGCCGCATTTTGGCTCGGCGTTCCAGACTGATTCCCCGTGTGAACCGGGGTTGCTGGCAGGGCCCATGCTGCGCCGGCGAGCATGGCGCTCGATATGATGGAAAGCGCGATATTGCGAACATTCTTCATTGCGATAATCCTCCTCGAAGTTTCAACTACGAATACTCTACCTGCAATACCAGTACCAGATGTGCGCTGCCATGTTTGCGAACGGGGAAGCTCGTACAATCGCGGCGTTTAGCCCGAAGGCCTTTTTTTTCGCTTGGTACTGAACCCTGGCAATATCTTCCGAACGGTGGTTCTAATCTACATTACGCGCAAAGTATCGAGGGACGGTTTCGAGTGTCCGATTTCACGGAGCGGATCCCGCCTCCCATATAATTTTGACCACCCATCCTTCCATTTGTTAAGCTTGATCCCTGAGAGCAATTGTAGTAGGAATTCTGAGGTACTCGGAAGAGGACTATAGTCTTATGAACGGTGGAACGTCCTGTAACGCGACAACGACATGAAGACCCTTCGCATACTCATCGCCGATGATCACGACCTGATGCGCAGGGGTGTTAAAGCCCTGCTTCAATCTCACGCGGGCTGGGAAGTTTGTGGAGAAGCCCATACCGGCCGCGAAGCCGTCACGAAGTCAGAGGAACTGAAACCCGACGTCGTGATTCTCGATATCAGCATGCCGGAGTTGAATGGTGTGGAAGCGGCGCGGCGGATTCGCAAGGCTTCGCCCAATACCGAAGTCCTGATTTTGTCGGTGCACTACTCCGATCAACTGATTCGCGAAATTCTCGACGCTGGCGTGCGCGGATATATGGTGAAATCAGATTCCGACCGGGATCTGATGATCGCCGTGGAAACACTCGCTGGCCATAAGCCTTTCTTCACGCCTCGAGCGACCGAAGTGATTCTCAGTAATTTCAGCGGTGGCTCCCGGTCCGAACCGCCCGAATTGGTCGGCGACCGCCTCACGTCGCGTGAACGCGAAATTGTCCAATTGCTTGCCGAGGGCAAAAGCAGCAAGGAAGTTGCCTCTTCCCTCTGCATCAGCGTTAAAACCGCGGAGACCCATCGCGCCAACATTATGCGTAAACTGCAATTGCACACGGTAAGCGAACTGGTTCGCTACGCCGTGCGCAACCAAATCATCGAGCCCTAAGAGCCGTCGCTTTATAACCGCCTTTTTGTTTGCCCGGTTGCAATATTCGCGATCCCGCCGACCCTTCGTCCAGACGTGCAATCGCGCCCCTACAGCAACTTCCCGCGCCTCTATAACGAATCGACGGTATTGTTTGCAAAACCCCTCGCGAGGATTATGCCTGTGCGGAATGTTAATTCCGTTTCATAGGAGGAGGAAGACAGGAAGTCGAGGCGCCTTGAGAGATCAAGGCCAGAAGGGCTGGGTCGGCTTCCTTCTTCTTCTCCCAGAACCAGTGCAACTAAGTCCGCCGAAAGGTCTGAACAATGAGCACCGCCCTAATCTCCACCGAACAATTCCAAGGCTTCAACCCGCTGGCGGATTTTCACGCGGCTGCGGATGTCCCCACGGTTTTGGTCGCCAGCGTTGATCCGCAAATTTCCGACGGCCTGGCGGAGCTTTTCGAGCCGTACTCGCTCAACGCAGTTTGGGTGAAGGGTTTGGCGGATGCAAAAACCTGGCTTGCCACTGGAAAAATCGCCGCGTGCCTGTGCAGTTTCTTGCTGGAGGATGGCTCCTTCCGGGACTTGGTGAAACAAGCCAAGCATCAGTCCTCGGAAATTCCCGTCATCCTTGTGTCCACACCGGACTGCGCGAACGAATACCGCGAATACCTCGCCGCAATGAATACCGGAGCGTTTGATTTTCTTTGTCATCCGTACCGGCGCCTCGAACTCGATAGAATCCTTCGCTCGGCCATCACGACCCATGCTCGCGCCTCCCGGTGAGAACCGTATTCGCCCCGCAATTGTGCGCGGTTCGAGCGGACGTAACGCGCCGCCTCGCGCCGTGAAACACTCTCCAGAAATAGCCCGGACTGAGTTTATATTTTCCCGAATCAATCCCCACTCAGTCCGGACTTTCTGGGTCCCTTAACTGTTGTTGCAAAACAACCCTCGACGCTGCATCTTTACTTTTTTGCCGCCTTGGCCGTATAGTCGTTCTCCGCACCTATTTCGTCCATGGCATCCAACCCCACACCGCCCGGTCAACCCAAGACTTCTGCGCGCCCTGCGGTCAACGTCCTCGTCGCGACCACGGCGATGCTCAGCTTTATCTCCTTCTGGCGCGCTGGCGCGATCGTTCTCAATGACTTAGCTTCCTCGGCCTACTACGCGGGCGGCGAAGCGGAGCAGTTCATCGGCAAATCCGCGCCGTGGTTCATCCTGGGCGTGATGCTCCTGGCTTACGCCGTCTCGTTGATTTACGTCGAAAGCTGCAGCATGTTCGTTCGCGGCGGCGTCTATCGCGTGGTCAAGGAGGCCATGGGTGGCACGCTCGCGAAACTTTCCGTCTCCGCCCTGATGTTCGATTACGTCCTCACCGGCCCCATCAGCGGCGTGGCGGCCGGCCAATACATCGCTGGGTTGGGCAACGAACTACTTCATTACGGCCACATCCATATCGTTCTGTCCGTAAACGCCACCGCGGCAACCATCGCAATCCTCGTCACGATTTATTTCTGGTGGCAGAACATCAAGGGTATTCCGGAGTCCAGCGAAAAAGCTCTGCGCATCATGCAACTGACCACCGTGATGGTCGTCATTCTAATCGCCTGGTGCATTTATACCGTTACCGTTCGCGGCGCTCACTGGCCTCCCGCCCCTTTGCCGCGCAACATGATTCTCGACAAGCACTCGCTGGGGTGGCTCAACGGATTTCGCATCGCCCACACACTCACCCTCTTGGTGATCTTCGTCGGCATTGGACATTCCGTTTTGGCCATGAGCGGCGAGGAAACGCTGGCGCAGGTCTATCGCGAAATCGAACATCCCAAGCTCGCGAACCTGAAGAAGACCGCTCTCATCATCGTCGCCTACAGCCTGGCTTTCACGGCCCTCGTTTCCATTTTCGCCGTCATGATTATCCCGGACCGCGTCCGCCCTCATTACTTCGAAAACCTCATTGGCGGCCTGTCCATGAACTTGCAGGGCCCATTCGAGCTGCGCCTGGCGTTCCATATATTTGTGGTCGTTGTCGGCATGCTCATTCTTTCTGGCGCAGTGAATACTGCTATCGTTGGCTCCAACGGCGTGCTCAGCCGCGTCTCCGAAGACGGCGTGCTGACCGATTGGTTCCGCCACCCTCACCGCCGCTTCGGCACCACCCATCGAATTATCACGGCTGTGGCCGGGCTCCAGATCATCACGATTCTGGTCAGCCGCGGGGATGTGAATTTTCTCGGCAACCTCTACGCCTTCGGCGTCACTTGGAGTTTCGCGATGAAGGGCATCGCCGTCCTCGTTCTGCGCTACACGCATCCGCAGGACCGCGAATATCGCGTCCCATTGAATTTCACAATCGCTGGCACGGAAATTCCTCTGGGCCTCGGCCTGATCACCCTTGTTCTGCTGCTCATTGCAATCGTAAACCTCTTCACCAAGCCCGACGCCACCATTGCCGGCGTGGTCTTTTCCGTAATTTTATTCGTGGCGTTTACGCTTTCCGAGAAACGGGTGCAAAAGCAGCGCGGGACGACGCACGCAACAGAACTCGATCAGTTCAATCTCGCGCAAGAGGCCGATCTAACTCCCGCGAGCGTTGGCGTTCGCCCGGGCAACGTCCTCGTCCCGGTCAGCAATTATTACGCCCTCTACCATCTGCATTCTGTTCTCGAGCGGCTGAAGACCGAGGAGCAGGACGTCGTCGTTCTTCATATCCGCTTATTACGACGCGCCGCTTCGGGCGAATACGATCTCAACCCGGAACAGCTCTTCAGCACCATCGAGCAGCTCCTCTTCACAAAAGTTCTCGCCATCGCCGAAAAAGAAGGTAAGCCCGTCCGCCTGGCCGTCGCCGCTGCCAACGATTTGTGGGATGGCATTCTGCGTTCGGCTTCGAACCTCCAGTCGGCATCCATCGTCGTCGGAGGATCGTCGAAAATGGGCTTCACGGAGCAGGCCCGCGAAGTTGGCCTCGCATGGGAGCGCATGCCCGAACCGCGTCCGCGCCTCGCGCTCGAAATCGTCACTGCCGGAGGCCAGCAACGCGTTTTCTACCTCGGCCCGCACTCGCCACATCTCACGCCGAAGGAGATCGACCTGCTCCACAATATCTGGCTTCAATTAAGCGACGAATTAAAGGGCGAGGAGATCCATCACCACGACATAATTCATTTTGCGCTGACCGAACTCGAACGCGAAATTGCCGAAGGCCAGGGCGACGCAGTCCTCCAGCGTCTCCGCCAGCACATCCAGGAAATCAAGGACCGCCGCTCTTCCGCCACCTAGCGTCCTGAGCCCGAAGTTCGTTGCATGGTTTTTAGGGGGTTGGACCTTTGGATCCGACAATAAGCTGGTGTAAATTTTGCGGGTTTAACCCCTGAAGGCCGCCAGGATATTCAATGAATTTCCAACTCACCACACTAGTGCGGCAACGCTCACACCGCCGAAGTGCAAAATGCGCACTTCGCCGCTTTCACGGGGATTTTCGACAGGCAATACGGACAATCCTTCGTCGTCACTTCTGGCGGCGGTCCCGGCTTCTTCGTCCAGCGGTTCACCTGCCGTATGATCAGAAAAATCACGAACGCGATGATCAGAAAATCGATCACCGTATTGATGAATGTGCCGTAATTAATCGTCGCCGCCCCCGCCGCTTTCGCCGCGGCCAATGTCGGATAATACGTGTGCGAAAGATTCAAAAACAGATTGTTGAAATCCACCCTTCCCAGCAACAGTCCGATCGGCGGCATGATCACATCGCTCACCAGCGACGTCACGATCTTCCCAAAAGCCGCGCCGATCACGAACCCAATCGCCAGATCAATCACGTTTCCCTTCAACGCAAATTCTTTAAATTCCTTAAACATGGAGAACGCTCCTTTCGTATCGCATCAGCGAATTCTAGCAGCTTGCTGAAAAACTTCACTCGTTGTCGTTTCGAGGCGAGGCCGCTTTTAGCAGCCGAGGGGCCTGCATTTGCTTTCGGCCTTTGCAGTTTGCAGCACGCTCGCGCCAGCGAGCACGACAATCGAGAGCCTCTTTCAACAAGCTCCTACCTCTTAACGATAGTCTGATTCTCCGGCTCGTCTCACTGTGGCAAATCTAGCCCGGATTATAGTGAGAGCGCCAAGGAATACAAACGAATGCGTGAGCGCATCAAGATTTCGCGTCGCGGAATTGTCGCTGCAGCTTTTATGTCTGAGGAGTTTGACTTGTTTCACTTCGCGCGCGAATGCGATTGATCGCCACGCCCGTCTGCGTCGCGATCACCGCGAACACGTTCAAATCGTCCACCGTGAACATGCCTCGCCGCGACAGGTTATCGACGTACAGCAAACCGCGCAGCCGGAAAACCCCAACGACGATCTCGTCGTTCACGCCAGCACCGCTTCCTTCGTCGTTTCCCCGTTGACCTTCACTCCGTTCGCGCTGTCGCGGTCGAGGATTTGCCTTCCTAACATCCAACTAGCCTCTAACCTCCAGCATGCTAGAATGCCTTTCCTTTTTGTTTTGAGCCATTGTGCGCTCGGGCGGAATCGAATAGTGGGAGGACCCTTTCATGCACAAAGTTGTCATCATCGGGAGCGGCTGCGCCGGTTTGACCGCTGCGATTTACGCCGCGCGCGCCAATCTGAAGCCAATTGTCTTGGACGGCCACGAACCCGGCGGCCAGCTTACGCTCACCACCATGGTCGAAAATTTCCCCGGCTTTCCCGACGGAATTTTGGGGCCGGAGCTTGTTGAATCCATGCGCAAGCAGGCCCAGCGTTTCGGCGCCGAGTTTCGCTCGGGTGCCGTCTCATCCGTCGCCCTCAAGCAGCGCCCATTCAAAATCGAAGCGCATAGGGAAACTTTCGAAGCGCAAACGCTCATCGTCGCCGCCGGGGCTTCCGCGCGGCTCCTCGGCATCGATTCCGAAAAGCGATTGATCGGCCACGGAGTTTCCACGTGCGCCACGTGCGACGGTTATTTTTTTCGCGACAAGGAAATCGCCGTCGTTGGCGGCGGCGACACGGCCATGGAAGAAGCCACTTTCTTGACGCGCTTCGCAAAAAAAGTAACCATCCTCAATCGCCGCAATGAATTTCGCGCCTCCAAAATCATGCTCGACCGCGCGAAATCAAACGACAAAATAAAATTCCTCACTCCCGTCGTCGTCGAGGAAATTCTCGACCCTGCAAAACAGGATGTCGAGGCCGTAAAGCTCCGCAACGTCGAGAACAATCAGATTTCGCTTCTCCCCGTCTCCGGCCTTTTCATCGGCATCGGCCACGAACCCAACACGAAAGTATTTCGCGGCCAGCTCGACATGGACGAAACCGGCTACCTGAAGACGCATAGTGGGAGCCGCACCAATATCGAAGGTGTTTTCGCCGCCGGCGACGTTCAGGATAAACTGTATCGTCAGGCCGTCACCGCCGCAGGCTCTGGCTGCATGGCCGCCATGGATGCTGAAAAATTTCTGGAGGCTCATTCCCGCTGATTGAGGTCCGTTGGCACAATGCGTAAATCCGATTGTTCTGCTCACAACTCGCTTTTTGCAACGCTTTGCCGGAGTCGCGGCTGATGCTGCGCTCCATTCTGCTCGAACTTTCGCGCAGCCCTCGCATGGCTCGTTTTGTCATGCACAATGGGACCAGCCGCCGCATGGCTCGCCGCTTCGTTCCGGGCGAATTGCTCGACGACGCCGTCGCCGCGGTTCGCGAACTCAACACACGCGGCTTTCCTTGCAGCATTGATTGCCTCGGCGAAAGCGTGACCAGCGAGAATGAAGCGCGCCGCGCCGCCGAGACCTATCTTGGCATATTTGGTCACATCGCCGCCGAGCATCTCGACTGCAACGTCTCGCTCAAGCTCACTCAGCTTGGCCTCGACATCAGTGAGTCCCTGTGTGAAAACCTCCTGGCGGCGATTCTTGATCGTGCCACGCAGTTCAGAAATTTTGTTCGCATCGATATGGAGGGTTCCGCGTACACGCAGCGCACCATCGACATCTGTAAGCGCGCATGCGCCAAGAGCGATGTTGTCGGCACCGTCCTTCAGTCCTATCTGTTCCGCACCGAGCAGGATGCGAAAGACCTGATCGCCGCCGGCTGCCGCATTCGCCTGGTGAAGGGCGCTTACAAAGAGCCCCGGGAGATTGCGTATCCGAAAAAATCGGACGTCGACGCAAACTACGTCAAAGTAATGAAAATTCTGTTGCAGAGTGGCATCTACCACGGCATCGCGACGCACGATCCCAAAATGCTCGAGGCCACAAAAAAATTCGCCGCTGAGAGGGGGATTCGCAACGACCAATTCGAATTTCAGATGATCTATGGAATTCGAATTGATTTGCAGGAGCAACTGATTCGTGAAGGCTACCGCTTGCGAGTGTACGTTCCCTATGGCTCCGACTGGTTCCCGTATTTCATGCGCCGTCTCGCCGAACGCCCCGCCAATCTGAAATTTTTCCTCGCCAATCTTTTCCGCCGCGGCTAAACACTTTTATTCACCGTCACTGCGTCTACATCGTCAGCACCACGCGAAACTCCGCCTTTCCACTCGTCATTCGCGCATATGCCTCATTCACTTTTGACAGCGGAAACTTTTCAATCATGGGCCGCACTCCGGTCAACTCCGCGAACCGCAGCGTGTCTTCGGTGTCCGTGGGAATTCCCGACGGCCAGCCTTGGATGCTTTTTTTTGCGCCAATCAATTGAATCGGCGACACCTCGATTGGCTCCATCGTCGCGCCCACCACCACCATTTTCCCATTCGCCCCCAAACCGTCCACGAGCGAAGACATCGCCTTCGAACTCGGCGCCGTCGCCAAAATCACTTTTGCCCCTCCGAGTTTCTGCAGTTCCGCCGCCGCGTTGGTCGCTTGGCTATCAATGTATACATTCGCGCCCAGTTTTTTCGCCAGCGGCGCATTTCCCGGTCCGCGCCCAATCGCCGCGACCCTGTACCCAAACTTATTTCCAAACTGAATTCCTAGATGTCCCAGCCCGCCGATCCCTTGCACCGCAACCAGATCGCCCGGCAGCGCGCCCGCATGCCGCAGCGCGTTGAACGTGGTAATCCCCGCGCACATCAGCGGGGCCGCTTCCGCAAAATCCAAACTCTCCGGCAGCGCCGCCAGCGCCTCCACCGGCGCCACCATATATTCCGCATATCCTCCGTCGAAGCTGATCCCGGAGACCTTTACATTCGCGCAGTTAATGAAATCTCCGCGCCGGCACGCGAGGCACGTTCCATCCTGCCCGCCGTGCCATCCCACGCCCACTCGTTGCCCCTTCTTCCAATTCGTCACGCCCCCGCCAATTTCATCGACCACGCCCGCCACTTCGTGTCCTGGCACGCGCGGATACTTGATTCCCGGCCACAGATTGTCCTTCACCAAATGGTCGCTGAAACAAATCCCGCACGCCTGCACGCGAATCCGCACGTGTTCCGCTGGCGGCTGCGGAATCTCTCGCTCGACAATCTCGAAATCCGCGCCCGGCTTTGTTACTTGCGCCGCCTTCATCTTCGCCATGGAATCCCCCTTAAACATTTTTCGCCGCTTCGCTACATGGATCGAATGCCGCTCTTCGTTGCGGCATTATCGTTTTCTGCACACGGTGACGCCGTCGCGCAGCGGAATCAGAACCGGAAATAATTCCTTCGAGGAGTACACGGCTTTATTGAATTCCTGCACGCCTCGCGTGTTCGCGTCTTTCGCTCGCCGCGTCACGCGTCCGGACCACAACGTGTTGTCCGTCAGCAGCAACCCGCGCGATTTCAAGCGCGGGAGCGCCTTTCGCAGAGCCGCGGGATACTGATGTTTGTCCACGTCGATGAAAATCAAATCGAATTGTCCTTTTGTCCGGTCGAGCATCGCCATCGCGTCGCCGGTCATCACCGTGATTCGCTTCTCCACGCCCGCACGCTCGAAAAACTCTCTCGCCCGCCGCGCATTTGAAGGGTCGCCATCCGTATAAAAAATTTCAGCGGCGGGTCCCGCCGCGCGCGCCAGCCAAATCGTCGAATATCCGATTGCCGAACCCATTTCGAAAATCCGCTTCGCGCCGGAAATTTGCGCGAGCATGTAAATCATCCGCCCCACGGCCGGGCCGATGATCGGAATGTCGCGCCGTTTAGCCAGTCTCTCCATGTCCGTGAGCACGGCATCGCGCGCGGGGAGAATCTCATAGATGTACTTCTCGACTTTTTTGTCCGTGATTCCGCCCGCCATGGATTCACCTTTCCGATGCAATTAAAATTTAATCATTCGCGCCGCTTCACGGTTTGCGGAAAAACCGCTCTTGGTTGCCATTTCTGCCGCTGCGAGCGAACCGCAGTTTACAAAAACCCGCTGAAAATGCCGATTCCCTCTCGCGGTTGCTCGTCGGAATGAC
>Ga0307373_10003131_pt1 | contig 29117 bp, 22 predicted proteins | sample OX2MG_FD_202534 | JGI IMG/M metagenome (GOLD analysis project Ga0307373, IMG submission 202534) | Soil microbial communities from Risofladan, Vaasa, Finland - OX-2 | ecosystem: Environmental > Terrestrial > Soil > Coastal area > Acid sulfate soil | place: Finland: Risofladan, Vaasa | collected... | reverse complement strand
TCTTGAACGCGATCGTGTGCGGCGCGCTGGCCTGCCCGTTCACCTTGGCGGTGGCGGTCAGCCGGTAGCTGCCTACCCCGAGCTTGTGCCCGCCGATGCGCCCGTTGAAGATGAAGTGGTTCGGGCCCTGCCTGCCGGTTTGCGTGAGTGCACCACGGACCGCGACCAGCCGGGTGCAGCGCCGGTGCTTGCGGTTCTCGCGCGTCAGCTTCACGCAACGCCCCTTGACGGTGCGTCCGGAAAGCCCCCGCTTGATCGTGATCGTCACCCGGGCGGGGACGTTGAGCCTGTAGCTCACGGTCATCTTGATCGGCCGCGTGCAGGCCTTGTCCTTGCGGTTCTTGTGGGTCTGCTTGACGCAGCGGCCCTTCACCCGCCGGCCGAAGAGCACGAACGCATTAGGGGACACGCGGAGGGTCGATAGCGCGGGCCGCCGGGAGGAGAAGCTCGCCGTGACGGCCCGATCTGAGCTGATCGTGACCGTACACCTGCCGGTGCCCGCGCAACCGCCGCCGGACCAGCCGGCAAAAGACGAGCCCGCGGCCGGGGTCGCGGTCAGCGTGACCCGCGTGTCATGGTTGAACGTGGCCGAGCAGCGTGAGCCGCAGTCGATCCCGGACGGGGAGCTGGTGACCGTGCCGGAGCCCGAGCCGGCCTTGGTTACAGTCAGCGATTGGTGGCGGGGATTGAACGTCGCCGTGACCGCCTGACCGGAGCTCATCATGACCGTGCATGTGCCGGTGCCCGCGCAGCCGCCACCCGACCAGCCGGCGAACGTCGAACCGGACGCCGGGGTTGCCGTCAGGCTCACGATCGTCCCTGACGCGTAGCTGGACGAGCAGCTGCCGGGGCACGAGATCCCTGACGGCAAGCCGGTAACCGTGCCCGCACCGCTGCCAGACAGCGAAACGGACAGCAGCTGCTCATTGCTAAGCAGCAGCCCCTGTTCGTGGCCCGAGCTATCGAGATAGCGTCCGACGGCGCTGCAGTTGTCCGCCGACGCGCACGACACCGACTGGAGGGACACACTGGGGTTCGATCCCGAGTTCGCGGGAGGGGTCATCTCGACCCCGGTCTGCCACGTGCCGCCGGTCTCGCTCAGCAAAAGCCCCTGCTGGTGTCCAGAACTATCCGTGTATTGGCCGACGGCGCCGCAGTCACCCGCCGACGCGCACGACACCGACTGGAAAGACACACTGGGGTTCGATCCCAAGTTCGCGGGAAGGGTAGCTTCGACCCCGCTCTGCCACGTGCCCGCGGACTCCGTCAAAAGCAGCCCCTGCTCGTTGCCCGAACTGTCCTCGTAGCGTCCGACGGCGCTGCAGTTCCCCGCCGAGGCACACGACACCGAGCCGGGATTGACATGAGGGTTCGATCCCGCCCCTACGGGCGGCGTCGCCTCGACCCCGGTCGGCGCAATGCCCGCGGTCTGGGGCAGCAAAAGCCCCTGCGTGTGGCCCGAACTGTCGACGTAATGGCCGACGGCGCTGCAGTTCCCCGCCGAGCCACACGACACCGATCTCAGGAAGACCATAGGGGGCGACCCGTGGCCTACGGGCAGAGACAGCCCGGACCCAATCCCCCATGTGCCCCCGGCCTCGGTAAACACAACGCCCTGCTGGTTGCCCGAATTGTCGGTATATTCGCCGACCGCGCTGCAGTTCCCCACCGAGCCACACGACACTGACTCGAGGTAGACAACGGGGTTCGGCCCAGCGTCCGGGGGCGGGGACGCCTCTGGTTGTGCCGCCCACGTGCCCGCGGTCTCGGTCAAAAACAGCCCCTGCTGGTTGCTCGAACCATCGGCGTAGTGGCCGGCCGCGCTGCAGTTCCCAACCGAGGCACACGACACCCCGCCGAAGTCGACCATCGGGTCCGATCCCGCGCCTGACGGCAGGGGCGCCTCGATCCCGGTCTGCCACATGCCCGCGGTCTCGGTCAACAAAAGCCCCTGCGTGTTGCCGAAGTTGTCGACGTAGAAGCCAACCGCGCTGCAGTTACCCGCCGAAGCACACGACACCCATCTCAGCGTGGCAATCGGGCTCGCCCCGGCGTTCGCGGGCAAGACCGCCTCGACCCCCGCCCCCCAAATGCCCGCAGTCTCGCTCAACAGAAGCCCCTGCTGATGGCCCGAACCATCTACGTACTGCCCGACGCCGCTGCAGTTACCCGCCGACGCACACGACACCGACTCCAACAAGACACTGGGATTCGATCCGGCATTCGCCGGCAGGGCTGCCCCCACCCCCGACGCCCACGACGCCGCGAACGCCTCAGAAGGCCCCGCAGTCAACACCAAAACCACCCCACACGCCAACCCCAGCCACACCCGCGGCGCCGGCCAGCGCCAACCGCCATGTGAGGCAAACCGGGTCAGATCACAGTCTCCGTCGATCCCAGGCGAGTTCATAGCGCCGGTCAGAGCTCGGTCCTCTTTATCAGCGGCCAGTAATTGGTTGCGGTGATCGTCACCTTGAGGTGCTTGCCAGGGGAGCCCGAGACAGTGAACTTGGCTTCGCCCGTGGCGTTGGTCGTCGTGCTCTGGCCGTGAGCTGAGGCTGTCGCTCCACTCACGGGGTCACCGGCGTCGTTGACCTTGACGTCCAGCTTGAAGTTCCCGCCGCCAAGGCTCTTGGCCGAGACGCTCGCCGAGAGCACGGGGAGCGCGCGCGCGTCGTAGATCCCCTGTGTCGACGACCCAAAGGGAGTCCCGTCGATGAGCAGATCGAGCGGCCCAAGTCGCCCGTCCCCAGATAGCGTGATCCCACCGGCCCAGGTGTAGTGATATTTCTGGATCGGCTCGAACCTAGTCACGGCCTTGTTCGAGCGGGTGATGGCCGTGACCCCTTTGCCGTCTATCTGTCCGTCCCACATCACCCAGATCCGGCCGTCTAGACCGGTGGCGACGCCGACCTGCGTGGCGTGCAGTCCCTTCACCGATCCGACCGAGATCGACCCGCCGCCGTACCGAAGCAGGCTGATTTGCGTGGTGTTCGCGTAGTTTGCAGGGTAGGCGGCGAACACGCCGGGGCCGGTGTCGCGGCCTGCGACGATAAACGGATAGCTCGGACCGTTTTGCGAAGGGACCGGCGCCCGCTGCGCCACGCCCTCCGTCGGCGCGATCTGCTGGAACCAGAAACCGCCCGAGCCGGCACTTGAGTCCCAACCCGCGATCACCGCACCGGTGGCGGCGTCAACGGCGGTGTCAACGTTGCCAGCCACGCCGTCGGAGTTGTTGGTGAGAAGGTAGCTGGGCGAGCCATTGCCGAAACCCTGCTGGACCACAATCCCCCCGCAGCAGCCGGCAGTGAGGACGGGCGTGCTGTGTGAATACTGCAGGGTCACCTGGGGGTTGCTGCCTTCCATGAAACCGCTGCTTGCGTCCGACGATCCCGACCAAGACGCGCCGTCGGCCGAGGAGGAAATGACAAAGGGCCCCGGGCCGCTGTTCGGCGAGCCGCCAAACGCCGCCTGCAGCGTTCCCCCGGGCGTGACCGCAAGCCCCGGGATCCCGTTCTCTGGACCGGCGGTGTTCCAGTCCACCGCCAACCCCTCCGCCAGGAGGTGGCCGGATGTACTGACCGTGGAGTATCCGACTCCGTTGCCGCCATCCCCCCAGTTGGTGTTCTCCTCGAACGCCACATGCAGCCTTCCGTCCGCGGTCCGCGCAAAGCTGGGCGCAACGGGGAACTGGCTCCCCTTGGCGATCTCCACTGGATGCAGCGCTCTCGCAGCGTTCTTGGCCCCGGCCCCAGCCGGCACGAGCAGCGATAGCCCAAGGCCCAGCAGCACAGTGGGCAGCAACGCTTGCCTACATAGGCCCCTCATCTAATCCTCCAATCGAAGATGCGCGCGTTCAACACTCTGCTTGGCCCAGCCGTAATTTCCCATCAGAAAACCTCCCCAGTGGTGCCTTGTTGCTCGTGTGATGGCTTGCGCGTCGATCCCTTTCCGAGGCCAGCGCTGGGGGTCTGAGGCTCGCGGGGGGGTGTCTCCCCGCGCCTCGACCGCCTGGGCGTCTCAAGCTGAGGGCAATCCAGGATCGCCGCCAGCTCTCCCGAGGTGTGGAACCTGGCTTGAACGCCGGTCGAGATCTCCTCGACGATCCCCATCAGGTGGTCATGGTCGGGGCCGATGCCCTGGCCTGAGCCGTAAACCTTTACGACGAACGTCCTCATCTCCGGACAGATTGCGCTCCACGGCTTCAAATGACCTTGGAATTGGCTTAAGCTCCGGGGATAGTCCTGCGAGCGGTGCCGCGTTGGAGCTTCGTCTGTGATGCGTTTCGGGATCCTTGGGCCGTTGGTGGTGGCTGACGACGAAGGTCGCGAGCTTGCGCTGGGCGGCCCTAAACAACGCTCGGTGCTAGCGATCCTGTTGCTGCACGCGGGCGAGGTCGTCTCCAGCGATCGGCTGATCGAGGAGTTGTGGGGGGAGGGCGCGCCTGCGAAGGCGACCAAGACGCTGTATGTGTACATCTCGAACCTGCGCAAGACGTTGGGCGAGGGGGTGTTGTCTACGCGCAGCCCGGGATATGTGCTCCGCACAGACGGCGCCGAGGTCGATGTGGATCGCTTCCAGGCGCTCGTCGCCGAGGGTCGCAGGGCCTTTGAGGTGGGCGATGCGGACAGCGCGCTTGCGTCACTGCGTGACGGGCTCGAGTTGTGGCGGGGGCCACCGCTTGCAGACCTGACGTATGAGCGCTTCGCGCAAGGGGAGATTGCGCGACTCTCGGAGGCGCGCCTGAGTGCGCTTGAGGATCGGATCGATACCGAGCTGTGGCTGGGCCGCCCCGCAGCACTGGTCGGCGAGCTCGAATCATTGGTGCGCGAGCACCCGCTGCGCGAGCGGCTGCGCAGCCTCTTGATGCTGGCTTTGTATCGCTCCGGCCGCCAGGTCGAGGCGCTGGATGCATATCGTCAGTTACGTGATCAGCTGAGCGAGGAGCTCGGCCTAGAGCCCAGCCCTGAGCTGCGGGCGTTGCAATCGGCGATCCTGAACCAGGATCCCTCACTGACGGTGGTGGGTCCGGACGAGTCGGTAGCTGGGTCCGGCGAGTCGGATTCGGAGGAAGTCATAGTTGTCGGGCGTCGGCAGCGCAAGGTGGTGACGGCGCTGTTTTGCGATGTGGTGGGCTCGACCGAACGCGGCGCGCAGCTTGATCCGGAGGTGCTGAGTGGCGTGATAGACCGCTATTCGGCGCAGATCCGTGAGGTAATCGAGTCCCACGGGGGAACCGTGGACACGTTCATCAGCGGCACGGTCAATGCGGTGTTCGGGATCCCCCAGGTGCGGGAGGATGACGCGTTACGGGCGGTCCGAGCGGCGACCGAGATCAGTGAGCGGTTGGGCGTCGTTGCGCGTGACGCTGGCGTGAGCTTGGGCTGTCGTCTCGGGGTGAACACGGGCCTGGTGCTGGTGGGAGACCGAGAGCGGCTGGCGATTGGCGATGCGGTGACTGCGGCGGGGTGGCTTCAGCAGGCGGCGGCACCCGGGGAGATCCTGATTGGCGCCGAAACGCTTCGCCTGGTCCGCGACGCGGCCAGAGTGCAGCCGCTCGACCCGGTGAAGGGGAAGGGGATGGCCGTCCCGATTGCCGCATTTCGCGTGCTTGAGGTGGATCAGTTTGCCCGTGGTGTGGCGCGTCGCCTGGACACGCCATTGGTGGGGCGAGAACGCGAGCTCGGTTGGCTCCGCGACGCGTGGCTTCGGTCCGTGCAGGAGCCCGGTTGTCAGCTGGTGACCCTATTGGGCACGGCTGGCGTTGGGAAGTCGCGGCTCGCCGCAGAGCTCCTCGCCGGGCTAAATCAGGAGGCGCTCGTGCTTGGCGGCCGGTGCCTTCCGTATGGGGAGGGAATCACCTTTTGGCCGCTACTCGAGGCGCTGGCTTCGGTCGAGGGAGCGGCCGAGCAAGTGCTGGATCGGCTCGAGTCGGGGACCGCGGCGATCCGCGAAGAACTCTTTCTCGACATACGCCGGCTGTTGGAAGCGCGCGCCGGGCAGCAGCCGGTGATCCTGTGCATCGATGATCTGCAGTGGGCACAGCCGACCCTGCTCGACCTGCTGGAGCACCTGGTTGACCTCTCGCGTGGCGTGCCAATCCTGGTGCTCTGTCTCGCTCGACCCGAGCTCTTCGAGGACCATCCCGGGTGGGCGGGCGGGAAGCTCCGCGCAACGAACCTCTTGCTGGACCCGCTGGGCGCCAATGACTGCGAGACGCTCGTCACTCAGCTCGATGACGGCCTCGATCCGGAGGCGCAAAGGCAGGCGGTGGCCGCCAGCGAGGGCAACCCCCTGTTCCTCGAGGAGTTGGTCGCGCTCGCACGCGAGTCGGGGAAGGTCATGGCCTCACCGACGATCCAGGCCCTGCTTGCAGCGCGTATCGAACGCCTGCCGGTCGAGGAGCGCGAGGTACTTGAACGCGGCGCCATCGAAGGAGAGGTGTTTCATCGATCGGCCACCGCCGCACTGGCGCCAACGCGAGCACCCGGCCTTGACCTGGCCTTGGCAAGCCTCGTACGAAAGGAGCTGATCAGGGCGCATCCGCCGACGCTGCCGGGAGATGACGCGTTTCGTTTCAGACATCTGCTGATGCGCGATGTCGTCTACGACGGACAGCCCAAGGAGGCTCGAGCTGGGCTGCACGAGCGGTTTGCGCGCTGGCTGCTCGAGGAGACCACAGCCGAGTTCCCCGAGCGCGACGAGATCGCCGGCTGGCACCTTGAACGAGCGGTGCGCTACCAGCAGGAGCTTGGCCAGGAGGTCAAGCCAGAGCTACTTGTGCTGGCGGCCGATGAGCTCCGCGCGGCTGGCCGGCGAGCAAGTCGCCGAGCTGACGTGCCAGCTGTGACGAGCTTCCTCGAGCGCGCGCTTGCACTCATACCAGACGACGACATACGCGAAGCCGTGATCTCCTGCGAGCTCGCAGAACAGCTGATCGAGGCTGGGGAGTTCGAACGCGCCGATGCGCTTCTCTCCGCGGCCGAACGGTATCCCGAAGCGAGCACACTGGCCGCGCTCGGCAGACTCGAATGGCTCTTGCATGCACAGACAAGCGACGCTCTGCAAGGGATCCGAGCCTCCCTCCCGCCAATTCTTGAGCGGCTCGCCCGGACGGGCGACGACGCGGCCTTGGCCCGCGCACATCTCGCCAGCGGCGCATTGCACTGGCTCCAAGGCCAAGCCGATGACACCCTCGCTGAAGCGCGTATCGCGGCGGGACACGCGAGCAAGGCCCAAGACCGCGCTCTGCGAGAACGGGCGCTGCGCTGGTACGCGTGGGCTTTGAGATGGGGTTCGGCCCCGGCCGCAAAGATCAGCGAGGAGCTGGAGCAGCTCGAGCGGGAGGAACCGGGACCCTGCCTCGCTGCGGAGATCGATATCTGCCGCGCTGAACTCGCGCGTTACCGCGGCCGCTTCAAGGAGGCCACAGATCTTCTGCAACGGGCGATTGATACATATCGGGCGCTCGGCAGGTACGACACCATGGCGGGCCACGGTCAGCGGATGGGAGAGACGGAACTGCTTGCCGGAGACGCGGCTGCGGCGGTCAAGACTCTCCTCGGAAGCGACACCGTTCTCGCCGAGCGAGGCGAACGCGGCCTCCGCTCAACGATCCAGGCACAACTAGCCCAGGCCTACGAGCAGCTCGGGAACAGCGACGCGGCTCACGCCGCGATCGCGCTCGCGGAGAACCTCGGGGGCGCGGGCGACATCGTGAACTACGTGATCACACACGGGGTCCGCGCCCGCCTCGCGCTCCGGGAAGGACGTTGCGAGGAGGCCGAACGCTGGGCACGCAGCTCGGTCACGTACGCCTGCACGACCGACTCGATCTTGGATCAGGGTTACGCCAGGCTGAACCTTGCCCGGGTATTGGCGAGCCTTGGACAGGATCCGGAAGCGAGCCAAGAATCGCGCGCGGCTGGCGATCTGCTTGCCGCCAAGGGCGACGAATTCGCTCGCGATAAGGCACAGGCGCTACTCGACCAGCTCGCGTCAAGGTCAACATTCGCCGAATAGCGCTTTGCTGGCTTGCGGTCGGCCGTGGTCACCTTGCTCGGTGGCTTGTCACCCAACGCTCGCATGATATAGCCGGCTGTGGAGCGCTTGGCGCGTGAAGAGCAGGTCGCAGCGGTAGCTGAGCCGCCGCCGGTTTAGATTTGGTCGTCAACGCACTGGCCATCTCGAGTGCCAGTTGTGTTTGCGGCTCGGCCCTGAGGCGATCAACGCCGGAGCTCGTCGAGCGCGAACTGGTACTCACTGGCGACACAGATCCAGCAGGAAAACGGACGAAGACCACAGAAAGGCCGCAATGAGCTCTGAATCGTTCCCGCGCACCGAGTCGATGAGCCTGGAGGCGTTTCCGCGCACGGAGTTGCTGTTCGGACCATCGCCGGTGCACCGGCTGGAGCGGTTGAGTGAGCACCTGGGCGGCAAGGTCGAGATCTGGGCCAAGCGCGAGGACTGCAACGCAGGGCTTGCGTTCGGCGGCAACAAGACGCGGAAGCTTGAGTACCTCGTTGCAGATGCTCTGGCACAGGGGTGCGACACCCTGGTGTCGATTGGTGGAGTGCAATCGAACCACACGCGCCAGGTGGCGGCTGTGGCCGCTCGGCTTGGACTTCGAGCGGTTCTCGTTCAGGAGCGGTGGGTGGAGTGGCCCGACACGGTGTACGACAAGGTTGGAAACATCCTCCTGTCACGGATCCTGGGCGCCGATGTGCGTCTCAGCCGGGCCGGTTTCGATATCGGATTCCGGCCCAGCTGGGAGCAGGCACTCGAATCAGTGCGTGCTGAGGGCGGCAAGCCCTATGCGATTCCGGCGGGCGGTTCCGACCATCCACTCGGTGGCCTTGGATTCGCACGCTGGGCCCATGAGGTACGCGAGCAAGAGCACCAATTGGGGCTCAGCTTCGACACGATCGTGGTCTGCTCGGTGACTGGCTCGACTCAGGCCGGGATGATCGCGGGGTTTGCAGATCAGGACACGCCGCGTCGTGTGCTCGGCATCGACGGCTCGGCAACTGTCGAGAAGACTCACGATCAGATCGCACGGATCGCCAGACGCACCGCGGAAGCGATCGGCCTTGGGCGCGACTTGACGGACGACGAGATCATCCTTCTCGATGGCTGGCATGCCGGAACCTACGGCATTCCAGACAGAAAGACGCTCGACGCGATTCGACTTTGCGCCAGGCTTGAGGGGGTACTCACTGACCCTGTCTACGAGGGCAAGTCAATGGCGGCGCTGATCGATCTGGTGCGCTCCGGCGAGATCACGCCGGGCTCGCGCGTGCTCTACGCACATCTCGGCGGACAACCGGCCCTCAGCGCATACGCCGGCGTTTTCGATTGAGCGATGCCCGAAACGGGGTGAGATCATCTGATCTCGTCCATGTTCATCACATCGATGAGGTACACCACCGCCTCCGACCTTCCCACATTGACGATGGCGTGCTCCACATCAGCCGGGTACGCGGCCGAATCGTGCGCGCGCAGGATCTCGCTGGAGCCGGCCGCATCCACGCGCACCCGTCCCCGCAACACGTTCAGGATCTCGCGCGTGCCGGCAAAGTGCGGTGCGCTGCGGAGCTCGCCGTCAGGTCGCAGCGTGATCTCATAGAACTCGATCGCCCGGTCGGCTGTCAGCGGTGAAAGCGTCCGGATCCGGCAGTGCTCGTCAGAGCGATAGATCATGTGCGGATCGTCGAATGGCACGACCTGCAACGGCGACCGGTCCTGCGGTGGCGTCGCGAGGTCGTCGAGCGTGACGCCAAGTGCCGCAGCGATTGCGAGCGCGACCGCGACCGTCGGGTTTGCATCGTTGCGCTCGATCTGGCTCAGCATCGAGCGGCTGACACCGCTCGCGCTGCCTAGTCGCTCGAGTGACCAGCCGCGCTGTTTGCGCAGCATGCGGACCCGGCTCGCGAGGTGATCACCGAGCGCTCGCTCATTCCGGCTGGTGTCCGGTATACCGGAGTTCTTTTCTTGCTTAGTGGCCATCTGGGGTGTATCTTGCTGGACGAATTATCCAACATAGAGGAGGGATGGTGAAGGCTCTCGTCAAGGAGCGAGCTGAACCGGGGCTGTGGCTGCGCGAGGTGGAGGTCCCGCCGGTCGGCCCTGACGATGTCCTGATCCGCGTTGCGCGCACCGGCATCTGCGGCACTGATCTTCACATCCATGCGTGGGATGAGTGGGCGGCACGCACGGTGCCGACGCCGCTCGTGATCGGTCACGAATTCGTAGGTGAGATCGTGGAGGTCGGCCCAAGCGTGCGCAGTCATGTCGTCGGGGAGATCGTCAGCGGCGAGGGTCATATCGTCTGCGGCCGCTGTCGGAACTGCATGGCGGGCCGGCGGCATCTGTGCGCGCACACGCGTGGGCTTGGTGTGGAGCGACCGGGCGCGTTTGCCGAGTTCGTGTCGCTGCCGGCGGCGAACGTCTGGCACCACGCGGACGAAATCGATCGCGACGTCGCGGCGATCTTCGATCCGTTCGGGAACGCGGTTCACACCGCGATGGCGTTTCCCGTGCTCGGCGAAGATGTGCTGATCACGGGAGCCGGCCCGATCGGGATCATGGCCGCGGCGGTTGTCCGTCACGCCGGCGCTCGGCATGTGGTCGTGACCGACATGAACCCGCGCCGTTTGGAGCTTGCCACGAAGGTCGGCGTGACCCGTGCGGTCAACGTGCGGGAGGAGAGCCTTGCGGACGTTCAGCGGGAGCTTGGAATGGAGGAGGGGTTCGACATCGGGCTCGAGATGTCGGGCAGCGCCGAGGCGATCCGCGACATGCTCACCCAGATGTGCCACGGCGCCCGGATCGCGCTGCTTGGGATCCCGCCCGGTGAGGTGGCGATCGACTGGAACGAGGTCGTGTTCAAGGGTCTGACCCTTCGCGGGATCTACGGCCGGGAGATGTATGAGACCTGGTATCTGATGACGGTGATGATCCAGTCCGGCCTCGACATCAGCCCCGTGATCACCGACCGCTTCAGCGCGACCGAGTTCGAGGAGGCGTTCGCGACCGCGGCGAACGGCGCCTCGGGCAAAGTGATCCTCGACTGGGAGGCGATGTGATGTCTGTTCTCGAGGAGATTCAGACCGAGATCTCCGAGATCCAGAAGGCCGGCCTGTACAAGCGCGAGCGGTTGATCGCGACACCGCAGGACGCGCGGATCGCCCTGCGAGGCGCGCAGCCGGTGCTCAACCTGTGCGCGAACAACTACCTCGGGCTCGCCGACCACCCCGACGTGATCGCGGCCGCGCACGAGGCACTCGACCGCTGGGGCTTCGGGCTGGCGTCGGTGCGGTTCATCTGTGGCACCCAGGAGATCCACAAGCAGCTGGAGGAGCGGGTGTCTGAGTTCCTCGGGACGGAGGACACGATCCTGTATGGCTCCTGCTTTGACGCGAACGGCGGACTGTTCGAGGTGCTGCTCGATGAGCGGGACGCGGTGATTTCGGACGCGCTCAATCACGCCTCGATCATCGACGGTATCCGCCTGTGCAAGGGGCGCAGGCTGCGCTACGCGAACAACGATCTCGAGGAGCTCGACGCGCGGCTGAAGGAAGCTGAAGGCGCCCGGCGGATCCTGATCGCGACCGACGGAGTGTTCTCCATGGACGGCTACCTCGCGCGCCTCGACGGGATTTGCGACCTCGCTGACAAGTACGGCGCGCTGGTGATGGTCGACGACTCGCATGCCGTCGGGTTCGTCGGCCCGACCGGCCGCGGCACACCCGAGCACTACGGCGTGACCGACCGAGTGGACGTGATCACCGGCACGCTGGGTAAGGCGCTCGGCGGTGCGACCGGCGGCTACACGAGCGGGCGCAAGGAGATCATCGAGCTGCTGCGACAGCGGTCACGCCCGTACCTGTTCTCCAACAGCGTCGCACCGCCCGTCGTCGCTGCGTCATTGAAGGTGCTCGACCTGCTGGAGGACGGCGGCGAGCTCCGCGACCGGCTGCGCGGCAACACGACAAGGTTTCGCGGCGCGATGACGGAGGCCGGCTTCGATGTGCTTGCAGGCGAGCACCCGATCGTCCCGATCATGTACGGGGAGGCGAACGCCGCGGTCACGGCCGCCGAACGGCTGCTCGAGCTCGGTCTCTACGTGATCGCGTTCTCCTACCCGGTCGTGCCGCACGGCAGGGCGCGGATTCGCACGCAGCTGTCGGCAGCTCACACCACGGACGACGTCGACTTCGCGGTTGAGTGCTTCAAAGCGTCGCGCGCTTGAGAGCGCTCAAAGCGCGCTCGAACACCCACTCTCGCTCGCCGCCCTTGGGCGTCGCCGTGGTGGGGTCGCTCTAGCGACGTTGCCCGCGGCGTGACAAGGCGCTCGCGTGGACGGATCGGCTATGGGCGGCGAGTCCTGCCGTGCCCGATGGGCATCTAGCCGTTGACGCTCAGGATCGTGGCGCTTGCCGGTGCGACGGTGATGTCGTAGTTGCCGCCGTGGGGCGTGACCTTGGATCTGACCTGCGTACCGGTCAGCTGGCCCGTCTGCGGAGAGATCGTCTGCCCGCCGAGCGTCACGCCGGTGACGGCGGCCAGACGTCTGGCGCGATTGGCCAGAGCTTCGGTGGTGGCCGGCCCCTTCACGCCGGCGGCCTGAATCGCGACGCGCTTAGCGCTGCTCGTGGTGTTGGTCACGACGATGTTGACGGTGTGTTCGGGGGTCTGTACCGCCCAGGCAAGCAGACCACTGCGCTGGGTTAAGACGCTGAGGATCCGCGATCCGGGTGGCGTGAGCTGTGCGAAGGCCAGCATGCCGTAGTACTCAGGCTGCACCGTCACCTGCCAACCGGAGGTCGTGGCCGTGGGCTGGATCAGGTTCTGGGCGGTGTTCGGTCTGGTCTCGAAGTTGACCCCGGTCACGCCGGTCTGTGCGTACAGCGGCAGAACGTTCAGTGCCCACAGACTGGGACCGATCGTGTCGCTGAAGTTCGCAAGCCCGCCGCAGGTCACCGCATTCATCTCATCTACACGAACCGTGACGTTGTACTTGCGGCCGAGCGTGACCCACGCGCCGACCGCACCTGCCAGGTTCTGCAGTGAACTGGGATGAAACAACCAGCTCTCCCGCAGCTGGCCTCCCTTCTGACAGTTCTGGGGTGTGAGCGCGTAGGTGTGCATCGTGAGCAGGGACAGATCGGGGCTGGCGCGCAGGAAGTGCTCAACGTGGGGCAGCGCCCTGAACGAGGAGTAACCGACGCCGGCGAGCCGGATGGGGCCGAGGTGCGCGGCGAGCGCGTCCCACTGCTTGGTTATCTGTGGGAACGAGTAGTTCTTAGGACGCCCGAACACGGTTTGTTTGCTCTTGGTGATGTAGAAGGGCCACTTGGGGTAGAGCTCGGGCTCGTTACCGAGCTCGAACGTGGTGGGCACGGACGGACCGATCCCTGCTTTGATCGCCTGGACCTCCGTGGCCGCGACCACCGGGCTGTCGGCCTCCATGTTGATCCCGATGATCAGGTGGGCGTGCAGGTCCACGAGCAGCTTCTGCGCAACCGCCATCCAGGTCGGTGTGAGCGTCCAGCGCGCCCACGGCGGATGGCCCATCCCGGGGACCGGCCACCACGTCCAGTCGGTTGTGTCCCCGCCGATCCGCAGGTCAAAGCCCCCGTCGGGAGCCAGGTTCTCAAGCACATGTTCGAACGCGGTGTCAGGCTGGGCGGGGTTCGTCCCGGCCTCCTTGAACATGTCGTGAAATTCGGTCGTGATACCGACGAAACCGGCGCGGATCGGCGGGCCGGCATAAACGCCGCGGACGGTCACGTCGATCGGCGGCGTCAATGCGGTGCTCGAGGCAGCCGATATGACCGCGCCTGCGGCAGACCTGCCCGCTTGCGCCGCCGACGGAAAGCTCAACATGGCCGCAGCCATCAAAGCTGCCAACGCGACGGGGACTGCCGGTCTTCTCATCACGGGCTGGCAGCACCATGCAGCAGCACCACCGAAACGGCCACGACGAAATCCCGCCACACCGCTCATAGCTATCAAACGAAGCAGCGCACTCGCCCACATTTCCTCGCTCCACTTTACGGCAATGCTCGCCGGAAAGAGGCTTGCTTCGCCGCCCAATGACCGACAGCCTCACGATCGGGTGGTCGCCGAAGAAAGTCGCGGCAGTCGGGAGAGCGTTGCCACGGTTAGGCGGGCCGCCCTGCCGGATCGGGCTTAGAGTGTGCCGCGAGGGTTTTGCTGTGCGCGTGACCGAGTGCTGCCGGTTCGTGACCCTGAACGAGCGTGTAACAGATTGGCAGGCTCGTGTGACTACATTGGTGAACATGCTGGTGGTCTCCGCATCCTCTACGGCCGCTGACTCTGCAGCGGCTGGCCGATCGCTCTCCGAAGCGCCGTTTGATCGCGCCGATGACTGATCAACCGCCCGTATCTCCTGATGAGCCAGGCATCGGAGCTTCCGATGATCCGCCGAGCGGAGCGCCGAATGGCGAGGCCCGTCAGCAGCCTTGGAGCAAACCGATCGGGCGACGGACCGTGCTGTCCCTACTCGGACTCGGTGCGCTCGGCACGTTGTTCGGCTCCAATGTGCAGGCCGGGATCTCAAGCGCGCTCGACTCGCTGCACGCGGGCGGCCTTGCGAGCGTCCTGCCCGGTGGTGGCCAGTTCACGATCTACACGATCACCAGCGGGTATCCCGCTGCACCTGCGAATTACCGGCTGCGAGTCGACGGGCTCGTTCAGAACCCCCTCTCATTGACGGTTGCCGACCTTCAGTCGCTCCCGGCGACGCGGCTCGCGCGTGACTTTCAATGCGTCACCGGGTGGGTGGTGGGCGACGTCCATTGGGTCGGGGTACGCCTGGTTGACCTTGCCGAGCGCGCCGGCGTCGGTCCTACGGCATCAGCGTTCCATTTCACGTCGTTCGACGGGCTCGATACCGAGAGCCTCACGATCGAGCAGGCGCACCAGACCGGAGCCATCGTCGCCTACTCGATGCTGGGCGCACCGGTAACGCGTGAGCATGGCGGCCCGGTACGCCTCTACGTACCCGACATGTTCGGCTACAAGTCGATCAAGTGGCTCTCTCGGATCGAGCTCGTGACGCGCGCCGAGCCCGGCTACTGGGAGCAGAACGGCTATCCGGTGAACGCATGGATCAGCGGGCATGCGCCCGCGCGGGCCGTTTAGGCGTCGGATCTTGAGCGCGACGCACGTCACTGCTGAGCAGTCCAAACAACGCGTGGTGCTTCGGTTCGACCGCGTCGAACGCACCGTGCACTGGGTTAACGCTTGGTTGTTCCTGATCCTCATCGCCACGGGCGCGGCGCTGTACTTCACCCCGCTGATCGCGCTCGTGGGACGGCGCAGGCTCATCGAACAGATCCACCTCTACGTGGGGCTCGCGCTCCCGGTGGCGCTGCTGCTCGGACTCGCCGGCAGCTGGGGACGGGGCCTGCGTCGCGACGTCAGTCGCATCAACCGCTGGACCGAGGAGGACATGCAGTGGCTCCGCGGACTGGTCGATACCGCCTCGGGCCGTCGGCAGACGGCCCTGCGGCCACGACTCGGAAAGTTCAACCCGGGACAGAAGCTGAACGCGGCCTTCGTCGCCGGCGGCGGGCTCGTGATGCTCGGAACCGGCGCGCTCCTACGGTGGTACGTGCCCTTCCCACTCTCCTGGCGCGCGGGCGCCACGTTCGTGCACAACTGGCTTGCCTTCATCTTCGTGATCGTGATCCTGGGCCACATCGCACTCGCGCTCGCGGACCGCGAAGCGCTGCGCGCCATGCTGCGCGGACCCGTCAGCCGAGCATGGGCCGCTCGACACGCGCCGGCCTGGCTCGACGAATCCGACGACCAGTCGTAGCCGTGGTAGCAGCATGAGTCATACCGACGACCATGGCCGCCGCGAACGTGCAGCCGACCGATAGCCACATGACTTGACCTGCTCGCGCCGCGACGACGAGAAGGCAGGTTGCCGACACCCCTTCCGATCGCCTAGACAATGTCAGTGGGACTTGCATGTGGCCGCGATGCGGCGGTTCCGGTCGGATGCGGTGGCTATTCCCGCGCATATGGGGAGCGCCGGCGTTTGCGCCGACAGGCGGGGTCGCTGGTGTCGCTCTTGCGCCACTGCTGATCCGCATTTTGCCCGCTGTCGTCGCGGGCGAGACCGGATGATCGCTGCGCGAGGGCTGTGATAATCCGAGGATGTCAGCTGGACACGCCACCGCCCGCGGCCGTTTCGACCTCGAGATGCCGGCGCGGATCGCGGGAGCGTCGCAATGAGCGCGCCCGAGCCTTCGATGATCATGCTTCATGGCCGGCCCTTGAACTACGTGCAGGCGGGCAACGGCCCGGTGCTGCTCTTGATCCACGGGATTGCCGGGACTCTGGAGAACTGGCAGGCGGTGACCGAGTCGCTGGCCCGGCAGTACACAGTGGTTGCACCCGACCTGCCCGGACATGGCGGGTCGGCGCCGAGTGCCGGGGACTACTCGCTCGGGGCGTTCGCGACCGGCCTGCGCGACCTGCTGGTCGCGCTCGGCCACGAGCGGGCGACACTCGTCGGCCATTCGCTCGGCGGCGGGATCGCGATGCAGTTCGCCTACCAGTTCCCAGAGATCACCGAGCGCTTGGTACTCGTCTCAAGCGGTGGGCTGGGTCCCGAGGTGAGCGCGCTCCTACGTGCCGCCGCGCTACCGGGCGCCGATCAGTTCATCGCTGCGACCGCTGCGTTGGGCAACACCATCGGAAGCAAAGTCGCGCGCGGGCTCGGGATCCTCGGTCTGCGCGCCAGCACCGACGTCGCAGTAGTCGCACGCGGCTATGCGTCGCTCGTCGACCGCGACCGCCGCAGGGCGTTCCTCGCAACACTGCACGGGGTCATCGGAACGGGTGGGCAACGCGTTCACGCCGGGGACCGGCTTTACCTAGCGGAGGGGATGCCCGTCCAGATTATCTGGGGCGAACGCGATCCGATCATCCCCGTACAGCATGCCCGGAACGCGCACGAAGCGATGCCTGGCAGTCAGCTCGAGATCTTCAAGGGAGTAGGTCATCTGCCGCAGCTTGAGGCACCAAAGCACTTCATCGCGGTGCTCGAACGGTTCCTTACCGAGAACGAGCCGGCTCAGTTCGACGTCCAACAGTGGCGGGGCCGCCTCCGCGCCGCGAGCGGCCAACCGTAGCCCTAGCGCGGAGCTGGTGCAGAACCGAACGCTCGGCAGGCGAGCACCGTGCCGGCGATTCGATCCACCGTTAGCGACAGCGTTGGCCGTGGCTGGGCAGGCTCCAAAACTAAAACGCTTGCCCGACCCGACCCGACCCGACCCGACGCGGTGTAGGGTGACTGCTGCCATCGCAGCAGGGCGTCACACCCACGCTGATACGAACGATGGCGCCGTGTTATCGCGCGCGGGGCTCGTGTCAACCCAACCGTCCAAGTCCCCTATGAGGAGGACCACAATGTCTGTCCTGATTCGACACCGTGCCCCGATGAGCGCTGCGCAGTACGACGAGTCCGCGCCGGCCCTAATCGAGCAACTAAAGAAGCAGCCGGGCTTCCTGGCCCATGTCGCATATGAAGACGCCGCCGGCTTCGTCGTGGCCGAGGTGTGGGAGACGCAGGAGCAGCACGACACCTGGTTCGAGGCAAACGTTAGGCCAAACGTTCCGTTCGAGATTACGCAGGAAGTAATCGACATTCACAGCTTCCACACACCGTAGACCGCTAGCCAGCGGAGGTTGTGAGGGCTGGCAACCTACTCCACCGGCGCGGTTGAAAACGGGACTGCGACACTGCTGTCATTAGCGCGCGAACGGGCTGCGCGCTGGATGTCGCCAAATTACTCGCTGGGTTCAATTGGCGGCGACGACGAATGCGATCGCTAGTGGGCTGCGCAACGGCTATGGCTGGGAGCCGGCGACCGCCCGCTGCGTCGCCTGCTTGATCTGAGAGACCGTGTTCCACGCCTCCGGACCACTCAGCTCGCGCCCGCAGCGCGAGCGTTCGAGCGGCGTGTGGTTCTCGCCGCTTGCGCTCTGGTAGGCGGTCCAGAGGTCGTCGTCGTGGCACACCCAACGCGATATGCGCGATCGGGTCAGAACCGGATCGCGGCAGACCGCCGTTGGCGGTGCCGGCCAGCGCGGCCGGGGTGAGCGCGGTAAGTGCGATTGTGGTCGTACAGCGGTCAGGTGGATCAGGCGACGGAACATGGCTAGTGAGCATGAGTCCAGCAATCTATGAATAGCGGTCCGGAGCGGGCCGGCTAGTACTCGGCGTTCGCAGCGAGCCGCAGCGCATTCTGCAGGTCGAACGGTCCTCCATCGTGGTCCCAGGGCCGCCCCGACCAGACGTAGCCGTCGCAGTACCGCTCGGCATCCTTCGAGGCCACGGTGCCGAGACCCCACCACGACGACGCGACGTTCGTGGTAGGCGGGATCCCCGTCCGCTGGCAGACCGTCTGAATTCGGCCGTGACACGTCGGCGCGTCGTTGATCGCTCTCCCCGCGACCTGATAGGGCTTGTATGGCTGGCCGTTCTCGTCGGTATTGACGATGAAGTGCTTGCCCTTCACGCCGCGCTTTGCCAGCGCCGCAACGACCTGCGCCCCGAACCTGTCCTCGATCGCCGTAGGGTCGTAGTCGGTGTCGTCGAGCGCGAACCCACGGGCGTAGCGGATGCCGTTTCGGATCAGCAGCGACGCGTCTTGCGCGGCGGTCAGCCAACCGAATGTGCCGCCGTCGATGTAAACCGTGGTGTAGGGATTGGCACTCAGTATCCGGGCGGCGTAGGTGTCGATCCGCTCTGGTGCCGTCGAGGAGGTCTTCCGCGCGAACGGCAGGTCAGCCTGCATGATCACCAGCGCCCGCGCGCTGCCGATCCCCGCCGCCATGTTGCGATACCAGGCCTCGTCGGAACTGACGTTCCAAGACCCGTCGGGCGTCGCTCTCCAAGATCCGTCGCCCAGCCGCTTCTCCCATGGGTGGAGTTCGAACGTCGCGAACTCGGTGAGCACATTCGGGTTCCCGTTCTGCGAAGCCGCCACGATCGCAGCCGCTTCGGCGCGCACCTGGCCGACCTTCCACCACCATCCGAGCCACAGGGCCCGCGGTTGCAACGCGAGCTTGCCCAGCATCGCCCGCTCCGATCCGGACGCGGACTGGTACGCGCCCCCCAGGTCGTCCAGGCCGCCCGGCGTCCCCCACACCATATTGCCGATCGGATCGGCGCCGGCTCCCGGCAGACCACCGTTGGCCGTACCGGCTCGGGCTGCGGGCGCCGCCAAGACTAGGGCGGTCGCGCACATGGCCAGCATCGCCACTACCTGCCGCCCGCTGCGCCGCAGAGCCAACGGCCTGGTCCTGTCAGTCCGCAAAAGCTTCATCACTCTGTAGCAACCCGCACGCACGCCCAATGGTGCGCATGAGGGACCGGCTCGCTTGGTCGGATCGATCTCTAGTCCACGATCACTTTCACGCGGCTCACTGCGGTGACAGCGCTATTGCATTGCGACTAGAGAGTCGCGCGCGCGAGACGCCGGTGGGACCGGATAGGGCCGATTTCGGCTAGCGTCGTTCGGGCTCGGGATAGCCGAGACTCGTGCGAAGCGACGACCGCGAGACGGTGAAATTGAGGGAGGAGTTCAGGCGTCGAACAGTCTGAAGACCGGATGGTCGGGCGCGACGCGACGTAGCTCCTCATCCGAGGATTCCGGACCGACGCCGTCAAAGAACACGCCGACCTCGAGCTTCCACTTCTTCAGATAGGCCCGGAGAACCGGTGACGCGTCGTCCTCGGACAGTTCGACCGCCCGGAAGGGGTGTGTTCGGCGGCCGACGCGCAGCCTCCCCTCACCGCTTACACGGAGGTTCTTGACCCACTGTGTGTGGCCCCGAGGCGCTACGAGGTACTCCGCGCCTCCGTGCTTAAGGAGGTTGACCGGGGTCTGTCGCCATTCACCGGACTTGCGTCCCCGGACCTCTAGCACGCGAGACCCCCAGACGCTCACACCGGCGCGCGTGAGTGCCGCCACGAGTCGGTTGAACACGTTGGTCGTGAACCAGCCCGGCGCCTGATAGTGCTCCGTCACGAGATCCATTCTGGCAGCACCTTGTGCGCGCGCCGGCCAAGCGGCCACAGCATCGCAGCGCCAGTCCGCGCAGCGGCAGCGTCCTCACCGCCCGCGCACGATCGCAAGCATGTGCTTGAGGCCGTCGCGGGTGCGCGGCACTGGCAGTCTCTGCCTGAGGCTGCGGACTCCGCTAGCTGATCTGTTCGTCGATCCGAACGTGGACACTGTCTCCGGCCTGCTTACCGATCGTCTCGCGGAGTGCTGCTCTAACCGGAAGCCTGTGCGTGCCGTCGCCCTGGGCCATGAGCGCACCGGTGAACGGCTCGCCATCGATCAGACCGCGGACCTTGACGAGGCCCCTGGTACCGAAGAGCTCATGCACATCGTCCAGAACCACGCAGGTCCAAGCACCCGGATTGCTCCCCTTCTGAAGCAGAGCGTCGAACTCTTTCACCACTGCCTTCAAGCCTCTCCCAAGCGGTCAAGCTCAGCTAATCCGCCGCGGGCATCCCGGGCGGCGAGATGAGCGGCGGGTCGGGCCCCATGATGATCGGCTGCAAACATCGCTCAACTGCGGCAACTCTTATGTTCCCATTACGAGAGTAGTTCTTGATAATCGTTCATGCGGCTTCCGGGGAGCAAGAAGCTAGTCGCGGGGATAGCGGCAGTTACGCTGCTCAGCGGGGGCGCGGGTGCGTTCGCCGCCAAGCAGCTGTCCTCGAACCCGCGCCAGGCCTACATCAACGATGTCGCCAGTCGCCTGAACGTGACACCGACAGCGCTCACGAGTGCGATGAAGCAGGCGATGATCGACCAGATCAACGCTGCTCAGAAGGCTGGCAAGCTGACCGCCGCCCAGTCGAGTGACGCCAAGAGCCGGATCCACAGTGGACATGCCGTCGGCGGCTTCGGCGGTCCCGGTGGACCCGGACCTGGGCCTGGCTTCGCTTCTGGCGCCTGGCGGTCCGGGCAGGGTCGGTTCGCTTGCGGTGGCAGGTCGACGACGACGTCGACGACCTCGATGCCTTGCAAGGGCGGACCTCCTTGGGGCTTCGGTGGTCACCTTGGCCGGTTCTCATGCAGCGGCCTATCGACCAAGACCACGACGAGCACGTCCACGACGAGTACGACCGCGAAACCCTGCCCGAGCGGGCCGGGCTTCGGGGAGCACCCGGGCTTCGGGGAGCACCCGGGCTTCGGGGAGCACCCGGGCTTCGGGGAGCACCCGGGCTTCGGGGAGCACCCGGGCTTCGGGCGGCACCCGGGCTTCGGGCGGCACCCGGGCTTCGGGCGGCACCCGGGCTTCGGGATCGGGATTGGGTTGGGTCCGGGCCTGTTCGGGCTTGGTGGGTCAGCGGTGACGAGCTACCTCGGCATCAGCGCTGCAACGCTGCGCTCCGACCTTGCCACCGGCAAGTCACTGGCGAGGATCGCATCCGTGGTATCCGGCAAGTCGATGTCCGGGCTTGAGTCGGCGTTGACGGCCGCCGACAAGACGCAGCTCGACAAGGCGGTCTCCGCCGGCTGGATGACCTCGGCGCAGGAAGCCAAGGCGTTGTCGGCACTATCGTCGCGGCTGGCAAAGGTCGTCAACCGGTCGTTCAAGTTTCCCGGCGCGAGCCGTTTCCACAGCTCCCGGAAGTCGTGGTCACGGTGACTGCACTGTCCTAGGCTGGTGATCGGTGCGCCGCTCTCTGGCGTGACCCGCGCCCCAACGACCAAGGAGCGACATGCCTTCCGTGCCCTTCGCAGCCTTCACTTTCGGCGACGGACTTCTGACCGTCGTCGAGTTCGCGTTTCTTTTCCTCTGGATCTGGATCGCAGTCGGTGTCGTGTTCGACATCTTCCGTAGCCACGACCTCTCCAACTGGAGCAAAGCCCTCTGGGTGCTCGTGATCTTCGTGTTCCCGCTCCTCGGCGTTCTCGGCTACCTGATCATCCGCGGCCACTCGATGCATGAACATCGTGCAGAGGACCAGCAACGATTCGCGGCCTTCCAGCAGTACCAGCGATCAGGCGCGACTGGGACGCACGTCGACGACCTGCGCACACTGGCTGACCTTCGAGAGCGCGGCCTGCTCACCGACGACGAGTTCGAACGCGCCAAGGCCAAAGCCCTCGCGTAGGCATCAGCGACTCTTACTCGTGTTCCGCCGGATTAGCGGGCGGCGATCGCTGGAAAACTACGGCTGCCTCACAAGAGCTCGGAGGGGAGGGGTGATATCTCCAGCAGCCCCTCTCAGATGTCGCGCTGCAAGTGCGCGGGGTCGATCACTGTGAGAGGTCTCGGCGTCCGGGTGACCGCGCGCTCCTTGCTCTCACGGATACTGAGGACCGCGGCGAGCATCAGCCGCTGACGTTCCGTTAGCGAGCCGAGCGTTTTGCGTTCTGAAAGTAAGACCGACCGGAGAAGCTTCGCGGCATGGATGGGTCCCCAGCCGCGCTGGCTTGAGAGCAGTGCGGCGACGGTCATCGTGTCGGTGTCGTGAGACCCGCGCAGGATCGTTTCAGCCGCGTCGACCTCACCGTTGCGCAGCCTTCGTTTGAGCTCAGCGCGGGCGACCCTGACGTGGTTGGCGCGGTCGAGGGCGAGTCGCCGCTGTTGCGGGGACGTGCTTGCGTGGTTGGTGCGCGTGAGGCCCATATCAATTCCTTCGTGCGAGAAGCTGGCCGCGCGCCTGCGAAGCAAGCGATGGGCCGAGCTGCGTTCGCCCGTGTCGGGACGCGACCACCGGATCGGTGGGATAACGCCACCAGAAGTAGTTACTGGCCCGCAGTCAAAACCAGTAACCCACGCCTCCCGCCTCGTAGCACAGATCGCGCCGTTGGTGGCATTCGGGCTTGGGTTGAGAATTCTGGCCGCAGGGCCAGCACCTGAATCGACCTTACTCCTCTGGCGGCGTTTTTGGGCGCCGTCCGAAAAGAATTCTGACTGCGGGCCTGCGGAGTCAGAGCTACTACGGTTGTCGACCGTTTCGCCGCTGACGAAGGACGCGGATGCTGGCGTCGACGGCCACCGCGCCGGCTTCGCCGACGAGCACCGGATTGAGTTCGATCAGCTCCATGCCGCGCGCCAGCAGCAGTTCGCCGCAGCGCTCGATCAGCGCCGCCGTTGCGGCGATGTCGCCGGCCGCCCGGCCGCGGCCGCCCGCGAACATCGGGGCGCCTCGCAGCGAGCGCAGAGCCCGCTCGATCCGCGCCGCGCCCGCCGGTAGCGGCACGATCGCGACGTCATCCAGGAGCTCGGTCCAGATTCCCCCGAGCCCGATCACCAGCACCGGGACGATCGTGTCCGCACGCGCTGCGACAAGCAGCTCGGTGCCGCCGGGCGCCATCCGCTCGGCCAGCACCGCGCCGTCGTGGGCGGCGGCCAGCGCCGCCAGGCGCCGGTAGGCGAGCCGCGTCTCCGCCTCTGCGCACAGCCCCAGCTCCACCCCGCCGAGTTCGGTCTTGTGCTGCACCGCGGCCGAGCTCAGCTTCAACACGAGCGGCGTGCCGAGCTCCGCCAGCGCGGCCGCGGCATCGTCCTCGTCACTGATCAGCCGTCCGTCGGGGACCGCGACACCGGCGCCGCGCAGCAGCTCCTTCGAGTCGTACTCGGACAACCAGGCGCTGGCGGTCTCGGTCCGCGCCGCCGCTTCGCCCGCAGCGGCAGGCCGCGCCGCCGCTTCGCCCGCAGCGGCAGGCCGCGCCGCCGCAGCGATCTCCCGCAGCCGATCCGCATCTCCCGGTCCACGCCGCAGCGCGTCGGCGCACAACAGTCCCGTCCGCAACCCGGCAACCGGCGCGATCCCGTGTGAGGCGAACCGCCACGCGGCCGCGTCGTCGAGCAACTCGGGCAGCGTCGAGGAGACGATCACGGGCACATCGCCACGAGCAGCGCCGGCGATGATCCCGTCGCGAACGGCGCCCCACGACTGCTCGGACGCGCCCTCTAGATCCCGAGGCTGGTCGTAGAACACGAGCACCTGGTCGATCGCCGGATCGGCCGCGACGGTCGCGATCAGCTGCTCGAGCGCGGCCGCGTCGCCCCAGATCATCGCCGTGTAGTCGAGCGGGTTCGCGACCGTCGCCGTCGCCGGTAGCAACTCGCGCAGGCGCTCGCACGTCGCGGGAGCAAACTCGGGTAGCGCGAGCCCGCGCCGCGCCGCCTCGTCGGCGCCCTGCGCCGAGTCGCCACCCGAGCACGTGAGGATCGCGAGGCCGGCCAGCGGGCCGGCATCGGCGACGTGACGCTCTGTTGCCTGCGTACTCGCTGATAGCGGTGACCTGCCGGCGGCCAACGCCTTCGCCACCTCCAGCAGCTCGTGCAGATCCTCGACCGGCACCGCGCCAGCCTCCTCGAGCAGCGCCCGGAACACTCGCTGGTCGCCCGCCAATGCGCCGCTATGCGCGGCCGCCGCCCGTGCGCCCGCGGGCGAGCTCCCGACCTTCAGCACCGCGACACGTACGCCGGCCTCGGCGCACGCGGCGAGCCCCTCACACAGCCGTGGGCCGCCGTCGTCCTCGAGGTACAGAGCAACCGACCGCAGGCCGTTCTCGCGCGCGAGCGCCTGCAGATAGTCCGCGGCCGACAGCACCGACTGGTTGCCGCTCGAGATCACAGTGTGGAAGCGCAGCCCGCGCTGCGTGGCGAGCGCATTGACCGCCACATTGCCGCTCTGCGACACGAGCGCGACCGCGCCCGGCTCGCGCACTGCAAACGCGTCGCCCCACAGCGCCGCGCGCGAGGTCATCGCGACGATCCCGTTGCAATTCGGGCCGCACACCGGCAGCGCCTGTCGCGTCGCCGCGTTGACCAGCGCGCGCTCGAGCGATGCGCCCCCCGCGATCTCGCCAAAGCCGGCGCTGAACACGACCGCGCCGCCACAGCCGCGCGCACCGGCCTGCTCGATCACATCCGCCACGCCGGCGGCCGGGATCGCGACGATCACCGCGTCCGCGGCGACCGGAACGTCGGCGAGCGTCGGCACGCACGGCCGCCCGAGCACCTCGGTCCGGCCAGGGTTGACGCCCCAGACCTGACCGGCAAAGCCGATCGTCTCGAGGTTGATGAGCGCCTGGGCGGCATAGCTGCCGGGGCGGTCGGTGGCACCGACGACGGCCACCGACCGCGGGCGCAGCAGGCGGGTCAGGTCCACGGCTAGCGGATCGTCGCCGCGACGCCGCGACGCTCGAGCGCGCGCGCGACGATCAGCCGCTGGATCTCGTTCGTGCCCTCCCAGATCCGGTCGACACGCAGTTCGCGATTGAAGCGCTCGGCGACGTTGCTGCGCATGTAGCCGCGGCCACCGAAGGCCTGCACCGCACGGTCCGCGCAGCGGCCAGCCGCCTCGGAGACGAACAGCTTCGCCATCGACGCCTTGGCGTGGATCAGCTTCACGTCGGCCTCGGCATCCACTAGCTGCGCGACGTGCACCGCCAGCAGCCGGCCGACGGTCGCGTCGGTGGCCGAGTCGGCAAGCGGGAACGAGATCCCCTGGTAGTCGAGGATCCTGGTACCACCCTGGAGACGCGCCTGAGTCCAATGGAGGGTTTCCTCGAGCAGGCGCGTCATCGCACCGAGGCCGTGGGTGGCGATCCCGAGCCGCTCCTCGGTGAACCACGCACGCTGCAGATCAAGACCGTTGCCGACCTCGCCGATCACCGCATCCGCCGCGACCTCGACGTCGGTGAAACGGATCGTCGGGTGGCCGTGAGGGTAGTTGTGCGTGAACTTCGGGTCATCGACGAACTCGACCCCGGGTGCGCCTGGCTCGATCAGGAACAGCGTCGGCAGCAGCTCGGCGCCGTCGATGACGTTGGCCATCACGATCAGCACGCGCGCGACGTCGCCGGAGGTGACGAACCACTTCTCGCCGTTGATCCGCCACCCACCCTCGGTCGCGACGGCGGTCGAGGAGATCCCGCCGGGGTCCGAACCGGCCTCGGCCTCGGTCACGGCATAGGCGTCGCCGCCTTCCCCGCGCAGCGCGGGCCCGACATAGCGCTCGAGCTGCTCGGGCGACCCGCTCAGCAGCACGTTGTAGATGTTCGGGACGTGCCAGTGCAGCCCGTTCGTGACGCGCCCGAACTGCTCGTTGACCAGGAACCACTCGAGCATCGACCAGCCCTGGCCGCCGTGCTCGACCGGAACCCGCCCGCCATGCAGGCGGGCGGCGATCGCCGCGCGGCGAATCTCGTCGATGGTCGCTTCGGGCAGCCGTCCATTGCGTTCCTCGGCCTCGAGCTCGAGTGGGATCAGCACGTCGTCGACGAACTCGGCCGCTCGCCGGCGAAGCTCCAGCTGCTCAGCGGTCAGCTCGCCTGGGGCGGCGGGGGTCGGGGTCGCGGTGGTGCTCATGGCTTCCTTTGCTCGGTGGACTCGGTGGACTCGGTGGATGCGGTCGACTCGGTGGACTCGGTCGACTCGGTGGACTCGGTCGACTCGGTGGACTCGGTCGACTCGGTGGACGTGAATGACGCGGCGAGCCGCGCGCGGTCGGCCGCGGTCCACTCGGCGGCGCGGCCGGGCAACGCCAGCAGCAGGTTGTGGTGGTTCGAGATCACGGCCCTCGCGCGCGCACGCGCGTGAGCGACTACTTCGCTCTGCTCGGCGTTCTGATCGACGTTCTGCTCGGCGGAGGCCTCGCTGCGATCGATCAACTCGACCACGTTGTGCAGGTACGCGAGCCACTGACGCGTGCTCCCGTGTAGCACGAGCCGCTCGACCTGTTCGCGCTCGCGAGCGACCGCACCAGCGGGCGGAACGCCGCCGCAGGAGAGCGTCGCAACCGCCTCCGGGAGCTCGCGCTCGGGCTCGGGCGTGATCGATAGCCAAGGGTTGGGCGTGATCGATAGCCAGGACACGCGCTTGACCATGGGCGGTATGCTAACAACAACTGATCACAAAGTCAGGATTGGGAGAAATGACCACGATCACGCCCGCCGCGCCCCTGATGCCGGCTGCCCTGTCCCCGCGCCACTACCTGGACGCATCGCTGCTCGAGGCCGAGCAACGACTGATCTTCGAGCGCACCTGGCAGCTGGCCGGCCACATCGGTTTGCTGCCGCAGACCGGCAGCTACATCACCGCCCGGGCCGGCTCCCAGCCGGTGCTCGTCGTGCGCGACGAGCACGGGGCGCTCCGCGCATACCGCAACGTCTGCCGCCACCGCGGCTCGCGCCTGCTCAGCGGCTCGGGCCAGTGCAAGGCGGCGATCCGCTGCCGCTACCACGGCTGGACCTACAAGCTCGACGGGCAGATGATCGGTGCTCCAGAGGCGCTCGCATTCGGTGAGCGGCTGGACAAATCCTCGCTCGGACTGCTGCCGGCTCGAGTCGAGGAATTGTGCGGGCTGGTGTTCGTCAATCTCGACCCGCACGCGACGCCGCTTGCAGAACTCGTCGGCGACCTGCCGGCGCGGCTCGAGCGCTACCGGATTCCGACACTCGAGCCGTTCGCCCCACACGAGGGCGATCAGCCGGCCAACTGGAAGGTGGTCGCCGACAACTACCTGGAGGGCTACCACGTCCCGATCGCGCACCCCGGCCTGATGCGGCTGTACGACTACAAGCGCTACCAGGCCGAGGTCCATGACGCGTACGTGTGGTTCGAGGCGCCGCTACGCGACAAGCCGAGCTCCAACCGGCTCGAGCGCGCCTACCAGAGCCTCGTTCAGCCGATGCCCGGCCTCGGTGATGAGGATCGGCGCACCTGGCGCTACGTGTACATCTATCCGAACACGACGATCGACCTTTACCCGGACCAGGTCAACACCTGGCAGCTGCTGCCTGACGGCGTCGGCTCGACCCATGACGTGTCAGCCAGCTACCACCCCGCCGGCAGCGGCGCGCGGACCCGCTTCGTGCAGTGGGCCAACCAGCGCCTGAACACGCTCGTGCTCGATGAGGACGTTGACCTCGTTTCCAACGTCCAGCAGGGGCTGCAGACGCGTGGTTACGAATGCGGCCCGCTGTCGGAGCGCGAGCGCGCGGTGGGGTGGTTCGCCGATCGGATTCGGGCCGACCTGGCACCGGCCGTGGGAGCCTGAGTGACCGCGGGCACCGACCAGCGTCCGGCCGCGCGCGAGCGGATCCTGGCGGCGGCGGTCCGGCGGATCGCGAGCGACGGCATCGACGGCGTCCGTATCGCCAAGATCGCGATGGATGCTGGTGTCTCACCGCCACTGGTGCATTACCACTTCGACAGCCGCGAGACGCTGCTTGCAGAGGCGCTCCGCTACTCCTACGCGCGCGCGGGCGACGCGCGCATCTCGCGCGGCGAGATCCCAGCCGCCAGCCACGCCGACCGGCTGCACCTGATGATCGGCCAGTGCCTGCCCACGACTCCGTCACTCGCTGAGGACTGGGTGCTGTGGGTCGAGCTGTGGCTGCGCGCCGTCAGACACCCGGAGCTCCGACCCGTCGCCGAGGAGCTGTACGGGAGGCTGCGCGTGTGGTTCGCGGACGAGATCGGGGCCGGGATGAAGGACGGCGAGTTCGTCTGCCACAGCGATCCGATCGCCGTCACCGACCGTACCTTGGCGCTGCTTGACGGATTTGGGATCAGGACGCTGATCGGCGACACGAGCTTCCCGCTCGAGCGTGCGCGTGCCGCTGTCGAGTCCTCACTCGCACGCGACCTCGGGCTCGCCGACCTCAGCGGCCAGCCGGCCTTCTGAGGACCGTTTCGGGCATGCCCGCTGGCATGCCCGCTTCCCGCTCAGCACGCCTCACGCTACCCCTGCGCCCAGTGCCGCCCGCGCCGCGCCGCGCCCTGTCCGCACGGCTCCCTCCATGTACCCGGCAACCCAGTGATCGGAGCCAGCGACGTAGAACGGCGGCTCATGGGTGCCGTGCAGCGGCCCGACGCGCCCGAGGTCGCCGGGCGCCCAACTCGCGATGTACCCACGGGTGAACGGGTCCGTGCCCCACAGCCGCTCGAACATCGCGACCGGTGCCGCGGCCCGCTCGCCGTACAGCGCGCTCAGGCCCTCGAGCACGGTCGCCGCACGAGCCGCCGGCGGCGCTGCGAGGAAGGGCGCGAAGCGTTCGGGCGGGACGAGCAGTGAGAGCACG
>Ga0307373_10003128_pt1 | contig 29134 bp, 23 predicted proteins | sample OX2MG_FD_202534 | JGI IMG/M metagenome (GOLD analysis project Ga0307373, IMG submission 202534) | Soil microbial communities from Risofladan, Vaasa, Finland - OX-2 | ecosystem: Environmental > Terrestrial > Soil > Coastal area > Acid sulfate soil | place: Finland: Risofladan, Vaasa | collected... | reverse complement strand
ATGGAGGACGAGGATGAACGACGAAGCCAGGTATTGCGCCAAGAGTTCGGCTGGGACCGTGCCCGTCCACTTCCGGCTGCCGGAGAGAGCCCCTTTCTTAAGTTCACGCGAGACGAGGTTCGCCAGTATTTGGCGCAGACGCTCATGAAGAATAAAAGGATGAAGAGGAATCCATCTGATTACAGGCCTCCCTCGATTCGGCGCGCCTGCAACTGGATTTGCTTCTGGGCCTGCCGCTTAGAACCCCGAGCCTCTAGCGCCTAGGAGGCGCATTTCTTCAGCGGATCGGTTTCTGGCTTACTCAATCCCGCGCGACAATCGCCCGCCTCCCAGACGGGAAGTGCCGCTAGACATTCTTTACCTGCACCGCAGCTAAGTTGCACTCGCTCCAGCGCCGAAAAAATTGTATTTTATGCTTGACTTGCAATGATTTTTCGCCCCTGTAGCTCAATGGATAGGACGCCTGCCACTGCTACGGGAGATGGAAGAATTTATCTAAGGTTCATCCTAACAGCAGAGAGCAAGTCCTGATGTCAAATACGCCGACGTCCGATTACCTCAAAGCCTCAACGCAGGAAACACTCCGTCTTCTGAAATCGAGCCCGGAAGGCTTGAGCGGGGCCCAAGCCGCCGAGCGGCTTAAACTCTACGGCCGCAACGCTATCGAAGAGAAGAAGGCGAACCCTTTTCTCCAGTTCATCTCCCGCTATTGGGGCCCGATGCCCTGGCTCTTGGAACTTGCCATGTCGCTGTCGGTGTTCCTAGGGCACGAACTCGAAGCGGTCATTATCTTTTTCTTGCTGACCGTAAACGCCGTCATCGGGTTCGCCCATTCCTGCGGCTCTCAAAAAGCCGTCGAACTGCTCAAGAAGCGCCTCGCGGTCAAGGCCAAAACCCTCCGCGACGGGGCCTGGTCGCTAATCGAAGCGAGCGGCCTTGTCCCCGGCGACGTGCTGGTCCTGAAGCTGGGCGACATCGTGCCGGCCGACGTCAAGATTCTCGCCGGCGACATTTCGCTGGACGAATCCGCGCTTACGGGTGAATCCCTGCCGGTTGAGAGGGAAGGAGGGGGCATCGCCTACTCCGGCTCGGTCGTCCGGCGCGGAGAAGCGCGCTGCGTCGCCGTCAACACGGGCGCGCGCACCTACTTCGGCCGGACCGCGGAGCTAGTCAAAATTGCCAAGCCCAAGTCACACCAGGAAGAAGTCATGCTGGCGGTCGTCCGCGACATGATGTTCGTGGGCGTTGCGGCCTCGATTGTGGTGGCGGCCTACGCTTGGACCATCCACGTCAGCCCAATCGTCATCATGACCTTCGTCGTCATCTTTTTGATGGGCGCCGTGCCCGTGGCCCTGCCTGCGGTGTTGACCATCGTGCAGTCGGCCGCCGCGATGCAGCTCGGCGATGAGGGCATCCTCGTCGCACGGCTTGACTCCATCGAGGATGCCGCGTCCATCAGCGTTCTCTGTTTGGATAAAACCGGCACCATCACGCAAAACAACCTTTCGGTAGCCGACTGCACGCCCTCGCGGTGCCGCACGAACCTCGACGTAATTCGCGCCGCGGCCATGGCCTCCCGCGCGGAGGGGATGGATCTCATCGACTTGGCGATTCTTGATTACGCCAAAAGACTGGGCGCAACTCCGGATGTAGCCCGACAGATCAGCTACACGCCGTTTAGCCCGTCGACGCGCCGCACGGAGGCAGTCGTCGATGACGAAGGGACGCGCCGCAAAGTCGTCAAGGGCGCGGCCGCGACGGTGTTGGAGTTGTGCGGCGCCGCGCCAGCGGAAGAGATCGCCGAGACCCACCGGCGCATCGACGAACTTGCGGCGAAAGGATACCGGACGATTGCCGTCGCCCAAAGCACCGGAGACAACCTGGAGATATTAAGTTTCATGGGGTTATTATCCCTGGCCGATCCCGCCCGCCCCGATTCAAAAAAGATGATTACGGAAATGCGCGCTCTGGGCATCAAGCCGATGATGCTTACCGGCGACAGCCTCCCCATCGCGCGCGAGATCGCACGCCAAGTGGGGCTGGGAGAGAACATCATCCGCCTCGCGGATCTCGAAGGCCTGAGCGCCATGGAGCAGGCGCAGAAGGCGGCGGCCAGCGACGGTTTCGCGGGAATCTATCCCGAAGACAAGTTTAAAATCGTCAAGCTGCTACAGTCCCAAGGGTTCATGGTCGGGATGACGGGCGACGGCGTCAACGACGCGCCGGCTTTAAAGCAGGCGGAAATGGGCATCGCGGTCAGCAATGCGGCGGACGTGGCGAAGGCTTCCGCGGCCGTCGTTTTGACCGAACCCGGCGTCAGCGTCATCGTCGAAGCCATCAAGCGCAGCCGGGAGACGCACCAGCGAATGCTGACCTGGGTCATCAACAAGGTGACCAAGGTCATCCAGGTGGTCGGCGTCCTCACCGTGGGATTTTTCATGCTGCACTCGATGGTGCTGTCATTGCTCGACATGTCTTTCCTGGTCTTCGCCAACGATTTCGTCACCATGTCATTGGCCACCGATAACGTCAAGCATACGGCCGCTCCCAATCATTGGAAAGTCAAGGACATCACTCTCGCCTCGCTCATCATCGGCGGCCTACTAGTCGTCGAGGGCGTCGCGGCCATCTTGGCAGGAGACCGATATTTCCACCTCGGCCTGCCGCGCCTCCAGACTTTGATGATGCTAACGCTAGTCATCACCAGCCAGTTTCGGGTGCTCATCGTCCGGGAGAGAAGTTTCTTTTGGTCCTCCCTGCCCGGCAAGGCTCTGCTGGCATCGAGCGCCGCCGCGATCGTGGCTTTCTGCCTGTTGAGCGCTTACGGTATTTTCGTTCCGTCGCTGTCCTGGGGTCAAGTAGCCGCCTGCCTGGCGTTCTCCATGATTTTCACTTTGGCCATGGATACGCCGAAAGTTGCCGCTTTCCGTCTGTTCCGGATTTAGCTCCGAACGTACGTAATATACAGGACTACCCATCGGCCCTCCAACCTGTTACAATCCCATCTAAAGGCCCCCGTAGCTCAATGGATAGAACGCCTGCAACTGCTACGGGTAGACGAAAAAGAAAGAAAAAGTAAAGACTTTTTAGTGCGGCTTTTAGGCAATCCCTTTGTTGGGCTCCGTTCGTAAGAGGAGAATATTTCAGACCCTTGACAAAAAGAATTATCAGACGTACAATGTGAGTACCAATATGACTACCGCAACTGTAAGACCGAAACGCACGAAACGCCTGAACCTTCGAGCGACCCAATCCGAGAAGCGGTTGCTTGAAACGGCTGCATCAAGGCAGGATTTGACTGTCAGCGAATTTGTGCTTGAAAGCGCCTGTTCTAGAGCCGAAGACGTCCTCGCAGAAGAACGACATTTTGCACTGTCTCCCGAGCGCTGGAAGGCCTTCGTCTCTGCTCTAGATCGTCCCATACAGCCCAAACCCAGGCTCCGCAGACTTCTCACAGAGCCCAGCGTGCTTGAGCGCTAGTGTCCAGCAAGCCAAATTCCGCAGGCTCGTTCGGGCCTATCGAAAAGCTATCAAAGGCTCACGATTTGTCCTCATTTGATTGCGGGAAAGAGAGCCTAAATACTTGGCTCAAGAAATTTGCCCTGACAAATCAGCAAAGCGACTCATCGCAAACTTACGTTGTTCATCGGAATGGAGTCGTCATTGGATACTACGCACTGACCGCCGGCAGCGTTCGACCAGAAGACTCCCCGGAAAGGATCGCAAAGGGCCTTGCGAAAAATCCGATCGGAGTAATACTGCTGGCCCGGTTGGCAACAGACAAACGCGAGCAGGGGAAAGGCTTGGGCAAGGCTCTATTGAAAGACGCCCTACTCCGAATCATATCTGCAGCGGACGCAATAGGAGCCAGAGCCGTTCTCGTGCACGCAATCGACGAAGAGGCCCGGAGATTCTACGAGAAGTTTGAATTTGAGAGATCTCCCGTTGATGAATTCGAACTCATGCTTTTGATGAAGGACCTCCGCACCCAATTTAAATAATGAAACCGACAATGCATACTGAAAGCGGCCTCTCAAAATTCCTCCGCAACGCCCTAAAGAACGACAAAGATTTCCGGAAACTCTTCCTTAAACTAGCAGAAGAGTACCCTATACCAACACGTCGCCGGATTCTACAGGATTTTCCATTCCTGACTAAGCGTCGCTCGCCTTCTAATTAGCCCGTATTTCGGCATTGTTCGACGAGAACGTATCTTATTGGCGCATTCACCCGTAGCCAAGTTACATTCGATCTAAAGATTCCCAAAATGGTATTTTACGCTTAAGTTATAATTGCTTTTCGCCCCCGTAGCTTAATGGAAAGAACGCCTGCAACTGCTACGGGTAGAAGAAAAAAAGACGGAAAATAAAGTCTTTTGACACTCTGCTTACATACCCTTAAAGACTTGGGCACCGCCTAGACTGCCTTGATAAATCAAGACCGCAAAGACAAGCGCCCCGAGCGCAAGATAAACGCGATTAGGCCTGCGTCCGCACGCGTAAAACCGCCAGCGCCACAGCATCAAAAACGGAATAAGCGCCGCGAGAGCCGTCCCCAGCCATTTATGGATCGTCATGCCCGGAACGCCCACGTCGTCCTTCATCCAGAAAAGCCACCCCGTCGCGGCGGTCAGGGGCGTGACGCAGGCGGCGTAAAACATGGTCCACCACCCGGTTTCTCCCAAGGATTTTTTGCCGGACATCCTTTCCAAGAGGTCGCTTCCCAGGGAGATCGGAACCAGCGCCGCCGTGAAGTTCACCAGAATCGGATGGATTTTATACTGCGCGACCAACTGCCTGAGCGCGATTTCCAATGACATTAATCCTCCTTAGCAGTCATCTCCCAACGCCATTTCCAGATCGTGTAAATCGCGGGGTAAATCAGGAGCTCCATGATGAACGACGTGAAGATGCCGCCCACCATGGGGGCTGCGATGCGCTTCATCACGTCGGCCCCGGCTTCATAGGCGGGCGCCCACATGATGGGCAAAAGCCCCATGAAGAGGCAGCTCACCGTCATCATCTTGGGGCGCACGCGCCTAACCGCGCCGTGCATGACCGCCTCCTCCAGATCGGCGAGCGTGCGGAGCTTCCCCTTGCTTTTCCATTCCTCGTACGCGAGATCGAGGTAGAGCAGCATGACGACTCCGGTTTCGGCGTCGACGCCCGCCAGCGCGATCATGCCCACCCATACCGCGACGGACAGATTGTAGCCTAAAAAATACAGCAGCCAAACGGCTCCGACCAGGGAGAACGGCACGGCCAAGAGGACGATGCCGGTCTTGACCAAGGAGCCGGTGTTGATGAAGAGCAACACGAAGATGATGAAAAAGGCCAGAGGCAGGATGAGCATGAGCCGCTTCTTGGCGCGCTGCATGTATTGATATTGCCCGCTCCAGGTCAGATAATAGCCGGGAGGAATCTTGACGTTTTTGGCGATCAGGGCCTTGGCCTCCGCGACGTAGCCACCGATGTCGTGGCCGGGCTTCAAGTCCACGTAGACCCAGCCGGTCAGCATGGCGTCTTCATCCGTGATGGACGGCGGCCCCGTCACCAGGCGGATGTCCGCCAATTCCCCGATGGGCACCTGGGCTCCGGTGGGGGCCGAGACCAGGACGCGCCGCAGTTCCTCCGGATCGCGGCGGAAATCGCGCGGGTAGCGGACATCGACGGGATAGCGCTCCCGGCCTTCGACCGTCGTGGTCACGTTCATGCCGCCGATGGCGGTCTCGACGACGTCCTCCACGTCTTGGACCGTCAGGCCGTAGCGGGCCGCTTCCCGGCGGCGCACCTTGAAGTCGATGAAGTAGCCGCCTTCGGTGCGCTGGGCGTAGACGCTGCGCGTGCCCGGCGCGCGCCGGAGCACGCTTTCGATGTCTTCGCCGATTTTTTGAATCTCGGAAAGATCGGCCCCGAAAATTTTGATGCCGATGGGCGTGCGGATGCCGGTGGTGGTCATGTCCACACGGGCCTTAATCGGCATGGTCCAGGCGTTGGTGGTGCCGGGGAGCCGCAAAGCCTTGTCCATCATGGTGATGAGTCCGTTCCACGTTGGACGCTCCTGCTCCGGCCATAGAAGCCTCAAAACGGGCTTGAGCCATTGGGGCGCCCAGGAGCTGTACCAGCGCTCATAAAAGACCTTGGGCCAATTCTCCTGCGGCTTTAGCTCGACCGTGGTGTCGACCATGTCCAAGGGCGCGTTGTCGGTCGCGGTCTGGGCCCGGCCTACGGTGCCAAAGACGCTCTTGACCTCGGGAAAGCTCTTCAAGATTTCGTCTTGGCGCTGAAGCCAGATCTTGGCCGCCTCGATGGAGATGCCGGGCAGCGTCGTAGGCATATAGAGGACGTCGCCTTCGTTTAAGTCCGGCATGAATTCCGAGCCCAGGCGCAAATAAACCGGAATCGTGGCCGCGATGAGGATGGCCGCGGCCACGATGGCCGCGCGGCGGCGCTGGAGCACGAAACGCAGGACCGGATCGTAAACGCGGAAGAGCGCCCGGCTGACCGGATGATCCTCCTCCGCGTGGATTTTGCCGGCCCAGAAGAAGTTGACAAACCGGCTCAAGGCTCGGGACTTGATCTTTAATTCCCGCGCGGGCTTGAGGAAAATCTGCATTAGGACCGGGACTAAGCTCACGGCCAAAAGCGCCGCGAAGAACATGGAGAAGTTCTCGGTGAAGGCCAGGGGCTTGAAGAGCCGTCCTTCCTGGGCCTCCAGGGTAAAGACCGGCATGAAGCTCACCGCGATAACCAAGAGCGAGAAGAAAATCGGCCGGCCTACTTCCTGGGTCGCGCGCAAAAGGACCTCGGACAAGGGCTCCGCTCGGCCCGCTTGCTCCCAGAGCTCCATGTGCTTCTGCGCGTTTTCCACCATGACCACGGCGGCGTCGACCATGGCGCCGATGGCGACGGCGATGCCGCCCAGGGACATGATGTTGGCGCTCAACTTCATGTAGTACATGGGAATGAAGGCCAGAAGCGCCGCGATCGGCAGGGTCAGCACCGGAACCAAGGCGCTCCGGAAGTGCCAGAGAAAGATGATGATGACGAGGCTGACGACCAACATTTCCTCCAGAAGCTTGTGGCGCAAAGTGGCGATGGAGCGCTTGATGAGGCCGGAGCGGTCATAGACCGGAACCAACTCGACGCCGGGTGGAAAAGCGCTTTTAACCTGGGCGATTTTAGCCTTGATCCGATTAATGACGGCCAAGGCGTTTTCGCCGTAGCGCATGACCACGATGCCGCCCACCGCTTCGCCCTGGCCGTTTAATTCCGCCAAACCCCGGCGCGGCGCTGGGCCGTAGCGCACGTAACCGATGTCATTGATGAGAATCGGCGCGCCGTTCTTGTCCACGCCCACCGGAATGTTTTCAATGTCCGAGAGGCTCTTGATGTAGCCGCGTCCGCGCACGACATATTCATGCTCGCTCATCTCGACCACGCCGCCGCCCACGTCGTTGTTGGAGCGCCGCACGGCCGCGATGACCTTCTTCAAGGGAATGCGGTAGGCTAAGAGCGCCTCCGGGTCAATCACAATCTGATACTGCTTGACGTAGCCGCCGATGGAGGCGACTTCGGAAACGCCGGGAACGGTTTCAAGCCAGTAGCGCAGATACCAGTCTTGAAAGGTGCGCAGATCGGCCAAGCTCTGGCGGCCGGACTTGTCCACCAGGGCGTATTCGTAAATCCAGCCCGCGCCCGTAGCGTCCGGCCCCAGATAGGGGTGCGCTCCCTGCGGCATGTCGCCCTCTATTTTGGAAAGGTATTCCAGCGTGCGCGAGCGCGCCCAATAAAGATCCGTGCCGTCACGAAAGATGATGTAGACGAAGGACAGGCCGAAGAAGGAATAGCCGCGCACGACCTTGACCTTGGGCGCGCCCAGCATGGCGGTCACGATGGGATAGGTCACCTGATCCTCAACCAAGTCCGGCGAGCGGCCGGGCCATTTGGTGAAAACGATGGTCTGCACATCGGAGAGATCAGGGACGGCGTCGAGCGGAATGTTCTTGAGCGCGTAGAAGCCCCAGCCGATGGCGAAGACCAGGCCCAAAAAGACGAAGAAGCGGTTTTTGGCGCACCAGCCGATGAGAGCGTTGATCATTGCTTTGCTCCCGTCTTGCCTTTCGGCCCGCCGAAGCCGGCGGCCGCGGCCCGGAAGTCGGACTCCGAATCGATGAGGAAGTTTCCGCTGGTGACCACTTGGTCCCCGGCTTTAAGGCCTTTTAAAATTTCCACCCAGTCTCCGGCCTCTTCTCCGGCAACGACATGGCGCGGCGCCAAATAGCCGCCTCCCAGATCGACGAAAACCGTTTGACGCAGGCCCGTATCCACCACCGCGCCCCTGGGAACCGCGAGATGCGCGCCCAAGCTGACCCGGATGTCGGCATCCAGGTAGACGCCGGGCCGCAGCACGCCGCCGGGGTCCCGGATCTCGGCGCGCACCCGGGCCGCGCGGGTCTTGGGATTTAAGACCGGATCGATGGAAATAATCTTGCCTTCGAAAACCTGGCCGGGAAAAGACGGGCTCGTCGCCGCTACTTTTTGGCCGACTCGCACCAGAGGAAGGTCCGATTCAAAAACCTCGGCGTAGAGCCAAAGGGAGGAATTCCTGCCGCGGGCGAGCAAAAGTCCTTTATCCGGCTTGCCCGCGCGGCTCAACGAATTAATTTGAGCTCCCGAAATGCCCAGAAGCTTGAGCCGCAGGCGGCTTGATTCCAGCAGAGACTCGGCCCTTTGCCTGGACGGCGCGAATTGGCTTTTTTGAGCGGCGCGGAAAGAAGCCAGCGCCGCGAGATAATCTTCTTCGGCCTGATAAAGCTCCGGATCGTACGCGATCCAGCCGACGGTCCTGACGTTTCTAATCAGCGGCCGCATTTGAGCAGTCCCGAGCTTGAGGCCGATCTCCTGCCTGCGGTAGGGGCTGACCGCGAAGGCATCCGGCTCGGGGGCTTTTTGCTCGTCGGCGTAGACCGGAACATAGGCCATGCCCATAGAATCCGTCGCGGGAACGGGCGAGGTCATGGACGGATTCATGGCGCTCCTGTAGTAGAGAATTTTTTTCGCGGCGCCTTGGCCGTCGGCGCCGGATTTAGAACCGCCGCAGCCCGCCAGGCCCAAGGCCGCGGCCAGAATTAAAAATTTCGTCTTCATTGTTTGTCTCCTTGTTCCGAGAAAAGCGGGCCGCCGGAGACACGCTCCAAGTCCGCGACGGCGATTTCAAAATCCACGCGGTGGCGCTCCTGGTCCAGCTCGAAGGTCAGAAGCGAGCGTTCCGAATCCAGCAGGCTCAGGAAGCTGGCCCGGCCCGACTCGTATGCGCTTTGGGTCGAATCCATCGCGGCCTGCGCTTGAGGCAGCACCGCGTCTTGATAGAGCTTGAAGAGCCGGGCCGCGGTGTCGGCCTTCACGGATAAATCCTCGACTTGGTATCGGGTTTGGTCGATGAGGTCCTCCAAACCGGACTCGGACGACGCGAGATTCTCGCGGGATTGCTTGAGCGCCGCGTTTTCCCTGTTGAGCCAGATGGGAAGATTAAGCCCGAAGCTCAAGGCCTGGGCATCCCGGCCGTCATAGGGCAGATTGGTGGTGCCTCCACCAATTTCGCTGTATTGATAGCCCAACGTCAGGTCCGGGAAATAATTCCGGATGGCCAGCCGGCGCTCCACGGCGCTTTTGTTCTTGAGCGCTTCAAGCGCTAGAATTTCCGGCCGTTCGGAAAGAGCCTGGCCGCTCCACGCCGCCTCATTCCAGCGAAAGACGGGATTTTCGGGCGGCTCGGGCCGCCCCAAAGGCGCCTGAGCGGGGCGGTCTAAAAGCGCGTTCAAACGCGCCCGAGCGCTTATTTCCTCTTCCTGGGCGGTCACCAAGTCGTTCTCAATTTTGGCGAGCTCCACTTGCGCCCGCAAGGCTTCCGATTCCGGCGCGGCGCCGACCGCGTATTTTCCCGTGGCGGAACGGGAGAAGCGGTTTAAGACGCTCTGCTGCTCTTCCAAAATTGAGACGGTCCGATCCAGGAAATAGAGCCCGAAGTAAGCGCGCACCGTCTGGTCCATGATCTCCAGCGACTTGGCGCGAAAAGCCTGATGCGCGACTTCGGCGGCCATGGAGGCGGCTTGCCCGCGCAAGGCGCGCTTGCCCCAGAACGGAATTTTTTGGGAGATGGAAAACTGATCCGTCAGAGGGCCCGCTTTGGTCTGCAAATCCACCAGCATGTGGGAGACGTTAAGAGTCGGGTCGTCGAAGGCGGAGGCCTGCTCCGGAACATCCTCGGCCGCGACCCAGGCGTGGCGCGCGACTTGAATCTCCGGATTGTTCTTCTGGGTCAAATCCAGAACGAAGGACAGGCTCATGTCTCCAGTGGAAATCGCGACGGCCGCGCGCGGCGCGGGCGGGACCGGCTCTACCGCGCCCGCGGGCGCGGCAAGCATCAATAGCAGACAAGCGAACATTGAACCTCCAAAAACTGACGCGTCGACGGCAAAAAACGAACTGAGGAATGCGTGAAAGAAGGCTGTCTAGGCGAGGGGAGGCGAGAGGCAGGAAGGACCGGGTGGAGAGAGGAACTCGAGACGGGGGGAGACGGCAGCGGCCAGCGCGCTTGGGCGCCGGCGAAAAACCGGACGGGGATAGCCCGCCGCCGCAGTTTGGAAATTGGGCCGCGCGGCTTGGCTGATGAAAACGGCGCCGCGCCCGGCTTTCAAACAGCAGTCTTTCTTGTGCCGCGCGGGGGAATTGGCCGCCGCCTTGGACGCCGCTGCGCAGCAAGAGCGCATCCGATGGCAGCACGCATTCCCGCGCATGACGGGAACGGCCGCGCTCAAGAGCGCCGCCGCAAGAAAAACGCCCAATATACGATGAAGCCGCTTCATCATTTATGCCTGACGCAACAGACCTGCTACACATATAACATGATTAGGCGCAGAATTCAACGTCCAGGCCGTTGTGGTGTTGATCTTGCTGGAATATAGGCGTAGAATCCCTTTATCATGCGACTCGCAATTGCCGATCAATTAACCAATTCATGAAGATGCGCGCGGCGTGGACGCTTCTCACGTGCCTGGCTTTGGGCGCGACGGCCGCGGCCGCAGCGCAAAATATCGCCGATCCGGACTTCATCACGACGCGCTTAAGCACCGTCAGCGTCAGCATCCCGGCTTACGCCGAAGTCGAGCCCCCGCTGGCTTGGGGCCGCCGGCCGCCGCAGAATTGCCCGGTTTCCGGCTTGTGGCTTGAGGCCGCCTATTACGGCGCCGACATCGGAATGATCCATGCGGGAATGCGCGGGAGTTTCCGTCCCGCCGGCGCCGCGGCCTTGCGGCGGGACGTGCCCGTCAAGGTCTGCGCCGTCTTTTCACTGCTAAGGTCGGACGGCGGCGAGTCTTTCGCCCTGGCCGCGACGGCATCCCGGCCGGGCTGGATGAACGGAATGTTTGGCACGGTAACCTTGAAAAGCCCGCGGCAATCCCTGGTCGCCGTGCCGACGCGCGCCTTGATTATCGATCGGGGACGCTGGTGGGTGCTGGTGCGCACGCCCGCTGGACAAGACGTTCCGCGGGAAGTCGTTCCCGGGCCCGCGCGCGGCTGGCAGACCTTCATCGAGAGCGGCCTTAAGCCGGGAGAGCAGGTCGTCGTCGTCAACGCCTACCTTAAGTTTCACCGCAATGTCTCCCGAAACTATCAGCCGCCGGATTGATGCCTGAGTCCAAGCCGGTGGGCCTGCGCGAAATTTTGACGCGGCCCGCGCTTTGGCTGCTGGCCTATGGAACGCTGCTGTCCTACGGCCTCTACGCCTGGCATAAAATTCCGGTCGAGGTGCTGCCCCGGTTCAACTTCCCGCAAATCAGCGTCATCACCCATGAGCCCGGCGCCTCCGCCGTCGAACTGGAAACGCAGATCGTCTGGCCCCTGGAGGGCCGGATCATGGCGCTGCCGGGGCTGGTCTCCGTGCGCTCGACCATGGGCGACGGCACCGTTGAGACCGACGTCCGCTTCCAGCAGGGCACCGACGCCCAGATGGACCTGCAGGCCGTCAACGGCGCCATAGACTTGGCGCGGGGGGATTTGCCCGCCTCGGCCCATCCCCTTGCCCAGATCATGGGCAACGCCATCAACGAAGTTGCCGATTACGCCCTAAAAATTCCCGCCTCGCTGGATCCGGCCCAGGCCCAGCGCGCCGTCCTCGCCAACGTGGTCCCCGCGTTGCGCGCCCTGCCGGGAGTGCAGCTCGTCGATCTCTACGGCACGGGCGAGGAAGCTCTTTGGGTCCAGCCTAATTTAGCCGCCCTGCGCCGCTATGGCGTGAGCGTCACGGCCCTGGTCCGCGCCTTGGAAGGCCAGGTGCTTCTGACCCCCGGCGGCTACATCACGCAGGGCCACCAAGACGTGTTCATCGAGGCGCGCAATCTTCCCGTCCACGCCGAGGAGGTCAGGCGCATCGCCGTGCCGGGGCCGGGCGGCCCCATTCCGCTGGGAGCCTTGGCGCGCGTCGTGCGCTCCGCCGTTCCCACCTTGAACGCCGTGCTCTTGGACGGACGGCCCGCCGTGGCCTTAAACGTCTTCAAGCAGGCCGGGGCCTCGACCGTTCCCGTTTCACGGGCCGTCCAGGCGACGCTGTCCTCCACGCTGAGCGAGCTTCCGGCGGGACTGCGCTGGGTGCGCGCCTACAACCAAGGCCACTTGGTCGGCGCGGTGGGAAAAGACCTGGGGATTAATCTCGCCGTGGGAGGCCTGCTCGCCATCGGGGTGCTCCTTTGGGCCTTGGGCGGGGACCGCGACACCTGGATACTGGCCTTGAGCATTCCGACCTCGCTCTTGATGGGAGTCGCCGCTCTTTACGCGGCCGGCCAGAGCCTGGACTTGATGACCCTGGGCGCGCTCACGGTAGCCGTGGGCTTGTTGGCCGACGACGCCATCATCGTTCTGGAGAGCATCTACCACCGCTGGGAGCAGGGCGACGAGCACTGGGCCGGCATCCGGCAGGGACTCAAGGACATCGCCGGTCCCGACGCGACGGGGACTCTTACGACCGTTTCGGTGTTCATTCCGCTGCTTTTCGTCGGCGGCTTGGCCGGACTTTTTTTCATCCCCTTCGCGCTGGCGATGACCTTCGCTCTTCTGGCCTCGCTTCTGGTGTCCTTGAGCCTCATCCCGCTGAGCCTGGGCCTTTTAAAAGGGCATCGGCGGAGCAAATCCAACCGAAGCGCGCGCGTTCTCGAGCGGATGCACGGCTTAAACGAAAAGATCTTCGAGACGATTTTGCGCCGGCCCAAGACCGCCCTCGCGGCGTGCGCGGCCTTGTTTCTGGCGAGCCTGGCCGCGCTGGCGCTGGTCTCCGTGAACTTCCTGCCGCTTCCCAACGAAGGCGTGCTGCTGGAGAGCTTCACGCTGCCGCCGGGGAGTTCTCTCTCCGACACCGCGGCCGCCGTGGCCGAGATGACGGCCCGCATGCGCCGGGATCCCGCCGTGCTCCATGTCTTGGCGCGCATCGGCTCCGCCTCCGGCACGGCCTATACCGAACCCGCTTACGCGGGGGAAATGGAAATCGCCTTGAAGCGCGGCGTCAACGTCAACAGCCTGGACGCCATCGGCGCCCGGCTTTTAAAGGAAAGCCAAATGACGGGCGTGCAGGCCGCGCTGGACACTCCCACCATCGAGCGCGTGGGCGAAAGCCTCTCCGGCCTGCCCCAGCCCTTCGTCCTGGATATTTTCGGCAACAGCATTTCCCAACTGCGGCGGCTGGCCGACGAGTTCACCGCCCGTCTGCGCACGGTCCCGTCCTTGACCGGCATCTTCAATAACGACGCCTATCCCGTGAGCCAGCTGCGCATCGAGCCCGACGCCGGGGCCCTGGCCGCCTATGGCCTGACGCCGGCCGGACTGCAGCGGCAGATCGAGCCGCTCATCAACGGGATCGTCGCCGCGCGAGTGCCGGAGGGAAACGTCCCGCTCGATCTCTACGTCCGCTTGGCCGGCGCGCCGGTGCAGTCCATCCCGGACTTGGCGCGGCTTCCCATCCGCACCTCGGGCTGGACGCCCTTGGGGCAGTTGGCGCGGCTAAGCCTCGTCTCCACCCCGAACCAGCTGCTTCACATCGACGGAGCGCGGGCGCTGGAGATTCTCGCCACCCCGACCGGCCCTTTGGGCGGCGCCATCGCCGCGGCCAAGCGCGCCTTGTCAGGCGTCGCCCTGCCCCCGGGCTACCGCTTCGCCTTCGGCGGCCTTTATCCGGAGCTTGAACGCGCCGCTTTTGGCCTGGGCACGGCGGCCGTGGCGGCCTTCGTCTTGATGATCGGAATCATGGTCCTGCAGTTCGACGGCCTCTTGGCGCCCGGACTTTTGCTTTTGCTGACCCCCTTGGCTTTTACGGGCGGGGCCATCGCCTTGGTCGCCAGCGGCGTGGGCCTAAACGCCTCGGGCCTCATCGCTTTTCTGACGCTCATCGGCATCGGCTTAAACCACGGCATCGTTCTCCTTCACCGCGCGGGGAAAAACGAGGCCGCGGGCATGGCCCCCGAGGCCGCGGTGCGGGAAGCCGTCCACGTGCGCTTTAGGCCTATCGTGCTCACGACTTTGACGGCCGTCCTGGGCATGCTGCCCACGGCGCTGGGCTTCGGGCAGGGCGCGGCCCCCGAGCAGGGCTTGGCCGTCGTCACCTTGGGCGGCGTCGTGTGGAGCGCGCTCTTGAGCACGAACCTCATCCCCGCCCTCTATTTGCGCCTGCGCCTCAAGCGCGTGGCGCGGGAAAAACGGGCATGAAAAGGGCTCGGCCGTTATGTTGGGCCGGATTTCTGGGGGGGCTTGCGCTGTCCGGCTGCGCGGGCTATGCTCCCCTGGCCTTGCCGCAAGCACCCGACGGAGCGGCCGCTCCCAGCTTTACCGCGCCCGCGGTATCGCGCACCGCGCCGGCCCGGCCTTTGGAAGTCCCCGAGCTTGCCGTCTCGACTTCGGCGGCCTCGGGCCTCACGCAGACCGACGCCATGGCGCTGGCCGTCTTAAACGATCCGGATTTGAGGGCGGCGCGCCTTAAAGCCGGCGTGGCCCAAGCCCAAATTTTCGCGGCCGGGCTTCTGCCCGATCCGCGCTTTGGCGCCGGCGTCTCCCGCGGCCCCGAGTTCACGGGCTACAGCCTTTCCTTAAGCGAGGACTTGGAAGCCCTTGTCCTGCGCCCGGCGGCCAAGGCTTCGGCGCGGGCGAACGGCAAGAAGGTGGATTTGAGCGTTTTGTGGCAGGAGTGGCGGACGGCCGAAAAGGCCGGAGAGCTCTTTGTGCGCGCGAGGGAAGACGCCCGGCTGGAAGAAACCCTGAGCGAGAGCCGGCGGCTTCTGGCCGGAAACTACGAACGCGATCAGTCCAATTTCCGGCAAAGCTCCGCCGCCTTGGAGAAGGTCTCGGCCGACTTGGCCGTGCTGGCCGACGCCGACGCGAGACTACGATCCATCCGCCTGGACGCCGACGCCGCCAGGCACCGCCTCGATTATCTGCTCGGCCTCTCTCCCGACGCGCAGCCGAGGCTTTTGGACGGCGACGAGAGCCTCAACCTTTCCGCGGCCGAATTTCGGGCCGATTTGGCCGAACTGCCTCGCCGCCGTGTGGATTTGCTGGCGCTTCAAGCGGGCTATGACAGCGGGCAAGAGCGATTGCGCCAAGCCGTCCTGGCCCAGTTCCCCGTTCCCGCCGTCGGAGCGGACTGGGGGCGCGACGCGGTGGACGGGATCCATTCCGCCGGCCTGTCCCTGGACTTTCCCTTGCCTGTTTTAAACGGCGGCCGGGGCCGCATCGCCGTGCTGCGCGCCGGCCGGGCCGCGCTGCGCCAGGCCTATCAAGCGCGCCTCGACCAGTCGCAGAACCAGGCCGACCAAGTCCACAGCGCGACGCTCATCATGGCCAAGGAATTGGACGCCTTGCGGGCGCAGACCTCCGCGATGAAGAGCATCGCGTCGTCCGCCGAACAGCGCTTCCGCGCGGAGGAAATGAGCGCCGGCGCCTACGTCGGCCTGGAAGCCGGGCTTTTAAAGGATGAAGAGGAATCCATCCGCCTGCAGGCTTCGCTTGATTCGGCACGCCTGCAATTGGACTTGCTTCTGGGCCTGCCGCTGAGAGCCCAGCGCCTCTAGCGTCTGAAATTGCGCATGTAGCGGCTCTGCTTCCGCTTCAGAGTCCGGAAAGCGCCGGCAGGACCAGCGTGCGAAAAATCCCATCGACTTCCTTCGGGCCAAGCCGGCTTTTGCTATCGAGCCACCAATGGAGAACGAGGATGAACGACGAAGCCAGGTATTGCGCCAAGAGTTCGGATGGGACCTGGCCGGCCCACTTTCGGCTTCCGGGGAGAGGCCCCTTTTTTAGTTCACGCGAGACGAGATCCGCCAGTATTTCGCGCAGACGCTCGTGAAGAATAGCCTGAGCGCGAGTTCCCATCCTGGCTGGGTTCGCATGCACGTGCCGCTCAAGATGCCGCAGGATCGGCAGGCTAAACGCGATCAAGCGCTCTTTTAGCGGGGCACGCGCGGTGCTTGGCGGAATCGCGCCGAGAATTTCGTTTACGCCGCTAACCAGCAGTTCGTCTTTATTTTGATAATGCGTGTAGAAAGTCGAACGGCCGACATTCGCGCGCTCGAGAATCTCTTTTACCACGATCGAGTCGTAGCTTTTTTCCCGAATTAAGGAACCCAGCGCCTCATGCAGAAGCTTCTGGGTCTTCTGCACCCGTCGATCCGGCTTGTTTCTGAACAATTCGACTCCTTCTGTCCGATATTGGACTCGGCGGCTCCGCCTGTCCTTCCCTTAGTCGCCCATCAAGCCTACAATAATTCCGGACATGTGTTAAATACAGGACATTTGTACTGATTCCCACGGGAGGAACAATGGCAGAAATAAACGAAACGGCCGACACAAAAACGGCAAGCATCATTCTTCACAACGCCTTCTTCTATGATTTCGTAGTCTGGCTCGCGATGAGAGGGAGGGGAAGCGAATTCCGCGCAAAGACTCTTCAACTCGCGCGCCTCAAGCCTGGAGAGTCCGTCTTGGATGTCGGCTGCGGAACGGGCACGCTTGCGATCAAAGCCAAGAAATTTTTGGGCCCAAGCAGCCATGTTCAAGGCATGGACGCGTCTCCGGAGATGATCGCCCGCGCGAAGAAAAAGGCGCTGAAGGCTTCTCTCGAAATTGAGTTCGTTGACGGCCGCGCCGAATCGCTGCCATTTCCGGACGGAAAATTCGACGCGGCTCTCGCCACGCTCATGCTTCACCATCTGGCTCCAAAGACGCGCCGCGCGTGCATTGCCGAGATACGCCGCATTTTAAAACCGGGCGGACGCGTTCTCATCGTTGATTTTGCGCCATCCGTCCCCCTTGAACGAAAAGACCTAATCGATCTCCTCCATCGCCGGCACGGCAACCTGAAATTCGGAGAGCTCGAAACCTTAGCCCGCGAGGCGGGGCTGACGATCATTGAAAGCGGCGCGTTTGGCATGAAGGACTTGCAGTTCGTCCTCGCCCGCTTGGACCGGTGAAAAACTTGAATAAAACCCTCTATCTGTGCGCCGCCGTTCTCGGGATCGCGCTTATTGCGGCGCACGTTGTTTTTTTGCACTTTCTCTACCGAAGATCGCTGATGCCGCTCTGGTTCGTCTCCGGCATTGCCGCGCTCGTTGTCATCAAGCACCTCGGCTTCCTCGGTTCCGCCTTCGAGTTCGTCAGAAAGCGCCGCGGCGCGAGAACAAAGCCGCCCGGCTGAGCGTCGGCCGACGGACAAAACACCGGTGCGCCGCGCCAAGCCGCGCCTTTTCTTGCCGACGTTCGCCGCGCCTATTCTATTCGGAGCCGGAACGGCGTTGTCCAAGCCGTTTCTGACCGAGGTCCACCCGGCGATGATGGCAGGATTTCTGTATGCGTCCGCAGGCATCGGCCTTTCCGCATGGCGAATCATCAGTCCCTCCGAGGAGACTTCGCTCCGGCGCGATGACTTGAGCCGCCTAGCCGCCGTCATTTTTTTCGGCGGGATGCTGGGTCCCGTGCTGCTGATGTTCGGTCTTGCGCGCATCCCCACCTCCAACGCGTCGCTGCTGCTCAATTCGGAGGCGCCGCTGACTTCCCTGCTTGCGGCAGCGCTCTTTCATGAACACGTAGGCGGGTTTACTGCCCTTGCAGTCCTTCTGATCACGGCGGGCGGCATTGCACTGGCCGGCTTCAAGCCGATCGGCGCGAGCGCCAGCTGGGTTTGCGGCTCCGCGGCCGTAGCCGCCGCCGCGCTTTGCTGGGCAATCGAGAATAACTTGGTCCAAGCTCTATCTGAACGAGACCCGGTTCAGGTGGCCGCCTCTAAATGCACGGTGGCCGGCGCCGTCAACGTCGTCATGGCTCTCGCTTTAGGAGCCTCGCTCCCATCCGTTCGCACGCTCGGAGAAATCGCCTGCATTGGATTGGTGAGCTACGGCGCCAGCCTGGCATGCTACCTCGCGAGCATTCGGCGCATCGGCGCGGCGAAGACCTCGATGCATTTCGCGCTGGCGCCCTTCTTTGGCGCTGCGATTGCGGTGGCCGTCCTGGGCGAATCAGTCACCGCGGCGCTTGCAGCGGCAGCGGCCCTAATGGGCTTTGGGATTTGGTTAAGCGCGCGGGAAGAACACGTTCATGAGCATACGCACGAGCAAGAGCACGAGCATCTTCACGCGCATGACGAGCATCATCGCCATCACGCGGGCAGAATCGAAGGCCCGCACAGCCACAGGCATTCGCATATCGGCCTGCGGCACACGCATCCGCACGATCCGGACATTCATCACCGGCATGAATGAAGGCTGGACGAAGGGAATCGAAAGTTCTTCGCTCAACTTACATGCCGCTGAAAACCTGGGCGCCGCCCTGGCTGCCTTGATAAATCAGGACCCCCAGGACAAGCGCCCCGATCGCGAGATAAACGCCATTAGGGAGGGTCGAAGTGGTCGTCCAAGATCCGGAATCCTACCAAAGGCTTCTAGAGATGGCGGAAAACTTTGAGGCAATGTCCGCCCTTCAGGAAGGAATGGCCCAGGCCAAGCGCGGAGAAGCGATAACCCTGGAACAGTTCGACAAACACATGCGAAAAAAGCATGGCATATCGCGTTAAGTTGACGCCGCGGGCGCAGAAGGACATGGAGGAACTCTATCAATGGGTAATTCTCCGCGCACCAATCAAGGAGCCATCTGGTATAACGGTTTAATGCGCGCAATTGGAGCGCTGGCTGAACATCCCCTGCGATGCCCCGTATCCCCGGAAGGGCTGGAACTCCAAGAGCATGTCCGGCACTTGCTTTACGGGAGGCAGCCGTATAGAATTCTATTTTGGATCAAAGAGAAAGAAGTCCACGTTCTTCATATCCGACGTGGAGCACGCAGGCCATGGGATCCTGCGGAGGAAAAAATCAAATGATGGGCCGAGTGAAAGATACAGAGAGTGGCTTTTCCAAATATCTGCGCGAAACTTTGGAAGAAGATAAAGATACTCGAGACCTTTTTCTTAAGGAAGTCAAAAAGCTTCCCCCGGCGCTGTGCCGCCGGCTGTTCCGTGATTTTCCCATTCTAGATAAGCATCGTTCGTCTTCTAAGTAGCTCATCTTTAACCATTGCTCGACGAGAAAGCACAGCTCGGCGCATCCACCCGTAGCCAAGTTACACTCGCTCTCGGGGGATAAAAATTGTATTTTATGCTTAAGTTGTAAGGACTTTTCGCCCCCGTAGCTCAATGGAAAGAGCATCCGCCTTCTAAGCGGACGATCGAGGTTCGATTCCTCGCGGGGGCAGGCCGAGACAGAAGGCAGGAGGAGAACCTTTATGAACGCAAAAACGACGTCCGTCATGCTGGCCGCAGGGCTTTTGCTCGCGGCGCCGCAAGCCTATGCCGACATGTCCCCGAAGCAGATTTACCAGAAAGACGCCTCGGCCGTGGTGCTCATCATGGCCGCCGACTCAAGCGGCCGGGGGGAGTTGGGCAGCGGCAGCGTCATCGACAAGGACGGCCACGTGCTCACCAACGCGCACGTGATTACGAACAAGGGAACGGACGGAACCTACGGCGACATCGAGGTCTATTTCAAGCCCGCGCACCTCACCGGCAATCCGCAGACGGATTTGGTCAATCCCGTGCGCGCCAGGGTTCTGGCCTCGGATCACAAACTCGACTTGGCGCTTTTATCCTTGTCCCGCGTGCCGGAAAATCTCCATGTTATGCCCCTCGGCGATTCGACCGCCGTGGGCATGGGCGATCCGGTCGTGGCCATCGGGCACCCTGAGGAGGGCGGGCTCTGGACCATGACCGGCGGCATCGTGAGCACCGTCATGGCGAACTTGGACGGCGTGGACGGCAAGAACGTCTTTCAGACCGACGCCTCCATCAACCGGGGCAACTCGGGCGGCCCGCTCATCGACCGCGCGCAGGGCGCCATGATCGGCGTGAACACCGCCATGGCCCGCAAGGCGCCGGACGGCCTGGCCATTACCAGCGTGAACTTCGCCATAGAGTCGAGCGTGGTGCGGCGCTGGCTCGCGAGCGTGGGTGAACAACTCCCTCAGGAGGACGAAATCGCGGCGACGACGGCCGAGCCGCTCGCGAACGTCAAGGAGCCTGAGCAAGTCGCGGCGGTCCGCGGCTCCCGGGAAATCACCATGCCGCCCGCGGCCAAGCCCAAACCGCGAGCACTCACCCGGGCCCACGCCGCCGAAAAGCCGGCGATTTTGACTCCTAGAAAACCCTACAGCATCAAGGCTCTCTTGGCCAAGAAGATCGCCCAGATGGAGAAGATGGGCCGGGAGATGCAGCAGGAAATCAACAACGGGCCCAACATGAACGGCAGCTTCCAGGAACTCGATCAGGATTCCAAGAATACGATCCCAAACAATCTGCCGTAGGGCGACAAGCGAACGCCGGCGCGCTCAAAAGATGATAAAGCTGGCCACGATGAGGACGGCGCCCCAGAGCATTTTTTCGGGCTCCTGATTTTTCTTGCCGTAAGCGAGGAAATAGAAGCCGACCACGCTCAGGATCAGGGAAAATCCCGATTTGAGGATGAGCCCGGTCGTGATGTGGAACCCGAGACCGGGACCCGCCGCGGTAGACGGCACTCCGGATAGAAGCTGCTTGAGGTTGGGCGTCATACCAATCGTAGCCCAATCTTCATGGGCAACTCGCCGGGGGACAAATCCAAAGGCCCGCGTTTCCCGCCGTCCCCGGACAGCAATGAGGCGGACGCGGGCCGCAGCTAGGCGGCGATCCGGCGCATCCCAAGTGGGGGCCTCCACCGCTTCCGCCGCTGCCTCCGCCTCCGCCGCTGCCTCCGCCGGGTGATGGCGTCCCGTTCTTGATGCACTCGGCGCTGGACGTATAGGTCACCGAGCCCGGGTTCTGCGCAGTTTGAATATAGGCCGTCCATCCCGGAGCGCAGCTTGAAATATAAAAGGCGTGGTAGGAACCGTTGGGAATCTGCGCGCAGCCCGTCGCCGGCCACGAATGGGCGCCGGTGTTGCGATCGCAGTATCCTCCCCAAGTTCCCGGCGCGGCTGAAACAGCCTGCCAGGACGTTCCGTCGCAAAGCTCCAAACTTCCCGAATTCCAGCGCAGTGAGCCCGCCCTTGCCGCGGTACAGGCTGACAAGTCGTTCCCGATTTGAAGAGCGCCTGAAACACTTAGGCGCTCCATGGGCGAGGTCGTTCCAACGCCCACATTGCCGCCGTCACGAGCCAAGATGGTCTGCTGCGTCGTGACCATGTTCGTGTAAATTCCGGTCGGAGCCGGGTAATAGGTGTCGAGCGTGATGCTTTCGGGACTGGTATAAAGCGTCATGAGGCACAGGCACGCGCCCGCGACGAACCAGCGCGTCACGCGCGGCGTTAATTTCAATTCGAAGCGGATATTCAAATCGGGCATGGCTCGCCGAGCCTATTCTTCCTCGATGCGGCTGTCCCAGTAGGCATTGTCCACGAATTTCTGCCAAGAGCGCTTGACCTTGAGCGGCGAGCGAAACGCGAAGGTCAGCCCTTGACGGAACTTGGGCTTGGAGATGCGCACTTTGAGCTTCATGTTCGCCTCTGTCGGCAGGCGGTTGCCCTTCCTTAGGTTGCAGGGGATGCAGGAAGTGACCACGTTGGCCCAATTCGTCAGCCCGCCGCGCGAACGCGGCACGACATGATCCAAATTGAGCTCGGAAGGCGGAAAATGCCGGCCGCAATAGCAGCAACGATGCCCGTAGTGCGCGTAAATGTTGCGGCGCGTGAAGGGCACCTCGGAGCGGGGGACCTTGTCAAAAAACTTGAGCGCGATGACGTCCGGCACGGCCACCTTCAGCGTCGGGGTGTGCACGAAACCCCGCGGATCGTCCTTCATCATCTTGGATAAATCGACCCAGTCCCGGAACTCGCACGTGCCGTACTCCTCATCGACCACGTAGGCCCGATCCAGATAGAGAAGCGTGAGCGCCCGTTCCCAGGTGGTCACCTGGATGGCATAGAAATTACGGTTGAGGATGAGGACTTCGCTGTTCATGGCTGGGAAGGCCTTACCCCCTAAGTTTAACAGGAAAGCGCCGGAATTCAAGGCCTTTTTCATGGGCCCGACGGGCCAATTTGATACAATTCGCGCAATGTTGAAAGACATCAAGCGCCTGACGAAAGAAACGTTTATTTACGGTTTTTCGACCATCGGCGGCCGCCTGCTCAATTTCCTGCTCCTTCCTATATATACCCACGCCCTGACCCCGGCCGACTACGGCGTCGTGGCCACCATGTTCTCTTATTTGGCTTTTTCCAACGTGATTTACGGCTACGGCATGGATTTCGCCTTCATGCGCTACGCCAAGCCCAAGGAGCCGGGTGACCCCTGCTTCTCGACCGCCTTTTATTCGCATCTGCTGACTTCGGTGGTGTTTTCCTCGTTCATTTACTGCTTCGCCGCCAAGTTGACCGTTTGGGGCGGCATGCCGGCCAACCTCTCCGTCATCACCCGCTACGCCGCGCTCATCCTGGCTTTCGATGCGCTTTGCCTGGTGCCTTTCGCGGATCTGCGCCTTTCACACAAGCCCAAGACCTACGCGGGCATCAAGATTTTCAACGTGATCCTGAACTTGGCGCTCAACTACACCTTCTTGGTCCGCATGGGCTGGGGCGTGCCCGGCGTCTTCCTGGCCAGCGCGATAACTTCCGCCGTCACTTTTCTTCTGGTCTCGCCCTGGCTTTTGCGCCGCCTGCGCCTGGTCTTCGAGCGCAAGCTTCTGCCGCATCTGCTGCGCTTTAGCCTGCCGCTGGTTCCTGCGGGCCTGGCGGCCATGGCGGTGCAGGTCATCGACCGGCCCATTTTGCAGTTTCTGACCAACTCGGCCACGGTCGGGCTCTACCAAGCCAACTACCGCCTGGGCTCGGTCATGATGCTGGTCGTGTCGATGTTCGACGCGGCATGGCGGCCCTTCTTCCTGGAAAAAGCCGAAGGGGAAAAGAGCAAAGCCCTCTTCGCCCGCGTGATGACCTATTTCGTGGTGGTCGCGTCCTTCTTGTGGCTGGCGCTGACGTTCTTCACCGGCCCCATCGTGTCATACCCAATCTATCACGGCAAGGCGCTCATCCACTCAACCTACTGGGTGGGCCTGCCTTTGGTCCCCATCGTCGCTCTGGGCTATATCTTCAACGGCGTCTACATCAATCTGCTGGCGCCCGTGACCTTGGCGCGCAAAACCGACCGCGTCGCCTACGCGACGGCCGTGGGCGCCGCCGTCAACATCGCCGCCATCTTCGCTTGGACGCCGCACTGGGGCATGATCGGCACCGCCTGGGCGACCTTGGCCGCCTACGTCGCCATGTCCGTGAGCCTCTACCTCATGGCCCGCAAGATTTATCCCATCGACTATGAGTTGGGGCGCGTCGCGCGGGTGGGGGGAACCTTGGCCGTCATTGTGGGCGCCGCCAAGGTCCTTAAGGTAGGAGTTGTTGCGGGTTCGCTCTGGCTCAAGCTGGGACTCATGGCCGCATTCCCCGTCCTGCTTCTGGCGAGCGGTTTCTTAAGCCCCGACGAAAAGGCCGGACTGCGCCGGCGCGCGGTCTAGAAAAAGCCGCCGCTACTTGGAATTCCCGTCGAAGTCCGCTTGGCCGCCCAGCATTGATTTAATCGATTCCGGGAGTCGGAGCGCCGCGCCGGTTTCCGGCGCCGCGGGTTTGGCCGCTCCATCGGTGGCCGGGCCGCTGACCTCGAAGCCCAGCACGGGATGAAGCTCGATGCCGTTGGACGCCACGCCGTCCTGGTTGTGGACGAAATCGAAGAAGCCCGCGCCCCAGATGGTCGCCCGGACGTTCAAGCGCAGCATGGGCTGGGGATAGGCTCCGGGCGCGCCGAAGGTCTGGTCGAACTGGGAGCGCACGGCCGCCAATTGCGAAGCATAAGGGGACGCCTGCGCGCCGGCGTTGTTCGGATCGGGAATCTCCGCGATCATGGTGAGGCCGCTGTCCGGATCCTGAAGGATGACGTGGTAGTCGCCGTCGCTCTCGTGCCGCGCCCCGACCAAAATGACGTTATCAAGCCGCCAGACTTGCAGTTCCGCCGGTGCGCGCCCGGAAGGCTCGGTTTTCTCCGAGGTAATCGGCGAGGGGAGGGAGGTCAAATTGCCGATGGTCGTGTCTTCCGGCGTCATGTTCACCTGGTCCGCCTGGGAATCGGAAAGAGTTTTCACGTCCCAGCGCCAGTGGTCGCTGTCCGCATGAACGCCGCCCGCATTCGGATCGGCTGGCTTTTGCGCCGCGCCGGCGGACGGATTGGCCGCTTCCTGCAAATCTAGAACGGGGACTTCGGGCCGCGCCGCGGCCGAAAGCTCCTGCGCGAATCCAGCGCCCAATCCCGCGCCAAGGGCCAGCTCCGGCGCGGGCGCGAAAACCGCATCGGCCGGGAAGGCTCGCGAAAAATCGTCCGTCATTGCAGCGCGCGCCCCCCACGGCAATAGAATCACCGCCGCCGTCAAAGCCGCTATTGTTTCTCTCTTATTCATTTTTATTTTGCCATCCCCGCGGCAACGTCATGGAACCGCATGTCCCAGTGGGACAAAGTGTCTTTCCCTGCGGGCTCGATGAGTTGCCGCACAAAATCCGGGGCCGGCGACATGGGCGAGAGCCCTTGGCTTTGCTCGTCGATTTGCCGGGCGAAACCGCGCACGATGAACTCAGCCGAGGCGTCACCCGAGATGCGCTCGTAGTCGCCCGCGAGGTCCTGGGACTCGGCCAAGAAGGCCCGCGCCTCGGCCACGGTCAGGGGCGCGCCCGCCGTCGGCAGGGACGTCATCGCCTTGCGGTAACGGGCATCAAGGCGGGAAAAAATCTGCGGAACCTGCGCGGCCGGAGCCCGCGCCGGCATACCCGGTCCGACGAAGAGGCTCATGATCCGGAAAATTTCGTAGCGAAGCCAGACGGTGAAGTAGCCGACCCAAAATCGGGCGACCTCGATGGCTCCCGCCCCGTGCCGCCTTAGATAGGAAGCGGCTTGGGAGGGAGCAGAATACTCTTTCCCTTGGGCGGCTTCAATGGGCTCGGGCAAGACCGGCAGAACCGCGAGCAAAGAGGGTCTGGCCGCGAAGGAGGCGAAAATATCCTTGGGCACGGGCGAAAGCGGAATGCGCGCGACAAAACCGCGGCGGCCAAGCGGAAAGGCCACGCGCGGCAAGGCAGGACGCGCGCCCGCGGACGCCTCGTCTTGGACGCGCTGGATGTCGCTCTTCAACTCGGCCAAATTTTTAATCGGCCGTCCGGCTTCTTTAAGCAAGGCCTGCCACTCATCCAGGGCGCCCGGTTGCGGCGTCTGAGCCCAGTCCGATTCGCCGCCTTTGCCCACGCCGAGAATTGCCTCGAGAGTTTTCTTGCCCGCGGAGGAAGAATCCGCCGCGGCTTTGTAAGCCTCGTCGGCCAGTTGGGGCAAGGCGCTCTTGGCGCGGTTCACGGCGCTCTTCAAGATGGCCGAGACCAGCGCGCGCCCGGCCGCGGGCCGCAAAAGATTCTCCTGTGCCGAGGCGGACTCCTTGGTCTTGTCCACCGCGGCTTGGTAGAGCGCCGGCGCCTGTTCGGGCGCGACGTTCGCGGCCTGGGAAACCAAGTAGGCGATGCGCTCCTTGGCGTCCGCCGCGCGGCCCTTGACTTGGGCCGAGCCCGGGCCGCCCATGCGGAACCTTCTGCTTTTTTCCGCTTCGAAAACCCGGTTCAAAACGCCCAAAACGGCCCCGGTACCAGCGCCCGACGCTTGCGCTCCTGCAATCTCCGTCGCGGCCTGGCTTAAATCCGTTTCGGCCTTCGGCGGCGCGGTCTGGCCCATGGGCGCGCGCGCCGGCGAGCGGGCCGGACCGCGCGAAAATGAGCCGGCTGCGGCGGGAGTTTGCGCGGACCCTTCCGGCGCAGCGGATTCCAGCGAAGCCGCGGCCGGCGCCACGGCGGGTGAGGCTAAAGCGCCCCCAGCCTGAGCCGACTCCTCGGGAACGGCGGCCGGAGCCGCGGGCGAAGCGGCTCGGGACGCCGGGGCGGCTTGCGGCTGAATCTGCGCCGCCGCGCTGGGAATTTTGGGAATGAGGGCGCCTTGCTGACCAAGCGGATTCATCAGATTTTGGCCGTTCGTATCGAGTCCCTGATTATTGAGAACGTTGCCGCCGAGCTGATTCTGGCCGGTGGGGACCTGAATTGAGGGGGCGCCGGAATCGCCGGCGTCCGCGCCGCTCTCGCTCTGGGAGAAGGCCGGTATTGCCGTGACCAATAGGACGGCTAAAATTTTAAGCATCGCTCAAAGTTCCCTGTTAGAATTATACTTAGTTCCCGGGCTCATGATAAAATAGACGCGATGAGACTTCGCTGCCAGGGCCTTTGGACCTACCTCGGGGTTAGTTTCGCACTAATGCTCCCCGCCGGAGCCCGCGCCGCCGCGCCGCGCTTAAAACTGTGGAGCCCGGCCTTCAAGAACGAAGGGACCATCCCGCAGAAATACAGCTGCGTGGGCAAGGACGTGGCGCCGCCGCTGGCCTGGAGCGGCGTTCCCGCCAAGGCCGACTCCTTGGCTCTCGTGATGGACGATCCCGACGCTCCGTCCGGAACCTGGACCCACTGGCTGGTCTACGATTTGCCCGCGTCGCTGCACGGCCTGCCTGAAGGAAAAAAACTTCCAGCCGCCGCCGAAGAGGGCCGCAACAGCTTCGAAGTCGTCGGCTACGGCGGCCCCTGCCCGCCGGTCGGAAGCGCGCACCGCTATCGCATTCGCCTCTATGCTCTAAGCAAAGGATTTTTGCTGCCGCCGGGCGCGGGGGAAAAGGATCTCTTCGCCGCGATGAAGGGCCGCATTCTGGCCGCGGCCGAAATGCGGGCTTTTTTCGGCCGACCCTAACGGCCGCCCCAGGCGGCTAAAACTTTCCTCACGCCAGGTTGGTCTGGAAATATCTCCAGGCTCTTCCGCAAATCGCCCGCCGCCCGCGCCCTGCGTCCTTGCGCCCAATGCACGCGGGCCAAACCCAGATAAGCGAAGTAAAATCGCGGGTTAAGCCGCAGCGCCGCCTCGTATTGAGGTTCGGCCAAATCCGACCGGCCCAACGCCATGTAGACGTTGCCCAAATCGTAGCGGGTCTGGGGATACTCGTCGTCAAGAGCGATGGCGCGGGAAAAATCAGCGACGGCTTCCCGGTAACGCCCCTGGTCTGAGAGCGCCGCGGCCAAGTTGCTCCAGTGCTTGGCGCTGCGCGGCTCGTAGCTTAGGATGTAGCGGGAATAAGCCTCCTGGCTCCTGAATTCGAAGTTCCGTCGGAAGGTCATGACGCCGTAGGCCCCCGCCAGCGCGGCTAACAAAACGGCCGCGGTTTTCTCCGGCCCCGGACGCTTCCCGCGCCGCCACAAACCCGCCGCGGCCAAGATCACACCAACGGAAGGCAGGTAGAACCAATGCTCCCAGAACAAGGCGTCGATGACGGCCACCAAGTTGCTCATCGGCGCGTAGGCGACGAAGAACCACAAGATTCCCGCCGCGGCCAGCGGCTTGGTCTTGATCCACCGCAGGCAGAGAAGTCCCAGGAAAACCGACACGGCAAGAGAGCCCAGAACAGGCGCGGACCAGAACGACGTATAGACGATCCACGATCGTTCGGGATGCAGGCCCGAAGGCCAGATTAAAAGCCTGAGGCCGTAAGCCAGCGCCGTCCACAAGGTATAGAGCCTGTAGGTCCAATGCTCCGTGAAGACGTTGGGATGCGCGTAAAAATCAGTGGTCCCGCCGAAATTAAGAATCGTCAAGCGCAGCCAGACGTAGGCGCCGGCCAAAATCCATTGCGGGCCGTGTCGCAGCGCGTTTTGCCGCCAGGTCCGAGGCTGCCGCCTGCCCAAGCGGACCGCCGCCCAATCGATAATCGCCAGCAGCGGCGCGGTGATGACCGCCGCTTCCTTGGAGCCAATGGCCAAGGCGGCCGCGCCCAAAGCGGCCCAGAACCTGTCCTTCAAAAAAAGCAGACACGCGGAAAGCGTCCAAAAGACGTAGAGCGGCGTGGCCAAGCCGTTGGCCGTGGCCACGTCCTCGACCTGGATGGGATGAAGCGCCCACGCCAGCGCCAAGAGCGCCGGAACGTGCGCGGGAACCGAGTCCTCCAAAAATTCCCGCAAAAGAAGATAGAGCAGCGCCGCGTTGGCCGCATGATAGAGCACGCCCACGGCATGGAAGGCCCAAGGCGCCGGCCCGAAAATCTGCATGAGAAAAAAATAATGGAGGGACTGCACGGGCCGGTATAAATTGGAGGCCATGCCCGAGCCCGCCTGGATGTTCCGGGTCAGAAGCTCCGGCAAAAAGCGCCAGTGGAGAAGATACTGGTTGCGCGTGATGAAAGCCTCGTCGTCGCCGTAAAGAAAGGGATTAAAGAAAGCCCGCGCATAGGCCAGCAGCACGCAGAGGGGGAGAACGAAAAGGGGCCAGCGCGGAGAAGCCCGAGCGGAACTTTGCGACGATTGGACGCGGGCCGTCATTCGGGGCAGGCGATTGCGCGGAACTTAGCCGCCAGCGCGAAATCCTCGGGCAGGGGCGCGCACAGCCGCAGAATTTTGCCGTTGGCCGGGTGGCGCAGCTCCAAGGTCCAGGAATGGAGCATCTGCCGTGCGGCGCCCAAAGATTCCAAATCCTCGTCCGC
>Ga0307373_10003124_pt1 | contig 29151 bp, 35 predicted proteins | sample OX2MG_FD_202534 | JGI IMG/M metagenome (GOLD analysis project Ga0307373, IMG submission 202534) | Soil microbial communities from Risofladan, Vaasa, Finland - OX-2 | ecosystem: Environmental > Terrestrial > Soil > Coastal area > Acid sulfate soil | place: Finland: Risofladan, Vaasa | collected... | reverse complement strand
TAATAATTTATATCTTACACACAAAAGCGCGAAAACTATTATGGCCGATTTCTTACTAATAATTCATGACAATGCGCTTGCAAGTTGGGCTTCTGCGGCAGGTACGTTATTGGCGAGCTGTGTAGCGCTCTATCTTGGCCTGCGTAGTAAGACCAAGTTAGTGTTACTTGCCCAGCCGGGGGCCCCATCGCTAGTCAATGCTTCCATACAGGATATTGATCTCATCGTAGAGAATATTGGGCAACGTCAAGTCATTATGCGGCGTATATCGGTAGAGGTCGGGCTATCCAAACCGCGATGGAAGTATAGTGAACAATTATTGCCACCACAAAAAGTGGAAGGACTTATACCGCTCCAAACTCCTGCTCTCCCAATGAAAATTGGCCCCGGTGAGGCCAATACTGTCGCTGTTGTGGTGGCGCCTAGTTTTCGAACCTATATGCTGAAAATACTTGACGCGCAGAATCGCAAACTAAACACAACCAATGCTCGGGTGTCTTTGGCAGTGCATATTCACACTGGCAAGGTTTATCGAATTAGACTAACGAACGAGTGCGAAAAAATCGCGCGGGAGACGCTGGGATTAAAAGATTTCAGTACGGCGGCTACGGCAGAAGGAGACGAATAGTGGCCAAATGCGCATACTGTGGAACATCAATATTGTTCGGCGGTAAACAGACAGGTGACAAGCGCTATTGCAGCTCAAAGTGTCAGCAGGGAGGTTATTTGCTTGCAGCAGCACAAACAGTACCTTTAGACGTAGTTAAGAAATTAGCACTGGACGTACACACAGGACCTTGTCCAAGATGCAAGCAGCGCAATGTGCATGTGGACGTGCATATGACATATGAAGTGTATTCAGTCATTTTCTATTCTCGGTGGTCAAGCGAACAGCATATTTGCTGTCGCAAGTGTGGTGTGAAGTTGCAGCGTATGAGTGCGGTGTACTGTATGCTTTGTGGATGGTGGGGTGGATGGGGTTGGTTAGTTACGCCGGTGCAAATTAGTAAGAATATACGTGCCATACGACACACACCCGATTTATCTGGGCCAAGCGCGGAACTTGAAAATCTCCTACGCATCAAAATCGCGGCTCAGGCTCTAAAAAACAATCAGCAAACTACCGCAGCGAACTAATGTACCGATGACCGCGTAACGGGTAAAGTGTGGTCAGATGTTAACATGTGACGTGGAGTGTGTTGGGGGTTCAAAGCATGAAGTTGCGCAAGGTGTCATACGCCAAGCTGAATTCTCGGCAGCAAGAGGTCTTCAACTTTCAGAAGGTTGCAGGCCACCTTGCCGAGTATGGCTTCAATTGCATCAAGCTCGCAGATGATTGGCAGGGCGCAGACTTCCTTGCCTACCATAAAGACGGAAATAGTACGCTAAAGGTCCAACTGAAATCACGGGTGGTCGTTTCTAAGAGGTATCTTGGTAAGTCTTTATTCATTGCCTTTCCCATTCGTGGTGAATGGCATCTGGCTGAGCACGACCATCTCGTAGCATTGATAAAAGAGCACACGACTTGGCTCACTTCCGACTCATGGCGGCACGGCGGAGGTTACAGTTCTGCCAGTCCAAATACGAATCTTGTAGCGGCATTGGCGGAATGGAAACTGTGATTATCACACAATCGCTTCCAGCCGACCACCGCTCTGCCCTTCAACTACGAAACGGACACCGCCGGAGAAATATATGATTACTGCTTATACTGAGTTTAAGAAGCGATTGGAGTTGCCGATTGTTTCATTAATACTGGTTCTATTAGCGGCATGTTCTTTAAGTCAAGGGAATGAAATTGTCGGTAAATGGACTACTGCTGATGGCACATACACAATGGAGTTTTTCAAGGATGGCACTCTTCAAGAGGTTCACAAGTTTAAAGAAATAGACCCCTTCGATACAAACTACAGTAAACCTCTCAAAATGATATGGAGGACGGAAACTATGGGTGGTACCTATAAATTTATCGAGAACAGTAGAATAAAATTGACGTGGGGAGGCATGGATATTTTTAATGGTCCGATTGTAGATACAGTATTAATATCAGGGAATGATTTGACTCTTACTGCACCAGATGGAACGAAGGCAGTGTATAAGAGGGTAATAAATTAAATTCTCCGGCTTGTTCACAACAAGTGAACGAAGCAACCTGTATGGATACGCTGCTCGTAAATTGAAACCAGAGTAAAGAAGTACAAAACAATGAAACCAACTGTAGGAATAACACTTTAAGCTGTTTTTATTTTTGGAGAATTACTATGCGTTCTATTGCAGTGTTATTAGCAATTGTGGTGATTACATTTCTATCGAGCTGTGCCACTAATCAGTTTGCAACAAATCCATATATGAATTACTACCATGATAATTTGCAGGGTAAATCACTGGCAGAATATCCGATTATAGATTCCACGCCGTGTACCCCTCAAATTTATGGCAGTCAGAATATTAAGAGTGATATGCATATATTGCTTGAACATAATTATCTACTCATTGGTGAAGCAGTGTTTCATGGGCCGCCTACAGATAATTCAAAAGCGATTGAACAAGCACAAGACGTTGGTGCTTGTATAGTCCTATTGCATAGCGACTACATGGGTACAAAAACTTCCTATTTGCCTTGGACAACACCAAATGCCCCTCAAACTTCCAATACAATGATTACTGGAGATATAAACGCCAATGCCACAACGACTACTTATGGCGGGTCACACACAAATTACATACCTTATAGCGTTTCGCAATATACGTATCGTGCGGGGTTTTTTGTAAAAGCAAAGCCAAGAGTATTTGGCATAGATGATGCCGACTTGCCACCTGAACTTCGTCAACAGCTTCAGCGAAACACAGGCATATTAGTTACCGTGGTAATTGACGGAAGTCCTGCATTTAATGCCAATATCTTAGAGGGCGATGTAATAATTTCATTTGCAGGTATAGATGTATTATCAGCAGAGCAAATCAATCCAATTGCGCAACGGCATGCCGGGGAACGTGTACACATTATCCTAATTAGAAATGGTGATACTAAGGCATTTGATGTTCAATTGAACCCAAAGAGTTATTGATAGTAATAGCCGACGTCACCCCATCTTGAGTAGCACTGAGGTTTAGAGTCCAATCCCGAAACGGAAGGAGATTGGACATGAAGAAGCGGTATACGGAAGAGCAGATCATCGGTTTCCTGAAGCAGGCTGACGCCGGGTTGGCGGTGAAGGAGCTGTGCCGGCGGCATGGCTTTTCGGAAGCCAGCTATTACCTGTGGCGGAGCAAGTTTGGGGGGGATGTCGGTACCACAGTGCTGGCAGCCACACCGTCGGAACTGGATGCAATTGCATCAAAAGCCTATGAGGCCGAAGATTACACGACAGCATTTACGAATTGGTCAGATGCAGCAACTCAAGGAGATGCCGAAGGGCAATATAAACTTGGGGAGCTTTACAAGATGGGGGAGGGTGGAGCAGTGTGGAACGCTCCTAGCAGCGTTTATGTCCGGCCCAACGCCACATGTTACTTTGGGTACATCACATATGAAGATATATTTGGTCAATCACACACCACGCGTTATTGTTTTCAAGTTACGGGTGGTTTGAGGCCTTATGTTCCCGGCGCCTACAATCAATTCGACATGGGTGGCCAGAGAGCGTATAGAGCTGGCGGAGATGCCTATAATGGGCATGATTAAATTTGTAGCTTATCGTTCTCAAACATGTGCGACTTCAACTCTGAAATAATATAGTAATGGCTACAATCAAATTGAAAAACGCACAAATTATATGGCCACAGAAATGTGCGCACTGCATGGGCACTCCGGAGTCTTCAATAAAGGCCGAATGCTCAGTAGTATCTCGACCTAGATACTATATATTTTTCATTCGCTATAAAGTATTGAAAATATCAATATCATATCCAATATGCAAAAAGCATAAAGTGCTTGCAACTGCTGCCGGAATAATATCAAAACGTAGTTTAATCAATATATTTCTTTTTATAATGTTTATTGCTTATCCTGCAATCGTTCCTATTACCTTTCTGTATTTATTGTTATTTGATAAATCAGGAATGATAAATACGCCAGATTACAATTTCTTAATTATTATGACATTAATAGTTCTCATCGGAATAGCAGTATTTATATTTAGTATGCTCTGGACGCCGGTAAAAATTAGTAGCGCTACGGACAAAGTAATAAAGATGAAAATTAATAATAATGATTATCTTATGGAATTTAAGAGACTAAATCATGCCGTACTCATTAACTAAATGCGGTGGACCCCGGTGTTTGGACAGTGAATCGCCGTTCATAAATGGATGCCGGCTCCGGGTTACGCTGCCACAGTGAGCGGCAGTGCGTGGTAATAGACTTCATCCGGGGTCCACCGCAGAGAGTAGAATCGGCTGCGTTGTTCAATAATGAGGTGGATTCACAATGTACTTAAAAGTGTTAACACTTTTGTCCGCGTTTGGCCTGTGTGCATGTGGCGGTGGTGACAGCAGCAGCAGGAGCCAATAATGAATGAGGAAAATCCAATCGAGCGGCAGAGACTTGATGGGGCGCGGCAAATAGCCGATTTCGCTCGCAATCAGGCAGGGAAAGCAGGAATCAAGTTTGATAAAGCGCCAATTTTGAACAATGGCGACGCGATGCGCGAACGGGTTAACCATATCTTGCGGTTGTCTGCCTACGGCAAAACTCGGGATAGCGAGTTTCCAGATGAATGGTTAAAAGATTATCCGGGAGTTGTCGGCACTGAACGAACACGAGAGACGGTCCGCGCGATGGTTCGCCAATTATCTCAATGATAAAGCAGCGAGCGGCTAGACGGTTGCACATTATCATCGAAGTTAGGAAGGTCACTATGCGCGCTCTAATGCCTCTTAGCCGGTCTGTGAGCAAATGACAAGGCTCTATACATACTGCATCCCATATGACGATGGTGCAGCTCCCAATCCATTCTGGGGTGTCTGCACATTGGCGATTTGTAAGCCAGCTATCAGAAGGACAGCCGAAAAAGTAAAAATCACAACTTCTTCCGGAATTGCCAATGACTATCTGTGTCGCTGCAATTACTAATAATAATGCAATTATTGGCGCATCTGACCGCTTGATTACCGCGCACGATACTCAGTTTTCACCGCCACAAACAAAGCATGTAACTTTTACGACCTCAATTATAGGGATGGTTTCTAGCAACGATTTATCATTAGCTGCACAGATATTACTTGAGGTTCAAGCTGAAGTAGCGGAACGAGTAACTAAAGAACCACAAAATTGGTGGTTAGTTAAAGACGTTGCATATTTATATAAAGAAAAATACCTAAGAGTTAAATCAGAGAGAGCGGCCATGAGCATTCTCGCCCCACTTGGATTAGATTCAGAAACATACATATCACGTCAGAAAGAAATGAATCCAGAAATGGTAAAGCAAATTGCCACCGAGTTGATTAATTATCAATTGCCATCTACAGCAATTATATTTGCTGGTGTAGATACCACAGGGCCAAATTTGTATGTTGCTAATGATGCCGAAATTAGTTGGTGTAATCCTGCTGGATTTGCAACGATAGGCTCAGGTTCTTGGCATGCACAGTCAACTTTTATGGTCGCTGGTCACACAAGATTTAGTCTGCTTCCTAGAACATTATTCATAACGTATATAGCGAAAAAGAGAGCTGAACTTGCCCCGGGGGTTGGACCTGATACCGATATGTTTGGAATTGGCCCTGCGCTAGGCAGCTTGAAATCGTTTGAACAAACTGTAATCCAAGGAATGGATAAAATCTATGGAGCATGGAATATAAAACTTAGTGAATGTTTTACAGAAGTAGAGAAAGAGGTGAACAAATATGCCGAACAAGTATCAGCCGCATTACCCACAGCGCCCAAGCAAATCGGACCGCCAGCTTGAAACTGACAAACATCCATTGACAACAAAAGTATTTGGGTCAGCGTTGAGGACAGTGAACACCAAAAGTCGCGTTAAGAAGGAGGAATCTCTATTTTATAATATTTACGATTCACAATAACCGGGTTCTCCATGCAAGTGTGGCGTTCTTAGCAAGATGCCACGGAGTGCAAGAAAGCCACCGATACCATTCTTGATACCGCAAAGGTCTGTCAGCGGCACATTCCGCAGTCGCTCTCTCGCTTCCCACGGCGGAATCACAGTGAAGCCGTTGGGTTTCACCAGCTTGGCCGCGAACTTCGCTGTGGTCTTATCGCCTGATACTCCGACACTGCACTGCAAACCAGCGAACGATGCCACCCGGAAGGCGTATTGGAGTTTATCGCTGAACTTCACATCGGGCACAGCCAAGCAACAGTGGCAAATAGTGCAGTCGCCGAATAGAACCGCTGTCCTGTAGGGAGAGGGCCCGCCCAATGAAATCGCCGAGGAAGTCTGTTCCATTGTGAATGGTAAGGGAGCAACGGTTGCGAACTAGTAGTACCCCTTGCGTTTGGCAGTCAAGTTTAACTAACCATCACAGACAGGACGATTGGTATGTCGGTTGAAGATACGGTTCGAGCGCGCTTAGGCCAACTACTTTCGGTTAGCGCAGCGCTTTCTGCGGGCGACAACAAACATGGACAAGTAACATCTGAGCAGCAACGTCATGATTGCTCGGCATGGTTAGTCTCAGCACAGAACGTGGTATGTCTTGTCTGCGAATCGCCAACAGCCCCATACCGCGTGAAGGCAGACCGATTAGCTACAGCTCAACATGGGTGGCGCATAAATGACGCAGTAGGAGAGATGGCTTCAATATTGAGGTCGCTACTCACTGATGCAGATGTTGGCTTACTGTCGTCGGTGGCTGACCGAGCCCGGGCTAAAACATTCGACGATTTTCTTGACCACGGAGAAGCCTATGTTAATGAAGGACGTAAAAACGAGAGTGGGGTCATTGCAGGTGTTGTCTTTGAAGACTCCCTGCGGCAAGTCTGCCGGAAGGTTGGCATACCAGACAAAGACGTGAAATTGGATAAGCTCATATCCGACCTATCGGAGAAAGGTGAATTGACGGGGATACAAGCAAAGCGCGCCAGAGCTGCCGCGGGTGTGCGGACAAAGGCAACGCACGCGCAGTGGGATGAGGTCAATATTGAGGACGTTCGGGCAACAATAGTGTTCACGCGAGAGCTTATCGAGAGCAAGTTGGATAGGTAGGCCAAATAAGGGGCTTCACCAAATTGCTACGGGTGAAGTTACCCGCTCTGTATGTAAGGTCAGCGCTCAAAGGGAGTCTCAGCCAGCGCTTGGACCTTATCCGCTCACAGTGATTTACCTAGCGGGCGGTAATGCTGACCTCAACTTCATTCTTTGGGGTAATGATACAGCTACCCTTTTCTGGAACACGATTGCCGAAGGCGTTTAACGTTGTGAAGTGATACAGCACCAAGTTGTTATCGGTTCCGTTCGTACCGTAGCGAATCAATGACATATCCTTGGCTGAGCTTGGATAGGGTAGACGTTCGAGAATCGCTTGCCGACACTCCGTAATTGCAACCTTATCGCTTATTGGTTGAGGCCGCTGTTTAACCGTGCCATTGTGCAAATCCGCATAACTGTAATACAGATTGAACGCGGCCGGTGAACCGGCAATAGGCCCTGGCTGATTTGATTGACACTGGACATAGAACTGTTTGTCAGGTGTTCCATCCGCGGCGGCCTCCGTTTTCGTTGACCAAGCCCCACCAATCACTTGCACACAATGTTGGCTTTTAGCGGCCAAATTGGCAGCTTTCTGCATCAGTGTCCATGTACCTTTCGGTGCATTTTGCGGCACGAAAAACATATCACGGTCGAATGTTTTGTTGGCAGCGAATAGGGAATGGAACCCGCAAAAGAGCAAAATTATTGCCATCAATCTAACTGTTTTCATCGCGGGCGCCTCTAAATTCAGCCACTAGCGGGCCATGCACCGATACCATACGTGATTTCTACCGTGGCGGCCAAACCCAGCGTATCAAACGCATCCACGCAGTCTGGGGCCATGCTTGAGCGTTTTGTCTCCGCCGACAGTATGGGGTATCTTGGAGCCGCCTTATACCAAAATCTCGGGAGGTAGTATCCGTGGCCACCTATCGCTGCCCGCTGTGCAAATCCATTCTGACTGCTGACCGCTACCACGAAGTACTCGGACTCTACGAGGCACGTAAGGATGCCGAAAAACAGCTACGGCAAAGGCTCGCCACACAAAAGGCCGATGAGCGGAAGCGACGAGCTAAGCTGCGGGAAGAGAAGGCACGCGCCGTACAAGCCGCCAAGAGCACCGTGGAAACAAAAGTGAAAATCGCTGTCGCCAGTCAGCGGAAGCAAATCGAGCAATTGCGGCGCCAGAATGAAGCCCTGCGGAAGGGACAGTCATTGGCTGATGTTGGGCTAAAAACGGAGGCAAGCATTGCCAGAGCACTGGAAGGGGAGTTCAAGGGGGACGATGTTGAGCATACGGGGAAGGGCGGAGATGTGCTTCACCACGTCATACACAATAAGAAGCCTGTTGGCGTAATCGTGTACGAGGTCAAAGATACGCAGAAATTGGAGGCAGCGCATATTCGGCAGGCTAACGACGCAAGACGACAGCGCAAGGCTGATTTCGCGGTTTTGGTCACGAACGGTGCTAGGCGGAACTTCACGGGCTTCGCTATCGAAGATGGGGTCGTTATTGTTAGGCCGCTTGCGTTGCTTGCGGCCGCACAGTTTCTTCGCAACTATTTGGTGGAAGTATTTGTTGCCCAATTGCGTGGTGAACAAAGGAGCGTAGCAGGTCAGAAACTCCTTGAATATCTGGCCGGCTCAGATTTTAAGCATGTGATGACAACCTACATGGAGAGTTATAAAAATTTGCACGGGGGTCTTGAAAAGGAAATTCATGCTCATTTGAAGCAATGGAGAGAGCGTGACGCCGAACACCGTAGGCTGTTCACGGCGACGGCACTTTTGGACGGCTCGATACGAGCTTTACTGGAAGGCAAGCCAGCGCTGAAGCACGTTGACGTCAAGCCCATTGCATTAACAGTCCTGAGTAAGCAGCTATAAAAATGACGGCAAGTGAAAACCCTACTTCACTAGGGTAATTACACTTTAGCTACGAGTCGCCAAAAAAGCAAAAGCGACGTCGCCGCACAGCAAACAGCCTTATACATTCCATCTGAAAGACGATGCCATACTGATTTCGAGAGGTTTATTCTCCATTAGCCGCTGGCCGATACCCAGATGCGTCGGCCGCGCTCTTGCACACATACGCGCTGTGACGGCTGATGCCGTACCAACGTGAGTGCGCAAAGTGGTAAATCCCGCTGCGCGTATTGAGCCAAACAACATTACCATTGCCACAGGCGCGCAATGCTGTCTGTTCATCATCAAAATATTTCAATGGCGTTGACGTGCGTCGCCCATCTAGCGTCCCTTGCCTGTTTTGCACGCTGGTTAGCGTAGGTACTTGCAACGATGCACCCGCAAACGTCAGTGCCAGGACCGGGTGCAGCTCCACGCCGTTGGGCGCTACCCCGCGCTGGCCATGAATAACGTCGAAAAACCCAACGCCTTCAACAGTCACGTGCGCGTCTGGATACTCCCAACGCTCTGGTATGCCGTATCGGTTTACTAGATTTTGGCGTAGGTCTTGCCACACTCGCGCGAGCCGCACGTTCGTAGCACAATCGGGTGCCGGAATCTCAGCGATTATGGTGTTGCCAGCGCTATCTTCAAGTACGAGATGGAAATCCTCGTCGTTTTCGAGTTTGTACTCGGTCAGAGTGGCATGCACCACATAGACGTGCTGTTCGAAAGATTGGCGAATATGCTCGCGCACTCTGCTCGGTGGTTGCTTCGCAATCAGCTGCGCGATGGTGATTTGTACCGGATTAGAAAAATCCACGGGTGCGCCATCGGAGAGCACCTTCAGGCTCCATAGCTCGACACCGCAACCCCAAACTGGCACGCTCGCAACGGTGAAGGCTAACGCTCCAATCAATGCAAAAAGCCAACTACGCATATTGCCACCTCCATCAATAAAAACATTGAGCACATTATTACATGAGCCATTAAAAATTAAGCTGAAACATGATTCAGATGTAGTACTTATACGCGGTTACAGCAGACAAGGTGACTGACCGCACAGTCGTGAAAGTAAACTTGTGAACTCATCGTCAACTTGAGTTCACTCGTGCCAAAGCTCAACCCCGAGACCAAAGCGGCCTTGCGCCAGCGGCTTACGGAGCTGTTGGGTGCGCATGGTCGCTCATTCGATTACAGCCACATTCGTGCAGAGTTCCCGGAAATAGGGAAGGCTAGCTTTTACAAGATACTCAGGCAGGTCGAGGCCAGCGGGGCGCCTGCAGCGAAAGCCAAGGCCAAAATCGAACGCGCCGTAAATCGTGAGGTTGAAGCTGTTGGTTACACCGCACTCCTAGAAATGGGTCTTCAAGACTATGCATTTGAAGCTGTCGTAGTCCGGCACCCGGACCTTTTCTCTCCAGAGGCAATACAGCATGCCAAGGGTCGAGTTAATGAACGGAAGCGCAGCTAACATGTTGTTCTTATTGGCGCCGATGGCAGCGCACCATTACCTGAAGTCTGGGTTGCGATGCGCCGCACCTTTATCTACTGGATACCGCTAGGGAGAACAATTATGGACGAAAAGAAGCAGAAATCCACCGCTTTAAGTGTGGAATAAACAATCTCGACTAGCTTGTCTTTGAGATATGTGGATTATTTGTTCTTTGTCTTTTTCTGCTTCGCCAGCCAATTTCTCTTTAGCATCTCGTTGAAGGGTATGGGTGTAGACTCCGGTTTGGAGGCTGGTTTCCGTTTCTTGGTCTGTGCTTTTTTCATGTTTTAAGTCTAACACACTAAAAACGTCGCATTGCTGGGGTTTAATTGGAGGGTGGCATAAACGTTTACTTACATTTTAACTTGCGCCACGCTTGAAGATCGTTTTTCTCCGCTGCCGCTTGGCACTCTGTATCATTAGTGGCATCCGTTTTGCTTTTGCCAGCACTATTACTTGCTGCCGCCTCCGCCCGCATCTTGTCCATCTGTTGCTGTTGCGCCTCTACCTGTTCTGCATACCAGGCATCATGTCCACAGTAGTTAGCATCCTGAGCATCATCTGCTGTCCGCAGGTTGCCCTTTGCTATAGCAATGTCCGCCGCTATCCCCGTTTTTTTGGTCGCTTTCAACGCGGCTTCCATCTTATCATCGGCTGTTGATAGCGCAGCACACGTGGAATCATGCTCTTGAAGTGCTAGTGTGTAACGTGCAGCGTCTGCCGGAACATAGATAGCAAGTCCGGAAACAGAGCCGCCTGTTACTGGAACCGCAAACCCGAAACTGCTACCGCCATATCCACCTCCCTGCCATGTGCTGCCTCCTACAGCACCCACAGTAGTAATGCCCGCTGATTGCATGAGGACTCCCGTTGCACCCGCCTCCCGGGCTTGCTCTTTCATACCTTCCAGAGCGTTATCCATTTTACCTTGGCCGCTAAACCCGCGACCGCTTCCAGAAACCATGCCGATGACGATGTAGTCGGGCGGTGGTGAAAAATAGACATATAAGTTTTCCCAGTGCTGCATGACAGGTGGTCTTGCTGCACCCTGCATAACAATTGTGCCAGAGCTGCAACCAGCTACGAGAATTAGAAAACTAAGAAATAATGTTTTCATACCATGTACTCACAAATATGCCAGCTATTCTTGATTATACGCTGTGCGTAGCCCTGTCCTAGATGCCCTACCAACAATCAGTTGTTTATGGGAAAATATTTTCGCGGTGTCCTGTCCGCGCGTCCGCGGCAATATGCCTAGTAGATTTCGAGTGAAAATTCAAAAAATATCCATCTCTCGAGCATTGATATCCTGATATCGGGCAAATACTGGTGCGATGAGATCAATCAAGTCACGCAGGTCGATTGATTCTTGACCCAATCCCTGCGGCAAGAGGCACGCAAGCGCGGACGTGTATGCGTATAGTTACAACACGCTCTCCACCCGGCTGAGCTAGGTGGGCAGGTAATAGCCGGTCAACAACCCATCCCAGGCTTCAAACCAGTATTCGGTTTGAGGACAAAGCTGGCATATCGCCTTGCCGCTCCAAACCTCGGCGGGGGTGCTGCCTTGCAGATTCTGATGAGGTCGAACATGGTTGTACCAGAGCCGAAATAGATGCAGTGAGTTATTCAGTTGCTCCCGGTTCTCTACCGCCCAACGATCCAGTGCGTGCTTCAGGGTACCGAAGAACCGCTCTATCCGGCCGTTCTGCCAGGGGCAATGCGGTCCGATCCGCTGGTGTCGAATCCCGACTAGCCAGAAGGAGAGTCGGAATAACCACGACCTAAACATAGCTTCGTTATCAGTACGCAGTGTATGGGGTCTACCAAAATATTCAATGCAGCTGGCTACCGCATGGAGCAGGGTAGCTGTCGATTTGTTTTTCAGCGCTGCAAGGGTGAGATTGGCTCTCGTACCGTGATCCAGTATGCCGAGGATAGCGTGCAGCTGGCCCTGCTCATCAGTCTTGCCGGTGAGGTCCAGGCCCCAGATACGATTCTTAGGGCCGGCCGTCAGTTTCCGGCATTTAAGCTTTTGGCGGATGACTTGGATGTCGTAGTGATGCTTGCGGATGACCCCACCCACGAAGGTCTTGCCCACGGTCATGCCCTTGGCGACATAGCGGCGATTAAAGATCATGGCAATATGACGGCATCCCAGATCTGGACCCTGAGCTTTCAGTTTGATGATCTCCTGTCGAACCCACTCCGGCTTTGCTGATATCCGACGGAGGGTAGGCACGGGCAAGGTCTTGCGTCGACCATAGCGGGGGTAAGATAACCATCAAAACCAGCACAGGCAGGGAGGGCATGGAATCCTCTATATATTATGGCTACTGAACGTACCTGATCATGCCTATGAATCCTGCTGTCCGCGAGCTTTGAGGTGCAGAATGTAGGGTATTTAGAAAACCACGCAGTTGGACTGTGCCCAGGGCTGCTGGTGGCAACTATTCAGATAATCTAATGAGGGATTGGTTAGTGGATGCGCAACAAATCAAAAAAATCGATTATAAACCTTGAGGGCATTCATCGCGGACAGACGGACAGGACATCAAATGGGTCCAAGCTCTGTAACGAAGATTTTTCTGAAACTGGTTAGCGAGTATGTCTTGTACCGATTGTATAGCAAGACGCGACAGGTGACGTCCGTGCGACCGCTCCACGGAGTCACGGACACAGCTGAACTTAAGAATAGTTCGTAGAGCCGGTGTAAGTACTCTTGGACAACAGTTATGTGGATATTCGGTTATGGTTCGCTGATGTGGGATGGATGGGAAGCCGCACACGGTTGTACTCGCAGGGAATTGGCTGACCTCGTTGGCTATTGCCGCGTTTTCAACAAAGTCTCCATCAAGAACTGGGGCACGAGAGATGCGCCATGCCCGACACTAAACCTTTCGAAGAGCATGGCCAGTGTGTGTCGAGGTATTGCCTTCGAATTTCCCGAAAACAACAACAAAGCAGTCCTAACAGAGCTCATAGAGCGGGAAGGTAGAGGATTCGAGCTTCTTGAGATGTCGGTCTTGCTACAAGGCACTACCAAAGTTTCGGCCGTCGTGCCTGTCTATGAAGGTAATAACATTATCAGCGGTAAGAAGATCGTGGAAGTCGCGTCTTTGGTCGCAAAGGCGATCGGTACTAAGGGTTCATGCTCGGAGTATATTAAGAACATCGCCGAGAAGCTCGCCGAACTAAACATCGATGATCCATTAGTGACTGAATTCTGTGTTGCGGTAAAGGCAGATACATTAGATGTGCTCTGACTCTTCATGATGTGGATTCATATCGGCAAGCCGATATGCTTTGCTCGTATTGAACGATATCGGGGAAAGCATGGCGAAACTAAGTAAGCAGCAAGCTGCGACGGCGAGATATGCAGCTATTCCTAACCAGGTGTTCCTTGGTGTTTCTTGGAAGACGATGAGCTATAGTCAAATGTGGTGTATGACGATTCGTCAAGCGGCGCTCCTGCTGTCCTGTAAATCATTCTCCGTATCTTCGATTCCATCGGTGAACCGCACGCCCGTGATGACTTTCGCCAGGTAGTGGAACCCGCGGATTCGGCGCCAGCGTTGCTCAGCACACAGGCCCAGTTTAAACATCATGGTGAGCAGCGTCTCTCGGCTGCAGCTACCTTGGGTCTGAGCGGTGCGGTGACGGATGGTCGCGAAGCTGGATTCAATCGGGTTCGACGTGCGAATGTGTGGCCAGTGTTCGGCCGGAAAGTCATAGAAGGCGAGCAGCGCGTCACGGTCCTTGCTGAGACACTCGGTCGCCTTCGGATACTTGGCTTGATAGGTGTCCACCCACAGATCAAAGGCACGGTAAGCCTCCTCACGCGTGGCCGCCATCCAGATTTCCTGCAGTGCCTGTTTGGCCTTCGGTTGTACGGATTTCGGCAGATAGTTCAGCACGTTCGCCGTCTTGTGCACCCAGTAGCGCTGCGCACGGGTCTCGGGATAGACTTCGTCGAGCGCACTCCAGAAACCGAGCGCGCCATCCCCGACGGCGAGCGTCGGCGCCTGGGTGAGTCCCCGGGCTTTCAACTTCAACAGCACCTCGCGCCAGCTCTGGGTGGATTCGCGTACCCCGTCCTCGATGGCGAGAAAGTGCTTCTCGCCGCGTTCATTGACGCCGATCACCACCAGCACGCACAGGCGCTGGTGCTCGGCCCGCAAGCCACTATAGATTCCGTCTGCCCAGACATACACCCAGCGGTCCTGGTTCAATGGCCGTTGCCGCCAGCGGTCATACTCGCCACGCCACTCGGTCTTCAGGCGACTCACCACCGGCGCCGACAAGCCTTTCGCCTCCGGCCCCACCAACACCGCAAGCGCCTCCTGCATCTGTCCGGTGGAAATCCCTTTCAGGTACAGCCACGGCAGTGCGGCTTCCACGGACTTCGCCTTGCGCACATACGGGGGCACCAGCGCCGAGCGGAACACCACCGGTTCCCCGGTGCGCGAGCGCACTTTCGGTACCTGGACCGGCACTGGCCCGATCCTCGTCAGAATCTCGCGGGCCGGCAGATGGCCGTTGCGTACCACCCCCGCGTGACCGGCCGCGTCGCGCTCGCCCGCATACCGGGCCAACAACTCGGCTACCTCAGCCTCCACCGCCTGTTGCAGCAGGCGGTGCGCACCCGAGCGCAGCAGCTCGGTCAGCGGGTCTTCGATCCCGGCCTCTGGATTCCGAAATGCAAGTACATTAATCTCGTCCACGGCGTACTCCTCTTGCTGAAATGGTTCTCGACAAACACATTGTCAGCAGGTACGCCACTTTTTTCAAACCACCCATACACCAGATTCAGTTATAGCTCGAAGACGATTCGACCCAAGTACGAGTCGGTCATCGAGAAGCTCAGAAAGACCTTCCCGATCTACTTCGTAATCGTAGGGCGCGACCAAAACCAAGATGCGGAGGATCTCCTTGAAGTGATCAAAAAACGCCTTCAGACTTCTTCTCACGCGATATTTGATGCCACTGGCGGTAACGCCAACGTTTCTTTGGAGTTTGGTTTCGCCGAAGCCAACGACATTCCCCGCGCTCTCTATCTATCAGTCCATGGAGCAAACCTGCACGCTTCGAATGAATCTCCAATTATTGCTGACCTTGCCGGGAAAAAGCAGAACCGTTATACAAACGCGAAGGCGCTTGAAAAGCTCCTACGACAGTTCTGTAAGAACCACGCCTACACAAGGCGTTTCGAATACTTCTTGAACGGTCGCTTCAGACAACGCCCCAAAGGTATAAAGAAGAGACTTCGTAGCTTGTGCTTAAAGATAGTGCACCAGCTTGACGGTGATGGTAAAGCTCGGCGGGCAGACGTTGTGCAGAAACTCCAAGCCGACCAATCTCGGTACACAAGTGGCGAGATCGACGAAATGATTCAACAGATGCACACCGCCGAACTTATCGAGAGTATTCAGGGCCCGTATTCGACGGTGACAGTCATTTAACCTGCTAACAAGACCACTGGGGCAGTGTTTGTGAAGAATAGGCGACGTGGACTGCTTGGCGGAAACCGCAGATGGCTGTCCGCTCAAAATAGGGGAAGAGCAGGTGCAGGAATCCAAAAAGCGGGTCAAATTGCGGATCAGATTGAAACATACAATTGATCATTCCCCGTCCTTTCATGCACTTGGGCGAACTGTGATGGTTATGCCTTCTCATTATGGAGTAGAGGATCGTGCAATAGTGGGAGAAAGAAACCCAGTAGGATTGTCACAAGCGTGGTCATTCCGCTGGCACATGTTTCGAGGCACGATCCCCCCTTAATACATAGAATTCGGCAGACAGTGCACAGCTGCCTCGAAGCACCTCAATAAATAGGCACTGGGGTACCAGCTTTGGCAGCAACCGTCTTAGGGTCCAAATCTACGTAAAAGTATAGATAAATATTGACAATATACTGATCGTATATTATATATATGTACTATCTAACATAATGTTGTGTACATATGGCACGAGATCATGACCGTAAAAAATTCGTAGATTTGGCGACTAAAAGAGTCAGAAGAACGATAAAAGACCTTCGGTTGATTGGCAATCTTTCCAATCGCAGTAATTATGTGTACACAGAAGAAGATGTGCGTAAAATTTATAAAACGCTGACGACAGAAGTTAACAATATGAAGGCTCGTTTTGACCGCAAAGGGGCGGGTGAGGATATCGATTTCGATTTGTAATTTCGCTTATCTGCAATTTGCGGCAATATCAATCGCAAGTATCGCGTTCAACGTTTGAACGATGAGCACAAACTAAAGTGGGAGTATGAATCATGGATTCTAAGCTTTCGCGCCGTATTGCCCTTGAATTAATCAATGCCGACTCAGTAGAGCGGTTGCAAGAGATTCTTAATGATCGTGAAGCCAAAGAGTGGTTCGATGATCCACAGCATTGGTCACCATACGGGAATCGGGAAAAGAACTGGGATACCGTCGGTAATCAACAGACCAACCCGATCGGCGCTCTTGTAGAGCTCGTCATTAACGGTATAGATGCAATTCTGATGCGCAAGGCGCGTGAATCGGGACTGACAGACTTTCGCGCATCAGACGTGCCTCAGTCTATGCTCGATGCGGTCAAACGGTTTTTCCCTCACGTTGTTGAAGGCAAAATTGCGCTTTTGAGCCCAGAACAGCGGACCGAATTAGCAAAACGCTGCGTGCAAATCGGCGTCCGCCGGTCGCACAGAAAAAATTATCAATTCCCAACCTATACCGTACTTGACACCGGTGATGGGCAGCTGCCCGAGGATTTTCCTAATACTTTTCTTTCTTTGGGAGAGAAAAACAAAGAAGGCATTCACTTTGTCCAAGGCAAATTCAATATGGGCAGTACTGGCAGCCTTCGATTTTGTACTAGAGGCGATATACGGCTAGGCCATTATAAACTCATAGTTTCCAAACGGCCCGGTCAACCGTACTGGGGATGGACTTTGATTCGTCTCCGCGGCCCGCGTAAAGGTGAGGAGCTGCCGGTCGCCGAATACTTTCAGCCTTATCAAAAGGCTATACCGAAATTCACCGAAGAGAGTATTTCAGCGTTCCAAAACCAAACTTTGGGTAATATAAAAGAAGGAACGATCGTAAAACTTTACGAATATGATATTGGACCCAATGCCAGATCCGTTGATATCGGCCTTTACAACGCTCTTACCGTAAGCCTGATTGATTGCGCATTACCCGTGTATTTATGTGACTTTAATGCGGATCCGATTAAAGGCAAAGGTCCTCTGCGCGCAGAAGGTATCGCCAGTCGTTCGTTCGGAGGTCTAAATGTCGTTTTGGGTTCTGAGCGGTACGCAGAAGACCAAGACGAGGATTCAAATGTTACTGAGGAAGATAACAAGACAACGACTGAGTGGGTGCATCAAGTGGAGGATATTAGGGACGAAGAACTTGGTCGCATTCGCATTATCGCCACCGGATTGAGACGGTTGAAAGATTTTTTGGAGACGCAACCGGCTCGTATTTTCTACACCATCAATGGGCAGACACACGCATTCGAGAGAGCGAGTTTTTTAAATCAGCGCGTCAATTTACCGGATTTGCGCAACCATCTGCTAGTAAATGTCATCTGTGACGAAATGGATAAGCAGGCAATGGCTACTATATTTATGCCGGACAGGGAACGCCGGGCAAATACCGATTTGTCGCGTATGCTAGAACAACGTGTCATTGATGCTCTTAAGAGTGACGACAAGTTACGTGCATACGCCGCCGAGATTCGCATGCGGCGCGCTAACGAATATGTGGACAACAAGGCAGATACCGCAAAACTGCTTCAGGACATGGTTAAGACTGATCCGGCCATCCGAGATCTGTTCGGACTCGGACCTTTTTTGCCGGATATAGGTAAGATTCCCGGGGGAACGGAACCATTTAAGGGAAAAAAATACCCCACATTTCTCAATCCCCTTAATCTGCGCGAAGAAAACGGTAAATACGTAAAGGAGGTGCCTATAAATACTCATCGGCGGATCGAGTGTGGCACGGACGCGGATGATGACTACCTGACTCGAGTAGATAGTCCCGGTGAAGCTTGGTGTTCGTTAGATGAAAAGACAATGCCGCACACAGTTAAACTGAGAAATGGAACTGCGCGGTTCACAATTTATCCTCCGAAAACTGCTATTCCCGGTAAATCGGTGGAGGCGGAATTCGGCTTCAAAGACTTTGGGAGAAATATAGAGCCTTTGAAGTTTAAAGTTCTGGTTAGGTACACCGATACGGAAGAGAAAACATCGGGCCCAGGAGGTAAAAGGAGAGATTTAAAAGAAGATCAGAAAAAAATTATTGGAGAACCGACATTTATATGGGTTACTGAATCGGAGTACCCAGAGCATAACTTCGACAATGACTCCGGAGCATATGTTGCAATCGGCGAGACAACCGAAGTATTTGTAAATCACGATAATCGATATATTAGGGCAATGAGGATTAAGGAAAAGGACGAATCTGCTCGGGTCTTAAATGAAAATATGTTTAAATTAGGGCTAGGCCTGTTCGCTCTCGCAATACATCGAAAGGCCTCATCTACAACGGAAGGCGAATCCCAACAACAGATCGACCCAGAAGCGATAACGCGCTTGGCAACCGCCGGACTTGCGCCCTATGTAGTAACCGTGATTCGCCGCTTAGGCGGTGCCGATAGCCTTTGATGCGAAGAACAAAAGAACAAATTAGCTACAACATGTCCCGAATTCGTAGCTCGGGAAGTCGAATTGAACGCATTTTGGGAACGGCTTTATGGTCTGCCGGCATACGCTATAGAAAACAGTATGGCAAGGTCCCGGGCAGGCCGGATTTTGCTATCGTTCATGCAAATATTGCGATTTTCTGTGATTCGTCATTCTGGCACGGACGCGGGTGGCCTACGGCCGCAAAAGAATTTAAGCGCAATAAAAACTTTTGGATTGCCAAAATAAGCGGTAATATTGCCCGTGATCGAGAGGTTAATCGCCAACTGAAACGATTTGGATGGACGGTGTTTCGCTTCTGGGATGACGACATTTTGCAAAACACGGATCGGTGTGTATCGCGAGTGAAGGCATTACTACATAAAACATCAAAAGCTGGGAGCCATGAACAGAATCGTCGCCATTGATTTATTTTGCGGGGCTGGCGGGATGACAAACGGGCTCATCCGTGCCGGAATACATGTGCTCGCTGGCGTGGATAACGAACCTCTTTGCGAGCGTACCTACCTGCAAAATAAAAACCGGGATGGCTCAAAGCCCGAATTTATCTGCAAGGACATTTTCCCACGCAAACGCGATTATCAGCAGGGTGGCCAACGTGAGGTCATAAAGCGCATTGAAGAGCTTATCCGCGATTACAAACGATGGACGGGGTATAGATCTTTACGGTTGGTATTTGCAATATGCGCACCTTGTCAGCCTTTCACAAAAATCACTAAGATCAAAATGTCGAATCACCGTCAGTTCAGGCGGGAGAACGATTCCAATCTGCTGCTAACAACGCTCGCACTCATCAGGCATTTCCGCCCAGCAGCGATCATTTGTGAAAACGTTGAAGGCATTGGTGAAGGCACGGGTTCCGTACTGGAGCGGTTTCGACGTAGGCTGACTCGCATTGAATATTCATTTGCTGCAAAAATTATCAATGCGTCAAATTTCGGAGTACCTCAAAATCGTAATCGCACTATAGGCATCGGGTTTGACACAAAACGCTTCAAAGGCGAATTTGAAGTGCTCTCCGAAAATAAGAGCATTCGCAGATATTTAACAGTGCGCGAAACAATAGGTAAATTACCTCCAATTGCGGCAGGAGAAATTCACACCAAAATACCGAATCACAGAACTCGCACCCTCAGTGATCTAAACTTGAAACGAATATCGTGTGCAATACCCGGCGAATCGAATAGGTATCTCTCGGATACTCCATACGGTAATTTATCACTTGTTTGTCACGGGAAGCTCGAAAAGAAACAAGGCAAGCCAAGCTTTGCAGATACATATACGCGTATGCACGGCGATGAAGTAGCTCCTACCATTACAACCAAGTTTATTTCCATAACAAATGGGCGCTTCGGACACTACGATGTTAAGCAAAACCGCGCCCTGTCTCCACGTGAAGCGGCGCTTTTGCAAACATTTCCGATGCGATATGTATTTTACCCGGAGGATAATCTCGAATTTACAGCGATTCTGATAGGAAATTCAGTTCCTCCGAAGCTTGCAAAATATTTTGGCAGCTATATAAAAAACCAATTGGAACATGCGACTTAAATAAGTGAGATTAGTCTGGCTTCCTCAATAAATAGGAATGGCAAAGTTCCCGAGAAGTGACTGGCTGATATAAGCAAATATGCAAACCTTACTTTTTCCTTCCCGGAGTCATGGAGTCGAGCAATATTGAATCATGGAGCACCTAACTGACTTACAAGAAATCGTTATAACAAGATAATTAGTGCATTCCGCAAAATAAATTCCGTATATCTGCTAGAGCATCGCAGTTTAGTGTAAAGGGTATCCATGTCTGCGCATATGTTTCCTCTGAAAGTTGTGCGCTGTGATCCTTCTAACTTGGGCACAGCCGACTGTGATTTTATCGGACGGGCGGATGATGGCATGGATTATGCCATCAAGACCATCGTCAAGAATCCCGCGACGCCAGCAGCTGAGTGGATTTGTTACAAATTAGCCGCACTGTGTCATATTGCTACGCCTCAGTTTGCACAATTGACGATGCGTGATCAGTCCTTAGTGTTTGGGGCACAATGGGATGGCTCGGCTGTCAATGATCAAAAGGTAAAACAAGATATTATTGATGGTGCCGTGCCGGCTGGACTTTTATCGCAACGCCTATCGGCGATTCTTGCGTTTGATATATTTCGCGGGTTCAAGTTTGAAGTGCAACAATTAGTGAAGTCTTGGTCCGGAAGAATACCTCATACGGTGTCTTGAATCCCAATCGCTTTCTGGGGCGGTGATTGAGCCGCTGCATGGCATGATCCAGTTCTGTCTGTGTCACCGTGGTCAAGTTACGGCGCTTGGGGAAGTACTGTCGGATCAAGCCATTGGTGTTCTCGTTCGTGCCGCGCTCCCAGGAACAATAGGGATGCGCGAAGTACACTTTGGCCGCGAGTGATTTCGCTATGCGTTCGTGTTCGGCTCCCTCGGTGCCATTATCGAGCGTGAGCGTGTGCACGTGGGCCTTGAACGGTCGCAGTATCTTCACCGTCGCCTCCCGAAACGCTTTCGCAGTTCGCCGCGGCAGCGCCGCCACCAGCGTACACCACGATTTACGCTCCACCTGGGAAACCAGCACACCCCGATGATGATGTCCAATCAGGGTGTCGCCTTCCCAGTCCCCGAGTCGGCTGCGGCGTTCCACAATTGCCGGACGGGCGTCGATACTCACCCGATTCTTAAGCTGTCCCCGCCGTTCGGGGCGGCCATAGCGCTTGCGCCGTTGCCGCTGACAGCGCAGGTATCGGTACAGCCTCCCGCCTGCCAGCTTGTCCTGGTACAGATACTGGTATATCGATTCGTGACTGATGCTCGAATGCCCTTCCACCACCAGTCGCTCCCGGATCTGCTCCGGACTCCACTCCTGCCGAATCAAGCCTTCCACCCGCTGCCATTCGAGTACCCCGATGCGCGGCCCATGGCGACCGGCTCGGCGTGCCTCGCACCACCTCTGCGCCTGCTTCGCCCGGTAGCCTCGCCGCCCCCGGTTACGCTCAATCTCCCGCGAAATCGTCGACTTGTGCACCTTAAGCTGCACGGCCGTCTCGCTTTGGTTCAATCCTGCCTTGCCGTATGCGTATATCTGGTATCGTTGCTCTCGGGTCAGCTGCGTGTAGCCTTGCATCTGTGCTCCTTCGACTTGCCGGTCGGGAAAGCAGCGATACTACCGCAGCTTGCCCACTCAGCCCGTCAGTTGAAGTTGCACTTCAGAGTTGAATCCGCCTTTGTTTATAACATAGATCGTCATAGTTATATTTAGGCTTGTTACCGACGGCTTCGAGGATATTGCTGTGGTGCAACTCGATAGCTCGCATTTAAAGCATGGATTCCACGAGTTATATAATGTAATTGGTCAATATATGAACTCTGATGTACATCACATAGAAGGGAACACTGCCCATATATCATGGATTAGAAGTGCTACAAAGTTCATAACACTTCAAATCATGCAGGCAGCAATCAGTGACGCATTCAAGAATTTATTATTATGATGTTCGTTTTGGCCACTGGGGAAATATCGCACATTAATTCGACCTCCGAATATGTGAATGTGGCTACTTAAAACGAGCTTGAATTCCGATTTGACGACGTTCTCAGGTAAGTTCCGAAACTGTCCAATGTCTTAATTCTAAATATTCTTAAGCAATTATGATTCCTAACTTCATTATCTGAAAAAGGGTCAAATTGCGGGTCAGATGGGATTATATCTTTGTCGATTTCCAATATGTTCATGGACTTATGTGGACAGAATTGCTTATAGCCGAGGCTGGTAATCGTTATTTTCTATTGATGTGCTCAAAGAGCTGCCCAGTCTCGCACTTGAAATATGCGCACAATTTGTCTATCGCCTCCAAGTCGACCCTTTCTGCAGTTTCCTGATATAGCCGGGTAAGCGTTCCACGGTTTATCCCCGTGTCCCGGGCGACGTCTGAAATCTTGACCTTTTTTTCCCCCATCAGGCGGGACAGATGACATTTGATCATAGTATCCAGCCTATCTCTGTATTAGCAAAAAATAACCTCTAGATGAGCATATTGACTTGCAATAGATCATATTGATGCTATAATGATCTATGAGAGAACATTTTGTAACTGTGTAGGTGTTTTTTGAGCCATTTAAAGACTGTAGCAGAGGAGTGAGGCAATGTCACAGACCTACCTAACAACCGACGAATTGTTGGAACGCATCAAATACGACCCTCGGACCATACGGGACCGGCTCAAGGACTCGGTACTGCTGGAAGGGCGGCATTATTTCCGTCCCTTCGGTGGTCGGAAGATTCTCTATATATCTGGGAGGCCATCGAGGAAGACATGGCCAAGCGGATCCCACGGCTCGCCCAAGTCATCCCCATGGCCCGCAGCGGGGGTTGCCGTGGCTAGCATCCGGTTGCGCTCGGCCACAGGCTGTCTGTTTTTAGATATCCGATACCGCGGCATCCGCTGTCGGGAACAGACGTCGCTGCCAGATACCCCCGCGAACCGTAAGAAACTGCAGGCAGTGTTGGATCGCATCGAAGCTGAAATCACCCTCAGCACGTTTGATTACACCCGGTACTTCCCGAACAGTCCGATGGCAACCCAGTTTGCGGTGACCATGCCTCAGGGAATCGGGCAGTACCCGCAGTTCCGGAATTTAGTGGATGCCTGGCTATCACAAAAGGAGCCCGAGTGGCGCCGGCCCCACTTCACTCAGATTCACTACATGCTGGATCACTGGCTGCTACCGATTTTCGGCGGGCGGCCCATCAATTTGATTACCAAGACCAAGATTCTGAATTTCCGGGCCGAGGTGCTGCGCCGGCCCGGTCCCGTCGGCAATGAGCACCTGTCCCCGTGGACGTTGCTCGAGAGCCATATGTCCGCATCGGGGGAGTTCGCACCATGACTACAGTTGAATTATCCCTTTATCTGTGCCGGGAGACCCAGCGCCGGCAGCATCGTATCCAACATCGGCAGTTAGCTGCTGCCCTGGCGCTGAAAGCCCACATTTCACCGGACGCGTATTTTCTGGTCCCGACATTGGGTCAGCCGGGTGACCGGAACAATCTCGAGGCGCTTGGTTCCTGGATTGCCCGTGACACGGATATCGGTTACCTGAATCCAAAGGATGCGCTGGACCACTTATATAAGTGTCTGGCCCGACGCCTTGCCAGCTGAACGTGTATTGGCTAGTTCAACCTTACTTGGAGACCTTACATCATGACGTTGATTCAAGGATTACTGCAGTGTGCCGGTAGTTACCGCGAGGGGGTTTTCCGGTTAGCGTATTTTCAAGCACGCATGGACCGGTTCGGACGACCCTACGGTCGCGTTACGCTTGAGGACCGCAGCGGGGCTTTGACAGCCTACGTCTGGCACAAAGCGATGCCTCGTATCGAAACAATGTCGGTCGGGACATCCGTTCAGGTGGCATTGTCCACGCGCCTTTTCAATGGCCGGCTCCAGGGCGATATTCATTCTCTTGTTCCGCTGGATCCCGGTTCAGTCAATTCAATCCAGCTGCTTCCGCGGCGTTGGCTGTCGTCAAACGAGGGCGCGGCCCGTTTGCAAACCCTGATAGAACAGTGCCACCTGCCAGCGCTACGTGAGTTTCTGACCGACGTATTTGCGGATCAGAACCTTGCCTATACATTCCTGACCGCCCCGGCGAGCCAGTCCCACCACCACGCGTATCTGGGTGGCCTTGCCGATCACAGCCTCGAGGTAGCCCTAAGCGTTGGGGATGCACTCAAGAATGAGGCGCCAGAAATGCGCGCTCTCGGTGTCGTGGCCGGGCTGCTGCACGATATAGGAAAGATTCGGACGTTGCGGGCCGATGGAAGCCGCACGCCTACGGGGTTTGTGCTGTCTCACAACGCTCTCACACTCGAGCTCCTCGCGCCTGCACTCACCGGACTGGACCGTCAATGGCCGGATGGGGCGAATGCCGTGCGTTACCTGCTCACTTGGCGGCCGAGCCTGCGCGAACCCAATCCATTGCTTCCCACCGCCCTCGTACTCCAATGCGCTGACCGTTACAGCAGCGCTGCGAATGTGCGCGATGGGGCGTTCCAACACAAACCCGACTGGCAGCGCTTTGCACGTCTGGATGGGCCGGGCCCAATCTCGCGCTTCTGGAGACCGAGATCGCCGAGGAGCTAGGGCCATTGATGATCTCCCCGGTACAGGGTGGACCGGGAAGCTCAAAACGGGCCGAAATGCGGATTTGGATATTTTGGCGGATCAGTTATAAGAGATAGGGGGCCCTTTTTTAATGAGCTTTCCGACCTTCGTAACTTTAGAGGAATGAACATGTCAGCGGTAATCGAATATCAGCTCAATCTCTACGGCGCGATCGTATTGGGCGCCGGTGGGATTGTTTTAATGATGCTGCGCCTGATCTTTGCTAAGCGTCCGGGTGGCTGGGAATATCTTTGGATACTTGCACTTTTTTTTGCGTGTCTGCTGGGCGCTATAGCCTGGGGGCAGAGCACGGAGCCTGAGCTCTACACCCGTGCCGCAGGCCCTGCAACCGCCACCACTGTGACCGGGCTTACCTATTTGAATGGAGTGCTGGGCCAGACAAGTCGGCTGCGCGTGGATACCGATCGCGGCGTCTTCTTTTTGGATGCCAGCGCACCCATTCCAAAAACTGGGAGTGTCTACCTGCTTACGCGGGAACGCGAGTGGGGGACATCCACACGCACGTTCATGTGCCTGCACGCGGCGGCCGCACACTGCTGGGCCGTACAAATCGATGCGGGCAGTTAATGCAGCAGTCTCGGGTTGTTTTGGGGCACGTGAAAAAGCATTCGGATATCACCTATCGGAGAAGGAGTTAAGGCATGAGTACGGTCGCACAATTTGAACTACTGCTTGCCATTGGGATATCGCTGGCAGCGCTGAGCATTGTGATAGCCATCCTGACGACGATCGCGCAGCTGCGCTATGGCAAGAATCTTTCCTGGTGGACTGGGCCTGTCTTCTGGGGTGCGTCGGTGATGTTATTCATGTCAGGTCTTCTGACATCTGCATGTGCCCGCATTCTGTGGGACGAACCCAGTACCTATACACGCCAAGTGGGAATACCCCAGGCGGTTCAAGTTGAACACCTGGACTTTATCGCAGGCACTCTCGGGCTTTCCAGTGTGGTGCGCGTCGACACCGATCGCGGCATCTACTTTCTGAATGGCTATACGCCCATCCCTAAGGCCGGCACGATCTATGCGATCGAACGCAGGAAATTCTGGGGGACTGATACCCAAGAGTTTCTGTGCCTGAGCGCAAGCCTGATCCAATGCTGGCCCATCCTGACAAACCTGGAATGGGAAACATAGATGCAAGTTACGACCCACATGAATAGAGCGGCCGCATTCTCACGAGTGCTGATCAATCTGCGTTGGATAAGGAAGGTCATTGTGGTTCCTGTGGGAGTGCAGGGAAATAACTTTCGGGGAGAATCACGATGAAAAGCCAACCACCAAATGATGAGGAACCATGGATTCCCATAGGAACACTGGGCGAGTTCGAGATGCGCGGATTATCTTTGCCCAACAATCTTGTCTACAGAGGGGCAGGTAGCCCGTCGGATGTCATCACCATGCCGGTCTCGACGGCTGTGCGGATAGTGTTAAACCTACTGGAGTATTGGGGCATACCGACGAACGACTGGGAATCTGTATTGGGTGTGACGCCCGAGCGAATTGAAGACTATAAAAAAGGACGCTTCCCGACAGAGGCAGCAGAATTGCAGCGCCTGGAGGATCTTCTCGCGATCCATAAGTCGTTGACGATCATGATTCCCGATGAAAGTCTGGGGCAACGCTGGTGTTCAACACCGAATGGATATTTCGATGGTCAGTGCCCGATTGACGTGATTATGGCAGAGGGAATTCGGGCTGTCAGGCAGTATCTGGAAGGCGTGTTCGGGTGAGATCGTCAAGACGCCCACACTTCCTTTTCAGGATCTCGAAAATGCAGTCGAGGATTACATATCCATGCTCTAAACCCAGTGTATATCCGACCCAGTCTACCGCAGACATTCTCGCGTACCAGTGGCACGAAATATTCATGGTTTTCTGTGCCAGTAATAGGGGTGTAAGGCCGAAATCTACTCTGAAAATGTCTGCCGCAGACATTGTGAATTTATGTTTGAAATATAAATTAGGATATTTCTGGAGCTATGTTATAGATATTACGCGTACTAAAAGTTTGATTTCATCGCTTTACGTATAGGTAAGTTGATATGAACAGTGATTGGCAATGGGTTACGGTCAAGCGCTTTTCCGAAATATCGGGATACACCCCGAAGGCGATCTACATCAAGATCCAACGGGGCGTTTGGATCAGTGATATCCATTTTCGTAAAGCGCCGGACGGTCGCATATTTCTCGACTGTGCAGCGTTACAGAGCTGGATTAAAGGTGAGGCTGCATAACGAATGGCAGAATCGAAAACTAACTATCCAGGAATAAGACGGCATGGCCGTGGGATACAAATCGATTATCGCGATGACCACGGACGGCGGAAACGCTTTACCATGCGGATACCCGCTACTGCATCAAATATGCGCAAGGCAAATGATCTGCGCGGAAATATTCATACCGATATAGCTTTTGATCGCTATAATGAAAAGCGTTACTTCCCAAATTCGAAACGCGCAAAAAATACAAACGTTCCAAAAACCGTCGCCGAACTTCTGCATCTTTACATGCAATCCGGTCCAGCGGGGCTTAGTAAAAGAACGCAAAAAGTGTATCGTGACGACATTGAAAATAAGCTGATTCCCGGAATCGGTTCATTGTCAATTCGGCATTTATCTGTCACGGATATTGAGCCATGGCGCAATACGCTGACTGTAGCACCTAAAACAATAAATAATATCGTCATTCCTTTAAGAAATGCGTTCAAGTACGCTGTCAGACATAAAATATTGGATACAAATCCATTGGCTCTGCTCCGCGATGTTAAGGTGCAGAGAAAGGAAGCTAATCCATTGCTTCCCGCAGAGGTGGATGCAGTGCTGAATATTATGTCGGACGTGGGAAAAGAATATTATCAGGTTGCGATCTGGACGGGCTTGAGTACGAATGAACAAATTGGATTATGGTGGGAAGATATTGATTTTGAGCAAAGAAAGATTCACATAAGGAGAGGAGTGACGCGTGGAGAAATCATCGAAACGAAAAACAACACCAGATGGCGTGATATAGATCTCTTGCCACCAGCCTATGATGTATTGTTGGGAATGAAGGCAGTATCCTATGATCCGGCAAAGCCGGTCTTTGTGAATCCAAATACAGGTCATTACTGGGGGTATAGCGCGCTTACAAAGCAATGGAATAAGGCTTTGGCCGCACTGAACATAAAGCATCGGCGTCCTTATACAACACGCCATACTTTTGCGAGCTTGATGCTCAGCGCGGGCGCGCCGATCGGTTGGTTGAAGTACCAAATGGGGCATGCGAACCTTGAGATGCTTAGTACTATATATGCGCGATGGATTAGCGATAACGCGGTGCAATCAGTTGCTGATTGGGTCAAGGAAAGATGTGGTGTGCATGGAGAATTAACCTGGCCACCGAAATCAGACAAGCCTTAAATATCTATTGTTGTATCAAATAGTAAAGTACGCAGCGATATACCGTGATGTGGTGTTGATGCTGATGTGTGCTTGTGTATCAGCAATTAACCACTGGTCGGAGTGGTCACTACTGGGTCACTGACAACAATTCATTTATGAATATGGTAGTAAAAACAGTGAGATAGGTGGTGCCCGGAGTCGGGTTCGAACCGACACTCCTTTGAGGGGAACGGGATTTTGAGTCCCGCGTGTCTACCAGTTCCACCATCCGGGCTTTGCTTATATATCAATGGGCTGCGTGATTTAGTTGA
>Ga0307373_10003123_pt1 | contig 29188 bp, 33 predicted proteins | sample OX2MG_FD_202534 | JGI IMG/M metagenome (GOLD analysis project Ga0307373, IMG submission 202534) | Soil microbial communities from Risofladan, Vaasa, Finland - OX-2 | ecosystem: Environmental > Terrestrial > Soil > Coastal area > Acid sulfate soil | place: Finland: Risofladan, Vaasa | collected... | reverse complement strand
CGGAGGGTCGAGCACCGTCGCCCCGATCTCCTTAAGCTTCGCGTGCATCGCATCCACGTCGGCGCGCGAGGCGGCGGCGAATGCGAAATGGTTGAGCCCCGCTGACTCGCGATGAAACTTCATCGCGGCGAACTCCGGCTTGGCCGGGCGAAGCGTAATCGAGCCGTGCGGACTGGCGTACGCGATGAGCCGCGTCTGCATCAGGGCCTGGGTTGCCTCGGGTACCGGCACGCGCGCGTAACCGATAAAGCCAAGGATCGCGTCATAAAATGGAATCGCGGCCAGCAGATCGTTCACCACCAGGGCCAAATGGCTCATTGCTCCGCGTGCCATCGCGATATCTCCGCGCTAGTCCGCCACGATCGAGGTGAGACTGCGGCTGACCCCGATCACGCTCTGAATTCGCTGCACCACCAGCTCGCCGAGTGCGGTCACGTCGTGGGCCTCGGCGATCGCAATAATGTCGTGCGGTCCGGTAACGGCGTGCGCGACCGAAACGCCTTCGACCTGGCGCAGCTTGGAGGCGACCTCGCGCGCCTTTCCGGGGGAAGTATCAATCAAAATGAAAGCCTTGACCGCCATAAACTTACCTCCAAAGGCCGGTGCGTCCACGGCGCGCGCATCCGGCGGGCGACTTGCCTGACCCTTCGTTAACCTTGCGGCGCAACCGGATTGCCCTGCGCGTCGTATTTGTAAAAGCCGCGTCCCGCCTTGCGCCCGAGATAACCCGCATCGACGTACTTCTTGAGCAAGGGACACGGCCGGTATTTGTCGTCGCCGAGAACCCGGTGCATCACTTCCATGATCGCGAGGCAGGTGTCGAGCCCGATCAGATCGGCAAGTTCGAGCGGCCCCATCGGCTGGTTGGTCCCAAGCTTCATCGCGGTATCAATATCGGTCACGCCGCCGACGCCTTCGTAGAGCGTATAAATCGCCTCGTTGATCATCGGGAGGAGGACGCGGTTGACGATAAAGCCCGGAAAATCCTGCGCCGTCATCGTCGTCTTGCCGACCCGATCGGCCAGCATGCGCGTCGCCTGGTAGGTTTCATCGGAAGTCGCAAGCCCGCGGATAATTTCGACCAGCTTCATCGCCGGAACCGGATTCATGAAGTGCATCCCGATCATGCGGTCGGCGCGGCTGGTACGCGCGCCCATCTTGGTGATCGAGATCGACGAAGTGTTCGAGGCGAAGATCACCTCGGGCGGGCAAATCTTGTCCAGGCGCTGAAACAGCGCGATCTTGGCGTCTTCGTTTTCAATCACCGCCTCGATCACAAAATCCACCGCCGCCAGATCCTCGAGCCGCGCCGAAGTCGCGACCCGCGCCATCACGCGGTCGCGCTCCTCGGGCTTGAAGCGTCCGCGTGCGATCATCCGGTCCAGGTTGCGCGTGATCGAATCGACGCCGCGCTGAGTCAGTTCCGGCGTCACGTCGTGCATCACCACGTTGATTCCGGCCTGCGCCGTCACCTGAGCGATCCCGGCTCCCATCTGCCCCGCACCGATAACTCCCACCGTGCTTACCGCCATCGTCTGCTCCCGGTTTTTAACTAGATGAAGGAAATATAATTCTTGAGTGAGCTGAGCAGCGCGGCCACGTCGGCTTCCGCGCCCAGATCGCGGCACAGAATTTCGTAATAGGCCTTTATCCTGCCGCGCTCCTGCGCTTCGGGGGGCTCGGCCAGGAGCGCCTGGAAGTCCTTCAGGATCGCCTGCGTCTCGAGCTTCTTTTTGACCGCGATCGCCTCGTCATCGACGGCGATGAGGAGCCGGATATGGTCAATCATCCGGTTCATCACCGCAAAGTCGCTACGATCCTTCTGCGCCGCCATCGTCGTACGCGGTTACCCGTGGGACCATCCAGGAGGGGTCTCGCCGCCCGACCAGGTGCCCGCGCCCGCACCGGATTTCATCGCCTCGCGCACGCGTCTAACGTCGTCGGGGGTTTGCCGTCCCGGCATCCCGAGCCCCTGCATCAGGGCGTTGGTGAGATTCGAGGTCAGGCGATCGCGGATAGTCGGCGCGCCGCCGATTTTTGCGTCGAGCACGGCGTCCACCTGCTCGCGCTCGAGGCCTTCCGCGATAAACAGATCGACCAGGCCCGCGATTCCTACTTGACCGCCCGAGCGTTCGACGATCACGATTACTTTCGCGCAGGGAGAGCATACGCGGCGCATAAGTCTGGCTGGTTTTCGGCAGTAATTACAGCGCATCGGACGCGCTCCCGTCGTACGCGCGGCGTCACGTATGGGCGTCGCGCAAGCGGCGAATCGCGGGTGTCTCCCGCCCCAAAAAACACATGAAGCGGGCCATCGCCACAGGGCGGCCTGCTTCGATCCAAACGTTACACGCGGAGCGAAAGGGCTGCAAGGCAACCTGGTGAAAGATAGACGCAGGGTTGGGAAATTGAGCGGGAATTGACAAGATGGAGATGAGGCGGTAGTTTGGAAATGAGAGTCATTCTCATATCTTTCATCTTCAAGTGTTCAATTTGACCGGAACCGCCATCCCCTATTTCCTCTATGCGCTCGGAATCATCGTGCGCGAGGGGCTCGAAGCGATCCTCGTAATCATCGCGCTCGCGGCGGGCACCCGCAACGTCGAGGGGCAGGATCGCTCGCGCGACGTTTACGGCGGCGCGCTACTGGCCGTGATCGCAAGCGTCGCGCTCGCGTGGGCGGTCAATCATGTCATCGGCGACGACGCCAGCGACACGCTCGAAGGCGGGTTCCAGTTCCTTGCCGCCGCGACGCTCTTCTATGTCAGCTCGTGGCTCACCTCGAAGGCGCAGGCCGACAAGTGGATCAGGTTTATCGCGGACAAGGTCGAGAGCGCGCGCCACAGCTCGATCCCTTCGCTCGCGCTTGGATTGACCGCCTTCCTTGCGGTGATTCGCGAGGGCGGCGAGACGATTGTCTTCTTTCAGGCGCTGACCGCCGGAGCGACGCTTGCTGCCGAGCGGCACGCGGTGATGCTCGGGATCGCGGTGGGCGCGCTTGGCTTGGCAATAATCTTCTGGGTGCTGACACGCGCCGCGTACCGAATTCCGCTTGGATCGTTGTTCACGGTCACCTCGCTGATGCTCTATGCGCTCGCGGTCGTGTTCATTGGCCAGGGAGTCGCGAGCTGGCAAGAGGCCGGCGTGATGGGCGCAACATTTGTCGATCACTTCCCGCAGATTCCGGCACTCGGCATGTTTCCGACGGTGCAATCGATCGGCGCGCAACTGATTCTGATCGTGGTCGCGATGCTGTCGTACTTTCTGCCGCGCGGCGGTACCCGCGCCACAATCAAGGTCGAGCAGCGGGCGCCGTCGGCGACGCGTCCGACCTGATCTGCCCGTTCGCGTCATCGCCGTACAAGACTTCTTCAACCGTGGTGGTGAGCCGCTCCGCTTCGGCCAGGGCGTGAAAGCCCATCTTCATGCATTCCTCGACGCGGGGATCGCCAGCCGGTGTGCGCGCGCGAACGTCGCGCAAAGTTTCGCGCAGGTCGGCGCTGCGCTCGAGCAGCTTGGCCAGTTGGGTTGCGACTACCGGAGTCGAGCCGCCCTCGCCCGCCGACAAGTCGAGCGCGAACGCCTGCTCGTGCTCGGCGCGGGCAAGCTTGCCGAGCGCGGAACGAATCAGGTCGCAGGACTGCTCCGCGCCCAAGGCCGCGCGTGCCGGCGAAGGCGCGGACCCAGGCTCGGCGCGAGCTTGGCAGGCAAGCGCAATGAATATGGAAATCAGGATCGCGCCGACAGGCACTATCCGTGAGCGCGACGGATGACGCCCAAACGCAAGAGCCGGCGTGTCCGCCGGCTCCGCGCGCACAACTGCTCGCCGCTCGGGATGCGCGCCTATGCGGCGTCCTCGCCCGCGGCCGGATAGCCGAGCACGCTCAGGAAGGCTTCCTTCCCGCCGGACGGCATGATGTAGATTCCATCCCATCCGCATACCTCTTCACACAACAGGCAGCCGACGCAGGTCTTCTCATTGACCTGAACGCGGCCGAGATAATTAGCGGTGTTTTCGGGCGACGGCGTGATGCACTCGAAGGGGCACACGTCGATACAGACGCCGCATCCGTTGCAGTTGTCGGGATGAACGACAGCGACGGGACGCTCTGCGCGTTTGAGCACATGGGTCATCGCGCCCTTGTTGTTCATGATCGCATCGTCGGGGCAGATGACTCCGCACGCGGCGCAATCGATGCATAGCGCGGGCTCGATAAAATAGACTCGTTTGGATTCGCCCGAAATTGCGCCGGTCGGGCAGCGTTTCTCGCACGCGCTGCATCCGGTGCAATTTTCGGCGACAATCGTAAACGGCATCGTCGGTTCCTTCTTCGCGCCCTGCTGCTACTTGCGCATCTCTTCGATAATCCGCTCGCGATGCCCGTGCTCGATTAGCTGATCGTTGCGCCGCGCCTGCTTGAGCGCCATCCAGGTGAAGAACAGGACCAGCAGCATCATCCCCATAATCGGGATGTTGTCGGCCTGGGTCAGGATTAGAAGAAACTGCTGCAGCCCGGTGAGTTGTTCCATCGCGTCTCCCTGAGAATCGCCCGCGGACCGTATTGGGGCAACTGATTTGGATGTAGCAACAGGATTAGAGAAAGTCAATGTAAATATGGTGGATTTGCTAATGAATGCGCACCTTTACGCATCGCTCGAGCCTTACCGCACGCCCGCCGCCGGTTGCGATGGCCCTCGACGCGGCGGTTATGATTATAATGCCCCCGATGGAGAACGATGCTCAGGCATCCACGTTCGCTCCCGCCGCCGCGCGCGGTCCGCTCAAGTTCATCTGGGGCGCCGTCGCGACGCTGCTGAGCGTGGTTTATACGGCGATCCTGGCTCCGGCTGCCGCGCTATGCGCCATCTGCGGCCGCCCCGCTCCGGTCACCCGAATCGGAAGATTGTGGGGATGGCTTATCATCAAGACTTGCGGCATCCGCGTCGAGATCGAGGGACTGGAAAATCTTGCGGGCCTGAGAAACTACATCCTGGTCTGCAATCATCAGAGCTTCTTCGATATCTTCGCGGTGGCCGCGTACATGCCGGGCTCGATTCGTTTCATCGCCAAGAAAGAGCTGCTCAAGATTCCGATATTTGGCTACGCGATGAACAATTCCTGCCATATCGTGATCGATCGGCAGGCCGGCGGAAAGCAAATTCGCCGCGCGGTCGAGGTTACGCGGATGGGCTACAGCATCTGCGTCTTCGCAGAGGGTCATCGCTTCAATGACAATCGCGTGCACGAATTTGAAGACGGCGCGGCGTGGCTCGCAATCCTCACCAAGCTGCCGGCAGCGCCGATGGCGATCAGCGGCTCGGGGCTGTTCTTTCCGCGCCGAGCGAAGATCGTCGTGCCGGGCGGCACGATGCGCATGCGCATAGGCAAGCCGATCGCGACCGCCGGGATGCGCAGCGCGGACCGCGTCGAACTGACGCGCAAGTTTGAAGAGTCGGTGAAGGCAATGTTCACCGAAGAAGTCTGAGAACCCTGCGCACTCCCGTTCCCCTCGCCCTGAAAGAGGCTGTCGATAAAGGCCGAACTGATGTCCGTCATCCTGAACGGAGGTTGCCGCAGTGAAGGATCTCCGCGAAGCGATTACTGCAACCAGCCTGGGCCTTCCGCACTAATCGCTTCGCGGAGATCCTTCGCCTACGGCTCAGGATGACAACATCGGAGCGTTTGCGAGAAAATCGACAGCCCCTTTCAGGGCGAGGGATCAGGCGGATGTCGCGAAATCACGCATTACGATCGAAGATGTACAGAGGCACCTGGTTGGCGAATTTGGGATCGATCGCCAGAACGCGGCGGCCCGGCTCGATTCTGATCGCGCCGGGATCGATTCCGCCCTTGCGCAACGCCGTGGCCACCGCGTCGATATCGTCAGCCTCGAGCCATAGCGCGTACATGCCCTCGCCGTTGGCGGTGATTTGCGCCGCGACCGATTCTCCTGAGGTGAGGCGAATTTCGGCGTCGCCTACTTTGACGGTTGCGAGGCCGCCTTCGGTCCGCGACACCGTAAAGCCAAAGTTCTTCTGATAGATCGACGCCGCGTCGGCCAGGTCCGCCGTCGCGACGTCAAGGCGGTCGAGTCTTTTGATTGTGCTCATGGTAATTCGTCCGCGGCGAGTCTAATGCGCCAATAGCCGCCACGCAAAGCGGCCGGATGAATCGTCATCCGGCCGCCTGCTCGAGCTAAGTAAGGTTTGTGCGAATCAGCTCTTCGGCTTGAGCGAGAAGTTCGCGTTGGCGGTTGCGCCGTCTTTCACACCGACCTTTTGATCCTGCGTGCCGAGTTTTTCCTGCCAGACCTCGACCGTGTAATCGCCCGGCGGCACGTCCTTGATCGTGAAATTGCCGCTGTCGTCGGTCACGGCGTAGTACGGCGTGTCGGTGGCGACCCACCATCCCTTCATCCAGCCGTGCGCATCGCAGGTGACCTTGATCACCTCGGGCTTATCCACCTTCTCCTCGATCTTCTTCTTGAACTTGGGCTGCGCCATGTTGAAGGAGGGATTGAGCTTCGAGTAGGTATGGATATTGTGCAGGATCCCGTCGGAGTTGATGATATCGACGGTGGATCCGGCCGGGAAAGCGAGCACGTGCGGCACGTAGTCGCATCCCTTCTGATCGAATTCGACGGTCTGCGGCTTGAGGTCGCCCTTGGCGCCCTTGACGATCACCACCGCGTTGGCGATTCCGCCGTCCTTGCCGACGATCAACGTTTCGTCGAAGTGCGGCTTGAGTCCGCACACGTCCTTGTCCTTCGTGACCTCGACTTTTTTGGGTGTGGGTACGGCGCCGTCAAACTTGACGGTGCCGGAGATTGTTCCACCCGCGGCGGCGGCGGGATAGCTGGTCATCCCAACCGCGGCCACGGCCGCACAAGTTGCTACGAAAATCGAAAGCTTGTTCATCTATATTCCTCCTGCCAGGTCCATTCGGGTTCCTGATTTTCAGGAGCCTCTTTTTTTGGTTATCTTGACCGGTTTCGCTGGCGCGACATCCGCCACTTGCGCCGGCAGAATCTGGCCCGGATGCGTTCCGAACCAGAATATGTAATCGCGAATCGCCTTGATCTGCTCGGGCTCGTTGCCCTTGAGAATATCGTCCGGGCCGCCCGGATAGAACGACGGCATCTTGGTGCCCGGCTGGACCGCCTGCGGATTCTTCAGCCACAGGAGTATCCATTGGGGATTGAGCCGATCATGCGCCAGCGCCAGATCGGGCGCCCATCCCGTCGGCGGCCCTTCGGGTTTCTTGTCGCCCTGCTGATGGCAACTGAAGCAGTTGAAATAGTCTTTGGTCATCAGCTTGGCGCCCGCCTGCAGCGTATCGGACGGAATAAGGTTGACGTTCAGAAACTCGAACGGCACCTGCACGTCGGAGAGCGAAGTGAAATAGTTGACAACGGTGTCGTCTTCATGGTTCGTGAAGTGGAAAGTCGGCATCCGGATCTTGAGCCACGGACGAATCGGCGTCGGTCCCTGCAGGAAGGTGAATAGCCAGTTGGGCTGAACCTTCAGCCCTTCGCCATTGAGTATTGGCGGGGCTAAGTTGATTTCGTCTTCCGAGTAGAACCGCCGGACATAGCCTCCGCGATTCTCGATTATGTGGCATCCGACGCAATTATAGTAATTCACCAACTGCCGGCCCGCGACTATACTGTCCTGCTGGCTGGTTCCGGGCGCCCGGTAGCGTTCGGGCACCTTGGCGTCGGTGCGGCTGGCAAGGAACACGCGCAGGTTATCGATATCCGTGTCCTGGAAATCGAAGTTGGGCATCAACTGTTCGACGTCCTTGGTCGCGTAGATGCGCGGGTCTTGCAGCTTGTGGAAGGTCCATGCGTTCCAGGTCGGCGCGATATCGGTGCGGTCGCCGAAAAACATCTCGTCGATATGCTTCGATCCAAACGCGGTCAGCTCGACGCCGATTCGCGATTCCTTGTCCATCCCTTCGACATCGTGGCATCCGAAGCATCCGTACTTGCGCACCAGCGCTTCCCCGGCCTTGATGTTGGCGGGATCCTTGAGGGCGACCTCGACCCCGGAGTCTTCCTTCTTCTTGCCGTGCGTCATCAGGAAGGCGGTCAGCGCCGCGGCCTCGTGGTCGGAGAGCCGGAGCGACGGCATCGCGGTGTGCGGCGAGAAATCGCGCGGGTTCTTGAGCCACGCGTAAACCCATCGCGGACTCGTCTTCTCGGCGATCTCCGCCAGGTTCGGCGCGAAGTCTTTGGTGGTGCGCGCCGCGGTGGGAACGAAGTGCGCGTCGCTGCCGACCGGAGTGCCTAACTTGTCGGGCTCAATCGAATGGCAGGCTTTGCAGCCGACCGACTCGAACAACCCCTTGCCCTCTTCGACGAACGCGGGGTTCGCGATATCAGCTTCGAGCGTGGGCGGCTCGGGATGCGCGCTCAGCCATGCGGTCGAATTCTTTTCCGAACTCGACAGAATGTACGCCGCGATTTCAGTCGCCTGCTCGCGCGAGAACATGAAGTTCGGCATCCGGGTGTGCGGATGAATCAGATGCGGATTGGTAATCCAGCGCACGGTCCACGACGGGTCGAGCTTCGCCGAGGCGAGCTTCAGATACGGACCGATCTTCGGCAGATCTTCGTAGCCCGCCGCCAGATGGCATCCGGTGCAGCCCATCTGCTGAAACAGGCGTTCGCCCCGGACCCAATTGATCGCGATCTGCTTGTCTTCCTTGCCGCGCAGCGAGCCGACATCGGTATGGCACTTGATGCATCGCGACTGCATCTCGTCGCCGGTGAGCAGGGGATACTCCCAGTGCTCGATGTCGCCGTGCGCCATCGCGATCGAATTGACCGCCGGGCCCTGCCCTTCGTGGCAGGGCGTGCATCCGAGCTTGTCCGTGGGATGCTTGCCGATGATCGCGTCGAAGTTGGAATGAGTGCGAAACGGCTGTTTCGCGTTCTCGAAACCTTTTTTGTCGATCCCCATGTGGCAGGACTGGCAGCGATCGACGCGCGCGATCGCCTCGTCGAAGGCATTGCGGTCGAAGTCGTCGATCGCGGTCTGCTGAATTTTGGGAATCTTCGGGTAGCGCAGGATCACGCGGCCGGCGAACTTTACCGGAATCATGTAGCCGTCGGCCTTGTCGGTCAGATCGTCGCGCTTCTTGGTCAGAGTCTTGAGCTTGTCGGTGACGGTATCGACCTGCGAGTTGAGCGCGTCGATCTCATCTTTGACTTTCTGAAAACGCGCCTTGGCGTCATCGGAGATTTTCGTCTCCTGATCGAGATTCCTGTTCAACTGATCGATCTGATTCTTATATTCAGTCGGATCCTGCTTGGTCTGGATTGCGTGATTGTAGTCGTACCAGCTTTCCGTCAAGAATGACTTGGTAAAGCGCGCCGCCTGCTCTTTTTCATCGGCGGTGACCTTCAGGCCTACCAGCTCCTGCTTCAAGGAAGCCAGTTTGTCCGCGGTCTCGCCCGAATTGAGCTGGCGCTCATCGGCGGCAAGGTCTTTGATCAGCTTTACATATTCAGGATTCGCGTCGAGCGTTTTCTGCTCGTCGGCGGCGTCCTGCATGTACTTGTCGTAAGCGAGTCGGTCGAACTCGACCTGGTACTCTTTCCATGGCCGGCGCGAGATATTGTCGTCCCAAATCGACCACACCGCGACCACGAGCAAAAGCGCGACCATCAGGACAAACAGCGCGCTGTACGACTTGCCTTCCTCAGTGGGATCAAGCCCCGGTCTGCCAGCCATCTATCCTACCTACCCGCCCTCGAATCAGTTGATCGCGCCGCATGCCGCAGCCGCGTGGTTCTTAACGTTCAGGAATCCGCGCCGGAAAAACTCTCGGCGATATAGCCAACCAGAAACACCAGGATTCCGATCCCGGTCAACTTGTACTCGTTGCCCATTGCGTGCGTTTGCGTGATTCCAACGAACAGCGCGAATCCCACATCGGCGCATCCAAGCGCCTCCAGAACTTTGCCCAGAATGTACACGCAACCCGGCGCCTCTCAGATATTTATCCACGGGGTCACGAGGATGTATTTGATATTGAGCGCGTGGCGCAGCATCATCTTGATGAATACGCCCATCATCGCGATCAACAGAAAGCCGGTAATCCCGAACCGCACCGGTCCCCATTTTTCGAGCAACTCGCGCCCTCCGCCGGGAAATGCCGACCATGGATCGTTCGCCGGTCTGGCGCGAACCCATAAATAGAAGACCATATATCCGACCACGAAATAGCCAACGATCAGCGAGAACCCGAATATCGCCGAGGCAAGGTAGTCGCGGAATCCAAACAGGTACGGCAGATCGACGTTGGTCAGCGATTCGACCAGATGCGGATCCCAGACCTGGCCCGGCCAGAACCAGTTCCATCCCGGCCCGCGGAAAAAAGTTCCGATGATGATGAACGAAACCCACAGCACGTGGAAGCCGAGAAAGAAGCTCAGGATTTCGAACATCCGCTCGCGAAACGTGTAGTAGCCATTGCCTTTGGGGTTGATGTCGAGAAACGGAATCAGCATCAGCCCGACGATAATGAAGCTCGGCAGCACGACTCCCGCGTACCACGGGTCGAAGAACACCAGCATCTCCTGCAGGCCGAGAAAGTACCACGGCGCTTTGGACGGATTCGGCGTGCGGGTCGGATTCGACGGCTCCTCGAGCGGGGCATTGATCGTGAGCGACCAGATGGTGAGCACCACGATAATCAGCAGCGACATGAGAAACTCGCTGCGCACCAGGAACGGCCAGGTGTGCAGTTTTTCCTCGACTCCGCCGCCCGCCTTCTTGATCGGGACTTCGATCCGCTTGCCGCCCGCCCCTGCTCCGCCAGCGGGAGCGCGCGCGGGAGCACCCGCGCCGCCGGCCGCCGCCATCATCATCGGAGAAGCGTTGCCCGGAGTATTTCCTTCGTGGCTCGCCATGCTTAAACCCTTGTCGATTCCATCGGCGATAGTTCGCCCGCCCTGGTTCGCGCAGTCGAATTAACTCGCACACGCATGGATCTAGCGCGCGCCGGCGTCATCGTCTTCTTTCCACGGCGGCGGCGCCGCGGCGCGCCAGATGAGCCACAGCGCCAATCCCATTCCAGCTGGCACCGATAGCACGCGCACGATTCCCATGTGCGCGATATAGGAAATCAGATCGCCCATCGCCGTCCTCTCTCCAAAGCCTAGAGCGGCCCCGACATCCCGTCACGCCGGATCCGCCAGAAGTGCACCGCCATGAACAAGCTGGCCAGCAGCGGAAAGAAGATGCAGTGCAGGATGTAAAACCGCAGCAGCGTGTGCGGTCCGATTTCCGCGCCGCCGAAAATAAACGCGCGCGCGTCGTATATCGGATTGACGCCCAGCACCTCGTGGAACGGTCCGCCATGACCCAGAAGCGGCGTGGCGCGCGCCATGTTCGAGCCGACCGTCACCGCCCAGATCGAGAGCTGATCCCACGGCAGCAGATATCCGGTGAACGAGAGCAACAGCGTCAGCACCAGCAGAATCACGCCGACCACCCAGTTGAACTCGCGCGGCGGCTTGTATGATCCGGTCATGAAGACCCGGAACATATGCAGCCAGACCGCGATCACCATCCCGTGCGCGGCCCATCGATGCATGTTGCGCATCAGCATTCCGAACGGCATGTCGAATTCGAGATACTTCATGTCCGCGTAAGCGTATTCCGCGGTCGGCCGGTAATAGAACATCAGGTACACGCCGGTGATGACCGTGACCAGGAACAACAGGAACGTGATTCCGCCCATGCACCATGTGAAGCGCAGACGGACGGCATGCTTTTGTACTTTTGAAGGGTGAAGATGCAGCCAGACGTTGCCCGAAACCATCAGGATCCGATTGCGCGGCGTGTCTTCGTAGCCGTGGCGGAAAATCGATTGCCACGCTTGGGATTCGGTGATCTGGCGTCTGACCTCTTTCCAGTCCAACTTCGCCATCTAAGCCACTACCCGGGCTATCAAGCCCGCCTCCCGATAAAACCGATGCTTACCTGAATCGAAACGCGCTTCCAACTCCCCGATTGCCAAACCCCACCTACAGCCGCGCGTAAGGCTACCTAATTATGATGCGACTCTGCAAGAAGAACCGCTGATTTGCGCCGCGATCATCGCTAACTCTCGTCCTCAGACGACTTTCCAGAACTGCTGCGACGGGAGAAAAGCGGAACTATCAATCCGTACGCGAACATCACGATCGCAATCGCCACCACCAGGATACCCATACCGGTCAGCAACCCGGTCGCCATCAGGACCAGCCCGACCACCGCCAGCGGAATTGCAAACGCGATCGGATTGAAGGGATCGCCCCGCGCCGCCTTCACTTGGGAGTCGCGCGCGAGGTCGGCCTGATCGGCTTCCTCGTTGCTCTCCTTGAGCAGCGAAACCGCGTAGTCGGTCATTTCCTGCCGATTCGGCATCGCGCGCAGCCGCTCCGACAGCTCGCGGGCGAGATCTTCGACCGCGCGGTCGTTGGCCGCCGCTTGCGTGTTCGATTCCGCGCCCGTCACATCGGAGGATTTTTCGGGTTTGGAACCGCGATCGGATTCGTCAGTCATGGAAATAGTCTTGGTTCCCGTAATCGGCGAGCCACACGTATCGCACCGATGCCCAAGGTGTCAAAGCCCCGGCGACCAGCGGCCCCAATTGCGCGCCCGCGCGCGCGCCGTGCTCGCGTCGATTGAGCCTGCGGCGTATGAAAATTGATATGAAGAAACAGATTCGCTCATCTCACTACACGCTCGGCGTGATGCGCACGCCGAACGGCAGGAGTCGCGAGGAATCTCGCCTTCGGCACTGGTACACCCTGGCGACGGGCTACGCTCAGGCCGCGACCAGAGGATGCACTCGCGCGACGCGCCCGAACGGCCGCGTGCTATGCGGTCTTGCGGGCGATGATCAGATCATGGACCGAAAGGCGCGTGACCGGCGCCAGCCGCTCGACGGTTATATTCGGGGCGCGCAGCACGTCGCGCGCACGCAGCCGCGTGGTCCATCCGAGGAGCTTGGTGAGCGGATTTATCAGCGTGTTGAGGAAGTAGAGGATCGGATTCGGACTGGCGAAGTGATTGACGACCACGATCCGTCCGCCCGGTTTACACACCCGGATCATCTCGTTCATCATCCGGATCGGATCGGGCACGACCGTAATTACGTGAAACGAAACCACGTCGTCGAAGCTGTTGTCGGGAAATTCGAGATTGAGCGCGTCGCCCTTCTTGACCTCGATATGGCGCCATCCGTTCTCGCGAATTTTCTCGTGCGCATGCGCGAGCATCGCCTCGGACGGATCGATTCCAACCAGCTCGACATAGGGCGGGAACGCGTCTAGCGACATCCCGGTGCCGACGCCCACCTCGAGCACGCGCTGGCCGGGTCGCAGGTTCAGCGACTCGACGACCTCGTGCTCGTGATCGAGAAAAGCGCGGCCGAAGACCGCATCGTAAAAATGCGCAAGGTCTGAATAGATGCGGCTCTCGTGCGGCTCAGCCATCGGCGGAAAACCTCTTGCTCAGGCGACCGCGAAGCGAACCGCGGACTCCGGACGCGCGACGCGTGTTCCCATGAAAATAAATTGACGCGGCGCTCAAGCGGCCGCGTTGACTCCCCGAAGCTGGCGCTTCACAGAGGCGATATCGCGGCGGCGAAAGCGCCATTGCCGCCCCTTCTTGAACGCCGGAATGATATTGCGGCGCGCGAATTCATTCACGGTGTCGGGGCTCAGGTCGAGCAGAAACGCGACCTCCCGCGAATTAAGTAATACGTCGTCTTTATCGGCCATCTTAGTCCAACAAGACGCCTCTGCTGATTAGGATTAGAACGCGCCTTTGTAGCCCACCCCGGTTGATGAAGTCAAGTTTACGCTTCGATGACAGGTATCGCGAGGGCACGCTTAACGAGCCCTTTCCGTAAGAAGTCAAACTACGTTATTAGACGCTAATTGCATTTAATTTGCGTACAGATATCAGGTAATCGTACCACGCCCGGGTCACCACGATACATGAAAAAAGTCCGGTGAGAACGCCGACGCAAAGCGTCACCGCGAATCCTTTGACCGGGCCGGTGCCGAACTGGAACAGGATCAGCCCTGCGACAAAGGTCGAGATATTCGAGTCGCGGATCGCCGACCACGCGCGCTGATAGCCAAGCTTGACGGCCTCGCGCGGGGTTTTTCCGCCGCGAAGTTCTTCGCGCATGCGTTCGTTGACCAGCACGTTCGCATCGACGGACATTCCGAGCGTCAGCACGATTCCCGCGATTCCGGGCAGCGTAAGCGTCGCCTGCATCGCGGCCATCACGCAGATCAGCAGCAGGATATTGAGCGACAATCCGAAGTCGGCCAGAATTCCCGCACCGCTGTAATAGACCGCCATGAAGATCAGCACGGCGCCCGCGCCGATGACGAAGCTCATCTCGCCCTGGCGAATCGAGTCGCGTCCGAGCGAGGGACCGACGGTGCGTTCTTCTTCGATCTCGACCGGGGCGGGCAGCGCGCCGGAGCGCAGCACGATCGCAAGGTCGTGAGCCTCTGAGATCGAGAAGCGTCCGGTAATCTGGACGTGGCCGCCGGGAATTCGTTCCTTGATCACCGGCGCGGAATAGACCGTGCCGTCAAGCACGATTGCCAGTTCGCGGCCGACGTTCTCGGCGGTGATCGTGTCGAAAATCTGCGCGCCGCGGGCGTCGAGATCCACCGCGACGTACGGACCCTCGAGTCTTCCGCCCGGACGCACGGTCGCGTCGGTCACGACGTCGCCGGTGACCAGCACGGTCTTCTCGACCAGGTACGGCGTGCGGCCTCCCCGATCGACTGGTCCGTAGAGGATCTCGTCACCGGGCGGCGGGCCGTTCTGCTTCGCGTCCTGCACGCTGTGGGTGCTATCGACCAGCTTGAACTCGAGCACCGCGGTCTTGCCGATCAACTCCTTGGCGCGCTCAGGATCCTGGATCCCCGGAAGCTGGACGAGAATCTCGGTGTCGCCTTCCTTCTGCACCGTGGTTTCGCGCACGCCGAGTTGATCGATTCGATTGCGAATCGTCTCGAGCGCCTGGTCCATCGCGTTGGACTTGATCTGCTGCATGTCGCGCGGCCGAAAAGTCATGCCGTAAGCCGGTCCGCTCGCATCGCTGACGCTGGACACGACCAGGTCGGGAAACGACTTCGACATGAGATCGAGAAACGGTGTGCGCTCGTCACTGCCCTTGAGCTTTACGATTACGTTGCCCGCCGGATCCTGGGAGACATCGGTGAAATCGAGCTTGTTGTCCTTGAGCTCGCGCTTGATATCCTCGGCGCGGCGGCGAAGCTGGGTTTTGACGGCCTCGTCCAGCTTCACCTCCATCAGCAGATGCGTTCCGCCCTGGAGATCGAGTCCGAGCTGAATCTTGGTGCCGCCGAGCCATCCGGTCCACCAGTCGGGAAGTCCGAGGTTGAAGCTGGGCAGCATGATGATCAAGGCGACCGCGACGAGGACGGCGGCCAGGTACAGGCGGGTGAGACCGCTGCCGCCGGTAAAGTGCAAATAAAGGAACGCGACGCAAATCGCGAGCAGAATCAGGATCGGTGCGAAAGATTGTGCTTCCACGGAGTTTTCGTTTTTACCTTGCGATAAAGTCCCGGCGCGAAAGGGCGGGCTTCATCTATTCTTTTTTCGTAGCGGTCTTGCCGGCGGTCGAAATCGCCGCAATTTGCGGACGCTCGACGCGCACGCGAACATTGGGCGCGATCTCGAGGGTCACGACCCTGTCGCCCAGTTCGTGGATTCGCCCGATAAGGCCGCCCGTGGTCACGACTTCGTCGTTGCGCTTCAGGTCCTTGATCATCCGCTCATGCTCCTTGGCCTTCTGCGTCTGCGGACGGATCAGCAGGAAGTAAAAGATACCGAACAGCAGCGCGAGCGGGATGACGGTGGTCAGAAAGACCTGCTGGCTCGGATTAGCCGAGCCTGCCGCGGCGGTTTGCGCGTAAGCGATTCCCTCGAAAAACATCAATCCTCATCCATCGGCCTGACCCGCGGCTTCGCCCGCGCTCAAACCGGCATTCATCGAATTTGCATAAGCAGCGAAGGTCCGAGATGCGATAGCAGCTTGGGCCCCCTGCATCAAGCGCGCATAGAAGTAGAGATTATGCTCCGTTAGCGCGCGCGCCGCGAGTATCTCGCCCGACAAAAATAGATGACGCAAGTAGGCGCGCGAAAGCGTCCGGCACGGGCGGCATCCGCAGTCCTCGTCGAGCGGGCGCGCGTCGCGCGCGTAGGCTGCCCGCTTGATCGACAGCCGACCCGCGCTGGTGAATGCCGCGCCGTTGCGCGCGTTGCGCGTGGGCAGCACGCAATCGAACATATCGAAGCCCATCCCGATTGCCGCGATCAGGTCCGCCGGAGTCCCGACGCCCATCAGATAGCGCGGCCGATCCCCCGGCAGCATCGAGGCCACGAGCGCCGCCATCTCGTACATCGCTTCTTTCGGTTCGCCGACCGACAGGCCTCCCGCGGCGTAGCCGTCGAACTCGAGGCTGGTGATTTGTGCCGCGCTGATCTTGCGCAAGTCGGTATAAACGCCCCCCTGCACGATTCCGAACAGCGCCTGGGTCGCGCTCTGCCGCGCGCGCAGTCCGCGTTCGGCCCACCTGGCAGTCAGTTCGAGGGACTTGAGCGCGCGATCGTGCGTGGCCGGATACGGAGTACATTCGTCGAGCGACATCATGATGTCCGAGCCGAGAGCCTCCTGCAGTGCGACAGCGCTCTCGGGCGTCAGCGTGACGGCGGCGCCGTCGAGATGCGAGCGGAAACGGATTCCGCCTTCGTCGATCGAGTTGATCTTGGCAAGGCTCATCGCCTGAAAGCCCCCCGAGTCGGTCAGTATCGCGCCGGGAAATCCCATGAACCGCGCGACACCCCCCATCGCGCGGATCAAGTCCGAACCGGGACGCACCAGTAGGTGATAAGCGTTGGCGAGCACCAGCCTGAAACCCATGTCCCACAACTCATCGGGCGCCATCGCCTTCACGGCGGCGCGCGTGCCGACCGGCATGAAGGCCGGAGTCGCGATCGCGCCGTGCGGCGTCACGATTTGCCCGATGCGCGCAAGTCCGTCGCGCGCGGCGACGCTGAACTGGATCGCCGTGGCCATCAGAGGATGAGCATCGCGTCGCCGTAGCTGAGCAGCCGGTAACGGCGGCGAATCGCCTCGGCGTACGCCTCGAGGATCGTTTCGCGCCCCGCCAGCGCCATCACCATCGCGAGCACCGTCGTTCGCGGCATATGGAAGTTGGTGATCATCGCGTCCACCAGCTTGAAGCGAAAGCCGGGAAAAATGAAGAGCCCGGTGAACCCTTCGGGATCGCCGGTAATCGCCCATGATTCGAGCGCGCGCACGCTCGAGGTGCCGACCGCGACGACTCTGCCGCCGACCCGCCGGGTATGCTCGATCGCGTCGCGTGCGGGCGCGTCGATCGTGAACCATTCGGCTTCCATCGAATGACCCTCGACCGAATCCGCGCGCACCGGTGCGAACGTGCCGGGACCGATATGCAGCGTGATCCGCGCGACGCGGACTCCGGCGGCGGCGAGATCGGCGAAGACGCGATCGGTGAAATGCAGTCCCGCGGTCGGCGCGGCGATCGCGCCCGGCGCGCGCGCGTAGACCGTCTGGTAGTCGTCCAGGTCTGCGGCTCCCACCTCGCGCCGGATATAATGCGGCAGCGCCAGCATCCCGGCCGTGTTCAGCACCGCTTCGAGCGCGGCGCCGTCTTCGCTGACGATTATCGGGCGATGCTCGCGCGAGATCCCGGCGACGCGCAGCGCGCGGCCGTCGTCGAGAATCAGGCGAGTGCCCTCGGCGAGACCGCGATGCGCCCGCGCAAGGGCGAGCCATCCACCCTTGGGGTGTTCGACCGAACGGACGAACAACAATTCGACGCGGCCGCCCGATTCTTTGCGCGCATAGAGGCGCGCGGGCAAGACACGGGTCTCGTTGAGGACGAGCAGGTCGCCCTCACGCAGATTTTCGGCGAGCTTGTAGAAGCGCGAATGAGCGATTGTCTTCGCGCGCCGATCGACGACCAGCATCCGCGCCTGGTCGCGCTCGACGAGCGGATGCTGCGCGATCAGTTCGGCGGGGAGATCGTAATCTAAATCCGAGAGCTTCATTCTCAGGCGATGCGAACGTCCAAAGCTATCATCCGGGGCAGGACCGCGACAGGCCGTCGATGGCATCCCAAAAACGGGTTCGATCGCCCTGACCGAAGCCGGTAAGCGATTGATTTCAAAGAAAAAGCCTGGGCCTGCTTCGCAACTTTTGCACTCGCCGCCTTCATCCGGCCAACGCGGGGGGACATTTCAGATGCACCGATCGAAGTTGAGCGGCGGAGAAATCGCGGCGCCAAAAAAAGAAAGGGCCCCGAGCATAGGCGACTCGGAGCCCTTTCGGCAGGTTTCGAAGTACCCGTCACCGGGTTAGGGGGGGCGTTATTTTCCCGATGACCAACATGGGATTCTCCCGAACCTGCACAACCTGAGAGTATTCCTGTCACAATGTAGGTTCAAGGGCTGTGAGCATCCGCTGAAGAAAAAACGGCGCGACTCTCACGCTCGAGCGTTCATTTCGTACGCGAATCGCGCTTCGACACGGGTCACCGATACCTCGGCGGGCCTACGCCTCGACGAATGGCGCCTTGCGCTCCCGACGCTCATCTTGCGACTCAGCTTGACTATCTCCGACCGCTAAAGCTGTTTCCCATCAGGTCGAAACGACGAGATCGATCATTCGATCAGGCGCATCCCCGTACACGATAGGATACTGCCCGAAGGTATGCACGACGGCTTCTCGGTAGAGAATGAGCGTGGCTGCTTGGGTAGCGGGACGGAAGTTCCTGACAAAAACTTACCGTTCCGGCAGAAAGATGCCGTGGCATATATGCAACGAATGGTGCAAACGAGCGCAAAAAGAACGAGGTTATATTGAGTTTCTCCAATATCCAGCGTAGTTTACGGCGCGGTACGGCGATTGCTTCACAGGCCGCGCGCTTCGCGACGAGCGGTCAGCAAGATTTGTAGATTTGCGCGATTTCGCGCGATTGACTGCCTTCAAGGCAGGCACCATCTGGGGGGACCAGAGGGTCGAGGAGCGGATGTGGGGAAGTTAAGTCGTAAACTAAAACTTAAGGGCTGGATGCTGCTGATCGCGGTCGCGATGGTGACGAGCATCGCGGGTATTCGTACCCGAAGCGCCGCTGCGAATCCGTCGAACAGCGACGCCGAGGCTCCTTCCGTGCCGCCATTGACCGGTGGGACCTGTCCCACGGGTTATCGCGCGCTGACTTTCACCAACAATTGCAGCACCGACGTCTATCTCGGCGAAAATTTAAGCAGTCCCCAGCTACAAGGGACAACTGCTTGCAAAACGGATGCAGACTGCAACCCCACCGCCAATTTGGATTGCGTAAGCGGTCAATGCACCGAGGTCTGCACATCGGCCTCGCAATGCGGTGCGAACCAGGTCTGTTATCCGACCAGTCTCAAGAACGCGAGCGGAACCGTCGTCAGCGAATGCTATTTCGAAAACCTCGAGCCCACTACCCTGTCCAATCCGGCGCCGAGTTCCGGCTCCGCATGGCAACTCCCGGCCAACGGCGGACAGTCCATAATCTGCGTTAAAGAGGGACCGACGGCGGCGCCGGGACCTTCGGGAGGAACTGTAGCCGAAGGAGGGTCGTGCACCCAAAACTCGGATTGCATCAGCAACACTTGCGCGGCCGGAACCGCACTCAATCGACTCTGCTCGTCGTCCGACAGCAATTGCAAATGCAGTGCGGTGTTCACGTGGGGCGGCAATTTCTGGGGACGGACTGAATGCACCGGGGCGGACACATCCAACAACAGTTTGACCTGTCAGACTGGAAATTGCGGTGCCACCAACGGATCTTCTGGAAATCTTGACTGCAATTCCGCTCTCACCGTCAAGGGACCCTTCGGACAGCAGAACCCTGCATTCGTGGGTGAGTTCACACTCGAGGTCCCGCCTAACGGCACCTATAATGCCGGCGCACAAGACTTTTACGACAACAGCTTTGTCAGCGGCTTCAACGTTGGCTATTCGATCGTACCCGTCCCGGGCACTTATTCACCGGCATATACTTCTTCGAGCCCCAAGCAATGCGGAGCGGCGGGCGCAGTAGTAGTCGATTCATCCGGCAACCCGACCACCTACTGTTCCTTCAACCTGCTAAGTAGTTGCCCTTCCGATTTCCAGTTCCTGGACTCGTCGAGTAACGTGGCTGGATGCTGGAATCCCACGCAGGAATGCAGCAGCGGAACCCCGACACAACAGACCGCCCTTGGTTGCACCGACCAGGTTCCTTTCCTGTGCACGCAGAATACCGATTGCCCCTATAACTCCAGCGGCGCGCAAACGATGACCTGTGGGATCACGGGGGGACAGGCATATGGCCAATGCGAATGCGCGACCAGCACCGACTGTCCTACCGGCTTTACGTGCAGCGGAACGCCGGGCACCTGCACCAATACCGGCGCCGCGAGCTCAACCTGGCTCGATCTCTACGGATGCGGAAATTTCTACAATCTTTCCCCGTACAACGGATCGACGACGACGATTAAAGACACTGGCATAGTATGCGGATGCCCGTCATGGACGCCCGGAAGCTGCCTGGCTGACAATATCAACTGGGAACAGGTGCCTGCGGGAAGCACCTCGCCGGTTCCCTCTCCGGCTCCGACCACCTCGATAGGAGATCTATACCTCCTGCTCCACAACGCGTGCCCCACCGCTTACACTTATGCATACGACGACGCGACCGGGTCTTACGGCTGCACCAACACGGGAAGCACGACGGGACCGTCGTATAATATAACTTTCTGCCCGGCGGGCGCTGTATCGCCGACGCAGACTCCGACGCCAACCGGAACTCCAACAGCAACGGCGACCTCATCGGTATTGCCGACTCCGACGCCCACGGCGACGGCCACCGCAACTGCGACGGGAACGCCGACGATAACCGCTACGCCGACAACGACTCCCACTGCCACCTCAACATCGACGGCAACGGCAAGCGCGACCCCGACGGCGACGCCAACGCCTGCGAGCGCCTGTATCGAGACCAGCACGGTCGCGATCGATTTCCCAAATCGGGCTGGTGGCCGTGGCAGAATTACGCGCAATTTCGAGGTCAGTAACGTGTGCAGCGAGTCGGTTTCCGGATACGTTACGCCGCTCCACGACACCGCGTTCTATGTGATCCGAGGCGGCGGCGATTTCTCGCTCGCCCCCGGAACATCGCGCAAGGTCGTGGTTTCGTTCCGGCCGCCTAGCCCCGGCAATTTCCAGAGCAACGTACTGATTGTCGCCAGCGCGCCGGTAACTCAGCAGCTCACCGTCGGCCTGTCAGGAACGGGAACCGGACGCCCGTAACGGCCAAACGTAGATCGCATCCGCTAGCGCGAAGGCCCGGAATCGCTCCCGGGCCTTCGCTTTCAGGGCGAGGGGTAAATCTCGCGCGGCGACGGCTCGCCTCTGGTTCCTCGCCCGGTCAGGGCGAGGGATAAAGCGCGCGGCGAGTTAATCGAAGCGCAGGATTATTTTTCCGAAATGTTCCGAGGCTTGCATCATGCGATGCGCCGCCGACGCCTCGGATGCGGGCAAGACCTTGTAGATCGGGGGACGCAGGCGGCCGGCGGATAGCGCTGCGCCGAAGCGGGCCAGAAACGCACTTACTATCGCGGCCTTCTCGGAGGCGGGGCGCGAGCGCAAAGTCGATCCGATAATCCGGATGTGGCGGCGCAGCACGGCGCCGAGATCGATCTCTGCTTTCGTGCCGGTCATCAGGCCGATCAGCACCAGGCGTCCGCCGGTGGCGAGAGCCTCGATATTCTGGCTCAGGTACGTCGCGCCGATACTGTCGAGGATCACGTCGGCGCCGCGTCCGCTGGTTGCGGTCTTGACCGCGGGAGCAAACGGGCCCGACTTGTAATTGATCGCGACGTCGGCGCCGAACTTGAGGCACTGCTCGCACTTGGCGGCGCTGCCCGCCGTGACGATCGAGCGCGCCTCGGCTTCGCGCAGGAGCTGGATCGACGCCGTGCCGACCCCGCTGCCGCCGCCGTGAATCAGCACATTGTCGCCGGGATTGACGCCCGCGAGTTCAAAGAGATTTAGAAACGCGGTGAGATAGACCTCGGGAATGCCAGCCGCTTCTTCGTCGCTGAGCGCGGCGGGAATTTTCATCGCCGAACCACTATGCGCGACGGCCAACTCGGCGTAGCCTCCGCCCGGCAAAAGCGCCATTGCGCGGTCGCCGATTTTCCATCCGTGCGTGCCCTTGCCCGTCGCGATCACCTCGCCCGCGCACTCGAGACCCAAAATCTCGGACGCTCCGGGCGGTGGCGGATAGTAGCCTTGCCGCTGCATCAGATCGGCGCGATTCAACCCAGCGCATCGCACGCGAATCAGAATCTCATCGTCCTTCGGCGCCGGATCGGGAGCTTCGCCGAGCTTGAGCACGGATTCATCGCCGGGTCGATCGATAAGTACTGCTTTCATGGAGATAGACCCTGCACCAGCCGCGCCACAGAGTCAAAAGCGCGCGCAAATCGCGGGCGTGAACATCAGCACCGCTCAGTAGCGAATGTTGATCACGGTATAGAGGCGGCGGCCGTTGTAGGTGAAGCTTGCGTCCTTGAACGAGGGCGGCGCGAACAGCGCGGCCGCGTCGTTGGAGAAGCCGTAGCCTTCCAGCGGCATCCCGAATGCGTTCTGATTGAACTCGCCGTCGCTGTTTTCGTCGTGAAAGACGACGGCGGCGTAGGTGCCGGCGGGGATATCGACATATCGGCACATCGCGCGGCCGCCGTGGATGGGCGCCCAGACGTGGCGGAAGATTTTTTTGTCGTCGCGCGGAAACGCTTTCGCGTCGTTGAACAGGCTGCATCCGACCTGCCCGTGATCGTTGCGCAGTCCGACGACTTCGACCATCAGCGCCTTGCCGGATGCATCGGGCGAAGCGGCCGCGGGGGTCGCGATCGCGGTGGGAGACTGGGCGTGCGCGCTCGTGGTGGTGAACGCGGCCAGAGCGACTGCGATTATCGCCAGTAGCGCGAATGCCGGCGCAACAAATTCTCGAACGGGTTTCATCGGCGAAAAAAAGCGGAGGGCCGCACCGGCCCTCCGCGCAAATCGTGTCAGAAAGCGCGGCGCAAGGCCACGCGTCAGTTGTACTTGTTGCAGACGGTGACGCCGACGTTCTGGAAGGTGTTCATCTCCTCGAAGACCTGATTGATTCCCGCCAGGTCACAGGTTCCCGTCACCATCGCTTTCGGCGAGATGCGCCCCGCCTCGATCATCTGGAGCATCGCCGGATAGTGCGACGCCTGCATCCCGAGCGACGCGATCACTTGCAGCTCCATCGTGACCATCCGATCGATCGGCAGCGCGATCTCGCCCTTCTCGGCCGACGTGGTCAGACCGATCTGGAGATGACGCCCCTGCTTGCGCAGGCTCATGATCGCGTTTCGGCAGGTGGCCGCGATACCGAGCGCATCGACGGCGACGTGCGCGCCGCCTTTGGTCAATTCGACGACAGCCTGCACCGCGTCGGTCTTCTTCCCATTGACGACGTGCATCGCGCCGACACCCTTGGCGAGTTCGAGCTTGGCCGCGTCGAGATCGACGCCGATGACGTTGGCGCCGCAAGCGGCGGCAATGTTGATCGCGGCAAGGCCGATTCCGCCGCATCCATAGACGGCCACCCATTCGCCGGGCTGCACCTTGGCGCGATCGACGATGCCGTGGAACGAGGTCATGAAGCGGCAGCCCATCGAGGCCGCTTCGACGAAGTCGATACTGGAGGGAAGGTTAACCAGATTGGCGTCGGCGGCGGGCACCGCGACCAGATGGCCAAAGCCGCCGGGATACGAGAACCCAGGCAGCATCGCATTGAGGCACACATTGGATTGACCGTTGCGGCAGTACTCGCAGGTGCCGTCGCCCTGGCTGAAGGGAACGACCACGCGATCGCCCTTTTTGAAATTGTGGACTTCCTTGCCGGTCTCCTCGACGATACCGGCGAACTCGTGGCCAAGGATCGAGCCGGGCTGCGCCGCGAGGCCCATCCATGACCAATCGCCCGACCACGCGTGCCAATCCGAGCGGCAGACGCCGTTGGCCTCGACGCGAATGATCGCGCCATTGGCAGCGCACTTGGGATCGGGAACGTCTTTGATAACCAGCGGCTTCTTGACCGCTTCAAATACCGCAGCTCTCATTGGAAGCTACCTCCGCCTTCGGTTTTGCTATTGCCGTTTCCGGTTAGAGCAGGCGCGCGACAATTTTCTCGAACTCGGCCGCGCTGCCGCCGGCGTCGATATCCACCGGATGCAGATCGACGCCCGCCTCTTCCTGCGCGCGCAGCCGTTCGATGGCGCCCTCGACCGGGCCGATATAGGCAAGCTCGGCCAGCAGCTTTTCCGACACCGCGTCGGTACCGGCTTTCGAGCCGCCCGCGCTCCACGCCTCCTTGACTTTGGCGACGTCGCCGCCGAAGCCCATCCGGGTGAGCTGCTCGGCATAGAAGGTGCCCATCCGCGCCGCATAGAACGCGACGTTGGCGGCATGCGCGGCGTGATAACGCGGGACGTTGCTGGTGACGGTGACGGCGCCGGGAGCTTTGACCGCGACCGCGGCGGGTTCGCGGCCGGCACTCTTGGCGATCGCGCGGAAATCATCGATCGCTTTTTTGAGCGCGCTTATCGGAATCATCACCGGCATCCAGCCGTCAGCCTGGCGCGCGGTAAACTCGACGCTGCGCGCGTTGAGCGAGGCGATGAAGATCGGAATATGCTTGCGCGGCGGCTCGAAGCGCATCGTGAATCCGCGGCCGAGCTTGAACAGCTTGCCCTGATAGTTCAGCGGAGTGCCGGCCATCAGGAGGTTGATGATCTCGACGGTTTCCTTCATGCGGGTGAGCGGCGGATTGAATTTTACGCCGTGAAAATGCTCGATCACCTGCGGTCCGCTGGTGCCGAGTCCGATGATCATCCTGCCGCCGGAAAATTCGTCGAGCGTGCCGAAATGCTGCGCCAGCGCGGCGGGCGTGCGCGAATAGATATTGACGATCGAGGTTGCAAGTTGCGCCCTGGTGGTGTGCTCGGCCAGAAGCGTCAGCAGCGTGAACGCATCGCGGCCCCACGCCTCGGCGACCCAGATTGAATGGATACCGGCGGCGTCGGCGATTTTCGCGCGCTCGACCGCCGCCTTGTAGTCGAGCTTGCCCTGCCAGTTAACGCCGATCGTAAGCTTGCGAGCCATCGTGGAATCCTCCGTGTGAAATTAAGCCTGCTTGAGGTCGCGGACGCGCTCATACCAGCGCATCAGGTTCGGGAAATCCTTGACCAGCGCGAAATTCGCCGGGTTGAGCGCCAGGAAGAAGAACGGATGATACAGCGACGCGTCGGCCATCGTGAACGACGAGCCTAAGAAGAATTCATTTCCGCGCAGTTGATGATCGATCATCCGTGCGAAACCGGCCAGCGCCTCGCGCGAAGGGGCCGCGCCCTCGCGCATCTTCGCGGTGGTCATTCCGATCAACTTCTCGCGATTCGCCTTTAGTTTCGCGTCGCCAGCGGCGTCGAGCAGATCGGGAATCGTCAGCATCAGGATCGGTGCGAACAGCGTGTTGTCGGCGAAGTGATCGATTATCTCGCACAGTCCGAGCGCGCCCTCGGGAATCACGCGGCGCTCGGGAACCTTGGCGTCGATCCACTTGATTATGTCGGCGGAGTTCCAGACCACCTCGCCGTTCCATTCGGCAACCGGCACGCGGGTCCATTTGCCGCCGGTGATCGCGAGCAGGTTGGTTTTATCCTCGTAGTGGCAATCGATAGGGTTCCAGGCAAGGCCCTTGTAGGTGAGCACGCGGCGGACTTTTTCGGTGAACGGCGAGATTGGGAACTGATAAAGATTGAGTTGGGCCATGTCGATAAATTCTCCGGGCCGGGGATCAGCCGGCGATTCGGCGCACGGCGGGGTTGAACGCAATAACCTCGCGGAGCATCGCCTTTATATGGCATCCGCGCTCGGCTACTTCCACCAACCGGGCCAGGGGCTGGTCTTCGAGCGCGGTTTGAACTTCAAGTTCCACTTTAATTTCCTTTAGGTGGCCCTTTTCATTCGAGCGCACGCGAACGGCAGCGCGGCCAAGCTCGGCGCCGCGGACTCGCGCCGCGATCCGCAGCGACCTCGTCGCGCAGCGTTGGGGCGACACTCTCGACCGCGACTTCGCGCCTGCGCGCGGGCGGCGCGGCTTCGCGGCTGGCCGCCGGATTATCGCGGCGATCGTTGTCGGACTTCATCGCGCTCAAGGTAGCCGAGTCGCGGGCGTTTGGACAAACCGATCGTTCAGGACGCGCGGGCGCGCCTAATCGCCCGAAGTCTTCGCGCTCGAGCGAACGGCCGAAAGTTACGAACACATGATGTCGGTAAGGGGCCTTTCAGGTCTGTCGTGGACTTTCGACTATAGCTTCGGCTCGGCAGGGATCTTGAGAAACCGAGTAGCCGGGAGCGCGAAAAGCGATACTTACCGAGTATCGCTTTTCTTTTGCGAAGATCTGAATCCGCGCTGAACGGCACGCGGCATAATCTGATGCCGCGTGCCGTATTGGCGTAATCTCAGCTGTGACCTTCAGCACAGGCTTGGGCAGCGTTTTTCACCTTGTTACCGTCCACGAATACATGGATAGCTTCGATAGAAGCGGTTCCTGCACCGTTGGAAGCGATCCGAAGCTGTACATCGTGCAGCAACTTGTCTTTTCCCTTGGCGCTCGACAATGGCGAGATCCGCGTGCACCACGTGTAGTTGATGCTGTTATCGTCCTGGTCTCCAGTGCCTTCTTCCAGAACGATCCACCCCGCCGCGGTGGCGTCGAACGTAGCGCCCGCGTTGCACGGGGTACCATCGACGATGCACGTGAACTGTGACTCGGTGGAAGTGTTGCTGGTATCGCCGGTCGCCGACAGTGTCACGTATAAGACGTTGGCACTTGCTGGCACCTGGACGTGGTCTGAAAAGATCGGCACCCCATTGTCGATCGCTGGGGTGTCGCCCGGCCCTGCATGTAGTTCAGTACCGTCGAACAGGAGAAATTCTGACGCATACCGCGCCAGGTTTTGGGCGTGGCTCTGTGCGGCGGTCGCCGCGATAAAAACCGCGCAAGCAAGTAATGCGAGACTCGACGTTAAAAAGCGCCTTCCCATTTTTGTTCCTCCCAAAAACCCGAAAGTTGAATAAATCTATTCGGGATGCAGAATTCGGAATCACACAGCCGGGGGGGCTCGCGGTGTCGGAAATTGGCTCATCGCACCCTCCATGTAGATTGAGCGATTTGACCTGATCTCGCGTAGCGAAACCGCTCAGGGCAAGGGAAGCAACAATGATGCCGCCGAGGGTGCCCGTCGAATCGTGAGTCTCCGGAACCAAGAAATCTAAATGTGTAGAATATTGCTACAGCGGATCGATCGAGCGACTGTGACCTTTCGCTTCAGCGAGTCGAACAAGTGTCTCTCTTTGTCGCACACGCGATCGACTGCGGAGCCGATCCAGGCGGTCGTGATGCGGCACGTGGCGCTCAACGTCAATACGGCAGTCGAACCGATTGATGCGAGTCATCGCTCGACGCAGCATCACCGTGTCCCGCCGTTGCCGGCCGCGATCGAGCGTGCGCCATAGCGAGTGCGCGTCAAGCGCGGCGCTCGACGCTCGGCGGGCGAAGCGGCATCATTAGATAACATCGAGGTAAGATCTCATCGCGGTATTATTGAGCGCAGGTGAAACCTCGCACCCGCCGATGCGTATAGTGCATCGGCTACCGATGCGACCCGAGGGAAACCCGCTATGAAACCATCTCGAACGCTTTGCGCCGCGATCGCCGCCGCGTCAATCGGCCTGTTCGCCGCGGCTCCGGCATTCGCCCACGACATGGCGGGGATGAATATGAGCGGCGCGGGCGGTTCCGGAGCATCGGAGACCTCGCCGGTGGCAGCGATGGGCGGTCGCATGATGATGGGCGCGCACATGACGATGACGGAGCTTCGCCCCGAGACGGCTGCCGACCAGGCGCGCGCGCAGGAGATAATCGCGACGATGCGCCGCGACCTCTCCAAGTATAAGGACTACAAAGTTGCGGAAGCCGACGGCTACAAGCCGTTCCAGCCGACGGTGCCGCAAGATGTTTACCACTTCGCTAATCGCGATCTGACTATCGGTGAATACCTTGGCGACTTCGATTTGGCGCATCCTGGATCGCTTTTGTATGAGAAGCGGCCGCTCGGCGGATGGAAGCTGATTGGCGCGATGTACGACGGGCCGCCGAATTCCACGCCCGCGCAGCTCGATAAACTGATTCCGCTCGGCGTCGGGCGCTGGCATGCGCATACCAACATCTGCCTGCCCGCGGGGGTCACAAAACAGGACGTCCAGAACGGGAATATCCGTGCGCGGATGCGCCCCGATATATCGTCGGCAATCGATCGGTCCGAAGGACGCAGCGCCTCGATCGGCGATGCGGTGCGAATGCGCTTTGGATATATGGCCGATCCGCGGTTCGGATTCGCCGGGACAATCACAACCGAGGCGGAATGCACAGCGGTCGGCGGAAATTTCCACAAGCAAATTTTCGGCTGGATGATTCACGTCTATCCGTTCGACAGCGCGGATCCGAAAGTCGCGTTCAGTACCGAAGCGCCGTAGCGATCAAGGGAACTCGCGGTCGCGAATTCTTTCAAGAGGCCGGCGCGATTACATAGGCGCAGCGGCGCGCGCCGGCCAGAATATGGTCGGTGCGCTCGACGGTCGCGGATTTCCCAAACAGCGTGCGGAACAGCGATAGTTCTTCGCGGCATAGGCCCTGGCACTGCGCCGCGGCGACGCAAATCGGGCAGTGATTCTCGGCGAGCAGGATCGTGCCGTCGGGGCGCGCCGAGCTTTCCGCCATGTAGCCTTGTGCGCGGCGAATTTCAGCCGGTGCGCGCGCGATCCGCGAGCGTGCCGCGCTGGTAAATGTCATCCTCGGCGACGATCCGCAGGCAATCGCCGACGCGATGCTCTCGGCGCTGAGCGAAGGCTGCGCCGGCGAAGAACTGGCCGGCGCGGTCGCATACGCGGCGGCGGTCAGAATCGCGCAA
>Ga0307373_10003122_pt1 | contig 29194 bp, 29 predicted proteins | sample OX2MG_FD_202534 | JGI IMG/M metagenome (GOLD analysis project Ga0307373, IMG submission 202534) | Soil microbial communities from Risofladan, Vaasa, Finland - OX-2 | ecosystem: Environmental > Terrestrial > Soil > Coastal area > Acid sulfate soil | place: Finland: Risofladan, Vaasa | collected... | reverse complement strand
CTCCGACCACATTCGCGGTTTGTCGGTCTCGAAAGAATCGCGAAGTACCACGCGTCCACGCACTGACTGATTTTTTCTCACTCCCGCTGGACAAATTCATGCCGGTCAGGTCAAGTAAGATAAGTCAAACGCTGCCCGTGACCTTCACACCTTGATCGAAAACCCCCGCCGCTTTTATCCGACCAACTTAATCCAAACAGTTCTGTTGATATGTGCTTCCTCTCCCACAAATGGTATTTCGCCAGTCCACGGATGATCGCCCCTACGAACGCTGCAGCGGATTGAACCTTGCCGGTAGTTACGATTCCACATTTGGATTATCTGTGCATGCGGAATGTGAACTCGAAAGCCTGTCGAAAGCTGTTCTCCTATACCGATGGAAATGTCAGCCATTTTCGCACCCGTTGAGCAAAGCAATTCCACCGAAAGTAGCTCAAACAGTTGGCTGTCTTTTAATATCAACTCATTCCGCAACTCACGATTATCCTGATGAAGCGGTATCCTGCCGTCCATCGGCATCTCGCGGCCTGCAAGAACACTTCTCATGATTTTCCAGTGATGAGCGCAAGCCGTGGAATTCATATCTGGCGTCTTCAGGGCGAGGTTACCTACGATCTGTTCCGGTGTACGGCCATCATGGATTTCTTTTTCGAGATCGGCGAGGGTCTCGGCAAAGAACAAAGGCGTAATATTGGTCATGAAGAAATTGTCGAGCCAATTCGCCTCGTCCACGCTGAGCGCCTGGAGTGCGGACTTGTCAAAAATGAGGATCGGGCCGGGCGGCATGTCCGTATGATATTACCGAATGGATTATCGCCGTCCGTTCTGAGGCGGCAACTCGCCGTGATCTACTTCGTATAGGGCAATGAGTTTTCCTTGCAAAGGCTTTCGCTTCCCAGGTGCTCGCTCCGGAGATGGCGCTCCCGCGCTCGACGCGCGGAAAGGAGGAGGTGTATCACTTTTCCGCACTTTGTAACTATACCCCTCAAATCACGGACCGCCATTTGGTGCTCGTCTACACTTCACACGGGTGGGCCAACTTCGCGGGGGTGCTTCCATATACCCGCCGCATACTTTGACTCCCAGCCGGTCCGCGCTTACACTTTCACCAATGGGCTCAGTGCCGCGATACCCGCGATCGTACGGACCTCGCATCAACTGGGGCGGGGCGGTGACGCCGGCCATCCGCAATATCATCATCGCCTGCACCGGGGTCTTCCTGCTGCAAACGCTGCTGAAGCTGTTTTTCGCGCCTACGGTGACGTATTGGTTTCAGGACGAATTTGGCCTGGTACCTCTGGCCGTCACCCATGGACTGCGCATCTGGCAGCCGGTGACGTACCTGTTCCTGCACGGCGGCATCTGGCACATTTTCTTCAATTTGCTGTTTCTCTGGATGTTTGGCGTGGATCTGGAGCGCGCCTGGGGCACGCATCGCTTCTACGTTTATTTCTTTCTGACCGGCGTTGGGGCGGGCCTGATCAACGTGCTGGTAAAAACGGCTCTGGATCCGCACGGCACCGGCATATCGGTTGCGATACCCACGATCGGCGCCTCCGGCGCGGTTTATGGCGTGCTGCTTGCCGCGGCGATCATGTTTCCGGACCGCCAGATCTGGCTGATCCCGTTTCCGGTGCAGATCCCCATGAAGATTTACGTGGCCGGAGCGATTGCCATCGAATTTTTCTCCACGCTGGGAACCGGCGGCGACAATGTAAGCCACGTCACGCATCTCGGCGGCGCCCTGGTGGGATACCTGTATCTGCGGCGGGGCCTGTTTCTGTACCGCGCGCGCAATAATTATCTGGATTGGAAACGCCGCCGTACGCGGAAAAAATTCGAAGTGTACATGCGCGAGCACAAAAACGAGCCGCCGGGCAAATCCGACGACCCCTGGGTGAATTAGGAATAGAAGCAGGAAACAATCCTGCACTGCTGGATCCCGTGATGCTTCGATGGGAAACTTTTCGGCGGCGCACCTCCGCGGGCGCCGTTTCAGGATCGTGCCAATGCTATCCATTCGCGCTGCAACGCTGCCTGACGTTCCGCAGCTCGTCGCGCTGATCCGCGAACTCGCGGAATACGAGCGCCTCAGCCACAAAGTCCGCGTCGCCAAGGCGGACCTGGCGCGGGACGGTTTCGGCCCCAACCCAAAATTTCGCGCAGTGATCGCCGAATCGGACGGCCAAGCGGCCGGGTACGCGCTGTTCTTCGAATTTTATTCCACGTTTCAGGGTCGCCCCGGATTATTTCTGGAAGACCTCTTTGTGCGCCCGCAATTTCGCAGGAGCGGGATTGGCCGGGCGCTGCTTGCACATGTAGCCGGAATCGCGCGGAAAGAAAAGTATTTCAGCCTGCGCTGGCAAGTGCTCGACTGGAACGAGCCGGCAATCGATTTCTACCGCAAGCTGGACGCGGACTTTCTGGATGAATGGAAGACCGTCTCCCTCACGGGCGACGCCCTGCAGGGCGTCGCGGAGCAATCCAGGCAAACTAAGTAAACACAGTTTGCCGGGATCATTGCGGCGGCTCCCAATAAGACGGAACTGAACCCGCTCGCCGCGCGGCGCACATTCTCCCTGCCCGTGCGGGTGAGAAGATCCGATTGTCCCGAAGCCTGCCGCCCTTGACTCGCTTCCCCTTCTACTTTAGACTAACCGTTTAGTTAGACAATGAGAACCGCAACGCATCCGCGAACCGCGCCGCCCCCGGATTGGGAACTCAAAAACCTGGGCCGCCGGCCGCCGCGCGGCCTGCGGAACGCGCGCGACCTGACCACGGCGCGGAGAATCGTGGCGGCCGCGGAAAACATTTTTTCCGAGCAGGGCCTTGCCGGGGCGCGCATGGATGAAATTGCCCGCGCGGCCAGGGTGAACAAGGCCCTGCTCTACTATTATTTCCACAGCAAGCAGGAGTTGTACCGCTTCGTGCTTGAGACGCTGCTTTCGCAATTGCGCTCCGGGGTAGGCAATCCCGCCGCGGCCGCGATGTCCTCGCGCATGCGCCTGGCCGCCGTGGTCGACCATTTCTTCGACTTCGTGCAGCGGCACCCGAACTATCCCCGGCTGATCCAGCGGGAAATGATGAGCAACGGCCCGAACATCGAATGGATCGTTTCGGAATATTACCGGCCGCTGCATGGCCGCCTGGTGCACCTGATCGAGGAAGGAATTGCCTGCGGCGAGTTCCGGCGCGTGGACACCGGCAATACGGCGCTCACCATCGTCTCCATTATGGTGTTTTATTTTTCGGCGGCCCCTGTTCTGACCCGCATTCTGGGGCATGATCCGCTACGGCCACGGGAGGTGACGCGGCGGCGCCGGGCGGTCCATGATTTCCTCACTCACGGGCTGTTTCGACCGGGGGCAGGGACGCAATGAAAATATCCAGATTTTTCATTTTTCTCAGCGCGCTGTTCGTATTGGCGCTGGTCATCTACCTCGTCTCGACGCCGCACGGAGATGAAATTCCCCTGACCGGCATCGTCACCGGAACCGACGTCATCGTCAGCCCGCAACTTGCCGGGCGCATGATTCGCCTCACGGTAGACGAGGGATCCGAAGTCCACAAGGGCGAACTGATCGCGGAACTCGATCCGGCGGAATACATCGCCGCGCGGAATTCCGCCGAAGCCAACATCCTTTCGCTGGAAGCGAAAGTCAATTCCGCGCGCGACACGCGGACCTGGACGGATGATCAGACCCGCGCGGCCCTGCTCCAGGCCGAAGCGAACATGACGGCGACGCGTTCGCAGCTCGCGCAGGCGCAAGCGAACCTGTGGCGCGATCAGCAGACCTACAAGCGCCAGCAAGGGCTATTTGACGGCGGCGTGGCCTCCGCGCAGAGCCGCGATCTGGCCTATGCGGCCGAGCAGGCATCGGCGGCGGCTGTGAAAGCCCTGCAGGATCAGGTGCGCGCCGCCCAGGCGCAGGTTGCCGTGGCCCAGGCCAACCGCAAGCAAGTGGGAGTCCAGCAAAGCGATCTGGCGGCAATGCGCGCGCAACTGCAACAGGCGCGCGCCGAAAAAACCACCGCGGACGTTCAACTGGGTTATATGAAAATTTACGCGCCTCTGAACGGCGTGGTTTCCGTTCGCGCCGCGCGCCAGGGAGAAGTTCTGCAGGCGGGCGAGCCCATCGTGACGATTCTCGATGTGGACCACCTCTGGGTGCAGGCCGACGTCGAGGAAAGCTACATCGATTCGGTGGCGCTCAACCAGCACATGAAGATTCGCCTCCCCTCGGGACGCATGATCCAGGGCACCGTGATCTTCAAGGGCGTCGAAAGCGATTTCGCAACGCAGCGCGACGTCAGCCGGACCAAACGCGACATCAAAACATTTACCATCAAACTTGCGGTGGCCAATCCCGATCTCCGGCTCATGTCCGGGATGACGGCCACGGTGCTGTTGCCGCCTCTTCCCACCACGCAGCCCTGGTGGCGGCGGCTGATTTCGTCTTTGCGGCCCAAATCCATTTCCACCGCCGCCTGATCGCACAGCGCACTTCACGATTCCGATGAACACCATGGAAACCAACGCGATTGAAGTGATCAAGCTGACGAAGCGGTTCGGAGACTTCGTGGCCGTGGACGAAGTGAGCTTTAACGTGCATACCGGGGAAATTTTCGGATTGCTCGGGCCCAACGGCGCCGGCAAGACCACGTTGATTCGCATGATGACGACGCTGACCCCGCCGACCTCCGGCGATGCAATCGTGGGCGGACACAATGCGGTGACCGATCCCGACGGGGTTCGCCACGTGATCGGCGTCATCCCGCAGGCGCTCACCTCCGATCCGGAACTCACGGCGCGCGAAAACGTGATGATCCACGCAAAACTGTATGGCCTGACCGGCGCCCAGCGCGCCGAAGTGATTCCCCGCCTTCTGGAAGCCGTGGGCCTCACCGAGTTCGCCGACAAACTGGTCGGTAGCTTCTCCGGCGGAATGCGCCGACGGCTGGAGATAGCGCGCGGGCTGGTGCACTCGCCCAGGATTCTTTTCCTCGACGAGCCGACGACGGGCCTCGACCCGGTCTCTCGCACGGCCGTGTGGGAAATGATCAACAAGCTGAAAGAAGAGGCCAGCCTGACCATCCTGCTGACGACGCATTACATGGACGAAGCCGACCAGCTCTGCGACCGCATCGCGATTGTGGATCACGGCCATCTGGTGGCGCTCGACACGCCCGCAAAACTGAAAGACAGCGTCCCCGGTACCGACATCGTGGAAGCGGAATTCGACAATCCGCCCGCCGATTGGAATGCCGCACTGGAAAAAATCGACGGCGTCGCCAGCGTGAAAATTCATGAAGGGGTCACGCACCTGTCCTCCACCAGCGGGCCGCAAACCGTCGGCGAGCTGATGAATCTGGCGCGCGACCGCGGCGTGGCCGTGCGCCGCGTCTCGGTGCAGGGTACCACGCTGGACGACGTGTTCCTGTACTACACGGGCCGCCAGCTGCGCGACGCGGCGGCGGAAACTACGCGGCGCGATATGAGCCATTTGTACCGATAGGGGCCAATACCAACACATGGGATTCCAGCGCATCTCCGCCATCATCGAACGCGACATGCGGAAGTTTTTCCGCAGCCCCGCGCTCATGATGAGCTCGATGATTTTTCCGCTCATGCAGCTGATCGTGCTGGGGTACGCCTTCGGCGGCAAAATCAAGGGCGTCAAGGTCGCCTTGGTGGACGAAGACCACTCCGCCATCTCCCGCCAGATCCGGCAGCGTTTTGACGCCATCGAAGCGGGTCCGCAAACCATGAAAATCGAGGATTACTCCTCCCTGTCGAACGCCGAGCTCGACCTGCGCACCGGCTTCGTCCGGGCGATTGTTTATATTCCCTACGATTTTTCGCGGCGCGTCGAGCAGGGAAACCGCCCGCGCATCGCGTTCATCGAGGACAATACCGACAACTTCGTGGCCAGCGAACTTCTGACCCGCATGCAGGGCCTGGTTCAGGACATCAATAAGGGGCTGAATCCATTCCAGCCGGGCCAGCGGCTGACCGTGCCGACGCCGCGCCTCAACCCGCTGATCGATCTGCAGGTCGTGGAGGTTTATCCCTACATCGAATACATCAAATATCTGCTTCCGGGCTCGATTTCCATGTCCATCTTCATCGTGGCCATGATCGGCGGCGGCATCACGTTTATTGACGACAAGTCGCGCGGCCTGCACGAAGGCTATCTGGTCACGCCCATTAAAAAGTCCGAGCTCATTCTGGGGCTGATTTTTTCCGGGGCCATCAAGGGACTCATGGCCGGAATCACCATCACCATCATTGGCGGGCTGATCGCCGGAATCGACCGCTTGTGGGACCCGGTGCGGCTGATCTATCTGGGAATCGTGCTTACCACCACGTCGGTCGCCATGCTGAGTTTCATGTTTCTGCTGATGGTGCGCGTCAGCGATCCCCTGGTGCCGCGCGCCATTTTCGGCGTTCTGAATACGCTGCTGTACTTCCCTTCCGGCGCGATTTATCCTATACAAGGCTTTCCGCCGTGGCTGCGAGCGATTTCCTATGTCGATCCATTTACGTACGCCGTCGACGCGCTGAAGGCTTTGCTTCTGAAAAATGCGGGATTCGAGGCCATCTATTCGGACGTTTTCGTTCTCGTGGGATTTTCAGTGATCCTGGTGAGTCTATCGGTCGTATTTTTCAAGAGGCAAATATAAAATGTCAATGGGAGACAGGTTCGTGGGCTTACTCGATCCCGGAGCGGAAGAACCTAAATCAAAACGCCTGCGGTACGTGATCAGCGGAATCGCGCTGGTTTTGTTGCTCGCCGCGGGTTTGTGGTACGTGCTGCGCTATACCAGCGAAAAGCGCACCGTCGAACGTTTCATGGATGCGGTGGTTGCCGGAGACACGCAGAAGGCCTGCGAAATTTGGCATACCCATCCCAATTTCACCTGCAAGGACTTCGCCAGCTTCTGGGGTCCGAACGGATACTACAGCCCGATCAAGAGTTACCGCCTGGTAAGCGCCGAAGTGCCGCCAAATGGCGGAAGCGGCGTGGTCGTCACCGTGGAACTCAGCGCCTATGCGCCCTTCCCCACGCCTGAGGAAAAGATAAAGTACGCGCAAAATCGCGAAGTGCAGATCTGGGTGGAGCGCTCCAACCTGGCCCTGAGTTTCCCCCCGCCATAAAGTTTCTGGAGTAGGACAGGCTTCAGCCTGTCAGGTTTTCTTTTGCGGGCCTGCCAAATGCACAAGACGCTTCCTCTCGCCTGTTTTTCTCTTCACCCTAAGTGCCACAGACTGAAGTCTGTGCTACTGGAGATCGCGCGCCGCCGCGAATAATTCATCCGGCGTAATTGTGGATGTGCCGAGCTTTCCGACGACCACGCCTGCGCCCGCATTTGCCAGCACGGCGGCTTCGCGCAGCGGGATGCGCGCCGCAACGGCCAGCGCGAGCACGGAAAGCACCGTGTCGCCCGCCCCGGTCACGTCAAACACTTGCCGGCCGTGCGCTGCGCGATCGACTCCCGCCTGCCCGACCCGCGCATAACTGATCTCCCGGCTGGTTGCGGGCACGTGGAAGCCTTGCGGCGAAGCGTCCTCAAAAACGTTCAGCCCTTCAGCGCCGCGCGTGATCACCACGGCGGAACATCCGAAATGCGCCAGCAGCGCGCGGCCCGCCTGCCCCACCGATTCGTCGTCGTCCAGGGAACGCGTTACAAAAAAGCCCGCCTCCTTCGCGTTGCACGCGATCAGCGTCGCGCCGCGATACGCAAACAATCGCGAAGTCTTCGGCTTCACCAGGACGGGCACGCCGCGGCGGTGGCACTCGGTCAATACGCGATCCGCCAGCGTGTCGGTCACCACGCCCTTGTCGTAATCCGAAATCACCAGCGCGTCCAGACGCCCGACCGCGGTTTTGATCCGCCGAATCAGGCTCTCCTGCAAAGCGCGGCTGAGCGGTTCGCGCCGCTCGCGGTCCACGCGCACGATCTGCTGGTGCCGCGCGACGATGCGCGTCTTCACCGTGGTGATGCGCGACGCATCGGCAAGCACTCCCTTGGTCGGCATTCCCGTCGCTTCCAGGCAGCGGCGCACCGCGCGGCCCGATTCGTCCTCCCCGATCACGCCAAAGGGAAGAACCGTGGCTCCCAGCGCGACCAGATTCGCGGCCACGTTCCCCGCTCCGCCCAGAACCTCGCTTTCGTTCATGAAATCGACCACCGGCACGGGAGCTTCCGGGGAAAGGCGCGTGGCCGAACCCCACACATAGCGATCCAGCATGAAGTCGCCCGCCACGCCAATCCGGCAGCTGCGCAATGCCTTCGCAAAACCGATAAGTTTTCGGTTGTCCATGGTCATTGTGGGGAAAGCCGTATCTCTTCCGTAGGGCAGGCTTCCGCCTGTCTTCTTTTGATTTCCGCCGTTGCCGCAATATTCGAAACCAGGCAGGAGAAAACGCGTCCCGCGGTGGTTCCCATGTGCCGATTCGCCCTTGCGAAGGTCGGTAGCATACGCTGGCACTCTAGCAGAGTCGATTTGATTGGAGCAAATTGTACAGCATTTTTGGTGGCGGGTTTGTTTCCGGCAGGCCCGTTTTTCGCAAGTGGGCGTACTCATGCAAGATAGTTTGGCCGATCATTTCGTTTGCGTCGCCGTGAGCCGCCGCACTTCGTCGAAGAAGTTCGGCAGGAAGATCACTTGGTTCTTCGCGTTCTGCCCTTCCGCTGTCTCGACTGGCATCGCGCCTTCATCGAGGGCTTTGCCGTTCCGCATGCGAATTTCTTCAGCTACCTGGTCGCCTTTGGCAAATTGGCCATCGATCTCTCTCGCTGATTTTCAGCTGCCTGGTGCGCGTTTCTTCCATCATCGGCGCATTCTACAATGCCAACATCTACCTGGCCGCGGGCCGCTCGCTCGGCCTGGACGCCTGGCTGCACAAGCACTTCCGCAATTCGCCATTTTTTAGCGAAGCCGTCTCCCGCCGTGCCACGGGAAGCGATTTTTCAAATAGGGTATTTGCCGCAGGCTGACTGCGCGCGGTAAAACACCGGCAGGGCCGCTCATCTTCGAATCGCGATTACGAGGCTTTTTTACGGGTGCTCGAAGGCTCGGATTCCGGAAAGCGCCCTTCAATCTCCTGCAGGCACTCTTGCCCGCAACCCTCGCGCTCCGGCCAGCGCGAGCATTTTTTGAGCCGGAAATGAGGTTTTCCAAGCACAGTTTTCATGGCCATTTTTTCGGCAGCCAATTCAACCAGCACGCTCTTCTTCGTCTCGGGACAAATCGCCAGCAGCGGCCCGCGAAACTCGTGATAGGAACGGTATCCGCCAACCACGCGAAACCCCAAGTAAACCGCGGCCAGAATCAGCAGCGCGATTAAAATTGTCATTTCCATATGTCCCTCCCGGATCACCGCAACGCGTTCGGTGATCCTTTATTTCCCGGACGGACACTCCCAACTCCCCGGTTCTGTAATCCGCGTCCCCCGTCTCTGCAGAATCATCCAATTCAAAGCCATATCGGGTGGCTGGACTTTCTCCGGCGATTCGAGTGTGATAAAAACTGGAGGCTTCAGGTGCAACCGCTGGCTTGGCAGGGCTGCGATTTTACGAATAGTGGACGTTTGGCGGTTCCCTATTGAACCCGTGCCCCCCAGCCACCTGCTTACTCGATACATCGATGTGCCTGGCGATGTAAGTGAGCGCGGTCACGCAGGCGCGTGATGTCTAACCAATGCAGGTCCGCCAGGGATGGGAAAAAAAGAATACCTCGCCGGGGCAACGCCTGTTTTTATAAGCCCTTCGCTTTGCGAAACTCGCGCACCACATCGGCCGGATCGCGATGCTCGCCGTCGACGGCATAGTTCATGCGGCGCATTTCGTCTTCGGATATTTTTCCGGCCAGCGCGCCCAGGGCCTTGCCCACCTCGGGATATTTTTCCAGCGTGGCGCGGCGCACCAGGGGCACCGCCTGGTACGGGGGGAAATAGTGCAGATCGTCGGCGAGCGCAACCATGTGCAGCGCCGCTATCAGCCCGTCGGTGGAGTTCCCCGCCACAACATCCACCTGCTTATCGGCCAGCGCCCGGTAGAGCAATCCAAGATCGAGAATCCGCGGCTCCCCGGCAAAATGGAGGCCGTAGGCCGCCGCCCAGCCGTGATAACCGTCCGGCCGCTCCATGAATTCGTAGCCGAAACCCGCGCGCCATTTCGGGGCGTACTTCCGAATGTCGGAAACCTTGCGCAAGTGCAGCCGCGCGGCGTCTTCCCCGCGCACCACAATCGCAAAAGTATTGTTGAAGCCCAGCGGCGGCAGCACCTCCACGTTGAAGCGGGAGAGATATTCCGACTGCACGCGATGAAATACCGCCGCGGGATCTTTCTCGACCGGATCGTTCAGGACGGCCGTCAGCGCCGTGCCGGTGTACTCCGGATACAGGTCGATTTTCCCTGCGACCAGGGCCTGGTGGCAGATCAGCGTGCCGCCCAGGTCGACGCGCCGCTCGACGTGCAGGGTCGAGTGCGCTTCGATCTGTTGCGCGAACAGTTCCGCAAGCACAATCTGCTCGGTGAAATTTTTGGATCCAACAACGATGGTTCCGCCATTCGGCTTTCCGCATCCGGCCAGCAGCAGCAACGCGGAAACGCACAGCGCGAGCAGACGAATCGGAAGAGCCGCATCTCCACGTGGCATCCTATGGGTCTTGTGGGTCTTGCGCGACTTGGAATGGACCCTGGGTTGAGTCCTGCTGCGGGCCATGGGAGAAAAATCCGTCATCTGTTTTTGATGCTCCGCTGAAGTAGTCCCAAACCCAGATCGGCCACAAGGGCAAGCAGCGCGGCTGGAATCGCTCCGGCAAGAATAACCTGATTATTGACCATGGCCACACCGCGAAAAATAAAAACTCCCAATCCGCCCGCGCCAATCGCCGCCGCAATGGTGGTGACGCCGATGGAAATCACGGTGGCCACGCGAATCCCCGACAGCATCACCGGAGCGGCCAGGGGCAATTGCACCTGCCAGAGGACTTGCCGCGGGGTCATACCCATGCCGCGCGCGGACTCGACAACTGCCGGATTGACCTCCGCAATGCCCGTGCAGGTATTGTGCAGAATCGGCAGCAGCGCATACAGGGCCAGCGCAACAATGGCCGTGCTGGCTCCCACACCCCCGATCCATGGCACCGGGATTAGGAAGCCGAACAGCGCCAGGCTCGGAATCGTCTGCACGATGTTGGCGGCTCCAAGGACCCATCGCCGCGTGGTGCGCCGCTGCACCAGGGCAATGCCCAGGGGCAGGCCGATGACAAGCGCAATGGCCATGGCCGCGCCGACCAGGCCAATGTGCTCGATGGTCCGTTCCATCACCTCGCTGCGATTACGCAGCATGAACTCGTACCAGTTCATCGCATCTCCTTACATTGCTTCGTCTTCCCCGCTCCCCGATCCAAGCGACACGGCGAAGGCGCGGACTTCCGGCTCACTCGCCTTCAGAAATGCAGCGGGAGTATATATCCCCACCAGCCGTCCCTGTTCCAGGAGCGCGATCCGTGTTCCCAGAAACAGCGCCTCGCGCACATCATGCGTGACGAACACGATGGTTTTCTGCAGGCGCGACGCCAGCGCACGAAACTCCCTCTGCAGGTCCGCCCGCGTCACCGGATCGAGCGCTCCAAACGGTTCATCCATCAACAGGATGGGAGGGTCCGCCGCAAGCGCTCGCGCCACACCTACGCGCTGTTTCTGACCGCCGGAAAGCTCGGCAGGGCGCCGCTTTGCGAACTCCCCGTGCGGCAGTCCGACCAGGTCCATCATCTCGCCGACGCGCTGCTGCACCCGGTCTTCCGTCCAGTTTTCCAGCCTTGGAACCACCGCCACATTCCTCTCCACAGTCCAGTGCGGAAACAGCCCAACATCCTGGATGACGTAGCCAATCCCTCGGCGAAGCTGGATCGGGTCCCAATCGGACCCTGGGCGGCCTGCGATCAGGATTGTGCCCTGGGAGGGCTCCAGGAGGCGGTTTATCAGCTTCAGGATGGTCGTCTTGCCCGAACCGCTGCGCCCGAGCAGCACCAGCGTCTCACCGTGCGCAACGCTCAGGTTCAGACCGGAAAACAAGGCCACTCCCGACGGCAATCGATAGGCAACTTCCCGAAACTCTATAGCGTTTCCGTCAGATATTTGATTACTTTGCTCTGCCATCCCTCACGATCCCCCAGTCCAATTCGATGTGCAAGCCGCGCGCATACGGTTGGTTCGTTTCCAGCCAGGCTGGCTCACTATCCGCAGGATGCAAACCTTGACTTATCTTTCCGAGACAGATAAATAAGACCTTAACTCGGCTTTCCGAGTCTTTAGCAAGCCCAAATTATGTCGCTACAGCGCTCTACCGGTGCATCCAATTTAGGGGACCACAATGAATCCTACTGCTGTTGCGCAATCTTCGAACATCGAACAGCTCCTGGCGCGGGTGCGGGAGGCACGCGCCAGAAGTGAGGAACTTTTCGGCATCGTACGGCCCGAAGCACTTTACGACCGGCCAATACCCGAACGCCACCGTATTATTTTCTACCTGGGCCATCTCGAAGCCTTCGATTGGAACCTTTTCCAGGGTCCCCTCGGCCTGGCTTCCTCCGAACCCAGCTACGATAAGCTCTTCGCCTTCGGAATTGATCCCCTGGACGGAGGGTTGCCCAATGACCAGCCAGAAGATTGGCCCACGGCGGGCGAAGTGCGGCGCTACAACGCGCGGCTGCGAGAAACGCTGGATCACGCCCTTCGCGCGGAGGCTGCAGAAGACCCGCACCTGGCGCGCCTCAAACATGGCCGCATGATCGAAGTTGCGATCGAGCATCGCCTGATGCACGCCGAAACGCTGTGCTACATGCTGCATCAGTTGCCGCTGGACCGCAAATTCCACTTTGCGGATCGTCCTTTGCCGGCGTCCCCGGCGCGCATTCCCCGCAGCGTTGAAATCCCACCGGGCCGGGCCACGCTGGGTATGCCGCGCAACTCCCGAGAAGGAAGCAAGGGCAGCGGTCCTTTTGGCTGGGACAACGAGTTTGAAGAGCACAGCGTCGAGGTACCGGCATTCCAGATCGATGCGTACAGCGTGACGAATCAGGATTTCCTGGCCTTTCTGATCAACGGTGGCTACGCCCATCGCGCGCTTTGGAGCGATGCGGGCTGGGCGTGGATCAACGCGCAGGGGCGCAAGCACCCGGCATTCTGGATTCCCCGCGGAGATTCGTGGGCCTGCCGCACCATGTTTGACGAAATTCCCTTGCCGATGGATTGGCCAGCGTACGTGAGCCACGATGAGGCCTCGGCGTATGCGCGCTGGGCCGGAAAGCAATTGCCGAGCGAAGCGGAATGGCATCGCGCCGCGTGCGGCACGCGCGGCAACACCGAACGCCAGTATCCCTGGGGCGCGGACGCGCCCGCGCCGCAGCACGGCAATTTTGATTTTCAGCGCTGGGACCCGGCGCCGGCCGGCGCATATCCTGATGGCAACAGCGATTTCGGCGTTGCCGATCTGGTGGGCAATGGATGGGAATGGACACGCACGCCGTTCCAGGCGTTTCCGGGGTTCGAGGCATTTCCGTTTTATCCCGGATACTCCGCAGATTTCTTCGATGGAAAGCATTATGTGATGAAGGGGGGATCGCCGCGCACGGCCGCGTGCATGCTCCGGCGATCGTTTCGCAACTGGTTTCAGCCTCACTATCCCTACGTGTATGCAAAGTTTCGCTGCGTGAAACACTGAAATTACCGGCAGAAATTATTGAAGGAAATCGTAAAATGAAATCGGTGACCCCTATGGCCACTTCGGTGATCGCACAATATTCCAGACCGGACCTTGCCGGAGACGTGCGCGCGGGACTGCTGCGCGCCGGCCAGAAGGAACTCCCGTCCAAATATCTCTATGACGAAGTCGGCTCCGCTCTGTTTGAAGTGATCAGCGTGCTGCCCGAATACGGCCTGACGCGCGCCGGCGAGCGCCTGCTGCGGCGGCATTCCGAGGACATCGTTGCACGGCTGAAGCCGCCGGTGCTGGTCGCGGAACTGGGCAGCGGCAGCGGCAAAAAGACGCGCTGGCTGCTGGAAGCGCTCGCGCGGCGCCAACGCACGACCTACTGCCCCATTGAGATTTCGCCGGCTGCGCTGGCCCGCTGCGAAACCGAACTTGGCCAAATCGAGTGCGTCAGTATCGTCGGTTTCGAGCGGCCCTATCTGGACGGCCTGCTGGCCGCCGCGTCCCGGCGCGAAAAGGACGGCCATCTGCTCGTGCTGTTTCTCGGCAGCACCATCGGCAACTTCGATCGCGACGCCGCCGAGCGATTCCTCACCGAGGTGCACCGCATCCTGTCTCCCGGGGACGCCCTGCTGCTCGCCACGGACCTGGAAAAGCCGCTGCCGCAATTGCTGGCGGCTTACAACGATCCCATCGGCGTCACGGCCGCGTTCAACCTGAATCTGCTCGCGCGCATCAACCGGGAACTTGGCGCGAATTTCGATCTCACGGCGTTTCGCCACCAGGCGCGTTATAACGCCTCAATGCAGCGCGTGGAAATGCATTTGCGCTCGACGCGCGATCAGGAAGTCACCATTCCCCTCGCCGGGTGCATCGTGCCGTTCTCAAAAGACGAAACGATTTGGACGGAAGGTTCGCACAAGTATCGCGCTGAGGAAGTTCCCGGGATGGCGCAACGCAACGGCTTCCGGTGCGATGCGCAGTGGATTGATTCCGAATGGGCCTTTGCAGAGAGCCTGCTCTTTGCCGAGTAGGCGGCAGAATAGACGGCAGAACAGAAGGCAGAGCGGGCGTCAGTTTTTTTGAGCTGCCGTAGCATGCCTAACATGGAGCACCGTTTCCGCGCTCCATTTTCCCGAGGAACCAAACTCGACGTTCCACACGCCCAGGATTTGCGATCCCTGATAAACGCGCTCGAAACCTTCTTCCGACTCCGAAACTGTCTCGATGGGCGCAACCCACAGCTGGCTGGCGCCTCCGGCTTCCATGTCCACGGCAACGTTTTGCCATTCATCCGCCACGCGCAGTTGGGAACCCTGCACAATGCCGCTCCACTGCAGCGGCTGCCGGCTTCCCGAAAACTCGAAATAGCGGTCCGGGGCGTTTGGCGCGAGCAGATTCAGCACGACTTCCAGCCCCGCCGTGATACAAAGCGGCGAAGCCGATTGCGAAGCCGGGCCGGACAGCGAAAGATCGAGGCGGCAGGCGACGTCAAATCCCTTGTCATTCGGTTCGAACTTCATCGTTTTCACCGCGCACAGCCTGCTGGCCGGATCCGCCCCTGGAATGATTTCCTGTAAAGGCACCTGCACCGACAATTGGATCTGTTGCGGCGAGGCCTGCTCGATTTTGTAATCGCCTCCGGCAAACGTGGCGCTTTCATCGAGGCGCAGGGCTTCATAATCGGCATGCGTTTTCCCATTGGCAAACAACAGGAAACGAAACGCATTGCGCGCCCACCGATCGTATTTCAGGTGTTTTTCGAGGCCGGCTTCCTTCACCAGCATCTGATCGTGAATCGACACCGCGCCCTCGGTGGGGTGCACGGTTTGCCGCAGCCTTGCGTGATAGGCCTCGACGCGCCGCTGCAGAGAATTGATCAGCGTCACAGCGCTGGGGCGGAAATCGAGGATCTCCAGTGTCCCGCCCAGAGAGGGTTTCACCACCGCCGCGAATTGCGGGGCGGTAATCTCGATCTCGTCGCGCCCATCCTTGTCAAAATCCAATTGCGTGATCGTCTGGTATTGCTTTGCGCCATTGCGCAGCGCGTCGGCAATCGTTTCGGCGCGCACCAGTTCCCGCCACATTTCGGTTCTCAGGTGCGGGGCATAGAGCCCGCCGAAGATTCCATGCCAGTACGCGTCATTGCACTGCGACCGCAACAGGTGCGTGATCGCCCTGGTCTGCAGCAGCGCGCGCCTGGCGCTTTTCCTCGCGCCTTTCGGCCCTGCATGGCCCAGCTTCGCGGAGACGCGCAGCATTTTCTTGTGCAGCAGATTCGATTCCGGATATTTGCTGAAAAATCCGCGCCAGAATCCGCCGCGCAGAAATCGCCGCACATCCGGCCGGCCCTTAAATTCCTCCTCGAGCGCATGAAATTTCTGCCGCGCCGGCGTGGGCAACACCCACTCCATCATTTCCGTATACGACGCCGTCGGCAGATCCACCCGCCCCAGCGGGGCGTGCGCGGCCAGTGCCTCGCGTGGCAGGATTGTCTCCAGCCACTCCTGATTATTTTCCACCGCCGTAAAAAAATGATCGAGCCATCCATTTTGAAAGCAGTGCTCCCAGGTATGGGGCCACCCGCCGAATTTCTCCATATCGTCGCCGGTGGCAGCCATCCCGCCAGGGTGGTCCTGCGCCGAGCGGCGAAGAAACGCGATGGCATCATCCACGCTGCCAAAGGGAATCAAGTAGCGAAGTTCCTGCAAGCCGGGAAATATCTTCACCGTGTTTCCGCGATCTTCGGCCATGTAATAGCCGAACAGTTCCGGCATCTCCATCCCCGCCGCCAGGAAATGGCTGTCATCCACGAGCGTGTAATCCACGCCCGCTACGGCGAGCGCTACGGGTAATTGAGGCTCCCACACGCGCTCGGCGAGCCACGCGCCGCTCGGACGCTTCTCAAAATGTTCCTCGATGAACCGGCTCAACCGCCGGATCTGCTCGATCTGGTCTTCCAGCGGTATCGCGATCAGAATCGGTTCGTAGAATCCTCCGCCCACGATTTCCACCTGGCCGCGCGCGACGAGCGCGGCAATCTGGTGCAGGTATTCGGGATGCCGTTTGGCCATCCATTCCAGCAGCGAGCCGGAATAATGAAGCCCGGCCCGAACGCGCGGATGCCGCGCCAAACATTCCAGAAACGGCAGGTAGGAACGCTCGTAGGTGCGTTCCATCACGTCGTCGAAATTCCCGACAGGCTGGTGCGCGTGGATGAGCAGAAGCAGATGAAATTTCGACAAGCAAATCCCTCGTGTAAAAGCAAAACATTATGATAGCGCGGGCAGCGGAACTCCGGGAAATTCAAATGCGCGATTGTCCCGATCACAAACCGGACGCCCGGCTTTCACCGCTTGCCGGGCGAACAGATAATTGCCATGATGCTGTGACCACCGCACCGCCCGGCCCCGCGCCGGAAAAAGCCTCATGGATTCACACGATACAGACCGGCTGTTCCGAACAGGACTTGCGGCATTCAACTCTGCGCGTTTCTATGATGCGCACGAGCATTGGGAAGAGGTGTGGCTGGTGACGCCCAATCCCGAAAGAATGTTCCTGCAGGGTTTGATTCAGGTGGCCGCGGCGTTTCACCACTATTCCCGCGCCAACTGCCCGGGCACAATAAGCCTTCTCCGGGCAGGCTTGCAGAAGCTGGACTTATTTCCGGAAAAGCACCGGGGCGTGGCCCTGGAACCGCTGCGCGACTCGGTCCGCCGATGGCTCGCGGCACTGGAGGCGGGAGAAACTCCGGAACACGCGAAGATTCCGCAAATCCAAACCTGCGGCAACCGTCCCGATTAGAATAAGTTAGAACAATTTGGGCAGGAATCTCGGCTTGGTTCCCATGGTCCGTCGATAGGTGGAGTCCGCCATCAGGGCGGCATCTTCCACCTGCAGGCGCCGCCTCAGGATTTCCAGATTGGCCGCCGTCCCTGCCAGCGCCGTGATCCAGGCCGTGTGAATCAACGGCAGAGCAAGCAGTTCGGCCACCACCGCGACGTAGTTGGGATGGCGCACCCACCGGTACGGCCCCGAGGTCACCACGCCAACCCCGGCGGAAGCCATCACTTCCACGTTCCAGTGTCCCGCCAGCGTTCGAATCACCCACCAGCGCAGCACGTTCGCGAGCAGGAACACCGCCCCCATCGCAATGGCCAGCGCGGGAATCAGAGGCCGGTGCAGTAACGTCACTTCCAGCGCGGCCCCCACCAGAATGCCCGCGTGCACCAGTACCATCCAGCGAAAATGCGGCTCGCGGACTTTTCGAACGCCTTGTCTTTCCAGTTCCCGCTGGTTGCGCCGCGAAATGCCTAATTCGATGAACCGCCCCATTCCCACAAGGGCGAGCAGCGCGAGGTACGCGATCGTCATGGCCATTGCAGAAGAATCATTTCGGCGGTGAACCCCGGGCCGAACGACATGAGCAGGCCGTAACTCTCCGGAGGCATCTCGCGCCGCGCAAGCCATTCCTGAAGGATGACCAACACGCTGGCGCTGGAGAGGTTGCCGAAGCGGCGCAGCGTGTCCCACGAAATCTCCGTGTCCTCGCGGGTCAATTCCAATTCCGCTTCCATGAAGGAGAGAAGTTTCTGGCCACCGGGATGCAAAAGATATGCGGAAATATCCTCGCGCCTAAGACCCTGGCGCCCCAGGAATCCGTCAGCCAACCCCTTGACCTTATCCCGGATCAACTGCGGCACATCCCTGGAAAGGACGATATGGAATCCGGAGTCGCGCAAGTCAAATCCCATCGCGCCGAGCGAATCGGGAAACAAAAAACTTTCCGAGGCGATAATACGCGGCCCCGGCACGTCGCGACCCGTAACCACCACTCCGGCCGCGCCGTCGCCAAACAACACCGCCGATATCAAATTCGCCTGGGAGAAATCCTTTCGCTGAAACGTGAGAGTGGGGAGCTCCACCGACACCAGCAGCGCCGTGCGGTCCGGAAACGCGGTCAGGTATTCCCAGGTGCGGGCCAGCCCCGCCGCGCCCGCGGCGCACCCGAGTTCCGTGATGGGCAGCCGCCTTACATCGGAACGGAATCCCATCGCCGCGGCAATGTAGGCGTCGAGCGAGGGAATCATTACGCCGGTGCAGGACACGGTAACGAACAAATCCACGTCGGAGGCCAGCATGTCCGCCTGCGCCAGGGCCTGCGCGGTGACCTGCAGGCCGAGTTCGGTCGCCTTTTCCCGGTATTCCGCATTGATCTGGGCCAACGGGCGCGGCTGCACCACGTAATCCAGCGGATAGACGCTGTGCCGCTGATCGATTTGCGAGTTATCGATCACGTTGCGGATCGCTTCCAGCCGCATTCCATCCAGCGAAAAAACGTCTCCAATGCACTCCTTCACCATCTCCCGCGTGAGGAGGTGCGGAGGAACAGCGGTAGCCGCGCCCGCAATCGTCACAACCGCGGCAGATGGATTCGGTTTGACCCTGGATTTGGACTCCGGCGCATTTGTCCATCCCTGCCGGGCTTCTTCTGTTTTTGGCGCTCGTATGGAAGGCACTGTAAGGCTCCTCCGTCGCCGGCTGGGTGTTCTCTGAGGAAGAGATGCCCGGTGACCAGATCCTGGTGACGCAAAATCAAACTAAGGTTACAGATTCCTGCAAAAGGGAGCTTGCAGGAATGACATATTTCGTGACGGACTGCTATCGGCCATCAATATATACCAAAATATGCCAAAGCTCACTTGCAAAGCAAAAAAAAGAATGCGGCGCCCCCTGCATCGAGGAGGCGCCGCACCAAAATCCATCTTGGTAATTTCACCGTACGGCGACGGCCTGATTCAACCCTGCTTCGTGTACCAGTCGGCATTGACGGGCGTAAAACTGGCCCACTTTTCCGGCAGATCCTCCAGTGCGAAGATGGCCGTTACCGGGCAAACCGGGACGCAGGCGCCACAATCAATGCATTCCACCGGATTGATGTACAGTTGCTGTTCGGCCTCAAAATTCGGTTCATCCTTCCGCGGATGAATGCAATCGACCGGGCAAACGTCCACGCACGCGGTGTCTTTCGTTCCAATACACGGCTCCGCAATTACGTACGCCATCAAGACTCTCCTTCAAAGGGTATCTGGTGCTCAATCTCTCTCTCTAAAAAATACCGCGTCCGTTAAAATCCAAAAGATCGTATTTGTGTTGCCAAGCCTACCACTGCATCCGCCGCTGACTCCACAAAAAAGTATAGCATGTCCGGATCAGGCAGGATCATCATCCGGACAGCATTCTTTTGGACCTCACACCTCCAAGCCGATTTCGACAAGCATTGTGAAAATACCCCCCAAAAGACGCGCATACCCAGCTCAAAGCAGCTGCCACCCCTCGCGTCCTCCCGTTGCCCGCCGCGTCCACAGGGGTGTAGACTGTCGCGCAAGGTAAAACTACCCGCCAATGGAGGAATGCACATGAAACGATTTTCGCCAATTTTGCTTGCCGCCGTTCTAACCGTAACAGGCGTCGTCGCTACGCTGACAAGCCCGCCCGTGACCGCCGCCGAAGATCCGATTATTACCCTCGACAAAGCCGTCACCGAGGCCCTGACCAAAGGGGACCAGAAAACCGCCGAAAAGTATCTCGATGCCGACTTCAGCTGGATCGACACCCTGGGCGTCATGCGCTTCAAGGAAGACGTGTTTCGCGTAGGCATCAAGCCCGCGGTTCCCGTGGCCCCAGACGTAAAATATGTCGAACACAAATATGGCAACGTCGTATGGCTGCAAGCGAACCAGGGAAAACGCTACGCCGCTCACTTCTGGGTGAAGCGCCCCTCGGGATGGAAACTGCTTCACACCACCGAACTCAACGTTCACCCGCGCGACTTTACGCCCGTCCGTCCAAAATATGAAGTGCCTTGCCTGAATCCCTGCAAGGAAGTTCCGTACACCGCCGTCACGCCAAATGAAAAGGCCGCCCTTGCCGGCTGGCAGGAACAGGAATCCGGACGGCCAGGCATGTGGGCCAAGCATATTGCCGACAATTTCGATCAGCGAGCCGCGATGACCTGGACAGGTCCACGACCCTCCAAGACGGAAATGGTCGCTATGCAAGCGAAAATGCGAAAGGAGAATCCGAACCGGGTCGAAGTGGGAGCCGCTCCGGCGCTATTCATCCGCACCTGGGATTTCGGCACTGCGGTCGTGATGATCTCCTGCCAGCCGACGTACGGCGATAAGGCGTACTGGTCCAGCCGCGTTATGGCGCCTCTCAACGGCGTATGGATGATGATGGAGAGCTACCACAATTACATCGACGCATCGCCGGTCATGACCGCCTTGCCGCTCGATGAATCACACGACGCGCGCGCCATGAAGATCAAGTAGGCGGCCGCCGAACGAATGGCCGGGCCATTCGCATTGCTCCGTTTGCGATTTGCCGATGGCGGGCAGCGCCGCATGATCCTTTCAACATCGCGCGGCGCGTCCGGCTTTTCCGGATGCCCCACCCTTCCGGTTTTTTGAAGGGTGGGGAAATCCGGATCCCTTGCCGCGCTGAATCGACGCGCCGGCGCATATCCATTCGATCGATTGAAATAAAGGATTTCCATCGGGAAGGGAAAGGCGCCCTGCCGTTTACGACGTCCCGGCAATCTGCAGGACCGCCGCGCCTTGCAGTTTCCCGCTTCTCAATTGTTCCAGCGCATCGTTGGCCCGATCGAGCCGGAACGTCTGCGTGGTCGTATGCACGGGAACTTCGGGCGCAATCCTCATGAAATCCTCCGCGTCCTTACGCGTCAGATTCGCAACCGAACAGACCATTCTTTCTCCCCACAACAGGTCGTATGAAAACGACGGGATGTCGCTCATGTGAATTCCTCCGCAGACCACCGCGCCGCCCTTGCGGACCGCGGCCAGCGCGGCGGGCACCAGCGCGCCCACCGGAGCGAAAATAATCGCCGCATCGAGTTCCTCCGGCGGGCGCTGGTCCGATCCTCCCGCCCAGGTCGCGCCCAGCCGCTTTGCGAACTGTTGCGCTTCCCGGTCCCCGGGCCGGGTGAACGCATAGACGCTGCGCCCCTGATAGAGCGCCACCTGCGCGATGATATGCGCTGCGCCTCCAAAACCGTAAATTCCCAGCAACTTTCCGTCCCCGGCCCGCACCAGGGAGCGGTACCCGATCAGGCCGGCGCAAAGCAGTGGCGCGGCTTCCACATCCGAATACGATTCGGGAATGGGAACGCAAAAGCGTTGATCGGCAACCGTGTATTCGGCGTACCCTCCGTCAATTGTGTATCCGGTGAAGCGCGCGGCGTCGCACAGGTTTTCCTTCCCCGCGCGGCAGTAGGAGCAGTGCCCGCACGTCCAGCCCAGCCACGGAACCCCGACGCGGTCGCCGACGGAGTAGCGCGTAACCCCATCGCCCACGCGCGTCACGCGGCCCACGATTTCATGGCCAATGATGAGCGGCAGCTTGGGGCCGGGCAATTCGCCGTCGACCACGTGCAGATCCGTGCGGCAAACGGCGCAGGCCTGCACTTCGAGCTGCACTTCGCCGGCGCCGGGCTGCGGCACGGGAACTTCGCGCAGGACAAGCGGCATGCGCGCAGCTTCAAAAATCATGGCCCTCATGGTGGGATTTTCGCTCATCTTCTTCGCTGATCTTTTACGCCGGTCTTCTTCCCCGATTTTTCCGTCGCCTTGAATTCATCTTGAACTCATCCCGGGCTCATCGAAACAAATTTTTTGCGAAGAACAGCAGATTCGCCGGGCGCTCGGCCAGTCGCCTCATGAAATAGGGAAACCAGTCCTGCCCGAACGGAATGTAAACGCGCACGCGATATCCCTGCCGCACCAGGCGGCTCTGCAAATCCGTGCGGATTCCGTAGAGCATCTGGAACTCAAATTGGTCCTTGGCGATGCCCTGTTCCGCGGCAAAACGCACCGTTGCTTCGATCATTTTCGGATCGTGCGTGGCCACGGCGTGGGAGAGGCCGCTGGACAGCAGAATTTTCATCAGTTTGACATAGCTTGCATCGACGTCCTGCTTGCGGGGAAACGCGATCTGCGAGGGCTCCTTGTATGCGCCCTTGACCAGGCGAATGCTGCAGCCGGCGCGCAGCAAGTCGCGTATATCCTGCTCGCTGCGGTAAAGGCAGGCCTGAATGACGGTTCCCACGGCACCGGTTTCCGCGCGGGCCCGCGTAACGATGCGAATCGTGCGGTCCGTATATGCCGAACCTTCCATATCCACGCGCACGAAATTTTGAAGTTCCGCGGCGCGGCGCGTCACTTTGCGCAATTGCTCCGCGCAGTACTCCTCGCCGAGATCGAGCCCCACATGCGTCAGTTTGAGCGAAACGCTGGCCTCGAGCTTCGCCGCGGCGATGCGTTCGAGCGCGCCGGTGTAGGACGCGCAGGCGCGCTCGGCGTCTTCCCGTGTGACAACATTTTCACCGAGGTGGTCCAGGCTCGCCGACATGCCGTCCCGGTTGCAGTTTCGGGCCGCTTGCAGGGCGGCGGCAATATCTTCGCCCGGAACAAATCTTCGAGCCCAGCGGCGAGTGATGCGATTCGATGTGACCCAGCGCCGAAGGCGCGCGCTTTTGGCGAGTTTGAGCAGCAGCGTGCGTAACATCGGTTTTGCCGGTTGACGCGAGGGGCAGGGCGCGCGACCTCAGGCGTCTTTGTGGGCGTCGAGGAATTTCTCGGCATCGAGCGCCGCCATGCAGCCCGACCCGGCCGCGGTAACGGCCTGGCGGTAACGGTGGTCCTGGACATCGCCTGCGGCGAATACGCCCGGCACCTTGGTTTGGCTGCCATGATGCGTGATCAGGTAGCCGTTTTCGTCCATATCCAGCTTGCCGCGAAATACCTTGGTATTCGGTTCGTGCCCGATGGCGATGAAAACGCCTTCCACCGGCAAAGTCATCATTTCCTGGGTTTGGGTGTTGCGCAGCTTCAGATGATCGACGCCGCCCTTGGCGACATCCGCAATTTCCTCCACCACATACGGGGTCAGGAAATGAATCTTCTCGTTCTCGCGCGCCCGGTCAATCATGATTTTCGAGGCGCGAAATTCGGGCCTCCGGTGAATCAGGTGAACCTTGCTCGCAAATTTTGAAAGGAAATTCGACTCTTCCATCGCCGAATCGCCGCCCCCCACGACCGCGATTTCCTTCCCTCGAAAAAAATATCCGTCGCAGGTCGCGCAGGTCGATACGCCGTGCCCGATCAGTTTGCGTTCGGACTCGAGTCCGATCATCCGCGCAGTCGCTCCCGATCCGATAATCAGCGACCGGGTTTCATAAACGTCGTTCGCCACGGAAATCTTAAACGGCCGCTTGCTCAGATCCACTTCCGTGATCGCCCCGGCTTTGAACTCGGCGCCGAATTTCTGCGCCTGTTTGCGCATGTTGTCGATCAGGTCCGGCCCCAGAATCCCGTCCGGGAAGCCGGGAAAATTCTCGACCATGGTCGTGAGCGAAAGCTGACCTCCAGGCTCGTAGCCGTCGATCACCAGAGGTTTCAGGTTGGCGCGTCCAACATAGATGGCGGCCGTCAAGCCGGCGCAGCCGCTGCCAATAATAATGACGTTATTCAAGTGGTTTTCCCCCTGCCTGCAATAAGATTCGCCAACCGTTTGCCACGATTCACGAAACAAGAAGCAAAAGTTTAACACCGACGCGAACGCCCGCGCTTGGGGAAAATGCCCGCGCGGCGGTTCGCACCTCTCAGCACACTGGCCTCCATAGCAGGAATGCGCCATAATGCCAGACTGTTTCGCATTCCCAGGAGGAAACCTTGAGCCGCACACCAGGCACGTATGCCGTATTCGAAACTTCGCAGGGGACGATTGTCGCCCGCCTGTTCGAAAAGGAAGCCCCGGAGACGGTCGCGAATTTCACCGGCCTCGCGGAAGGCACGAAGGAATTCGCCGATCCGCGCACCGGGCAAAAAGTGAAGCGCCCGTTTTATGACGGGCTCGTGTTCCACCGCGTGATCCCGCAATTCATGATCCAGGGCGGCTGTCCGCTGGGAACCGGAACCGGCGATCCCGGCTATCGCTTCAAAGACGAATTCCATCCCTCGTTGCGCCACGACAAGCCGGGAAAACTTTCCATGGCCAATGCGGGTCCCGGCACCAATGGCAGCCAGTTTTTCATCACCGTGGCCCCGACTCCCTGGCTGGATAACAAGCACTCCATCTTCGGCGAAGTGATCGAAGGAATGGAAATTGCCACCAAAATTTCACAGGTGCCGCGCGGAGCGAACGACAAACCAAAGGAACCCGTCGTCCTGCAAACGCTGCGTATCGAGCGCGTCTAAAATCCAGCGGAGCGAACATGAAAAACCCGGCCAACTTATTCCGGATGATGACCGAGTTTATTTTCATCCTGCTGGGCGGCTTTCTGGTGTGGATCGGGCTGAGCAACAGGTTCCTGTTCAATCCGAAAAGCCCTGCCTGGCTGGCACTGGGGGTGGCGCTGGTCTATTGGGGCGTGCGCGCCTGGATAAAAACGGCGCGGGCCGCGCGAACGCACGATCGAGCGGTCACGCGCGTGGGCGGTACTTCCCTGATCCTGGTGGGCTTGATGATGCTCGGACTGGTGTGGATTGAATTTCGCTGGGTCGGAACGGCCCTGGCCGTTGCAGGAGGAATTCTGATCCTGCGCGGCCTGGCCGCAGCCGTTTTATCGGTCTGGATGGATTAGTTCACTTTCAGCACGATTTGCGAAAGGAGTTCGCAATGTTCAAGGAATTCAAGGCGTTCGCAATGCGGGGAAATGTGTTGGACATGGCGGTCGGCATCGTCATCGGCGCCGCGTTCGGGCAAATCGTCACTTCCTTCGTTCAGGACATCCTGATGCCTCCGATCGGCAGGCTCCTCGGCCATGTCAACTTCTCGAATCTGTTTGTGAGCTTGTCCGGCACGCACTATGACACAGTGGCGGCGGCCAAGGCCGCGGGCGCGGCCACGTTGAACTACGGCCTGTTCCTGAACACCGTCATCAATTTCCTGATTGTGGCCTTCGCCGTATTCCTCCTGGTGCGCTGGGTAAATCGCCTCGCGCCAAAACCCGCTCCGGCGGCGCCCACGACGCGCGACTGCCCGTTTTGCCTTACGGCCGTGCCGCTGAAGGCGACCCGATGCGCGCATTGCACTTCGGAGCTTCGTCCCGCCTGAACGACCCTCCGGAACGTAACTCCGGAGCGTCCCTTCGGGGCGCAAAACAAGCGCAGGAACGCCTGTGCGGGCCGTGCGCCGGCGATGCGCACCGGTCACCTGCCCCGAACCTCGCTCAGTTCCCGTCGTCAATTTTCGGTGGGGAAGCCTTGTTTCGGCTGACGTGCTCTTTCAGGCGGGCGACGACATCATCTTCCTTGCCTGCATTCAACTCGTTCAATACTTCATCCAGGGCAAAATGAACCACGTCGTGGTGGTGCAACTCGTCGGGAGCCACCAGATCACTGAATCGCAGCCAGAGCCGGTGAACGAGCCGCACTTCGTTTGAGGTCAAATTCGGCGCGTGCGGGCCGAGCAGGAATATTTCTCTCTGCCCTCCGGGCGTAACGATCTCCAGATTAAATTGCGGGCGAGGATCCGGAAGCTGTTCCCAGGCCAGACCAATTTCCCGCGCCTGCTTGCCCATCGTCTCCTTCGCGGAGCGGCCGAGCACGATGGTGTTGGATTGAAGTTTTGCCGCGGCGTTCAGTATTCCGCCCCAGGTGTCGCTGGCGGAAACAACCGCCAGGCGTATGGTTTTCCCGCGTTTTTCCGCCATCGAGAGGGCTTGCGAAAACAAATACTGCTCAACGCTGCCGAAAAGCTGTTCCGCATCCAACTCGCTTGGCCCGGAAGAAGACCGGCGGAGCAGGCGGATATGCAGCACCACGACGTCGCGTCGCTCGGGTTTGACCCGATCCAGGACTCCCTGCAGATGATAGAGCGCGTGGTAATTGCTCACCGGAACCAGGATATTTCCCGGCCGCACGCCGAGGCTCTGCAGGGAAAGCTCCTCCTGCCCGGCCACGTTAAACTGATCCATCTCCACGTGCCCGCTGCCCCGCTTGCGCAGGATGCTGCGCTCGGAAAACGTGAATATAGTGAACATGAAAGCCGTAAAAATCGTGCCGCCGATGGTGGCCTCGGGCTTGGTAAATAAGTTCACGACGGCGATCAGCAGCAGCATCAGCGTGATCAGCGCCAGCCCCATGGGTATTTCCCTGCCTGCGATCCGGAAGTTGAACGGCACGCGGTACTCGGGGTCGTCCGGGTGCGTGTAGCGGATCACCAGGACCGCCAGGCCCTGCATGGTGAAACTCCAGATCACGCCAAACGCATACAAATTGGCCAGAAACGTCACGTCGCCGCGGCTGGCGATGATCGTCACCACCTGAAAGATCACCACCATGTTGATGATGCGATGGGAAGTCCCGAATTTCTTGTGGGGCTGGCGAAACCAGTCGGCAAGGACGCCGTCCTCCGAAACTCGGTTCAGCACGCCGTTAGATCCCACGATGGCCGTGTTCACTGCCCCCGCCAGAATCATCGTGCCGACCACGACCACAAATACATGAAAAATCAGCCGCAGGCTGAACGGCCCGACCAGATTCATGGCCAGCCCGCCAATGAGGTTTTCCAGATACTGTCCTCGGACGTTGTCCGGGATAATCATGACCGCGAAAAACGAAACCATGGACGTGAAGATCACGGTATAGATGAAAATGACGATCCCGGCCTTTTTCAGATTCTTCAGCTTGGGCGCTTCCATCTCGCGATAGACCTGCGCGAGCGATTCCTCGCCCGTCATCGCCAGCACGGAATGCCCAATGCCCACGAAGACCGCGACCATGGGGATCATTTTCACGATCTGGCTGCCGTACAGCCAGCCCATGGAGTTCTTGTCCAGACGAATATTGGAGCCCCAGGGCAGCGGCGGCAGATGCGCGCCCCGCACATAGATCGTGTAGCAGCACCAGACGAGCAGGATCACGACCATCACGGTGGTGATCTGCATGATGCGCAGTGCTTTGTGGCTGGACTCTGGTATGCCCTTGATGTTCTCCCACCAGAAAAACAGGGTCACGACAACCGCGAAAAGCGCAGCGGTGGTATTTTCGGAAATGACGAGGTTCACATGGAAGTAGACGAGCAGTTCATTGATGAGTCCGGCCAGATATTGTCCGGCGGCAACGCCGCTGATCGGACCGGTCAGAATGTAATCAAACATCAACGCCGAGACGGAAAATTTCGCCATCTTCCCGCCCAGCGCCTCTTTCACCACCCGGTACACGCCGCCACGCACGAACATGCTGCAGCTCTCGATGTACACGGCCATCACGCAGCCGGAGAACAGCATGACGATCAGGATGAACCACGGCGCCGACTTGCCAATGAAATTTTCCGCTTCGCCGCCCGCGTAATACGCCGATGAGGCCATATCGTTCAATACAATGGCTGCGGCGCGCCAAAAGGAGATAAACGTCAGCATGGCCGTTGTGGCCACGATTACGCGCGGAGCCGTAATTAGGCGGGGAGTTTCAGGGGTGGAACCCGTTGGCGTCGATGACATAAGTCGTAAACTGCCTGAATTGAAGGTCTGGATTGTTGCATGTTTAGCGGGGCTTGTCTACTGGGGGGGGCGGTTCGGTAGTGTCCTAAGACTGTGTTGATGGAAAGGAGCATAGTTTATGAAACGGAAAATCAGTTCGGCTTTTGTCCCACCGTTGGCGGGACTTGTGGCTGTCCCCCGGTCGGCGGCTTCAACAAGCCAAACCCTTGTAACAATGCGAACATGTTCTTCGCTGGCCCGCGCCACCGAAATCGGCAATTATCAAAGTGCGTCTCAGCCCACTCGAAATCGCCACCGGAGTAAAAGAGGTCGCAATTCTTAAGATGACATCGGATAAACACGACTTCTTCCAGAACAAAACTCTGGTCGCTTAGATTCTTGTCTTCATACACACGCATTGATTAGCTCCTTTATTGACCAAACATGATCTGTTAATCCGTGTTCCATTGCCGGGGTCACTCTCAGAGTCATGTGAACACGACAAAAATTATAATAAGCGAAGTACATAGCAAGCGCCGCTTTGAGGTTCACCCACTTCTTAGAGAATGCATTGGTGAGGCGGGTTAGCCGTCGAATGCACATCCGCATTGTTAGGTTCTGCCGTTCAACATGTGATGTGCTGATTCTCTGGGGTGCTGGCTTTCCGAGTCTGGGGACTGATATTGCGTTGACCACTTCTGGCGGGGAATATCGGTGCTCACCGTCAACAGGTGAACCGTACATCTTGATGAGTTGTGCGAAGTCAACGCGAGTGCCGAGACTGTAATGAATCGCTTCCTCGTATGCCTGAAAGCCGTCAGTTGTGATCTGGAATCGGCCTGTCGTAGCAGCATCGATCTTCTCAGTAAAGGCAACGGTGTCGCGTGCGTTGCGCCGTCCGAGATGCCACGCAAGTACCAGCTTCGTTTTGCGCTCGATTGCCACAAAGCAGTAGGCATCACCAA
>Ga0307373_10003121_pt1 | contig 29194 bp, 38 predicted proteins | sample OX2MG_FD_202534 | JGI IMG/M metagenome (GOLD analysis project Ga0307373, IMG submission 202534) | Soil microbial communities from Risofladan, Vaasa, Finland - OX-2 | ecosystem: Environmental > Terrestrial > Soil > Coastal area > Acid sulfate soil | place: Finland: Risofladan, Vaasa | collected... | reverse complement strand
CTGCCGACTGACACGACGGGCTATGACCGCACGAGCAGCCAGTTCACCCCCATTACGGCTGGAACGCCCATCGGGCCAGCGCGATTCGGGTCAACTGAACACACGACAACTGGTCGCTCCGCTCGGCTGCGGACCGGCCCGCCTTCCGGGTCAACGATAGGTATATCCGCAGGTCAGGCTAACGGACGTCCAGTCCGGTGATGGCCCGCCCGACGATCATCCGCTGGATTTCCGACGTGCCCTCGAAGATCGTGAAGATAGTGGACTAGCGGGCAGTTTCCGCAGGTCAGCGGCCTGCACTTTATAATCCCGCTGCCGGCAGCCCGATACGCGCGCATCACCGAGCTGATCCAGGACGAGGCAGCGGACTTCGTCCGCGCGCGGCTGCTGGTGCAGCTTGCCAGCCTGCTGCCTGACATGCCGGCCGAGGTCGACCGCAGCCTGGCCGACCTCGGCTCCATGGGCACCTGGCCGGTGCTGGCCGCTGCTCCGCAAGCCTTTGACGCCCCTTCCGCCGAACCGGGGGAACGGCCCAGGGAGATTGACTTCGTCGTCCAGATCCTCATTCGCGTGGCGCTCCTCAGCGGCCACGGCAGATGCCAGCGCCTGCTCGCCACATGGCTCGACGACCCGGCCGCATTCTGCTACCGAGCTCAGCGCGCGTCGCTGCCATGGTCTCCCGGAACCTGAAAATTACCGCCGACGCACCCGGCGATATCCAGGCGGAATTCGCCGCCCTTGCGTTCCCGCTGCTTGAGCAACTAGCAGAAGTAGGACGTCCGGCGATCGTTCACGACATTGTCCGGGTCCTCAAGCGAATCGCGGCATCGGACCCGAAGCGCACGATCCTGACGGTAGCCACCGCCGTGGCCGCCGCGCCCGGCTACGCGTGGGAACCCGATGGAGCGCAAGCGGTCCTCGACCTCGTCGATACGACAGTCGCCGAACATCGTGACCGCATCCTCGCCGACCCGCAATGGACCAGCGCTCTGCGACAGGTCCTGGAAGGCTTCGTCGCGCAGGGCATAGACGCAGTCATTGCCAAGGTCCATGACCTCGATGTCATGTTCGGGTAGCGGCTTTCGCCTGCTGCCACCCCGCCGGGTGCTACTGCCCACTGGGATTAGCAGGATTGGAGTTGTCAGCGGACTGCGAGGTACAGTACGGCGAGGCAGAGCGGGCCTCCATGGTCGGTGAACGGGTTGTGCACGACGGTGTCGGGTGACGCAGCTGCCAGGACGCCGGTCGCCGAAGCCGCGTCCTGCTGGGACAGGGCGCCCGCTTGACGCAGGGCGACGGATGCCCATCAGATCGCCGAGCGCGGCCCTGAATGCCTCGGCGGCATCAGCGTCCGCGCCCACGCGCACCGGCTGGCCAGCCACGGTCATGGCGGCCTCAGCGTTCGGGTCGGCAGCCGAATGGGCCGGCTGCGCCGTCGTTCCCGCCCTGGTCTGCGTCCTGATCGCAGCCGGGACGCCGCCCGTGCGGGTCACGGCGGGCTGCTACGCGGCAGTCTGCGGTGTGTAGGTCGTGCGCTGACCGAAGCCTGGCCCGGCGCGCCAGAGCCGCCCGGTGCGCGCCTGGCCCGCGTCGCGGCTTTCCCGCTGGCGCTCGGGGTGCACGGGACCGGCGGCATCCTGGGATGGGCACGGCTGCTCGGCGGCGCATCTGGTGCAGGGAAAACCGAGCGCGGAGCCGGCGCATGACGTCGCAGCCGCTGATCGTGGCGCTCGAAGGCCCGTGCTGCGCGGGCAAGACCACCCTGGGCCGCCTGCTGGCCTGGGAACTGCGCGGCCTGGCCGTTGCCCTCGTGCCCTGCTACGCCGACCATGCCGGCGGCGGACGGTTCCTGCCGCGCCAGGAAGCGGACTCGGTGGCCGAGCGAGAGCAGGCGTTGCGCCAGCTCCTGGACGTCGAGGCCGGACGGCTCGCGCGGGTACCGCCAGGGTGCGACGTCATCCTGGAAGACCGCAGCGTGCATACCCTGCTCGCCCACTCCTACAGTCCCAAGCGCAAGACCGGCACCGACTTCCTCATGCCAGCAGCGCCCAGACAACCTTGCCGTCGCCGTCGTAGCCGAAGTGCCCCCAGCGCTCGCTGAGGGCCTCGACCAGCAGCAGGCCGCGCCCGTTCTCGGCGTCCGCGCCAGGGTCGGCGGCCTGCGCAGGAGGCTGCGGGCTGGCGTCCCAGACGAAGACCACGACCTGGCCCAGGTCGGAGACCAGCCACATCCGCACGGCCTCCCGCCCTATCGCGCGGGTGGCCCGCACCCCGTTGGTGACCAGCTCCCACCACGAGTTCGAGGCTCTCGCTGAGCGCGGCCAGGCCCCATTCCAGCAGGACGAGGCGGGCGTGCAGCCGGGCCGACGGCACCGCGCCGGCAAGCGCGCCCAGTTCGAGGAAGGTCCGGTACGGCCACTGCGCGGCGAACGGCGCGGCCCGCGCCGCGCCGGGCCGGCCGTGATGGCGGGGAGCTGCCTGGCCTGCGGCAAGACGAGGGTGCCCGCCCGTGTGCTGCGTCCGGTTGCTCGTCTTGCAGTGCATGATCGTGTCCTTAGTGCGTCCCGCGCGCCTGGCCTGCGGGCTGGTGCCGGTGCCTGGTGAGGTGGAGCCGGGCCAGGGCGGCCTCGATCTCCGAAACGCGGTGCGGCCCGACGCCCCGGATCTGGCCGAGCTGCTGCCCGGTGCAGAGGTCGATCACGTCGCCGACCGTGCGCGGCTCGTCGAACGGCGCGTCGTAGGCACGGGTCAGCGGGTTGAAGCTGTGGAACGACAAGACGGTGAGCAGGCACTCAACCGGGCAGTCACGGGTGACCGGCCCGTGATGGGGAACCCTGGAACCGGGCGCGGTCAGCAGCTCACCCATGAGCAGCCCTTCCGGTCCCGGCGGGGCGCAGGAGCGACATCGCCCGCGTGACTGCCTCAACCACAGAACTGGCGACGCTGGCCGGGTCAGCGGCCTGGCCGCATCGGTCCGGTGCGGAAACCATGGCGGCGGCCTCGGCCCAGTAGTCGCGGGTCCAGGTCAGGCCGCCTTCGTCGGTCACGCAGACCTGCCCGCCGTCATCGCCTTGCCCGGGAACGGTCGCGATGATCTCGGCGAAGGTGTCGAAGGCGGTCTCGTCGCAGTAGACCGCCAGTTCCACCTCCAGGCCCCGGGCCTTCAGCTCCAGGCCGACGACGCCCTTGAACGTGACGTTCTCGCGCTGGTGACCGGAGCCCACGCGCGGCTGCGGCCCCGCCTGGCCGGTCAGCAGCGCCGTGGCCAGGTCAGCGGCCAGGTCCGGGTCGGCGTCCTGCGGGGACCAGGGGCAGTACTCCCACTCGGCGCTGCCGCAGTCGCCGACCGCCAGGGTGCACCGCGCTCCCGGCCAGGCGATGGCCAGGCGGCCTTCCCCGTCCCCGGGCGCGCTAACGTCGAGGCCGGCTCCGGTCAGGCCGTCGGCGACCAGGCGCAGCAGCCCGCCCGGCGCGGCGGGATCGGCAAGGCAGGTGGTTGTCACGTCGGGTCGTCCTTCCGGTGATCACGGCCGCCGAGGACGGCCAGGTGGGCGAGCACGGCAGCGGCGACCTGGTCCGGGCCGGCAGGCTGCCCGGCCGGGGGCTGGTAGTGCCACTCGATCTCGATGCCGTCCCAGGTCGCGGTCACCGTGTCCGGCGCGGACTCGGCCTGGGGCTGGCCGGGAACCGGGAGCCGGGCGATGACCCGGGCGGCCTCGGCCGTGGTGCGGCCCGTGTAGTGGCAGGCGGCCTGGCCGTTGTCCTCGGCGGTTACCTCCACGCAGGGGCCGCCGGGCAGGCCAGTCACCTTGAAGACGGCCGGGTCGCGGCCCGGCGGGAAGCTCACCTGGTAGCCGTGCTGCGCCAGCCGGGCGGCCAGCGCCCGCGCCGCCGTGCCCGTCGCCGCACCGGGAAGCGCTGCTGCCTGCTGGTCAGCCATGGCCAGCGCCTCCGGCCGGGAGGACCGCCGGGCCGGGCACCAGGTCGCTGAGGGCGCGAGGCTGGCCGAGGATCACCGGGAGCAGGGCCAGGCGCGGCGCCTGGAGCGCGTCGGTGAGCTGCAGGAGCTGGCGGATGTCGTAGATGCCCTGCCGCGTGCCGGCTTCCCAGTACCAGATCGCGCTCTCCGACAGGCCCGCCCGCTCGCCCAGCTCCCGGCGCGACACCCCGGCCGCCGAGCGGTAGATGACCAGGACGGCCTGGAAGTCCAGCCGGGCCAGCGCCTCGCGCATCGGCCCTGTGTCCCACACCCACGTGGCCAGGTCATCGCGCGCTTCCGGGTCGGCGAGGTGCTGCCGGTCGAACAGCGCCCGCTCGCACGGGCCGCAGACCGTCCCGGGGTTGTACCCGGACAGGCGCGTCTTGCGGCAGGACTCGCAGACCCGCGTCACCACCGTGGCCTTGCCCGTCCGGCCCGGCTCTCTCCCCTCCGCCGTCCCGGCCCCCTGGCCTGCGACATCAGCGGGTTCCCCGGCCCGGCCGGCCCTGTCTCCCGGCTCGGCCGGCAGTCGGCCGTCCCGGGAGACGGTGCCGGCAGTCCGCGTGCTCACCGGCCTGCCGCCTGCGCCCGTACCTGCCCCGGGGTACCGCCCCGGACCAGCGCTAGATGCCCCCCGCCGGGCTCGGCGTGCGCCGGGGCGGCGGCTGCGGCGGGGGCGGATATCTCGATCACCAGGCGGGCCGGCACGTACGGCAGCGTCAGTGTCATGCCCTCGCCGGTCACCACCTGCCCGTCAGCGGCCCGCCGGCCGGGGTCGTGCCCTTGCTCGTGGACGTCGCCGTGACCTGCCTCAACCGCCCCCGCGAGGATGACCAGTTCCCCGGCCGCCTCCAGCGCGTCATCCAGGCGGGCCGCCACGCGAGGCGACGGCCGCTTCCGCCCGTGGACGACCTTCGACAGGTGCGAGGCGTCGCACGGCACCCGGCGGGCCAGCTCCCGCAGCGACAGGCCGCGCGCCTCCGCCAGCGCCAGGACCCGCTCCCCGAAAGGCGTCTCCGCCCGCTGGCGGCGCATCAGCACCAGCCGGTCGTGCTGCGGCAGGCTCTCATGGTCGGCCAGGTCCAGCAGGCACAGCACGTCAGTCTCGTACACCCGGGCCAGCAGGCACAGCACGTACACCGACGGCTTGCGGTCGCTGTCCGGCCACCGCTCCAGCTCGCACAAGTGCGGGCTGGACATGCCCGCCCGGCCCTCGGGGTCGGTTCCCTCGCGGGCGGCCAGCTCGTTGAACCGCTCCGCCACCTTGTCGAGCGTCCACCCCCAGGCCAGCCGGTACGCCTGACGCGGGCGGACCGGGTAGCGGCGCGATACCTCGATGGCGATCTCGTCGTAGCTGAACCCCAGGCCGCGCATCCGCTCCCGCAGCCTGTCCATCTCGGGCTTGAACCCTCTTACGCCCGGCCCCAATACACCCGGCGCGGCCACGGCACTGGCCTGGCTCACGGTAACGACTCCCTTCCTCGGCAACGGTTAATGCGAATGAACTCGGTGGATATGCGCTGGCCTCGCTTGTCTCCGGCGTCAGGGCTTCCTCCCGACCCCGGCGTAGACCCAGCGGGTACCGCCGCCGGCGTAGTACTCCGTCGACGGGCGCCACTGCGACAGAAAAACAATGCCGGGCTCGACCATCTCGAACCCGGCGAAGAAGCGCTCTACCTCATCTTTTGTCCGCATCACCATCGGCGCGGTCGCCTGGTCGTAAGCGCCGGCGATGTGCCCCAGCGCAGCCTCGTCCCGGTTCTCGCGGGTCACGTGAGAAATGACCAGGTAGCTCCCCGCACACAGGGCAGCGCACAGCCTGGCCACGCACCCGTACGGGTCCTCGTCGTCGCGCACGAAGTGAAGCAGCAGTGTCATGCTGAGCGCCACGGGCCGGGAGAAGTCGATGATTCTCCGCAGTTCGGGATTACCCAGGATTCCACCGGGATCTCGCAGGTCTCCAGGGATGAGGACCACGTCGGCCAGGCCGTCAATATAAGAGCCGCCACGCGCGAGCACGGCCGCGTCATTATCAACGTACGCGACCCGGGCGCGGGAATTATGCTCCCTGGCAAGCTGATGGACATTGCCTCTGGTCGGGAGGCCAGGGCCTATATCAATGAACTGCGAGATACCGGACTCTGCGGAGAGGAACCGGACCGCGTGCTTGAGGAATTCCCGGTTCTCCAGGGCGGCCAGCGGGACATCGGGCGCGGCCCTGAGCACCAGCCGGGCCGCTTCCCGGTCAGCGTCGGTGTTCTCGTTCCCGCCGAGGTAGTAATCCCACATTCCCGCGACGTTCGGGATTGCCGGGTCAACGCCGGTCAACGCCTGGCAACTCTGCTTGGTCAGCCACCTAGTCCTCCTGGTCAGCGGGCACTCCGGCGAAAACTGCCCGGCGGATCGCCCGTTACGGGTGCAGCAGCAGGGCCGTCAATTCCGCGGTGACTCCGCGCGCATCGCGCGAGGGCCGGTCTTGCCCTGTTGACTAGTTGCCCCTGCACAAGTTCGATGGTGGCGGGCAGGGCACCCGGCCGGAACCGGCGATTACCAACAGGCGACGGCTTATTACCGTTAGTGCTAGGAATCGCTTGCGGTGACTTGGCGTAACCTATGCTCATGGACCAGGCAGACAGGCCCCTACCGCCAGAGTTCTGGTCCTCTCCGGCCGTCGCCGCCGCGCTCGCAAGCTGCGACTTCGCGACGCTGCTGGAGGAGATCCGGCGAGCGCACGGCTGGAAGCAAAAGCAGCTGGCCCTGGCGGTGGGGTACTCCCAGAGCTGGGTCTCGAACGTGCTCCGCAGGCAGCAGGCACTCACCGTCGACCAGGTCCGGGAGATATCGCGCCGGATCGGGGTACCCGTTCACCTACTCCGGTTCGGCGACCCGGGAGGTGACGATCCGACGAAACGGCGAGACTTCGGCAAGGCAATGGCGCTGGCCCTGGTCCCCTTGCCCACGCGGGCAGTCGTTGACGAGACGACGGCCCCGACACTGACAGCGATCACGGGCGCGCAGCGCAGGCTGGATGCCACCACGTCCGCCCGCGAGCTGGCACGCGGCGTGACCGCGCACGTGGAGATGGCCAACCGGCTGCTCGCACGGGCCGGCAAGACGCCGCACGCCGCGGACGTGGCCGCCGCCGCCAGCGAGGCGGCTGGCTTCGCGGCCTGGCTGCACGCCGACATGTACGACATCGGCAGCGCACGCGCTTATTACCGCATGGCGATCGGCCGCGCCCGCCAGGCCGGGCAGGACCTGCTCGCCGGGTACATGCTCGGCAGCCTGGCCGCGTTCGAGACTGACGGCGGCGACCCCGAACTCGGACTCACCCTCGTCGGCGAGGCACGACAGCAGATCGGCGCCACGCCGCACCCGTCACCCCGGGCATGGCTGGACGCCACCGAGGCCCTCAGCTTCGCCGCTGCGCGCCATGACGGCGAGGCCGCCTCGCACGCGCTCGCCCGCGCCGCGAGGGCCATCGACCAGGACAGGCGGACAGAGCCGCCGCCCTGGCCGTGGGTGTTCCCGTTCGACCACGCCAAGCTGGCCGGGTACCGGGCGCTGGTCGCGGTCAGGCTCACCCGCCCCGGCGACGCGCTGGCCGCGTTCACCGAGTCCCTGTCGGCCGCCCAGCCCGCTCCCAAGCAGCGCGCCGTCATCATGCTCGAAGTCGCGACAGCGGCCCGGCAGGACGGCGCGGCCCGGCGCGACAGCGACCGGATCGATGAGTCGTTCCGGCTCGCCTGCGAGGCCCTCGGGGTCGGCGTCGCCTACTCCTCCGAGCGCATCGTCAACCGGGCGCGGCGGTTCCGCCGCGAGTACACCGGCCCGGCCACCAGCTACGTCCGGGACTTCGATGACCAGCTCCGCTCCGCCCTGCTGTTAGATAGCGCGCATGTACCGCATAGCGATCTCAGGCCACCGGGGCCTGCCCGCCCCAACAGTTAGTCTGATCGACCAGGCCGTCCGCGCGGCACTCGCCGAACGCGCGCCCGACGTGACCGGCCTGTCCTGCCTGGCCGACGGGGCCGACCAGATCTTCGCCCGAGCCGTCACCGACCTCGGCGGCACCCTCGAAGCCGTCATCCCCGCCGCCCAGTACCGGGAGAAGCTGCCGGAGGACTCCCATCCGGAGTACGACGACCTGTTCGCCCAGGCCGCCGCCGTCCACCGGCTGCCGTTCACCGAGTCCACGTCCGAGTCCCACATGGCCGCCAGCAAGCTCATGATCGACCAGGCCGACGAGCTGTACGCCGTGTGGGACGGCAAGCCCGCGCGGTCATACGGCGGCACCGCCGACGTCGTGGCATACGCCCACGAGCACGGCACCCCGGTGCGCGTGATCTGGCCCGATGGCGCACAGCGCGACTAGCGAACGGCAAGCAGCCCGGCGGCCACGCGCCCGGTGTCGGTCTCCACTCGAGCCTGTGCCGCACTTCGGGGCATCGGTGCTGTCACATGAGGTGAAGGTACTCGGCGATCTTCTGGAACAGGTCTCGGACGGGGTCGGGCAGCTCGGGATGAGCGACGGCGAAGTAGGCCCCCGCTCTGGGCTTGCTTCCCCCGGTCTCGGTCATTGCCTTGCCGAGGAGTTCATGGTCGACCTGCCGCAGTAGCTCTTCGAACTCACCGAGATTGCTGCCGTCGTCGCCGAATCGCCTGGCCAGGGTGAAGACGCCTGCACGCTCCCAGTAGCTGCGCCACTGAGCGAAGTCCTGGTCGTCGCCGAGCTGGGGATCATCCGGCCAGTGCCCCAGCTTTTTCATGTCCTGGCTGAGCTTCTGCCCCTGTCGCAGCGCCGGGCCGTCGGAGATGATCGCCCACGGTATGCCGTAATCGTCGAGGAATTTGATGTAGGCGCGGTAGCCGTTGTGGCCGTCGACGGCGATGAAGGAGACGTTGGTAGCCCCGAGGTCAGGCAGGCCGGCGGTGCAGGCGTTGTTCCACCAGCGGGGCAGCGCGCCGGGTTCCGTCTGCCCTTCGCACAAGACGGCCGCTTGAGCGAAGAGCAGTGACCGTATCTCCGCGGGCTGTATCAGCTGAAGCTGGCGGAACTGTTCCCGTGAACCCGGGTCGTCGTAGTCGGGCTGGCGGATATGCGTGCCGGACGCGCCCGGTGCCAGCCTGACGATCCGTTTTAGGTCATCTGGCTCGTCGAACGGGACGAGGTCCGCGCTGTGGGTGATGACGAGGTACTGGCCGGGTCCGCGTACCTGGCTGACCAGCCGGCGCTGGACTGTCGGCTCCAGGTTCACCGCCGGCTCATCGAGAACCGTGATCCGGGCAGGCGTTCCTCGCAGCAGCGTGCTCAGCACGAGGGCTTCCTGCACGCCTGCGCCCGACAGCTCGATCAGTCGCTCGGCGTGCTGTCCGGTAACTGTCGGCTCGATGATGAGCGCGGCTTCGCCGTCGCCAGCCGGCCGCGCCCGTACGTCCAGGTCGCGGCCGGTCAGGCTCTTGAACGTCGACTGGATCTGCCGGAAGCGCTCCTTATCCGCGGAGTCGCCGTTCTTCAGCCGGAAGATCTCCCCGCCCACCGCCGCGCCATCACGCAGGTCAACCGGGCCGCTGAGTTCCGACAGCGGGAAGCGGCGCTGAAGGGGCAGCCTCCTGTTGTCCGTGAGGACGATGCCGCGCTGCAGCACCAGGTTTATGACCTGTCGGAAGGAAAGAGTCCGGTCGTTGGGGGCGACTCCCAGTCCGAGAGCCAACTCGCTGGCTCTGTAGGTGAGTCGTGACGCCAGTTATCGGTCGGTTCTGGGTCCTCTGGTTTTCGGGAGATGTCGGTATCGGTGAGTCCTGACTCCGCTGGGGCGCGTGGGGTGGGAGGATCGCCCTGCTCCACGTGAGGGGATGCCTGCTTGCCGTTGATGTCCAGGGTCGAGTTATACGCGGCGATCCGCCGGGACTCCCGGGTGGACGGGCTGTCGAGCCGGGAGCTGGCGGGGAAGTACCGGGTGGGCCGGCGGGTCGTGGCCCTGGCGCTGTCGTCGGCGTGGCCCGAGCCGCGGAGGAAGCTGCCTCCGCGTGCGTCGCGGCTGGATCCGTGCAAGGCGGCGATCGACCAGATCCTGCGGGCTGATCTTGATGCGCCGCGCAAGCAGCGGCATACGGTCACGCGGATCTTCGACCGGCTGGCGGCCGAGGATGAGGCGGCCGGGATCTCCTATGCGATGGTCCGGGCCTATGTTGCGGTCCGCAAGCCGGAGATCTGGGCGGAGGCGGGCCGCGGGCCGCCGCAGGTATTCATCCCGCAGGTCCATCAGCCCGGGCAGGACGCCGAGGTCGATTTCGGGGACGTCTACGTTGACCTGGCCGGGGTCCGGACCTTGTGCTACATGTTCGTGTTCCGGCTGTCGTTCTCCGGGAAGGCGGTGCACCGCATCTCGGCGTCGGAGGGCCAGGAGGCGTTCTTCGAGGGCCACGCCCATGCTTTCAGCGTGCTGGGCGGCGTCCCGTCCGGGAAGGTCCGCTACGACAACCTGACGTCCGCGGTGGCCCGGGTGCTCGGCTTCACCCGGGCGCGGGTGGAGACCGACCGGTGGACCGCGTTCCGGTCCTGGGCCGGCCTGGATGCCTTCTACTGCCAGCCGGGCCTGCAGGGCGCCCATGAGAAAGGCGGCGTGGAAGGCGAGGTCGGCCGGTTCCGCCGTAATCACCTGGTCCCCGTTCCGCAGGCCGCCACCCTCGCGGAGCTCAACGCGCGGCTTGATGCCTGGGACCTGGAGGATGAGCAGCGGCGGATCAGCGACCGGACGCGCACGGTCGGGGAGTTCTTCGCGATCGAGAGGCCGCTGCTGGCCCCGCTGCCGCTCGAGGCCTTCGAGACCGGGCGGGTGCTCACCCCGCGAGTTGACCGCTATGCGCAGGTCACCGTCCGGATGAACCGCTACTCGGTTCCGGTTCGCCTGATCGGCCGCCCGGTCCGCGTGCTGCTGCACGCCTCGGACCTAGTGATCTACGACGGCCGCGCGCAGGTTGCCCGGCACGAGCGGCTGCCTGGCCGCGGCGGCAGCCGCCTGGACCTCGACCATTACCTGGAAGGGCTCCTGCGCAAGCCGGGCGCCCTGCCCGGCGCGACGGTCCTGGAGCAGGCCCGGGCGGCCGGCCGGTTCACCCCGGTCCATGACGCCTGGTGGGCGGCTGCCCGCGCCGCGCACGGCGACGCGGCCGGCACCCGCGCCCTGGTCGAGGTCCTGCTGCTGCACCGGCGGATGGCCCATGAGCATGTCGTCGCCGGGATCGCCGCCGCGCTGCGCGCCGGCGCGATGACCGCCGACGTGGCCGCGATGGAGGCCCGCAAGGCCGCTGACGCCGGCCAGCCCGCCGCCATCATCCCGGCCGGGGAGGTTCCCGGGCCGTCCCCGGTCGCCTCACTCACCCAGCGGCGCCTGGCCGCCCTGCCGGCGGATTCCCGGCCGCTGCCGTCAGTCGCCGCCTACGACCAGCTGCTGCGCCGTCCCCGCCCGCCCGCCGCCCGTCCCGCCAGCCAGGGAGACTCCTCATGACCATCCAGCGCCACCGCGGCCTGACCGAGCCCGCCGCCGACGCCTCGATCGACACCGCCTGCCGGGTCCTGCGCCTGCCCACCCTGCGCGCCCAGTTCGCTGACCTCGCCGAGACCGCCGCAAAGGAGCAGATGACCTACCGCGGGTTCCTCGCCGAGCTGCTGATGGCCGAATGCGACGACCGGGGGCGCCGCCGCTCCGAGCGGCGGATCAAGGCCGCCTGCTTCCCCCGGCAGAAGGAACTGCGGACCTTCGACTTCCAGGCCAACCCCAGCATTACCCCCGAGGCCCTCAGCGACCTCGCCACCTGCGAGTGGGTCCGTAAGGGACAGCCGCTCTGCCTCATCGGCGACTCGGGCACCGGCAAGTCCCACCTGCTCATCGCCCTGGGCACCGAGGCCGCCATCGCCGGCTACCGGGTCCGCTACGTCCTGGCCGCCAAGCTCGTCAACGAGCTCGCCGAGGCCGCCGACGACAAGCAGCTCACCAAGACCATCGCCCGCTACGGGCGCGTCGACCTGCTCTGCATCGACGAGCTCGGCTACATGGAACTCGACCGCCGCGGCGCTGACCTGCTGTTCCAGGTACTGACCGAGCGCGAGGAGAAAAGCAGCGTCGCCATCGCCTCCAACGAGAGCTTCAGCGGCTGGACCAAGACCTTCACCGATCCCCGGCTCTGCGCCGCCATCGTCGACCGCCTCACCTTCGGCGGCAACATCATCGAGACCGGCACCGACTCCTACCGGCTCGCCCAGACCCGCGCCAGGGCCGGGCACGCCACCGCCGGCTGACAGCCGCCCCGGCGCTTAGCGGCGCGTTACGATATTCAGCATGAGGAAATGCGCAGACTGCGGCCAGCGGCTGCCCCGGGCACTGCCCGGCGCAGGCCGCCCGCAGGCCTACTGCTCCCCGGCATGCCGACAGCGCGCCTACCGGCGCCGCGGCGGCCAGGCATCAGGCACCACCAGAGCCCAGCGCCAGCCTCAGGCACGACCCGATCCCGGCCTGCCAGGCCGCTAGCGGCAGCACGCCGGAAACCCGGCCACCACCGGCGACCCGGCCCGCACGCTCGCCAGCAGCCGCGCGCCCGCCACCCAGCACGGACTCCCCGCGAACCCCGGCTGGCAGGTGGCGTCAGCTCTCGCCGGCAAAACAACCTCGAAGATCAACAACTGGACCCACAACTCACCGATAACTGGCGTCAAAACTCAGTTACAGAGCCAACTCGCGGACGCTCGCCGGAATCCAGTTGGACTGGCTTGACCCTACCGAGAAGTTGACCGGCTGCTCCTTCGCAGTCCGCATGGCGACCCTGAAGTCCAGCTCCGTGGAGTCATGCGGGTTAGCCTTCCCCAGCCAGGCGGCAAGTCCCAACCCGCCTTCTGCCCGCGCCGGCTCCCGCCCCTCTCCCGGCTGAGCTGATCAATCCCCTGGTCACCGACTAGCACCGCATGCCAAGTGGCGCCGCTATCTTCGTCGGAGAATTCCCAGTACGCGGCCCACGGGCGAGCAACTGTGGCCCGATACCGGATGACCAGGGTCCCGCTTAGCAGTGGGGTAAGCGAGCCTGCCACCAGGCCGCCGGCAGTCTCTTCCATCGAGTTCGCCGCTTGCGGGGGCCGGGGGTGGTCCGACGTCAGGTAAGCGGCCAGGACGTGCGTCCGTACTAGATCTTGCTCCCACGTACCCGCGACCCGTCCGCCCTGCGTCCGTGCAGGACGAGTCGCCCAGGTCAGCGCGCGGAGGCGGCTCAGTCCCGTCCCAGGGAGTCCCCGGTGTCCCATTCTGCCGACGCATCTACCGTTGCCGCTCGGACTTAAGATCCAGAACATAAATATCCCAGTATGAAGGCAGGACATTCTCGATCGGGCCCTTTCTTCCGACCATCCTCCATCCCAGATGTTCGTATATCCCCTTGGTCACTGCAGCCGTCGGTTGTACCGACAGAACCGCTCGCTCCTCGGTCCGAGAGTCGAGCAAGCTACTGAGCAGTCTGCCACCTATTCCGCCGCCCCTGCGGTCCTCTCTTACAGCTAGATCAATCAAGGCAAAGGTTCGACCTTCCCACTCCTGGGTGAAATCAGGCGAAAGCTCCTGAGGAAAATCATTCCACCAGCCGTGACTTGCGGGAAGGCGGTGGCCGTATGCAAATCCCACCATTACCCTGCCATCAATCGCGAGTACGATCTCGAACGTATCGTCAGCAGAGATCTCTGCCAGCGTCTCGCGATGCGAGTCAGAGTCACCCTCAGACCATACAAATAGCGGGAAAGAAAAAACCGCGTCATACAGCTCGCAGATGGCCGACCTGTGGCGTCTCGCCACCTCACCGCGGCCGTGCTCTATTGAGAAATCAGGCATCTTTCCTCACTTCAGCTGTCCTGGATGGAGTTGAGACGCAGCCGCAACTCGTCAGCGCTCTGATCACCAAGATCTTCGAAAAGCAACAATGCTCTTGCCCAGCATCTCTTACCTTGAGCTACATCGCCACTGCTAATGTAGACCGAGCCCAGCTGGCTGAGGGCCTGCGCCTCGCTACGCCGATCTTCGAACTCGGCGAATATGTCTGCCGCTTCAACAAACTGACGCTCAGCCTCATCAGTGTTGCCCATCTCGGCATATACTTCGCCGAGCGGGATGAGACCCCACGCCAGACTCCACCGATCAGATATTTGCCGAAACATCTCGGTAGCTCTCTCGCCGTAATCGGCTGCTCCATCAAGATCTCCTTCAACGCGGCAGCACTTTCCCAAGCTAAGCAGCGACATCGCCATCCCGCGAGTAAATCCGGCTTGCTCGAATATTTCGCGAGCTTGTTCGAAGTAGGGAATTGCCCTGCTGATCTGACCCAGCTCTTGGTGTGCAAGACCCGAGCCGCGTACGCCGAACCCTTCAATCCATGGATCACCGATTCGACGGGCGATTTGGGCACAGCGCTGATAGTGGTCGAGGGCGGCGTCATAGTCGCCGGTTCTCCAAGACACATCTCCCAGGCAGCGACGGCTTGAAGCTTCGCCCAAGCTATCGCCGATAGTAGTGGCAGCTGCCAGGGCTTCGAGATGGATATTTTTCCACTCCTGCCAATAGGCACGTATCTCAAAGAAGCCGTCAGACACAGTTGGCAACTTCCAGGCCAGGTCATACTGTCCTAGGTCCATGGCCTGCTGAAGAGCGGCCAAGATATTGAGTCTTTCCTCCTCGTACCAGGCCATTGCGGACTCCATATTTTCCAGTGAAGGCGTGTTCAGTTCCTCAGAGCTCGCGAGATCGAGCGCCTGGGAATATGGAAGAATCACCTTGCGCGCCTTGTCGGCGGTCAACAGATACCAGTTCAAGGCACGCCTTATCGCGTGAGTCCGATCTCGCTGAGCATCCTCGTGCTGACATCGCTCAGTTGCGTACGCGCGCAGGAGATCATGCGCCCGGTAGCGCTGGGCCGCTATTTCATGAACTAAATGAACTCTCGCGAGCTGCTGCAGCTGATGGCTGACCACGGATGCTGACTGGTTTACCAAGGCGGCGGCAGCGCTGACCGAGAACTCAGCGCCTGCATGCAGGCCGATGCTCCTGAACAATCGCTGCTGTTCGGGCGGAAGCGCTCGGTATGACCAAGAAAAGACTGCGCGTACATCGGTCAGCTGGTCTTCCTCGGAAGCGAGGGCGTCAAGGCGATTCTGTTCGCTTATAAGTTCAGCTACTAGCTCTGCAAGTGACGTATTCGGGCGGCCCGCTGCACGTTCTGCTACAACGCGCAGCGCGAGTGGGAGGTAGCTACAAAGCTCCGCTATCCGCGCGGCCGCTGGGTATTCTCTGTCTATTCTTTCTTCTCCGACTATGTCCGCCAAGAGCATGACTGCGTCGTCAGGCGACAATACGTCAAGCGTCACGCGAGCGGCCCCTTCCCTGGCTACCAAACTAGATAGGCTCCCGCGAGTAGTAACAAGGGCGAAACAACGACGTGATCCCGGAAGGAGATTGCGAATGTCTCTAGCGGAAGCCACATTGTCAATTAGTATTAGCATTCTTTTGTCTCCGATCAGCGATCGGTACAACGCCGCCTGTTGCTCGAGATCTATTGGTATGCGATCGGGCGCCACGCTCAAAGCTCGCAGGAAAGAATCTAGGGCTTGCTCTTCAGTGAGCGATGGCTCTGATCCGTAGCCGTGCATGTCGATGTATAGATCGCCATCGGGAAATTGGTCTCGAACACTATGCGCCCAGTGCAGGGCAAGAGCCGTCTTCCCAACACCTGGAGCCCCGGCTACTGCAGAAATGATAGCTGTGGACGAGCCTTTGTCCGCTGCTTCATCTGAGAGAGATGCTAGTAGGGCGTCCAGCTGGCGAAGGCTTGCTTCTCGGTTTACGAACTTTGCGGTTCCCCCCGGCAGTTGCCTAGGGGGCGGAAAGCTAAAGGTCCTACCCGAGTGAAAATGAACACCGCCATGAACTGCGCCGGTTTAGACGACAGCGCCGGCTTCGCCAGAGAATTCATTTTCGACGTGGCGCTCGTTTGGCTCCTGCAACTGTCAAGCCTCCCAGGAAGATAAGTATTACCAATCCCGTAAAACAGCGGTCCCCGGGAGCTATTTGCTCGCCGGGGACCGCTATGCCACGCCTAATTGGCTACTGCGCCCGAAGGCTCAGGAACTGGGCATCATACCTATCCGCAAATGCACGGTAAGGGATGGCCATCGCGACGGCAATATCTCTCCAGAAATTAGCTTTCACTACTTCTGCCGGATCGTCTATCATCTCGGCGGATGAGAACGTTCCATCGTCGTCGTAGTACATTGCTACGAGCTGTGACGAGTCGAAGAGCCAGTAGTCGTAGTGCGGCAGGGCCGGAGGCCACTCTCCCTTTGGCACTGGAAGAATTCGGACGTCTTCTCCTGCGACAGCGGTGTGCTCGTAAGACCATGCGCACTCGAATCGAACGTAATCGGAAAGAGGCTCCTCAACCACATGCACGCGGTAAAGATGCTTTCCCGCGTGCACAGCCTTTGAGACTGTGCCGTCGATCCATCCTGCTATGCCCGGAAAGGTGCCTCGAGATTCCCCGGCAAGGAATCGGCCGAATTCGTTTCTTTCGTATGACACGCCGTATTGCTGAAGTGCTTCCAGCCTGTAGCAAGTATACCGAAAGTCGAGAAACAGCTGATTGAATTCCTCGTCGTCGAGGGAGGAGAATACTCTGCCCACGTAGTTGGCTTCCTTAGTTTGCGTAGCCGCAGATTGGCCTAGCCCGCCTGGCTCCGATAGCGGTCGACGGCACCGAGGATTACGTCTGCGGAGATGCGAACCGCATTCTCGCCGGGAAGCACATTCTCCAGCTCGGAGGAGGTGAATGCGTCGAGTTCAAGGCCCTGCACGACGAACTCGCCGGCGTCACTGACGTACACGGACGGGCAGCCATTGCCCCGGGAGCCCTGGTCTTTGTAAAGCATCGTTAGTTTCGTGGCTAACCGCCCTTCTTGCTCAGGGTTCCCCTACTGGCCACTGGACTCCTTATACCTCAGCCTTTCGCTCGTGTCAAGGATCGTGCATTATTTGCCTTGCCGGTTCGATACTTTTTGATCGTCCGTATGGTCGTCCGGTCTGGGATGCCTGAGTTCGCTACCGGCAAAGGCGACCCTTGGCCTTCACCTGTCACCGGCGCGCGACGCAAGACTGCCCCACCTTCTGTGGAGCTACCGACTGCGTCGCATCAGCCGGTCATCTAAACTAGGGAGTCAGGTCGGATGACATCAGTGGCAGTGACTCGTGCCTCCGGAATGATCATTTTGTGGAGAGGCAGATGGATACAGTGTCCATGAGCATGCTTCTAGCGGCGTTGTCGCGCTTGGTCGACGGCGCCATGGATGGCGTAGGCGGACAGGCATGGGACTCGCTAGTCAAGCTCGTAAGCCGTCACAGGCGACAGGGCCGGGAAGTGCTCACTGCGATGCGTGACCTGGAGGCTTCGCCGGATGATCGCCAGCGTCTTCAACTCCTAGCCTCGGCCCTTGAACTTCAGAGCCGAGGCGACCCAGAGTTTGCTGCCAAGCTTCGTAACTGGTGCGACCAAGTCGTGAATAGTAGTCCCAGCCAGTTGAATGTTAATTCAGTTAGCGGCACAGTGCACGGCCCCGTGGTCCAGGCGCAGGACATTTACGGTGGCGTTAACTTCGGCAAGACCGAGAGAGACTAGTGAGGTGATCTCAGCGAAGTAGCGATCGTCATTTGATGTGGGAGCCTGCCCCAGCTAACGCCCGAGGCAGGCGACCAGCTCACCGCGCTGAGCGCACGCCACGGCGACTACCGGCAGCTCCGCGAACTCGCGCGTCAGCATGCGAGACAACTCGCAGCCCAGGCCCGGCAGGCTGTCGACCTCGAGCATCTGCTCGCACTCCCGGACAACGACGCACTGCGGCTGGTCGGTGACGAGCACCAGCTCAGCGACGTCGTCACCGAGTCACTCCAGCGCCTGCAGGACTTGCTGTCCGCCTACATGTCCTGATTGCGGGCCATGCTTCTGGTATGGCCGTGGTCATGGAGATTGATGAGCAGGTGCTGTCGGCGAAGTTCGAGGTGATCTTGCCGCATCTGGACGAGCGGCAGCGTCGTCTGCTGCTGGCGGCCGAGGCCAGGTCGCTGGGTTATGGCGGGATCTCGCTGGTGGCCCGTGCAGCCGGGGTGTCGCGGGTGACGGTCACCGCCGGGGTGCCGCCGGGGTGGAGGAACTGGAGGCCGGCGCGGACCCGATGCCGGGGCGTGCGCGCCGGCCCGGCGGAGGGCGGATGCCGCTCACTGAGGCCGATCCGGCGTTGCTGGATGCGCTGGTCGAGCCGGGAACCCGGGGCGATCCGATGACCCGGCTGCGGTGGACCACCAGGTCGACCCGCAATCTGGCCGGAGAACTAGGACGCCAGGGGCACCGGATCTCCCACCACAGCGTCGGCCGGCTGCTGACCGGCCCGCTGGAGTACAGCCTGCAAGCCAGCGCCAAGACCGTCGAGGGCAAGCAGCACCCGGATCGCGACGCGCAGTTCGGCTACATCAACGACCGGGTCACCGCTGCCCTCGTCGCTGGCGAGCCGGTGATCAGCGTCGACGCGAAGAAGAAGGAACTGATCGGCGAGTACGCCAGCAAGGGCCGGGCCTGGCGCCCGGCCGGGGACCCGCGCAGGGTCGAGGTCCATGACTTCCCCGGCGAGCAGGGCAAGGCCGTGCCGTACGGCGTCTACGACCTGGGCGCCGACACGGGCTGGGTGTCAGTGGGCAGCGATGGCGACACCGCCCAGTTCGCCGTGCAGACCATCCGCCGCTGGTGGGCCACCGTCGGCAGCGCCGCCTAACCCCGGCGCGGCGAAGCTCCTGATCACCGCGGACGCGGGTGGCTCCAACGGCTACCGGGCTTGCGGTCACGGTCTGCCACATGCCGCCCGGCACCTCTAAATGGAACCGGATCGAGCACCGCCTGTTCAGCCACATCTCGATGAACTGGGCCGGGCAGCCGCTGACCAGCCACGAAGTCGCTGTCAACCTCATCGCTGGCACCACGACCCGCACCGGCCTGACCGTCCACGCCGAGCGCGACACCGGCACCTACCCGCGCGGCACCAAGATTCCCGACCGCGAGATGAAGCTGCTGGTCTCGCAGTACCTCCACCCGCACGAATGGCACGGCGAGTGGAACTACACCATCACCCCGCCCTCCAGAGCCGGTTGAGCGTGTCGTTCATTTCCAGGCCCTAAGCTGCCGCGCTATGGAGTCAGACCGGCCCCGGTACCAGGGCGGGAAGGTCAGCGACCGTGATGCGTTCCGGCTTCACGAGCCTGCCATGGACGATGAGGAATACCAGTCCTACCGGACGGCGTGGTTAACAGAATTTCCCTGCCGCTGTGGGGGTACCTGCCGCTACCAGGGGCCGCCCGCGCGGAAACCCCGCCACGTCCGGATACTCGTCGTGCTACCGGAGGAGCCGCCGCAGCTCACGCCCGGCGCGGCGCGTGCCCTTCTGCGGATCCTGCAGGAGGCCGCCGACAAGCGGAAGCGCGAGGCGGCCGGGAAGCAATTGCCGGCGTCGGAAGATCGTCGTTGGCACCCGCACGCTCCGCAGGCGCGGGGTGCTGCCCGGTCGCTGACCGGGCGGCACGCCCGGCATGCGCCGGGAGAGGGATAACGGCAGGGTGGCCGTGGCCCTGCGTTCGGAAAGAATCTCAGCGACCATGCGGCCGTCGCCGTAACCCCAGTTCCGCCTGCAGCAGGGCGACCGCAGTCAGCGGGGGTTGCGCTGCCCGCGCTCATGGGGCGGATTCCGTTAACTCGAACCAGGTGACGGTGCCTGCCTGATCTCGGCAGTAGCTCCACCGGGCGGCCAGGCTGTCGACCAGCTGGAGGCCACGGCCGTTCTCGGCCAGGTGCGGCGCGCCGACCGTAGCGGAGCGCACCGCTGGGACGGTAGCGCCCCCCTCGTCGGTGACTTCGGCGCGGATGCCACCTGGGATCGCGATCAACGTGATCGTGACCATCCCGCCAGGACGGCCCGAGTCGCTGTGCTGCAGCGAGTTCCCGACAAGTTCACTAGCCAGAAGGACAGCCGTGTCCGCGCAGGAGCAGTGATCGCCAAGGGTCCGGGCCACGAACGCGCGGGCAGCGTGTAGATGCTGCGGGCGGCCAGGAACGGTCAGGCTGCCCAGCAGCGCAGCTTCTGTGTTCATCTCAGCCACCTGCTGACGGGCGCGGGCGCTGGTAACTGGCTACCGCGGAATCGCGCCCGGCTCTGCGGCACCAGCGACGAGGGCGGAGCAGCCCGGACTTATCCGCCAGGATGTACGCGGCCTGCATGCTGCCCTGGCCGTGCCCGAGGCGGGACCACCTCGCTGTAAGGAGCGTCACCGGCAATTCCTCGGTTCGGCTCGTCCCGCAGCGGTCGCCTGCTGTTACTCGTTCGGGTAGCTGCGTCCTTCTGGCGCGTTCTGAGCAGGCACGGAACGCCAGCCGCCATGTGGCGGCCCGCAGGCTCCGACCGTCTCGCCCGCTGCTTGTGATGGACATCCGGGATCCTCCGCCATGCTGCGTACCGACTAGAGATCTGGGCAGACCGATTATCTGTACTATCCAGGTATACTAATGGTCCTAATAATGGCTCTGTCCCGAGCCCGTTTCAAGTCACTCCGGACATCTGCAGCCACGTGATGACGCAGGATGCGCGCTGGAGCAGTGCGGGACAACAGGCCGGCCATGCCTCCGGCTGGCGCTCCTCTGTACGGCTGGCGCTCCGGCCCCGGCATTCGCTCGGAGCAGTCTCCATCGTCAGCGTCTGCCCGGAAGGCCCGCGGCCGTCAGCGGCATACTCGGTAGCGGGAGATCGGCCGATTCCGCCATGAGCTTGCGGGCATGTGCACACCCGCAAACCCAGGGTGCTGTCTCGTGCTGAACGCCGCTATCGTGAACATGCGAAGTTCTGTACCGTGCGCCATAGTGTTCGTTGGGAGGTTGTGGATGATTAGCCCTTACGTGCGGCGGCTGCGACTGGGGGCGGAACTGCGGGCGCTGCGGGCGGACGCAGGGCTGACTCATGAGCAGCTGGCGAAGCGGATCGGGGAGTCACGGGCGCAGATCTCCCGGCTGGAGAACGGGCACGTCGTCGACCAGGCCGATGTCATCAAGATCCTGGACGCGCTGGGCGTGGAGGGCGGCCGGTGGACGCAGGTCGTCACGATCGCCCGGGAAGCCAGCGAGAAGGGCTGGTGGGAGTCCACCCGGGGGATGGGCGAGCGGCAGGCGCTGTACGCGAACCTGGAGGCGGGAGCCGCCCAGATCCGCGAGTACCAGCAGACCTTCATCCCCGGCCTGCTGCAGACCCCGGAGTTCGTGCGGGCCCGGACCGACGCCGACGCCACGCTGGAGCCGCTGACTGGCACCGTGGATGGCGTCCTGGCCGGGCATGCCGGGCGGCAGCGGATGCTGCGCCGGCCAGGCGCGCCCACCTACGAGGTGATCGTGGACGAGATGGCAGTCCGGCGCCTAGCCGCCCCGCCGGATGTCGTCAAGAAGCAGCTGTACCACCTCGCCACCGCGTGCAACGGCCAGCCGGGCATCGCCCTGCGAGTGCTGCCCGTGGACGCCCGCGTGGCCAGCTTCACCGTGCCCAGGTGCACGTTCTCGATCTACGCCTACCCCGACCCCGGCGACCCGGCCGTCGTCGCGATCGACACCGTCACCTCCGACCTCATCCTCACCAGCCCCGCCGAGGTCACGCCCTACGACCAGCTCTACGCCCGGCTGCGCGACGCGGCGCTCCCGCCCGCCGACAGCCTCGACCTGCTCACCAAGGCAGCCACCGAACTACCCGACCAGTAGCCAGGTCAGGACTGCCCTGTCCGACGAATAGAGGAACACCCTCCATGGACCACGACAAGTACATCGGCTGGCGCAAGTCCAGCTATAGCAACAGCAGCGGCAACTGCGTTGAGGTTGCCACCCGTGATGACGCTGTCGGCGTGCGCGATTCCAAGCAGCACGGCATCGGACCCGTCCTCCAGTTCACCCGTGCCGAGTGGGATGCGTTTGTCCGCGCCGCCAGGGATGGCGAGTTCGACCTTTAAGCCGCTTGAACCCAGGTGCCCTGCTGGGGCATCTGGCTCCTGCCCTCATCATGGACGAGCGTCACTCGGCCGTCCCGCAAGTTCCTCCTCCCGCTGGGCCCGCCGGCGGGAGTGCGCCTCCAAGGGATGCCGGGTGTTCCCGGCGTGATGAGCGCCGACGACCCGCCGTGAGCGAGAGCCGATGGCAAGTTACGGCCAGGTTCGGCGCGGCACGCGACTAGAAGGCGACTGGCGCAGCCCAAGATGTCTGTCCTCTATCGGCCCGGCTCCTGGCGCATCTGGTGGGCAGTCTCGTCACGAGGCCGGACCGCGGAGGAATCAGAGCAGGTCGCGATCGGGCATGTCACCGCCGTTCTGAGGCCCACCATGGCCGCCAAGCCGGCCGACGCCGAGCTTGCGCGAACGCCGCGCCGCCCGGTTGCCTCGAAATGCTCATCAGGACACCGGAGATTTACTCCCGCTACGTGGAGAGCGTCGTTGGCACGTAGCCGCCGGTAGAGCGTGCTTTACCTCATCGTCGGGCCACAGCGCCGCAGCGGCCGCCTGACCACGACGGGCCGGTAATCGCGACGCCCAGCGCACAGGTGCAGCGTCCTTCCGTTCACGCGCGTGAGGGCAGGCCCTGCTGCAGACGTCCAGCCAGCGGCTTCAAGTCATCGACTGTGAACACGACCTCGGGCGGCCACCGGATCGGCGCGACGGCAGGCGCGATCTGCAGAAGCGCTGGCACATACAGGCCCTTGGGCTCCAGCCAGATCTCGTTATCCAGACTGAGCACAGAGTCCTTCTGCTCGCAGCAGAACACCTGGAACAGCACATTTCCGACCGAGAATGTCCCACAGTGCGCGACAGGGTCGTCCTGCCCATCGGTGAGGCACGCCACTTGAACAGACGCGGGTACGTCCGACGTCTTAAGACCGCCCATCCATACTCGGGAACCAGGAGGTGGCATGCACGAGCGATGATTCCGGTACAGCCAGTCCAGCGTGCTCGCCGGTATCCAGCCATTGTCCTGGTCCCGGAACTTGCTAAGGGAGAGCAGCAGGGAGACCTTGACGGCCCACGCGGCCAGGATCGCCTGGTCCGCAGGATCGATGATGCGCACCGTACCGGCAGCGGCCCCCAGCAGAATCGGCTCAAGGACAGACCACGCCTTCCGGTCGAGGTACTCCAGCCAACCCCGGTTGCAGGTCACGCAGACACCGTGCAGGACGATCGCGAGAGCCTCTGTGCCCCCGACGTAGGTGGTCCCGCTGTACTCCCTGACGAGCCCGCGAGTGCCGAGCGCGTCGCGGACGCGCCTGCCGACGACGTGCTCCTTGCTGGGCTCGCCGGTCCTGCCGCAGATCACACACGGCGTAGTTGACCTCGTCGTCGCGGGCACGCCCAAAGTTTAATCCGGCCGCGCCGGCATCTCAGACACGATTTCGGGGCAGGTCGACGGCACACAGATGTGTGGAACAGACTCGCCGACCGGCATATCGCTGCCGCCAGATGGTCGGCGACCAGCCGCAACAGACATGCGGCGCGCAACGGACCAGCGTGATCTCACGGGACGCAGTCACCAAGCGCAGTCACGTACCCGGTCCGGGGTTGTAGACCCGCGCATTGCCGGCGTTATACGGCTGATTCGGTTAAGCCGCCGCGCTCGGACGTATGCCGAGCCGGTTGATCTGCGCGAGCCTGTGAGTCCGAGACTGTGGGGGGCAGTCGGCCTGCGGCCCCGCGCACCGACCTGCGATCGTGCCGCGCAGATGGAGTTCTCCGCTGCGCGGGCCTGGCGAGCGCGCATTGAATGCGTGCTGAACATCATCACGGCAGGATCCGCCTGGGATTGCAGGCGCCCGAGTCGACGATCAGTTCTAGCGTGGCGGCATTGGCGACCGGATTCGTCGTAACCGCTATGAGGTCCTGTCTCATCACCGGCCGCTGGGGTCAAGCGGGCGCTGGACCAGTGAGCTTGTCAATCTTCGCCTGCCGGGCCGCGGCAGCTGCCTTCGGGTTGAGCGCACGGTAGAGGTCGTCGAATCGTTCGCGGAGGTCGGATCGCTTGAGATCCAGAACCTTCACATCAGGGACCGCGCCGCCCTGGTAGTTGTACACCACGATGGCGGTGCCGTTGGTCGTGACGTAGTAGGCGGGCTTGAGCCAGTAGGCATAGCTCTTGGCCTGCCCGGTTCCGGCGTCAGGAGGCTGGTCAGCAGCCTTAGCTTCCACTAGGACCAGCGGCACGCCGTCGGTCAGCGAGTGATGTTCATCCGCGAAATAGAGCAGATCGACCTCAGCCTTGAGGCGCGACACGCCCTCCCACATGTCGAACCGGAATCCCGCGGCTTCGTGCTCGTAGCTATAGCCAAGTCCATGGAACAGCGGACTGGCGAAGTGCATCTCGACTTCACGCTCAGAGTCCAGCTGGACCGACATCAAGTACTCGAACCAGTCCTCCGACGGCCGTGTCGGGTCGGGGCTGGAGCTATCGGGCACCGGCATCACCGGCAGGCTCAGCACGATCCAGTCATTGAGACCGGCTTCGCCGAGCGACGGCTGAGTACGTACGCCATGTGCTTCCAAGAGTCCAGTGATCAAGTCTCAGACCTCCGGAAGTCAGTGATGATCAAGGCCGCCACCTGCGAGAACACGATCGAGGCCTTTGCGGAAACTTGTTAAATCGCCGAATCCTCTACCAATGAGTAACATCAAAATTCTTCACCCCGAGGTGCTCCGCAACGAAGAACTTTCTGCTGTGGGGCCATATATGGGAACTTCCTTCGGAGGGAAGATCAACAACTCCGCGAACCACCCGAGCGTTTCGCACAGCAACTTCCGGAGGTCTGAGTCTTTGCGCTGGACCGTCCAGGCGCGGAAGCCGAAAAGGTCACGAAGTCGATGACAGCGCACCCGGCGCGAGCCCTTGGGGCTCACTTCGATAGATCGCTGGATGGTAGCCGCGACGTCTTCCGGATCCCTTGCCCTCGGCATGACTCCCCCTCCACTTAGGTAACAGTCTGCATCTAGGTGATCACCAGCCTGCACTTCATGTGGCTGACTGGCACCGGCGATTCGGCTCTCCGACCGTTTGCCGACTCCGGCTATGCATCTAGTTCCGCCGATCTGCGTCGGTACCGGGTCGGCTGGCGAGATCGTCGGTGCTGCACCGAACAGGTTGTTCGGGGCAGCTCTGCAGGCCGCGCGGCTGCGCGACCCCGGCCGCGTCCGCCGCGATGCAGCTGGTCCACTGCCCGAAGACCGCGTCCATGCTGCCGTGCAGCATCGCCGGGATCGTCGTCGTGGGGTCGGTAATGGGCTTGATCGTCACGTGAAGCCCCTGCCGGGCGAACAGGCCCCGGTCCTGCGCGATATACAGCCCCGCGCTGCCCACCGCGGGAACCGCGCCGATCACCAGGTGCGTCTTCTCCAGGCCGCCCGCCCCTGGCGGCCTCGCCGGTCCCGCGCTGCCGCAGGCAGTAGCCAGCAGCAACGTGAGCACGCCGGCGACCGGCGCCAACAAGCGGCTGACGGCGGCGGGCCAGCGCCGGGTGAGTTCAGCAGGCATGCCATGGTGGTCGGCTGATACGCGCGGAACGCGCTGGTGTGCGTGCATTCCCCCCAGGGACAGGCAGCGGGGACGTGCAATGCCGGACGATGCCAGGTAAGCCGGGACCGGGGAACGCCCGCCGACCGCCGCCCAGTCGTTGCCGGCCGGTGCCAGTCCTGGCGGCAGGCGGAATCACCGGCGGTGCCGGCCTGTCGGGTGCGGGAATCACGTGCCGGAGTGCGGGCTGGCACGCGGTCACGGGTGTGCTACCGGGCGGGGATGACGCGGATGCCGCCGGGCAGGGTCAGGCCGGGCTGGCCGTGACGGGCAGCTGCCGCGGCGGTGTCGAGCAGGCCGAGCAGCGCGATCGACGGGGCCAGCCGCACCCGCCGCGAGGGCAGGTGCGCCCAGGCGGCCTGCTCCCCGGCAGGCAGCCGCGACGGCGGCGCCGGGATCCGGGCACCGCCGGCATGCCAGCGGATGACCGCCCCGGCCGCGCCGCCCCCGGGAGCGCCGGGAACCGGGGCGGGCTCGTTCCCGGTCCACGGGCAGCCGCCCGCCGCGGCCAGGAAATAGCACCGGTCCCCGGCGGTGATCACCGCCAGCGCCTGAGCCGGGTGCGGCAGCGCCGGCAGCCGCCGGACCTCATCGGGCCGGCCCCGCGAGTACAGCCACAGCGACACCGCCAGCATCCCCGCCGCCCGGGGCAGCTCCAGCGCCTCCAGCCCGTCCCCGGTGACCAGCTCCAGGCCCTCACCCGCCGGCTCCGCCGCCCAGCCCAGCTCCCGGTACCCCGCCCGCCAGCGCCTCCGCCGCCTGGCCCGAGGAAACCTGCTGCCGCGCCCGCCGGACCACCCCCAGCCCGGTGCCCGGCACCGCGTCCGGCAGCCCCGCGTCCTCCGGCAGCCCGGCGGCCTGGCGGCGCTCAGCGGACCTGACCTGATCGAAGGACCGGGCGAACGACCGGCCGGTCTTCAGCACCCGATCACAGCGAGCCCAGAACTCCCAGCTACCCGGATCCGACGTCTGCGACCACACGCGAGGTGAACCCATCCATCAGGGGTACCTGCCCCGCGATCCGGCAGACTGCTGATGCTACGAATGTGACGCCCATCCGGGACACGAGCCAAGCCTCCGCGATCGGTCCCCCGGGGAGCGCTCCGGTGATCAGTGCCTCGCCGGGCTGGTGGCCCGTCCGATCTCCCGCGGTCACCAGGGTTTGCGCGCAAGAATGACGGCCATGCTCGCGGTAAGCCTCTCGATCATCGCCATTGTCATGAGCGCTGCCTCGCTGGGCTGGCAGGTGATCACATGGCAGAAGGGCGGCCCGGTGGTGGACGTGACCGTCTCGACGTCGATGCCCACCTACGGTGACCGCGTCGGCGACCCGCACGTCACGGTGACCGCCATGTACACCGGAAGGTCGCCCGTGACCGTGAACGGCTGGGGCCTGCGGTGCCCGGACGGCCAGAACATGGTCATGATCAACAACCTCGCGTGGTCCACCCCCCTGCCGCACCGACTGGAGCCGGCCGCCGACGGGAAGTGGCACATCCTTACCGAGGACGTCAGGAAGCAGTGCGAGGCGCGCGGCATCAGGTACCAGGATCTGGTCGCCTACGTGAACCTGGCCGACGGCCGGACCGCGGATGCGGGGAAGCGCGGAATCAACTGGACCTGACCAGCGAGGTCGCGGCCTGGCTTGAGAACCTCCAGGCCACCGACGCCAAGAGCGCCGGCCTGGCCGACGACGCGATCTACGCGCTGAGCCGCACGGGACCCGCTCCCGGCCGACCGCTCGCCGGCACCATCACCGCCTCCAAGATCAAGAACTTAAAGGAGCTGCGCCTGGTTCCAGCGGCACCAGCGAGATCCGCATCCTGTTCGTCTCTGGCCCGTGGCGTTCAGCGATTCTCCTGGTCGCCGATGACAAGTCCGGCAAGTGGAACCGGTGGTATGCCGAGGCGATTCCGCACGCCGAACAGCTCTATGAGATCTACCTGAAAGAACGGGCGGAAGAGGAGACAGCGCGATGAGCAGCTACACCGAATGGGACCGCGCCGCCTACATCGAGCGCACCGGCGGCGAGGAGGAAGCCGAGCGGCGGCGCAAGGCGCTGATGGCCCGCCAAAGCGGCCAGCGGCTCGCCGAAGAACGCAAGCGGCACGGCCTCACCCAGGCCCAGGTCGCCCAGGCCATGGGCGTCACCCCCGGGCGGGTGTCCCAGATCGAACGCGGCGAACTGGCCACCATCGACGCGGTCGCCCGCTACATCGAAGCACTCGGCGGACGGCTGGACCTCATCGCCAGCTTCGGCGACCACACCCTGACAGTCACCACAACAGAAGCAGCGTAACCCCCTACCGGGCTCGGGCCAGCCTTGCGTCCCGCCGGTCGATTTCCGCTGTTGCAGGAATGACTCCCTATCCTCCAGGGATCAGAGCCTCCAAGATCCCTGGGGCGGTCCACCCGCTGACAGCCCGCACCAACCGGGTAATTGGCGGCCGGGCGCCGTCGGACTACTTGGAGCGGCTTGCCAACAGTGCCAAGGTCGACAGGGACACGATCAGCAAGCACGTCTCCACCCACCTGGCCGACGCGGGCGTGATGGCCCAGGATGATTTCGAGGCGTTCTTCGCCGCCCGGGCGCGAGCGCTCCTTGACCAGATCGCCTCAGCCACCGGCAAGGCCATCGACGATCTGGACCTGACGAACGCGGCCGACACCGAGGGGCCGGAAGCGGCCGACGACACCGACGACCTCTGATATTGCCCTGTTGGGCACGCCGGCCCCGCCCTCCTTATTTAGGGTTGTATGGTAACCCTAAATAAGGAGGCGCGATGTCAAGTGTTATCCGGTGCCACTGGCCAGGCAACTCCGACGCGCCTTCGCGACGCGGACGAGAACCGTGCGAGTACGAGGCATATAGCCCTGATCCCCTCGCGGACAGGAAGGTAACGCTTGACGGCGATGTGGCGGCAGACGTCACCGACGCCGAAGCCGCGATCAACAGGCTGAACACGGAAGCGTCAGCGCTAGCGGACACCGAGACACTGGCCCGCCTCTTGCTGCGCGCCGAATCTGTTGCCTCATCCCGCATCGAAGGCCTGGAGATCGGCGCCAGGAAACTGCTTCGCGCAGAGCTAGCACAGGAGCTCGGCGAGCGGGCTCTTGACGTCACCGCTGAAGAAGTTCTCGGCAACATCGAAGCCATGAACGGCGCGGTCAGCGAGATCGGCCCTGGCGATCAGATCACGGTGGATACGATGCTCAGGTTCCACCGTCGCCTGATGGTCAGCTCCCGAGACCGAGGACATGCCGGGAAGCTGCGGGAGAAGCAGAACTGGATCGGCGGCAGCGCCTACAACCCCTGCACGGCAGCGTTCGTGCCGCCGCCACCGGAACTTGTGCAGGACCTGCTCACAGATCTGTGCTCCTTCTGCAACGGCGAGTCGCTGCCTGCCGTGGCACAAGCTGCTCTCGCCCATGCCCAGTTCGAGACGATTCACCCGTTCGCCGACGGCAACGGGCGGACCGGCCGCGGGCTGATCCACCTCGTGCTCCGCCGGCGCGGGCTGG
>Ga0307373_10003115_pt1 | contig 29259 bp, 31 predicted proteins | sample OX2MG_FD_202534 | JGI IMG/M metagenome (GOLD analysis project Ga0307373, IMG submission 202534) | Soil microbial communities from Risofladan, Vaasa, Finland - OX-2 | ecosystem: Environmental > Terrestrial > Soil > Coastal area > Acid sulfate soil | place: Finland: Risofladan, Vaasa | collected... | reverse complement strand
CCGATTGGACCTATAGCTCCTGTTAGACCAGTAGATCCTGTTAGTCCGATTGGACCTATAGCTCCTGTTAGACCAGTAGATCCTGTTAGTCCGATTGGACCTATAGCTCCTGTTAGTCCGGTAGATCCTGTTAGTCCTGTAGATCCTGTTAGTCCGGTAGATCCTGTTAGTCCGATTGGACCTATAGCTCCTGTTAGTCCGGTAGATCCTGTTGGACCGGTAGCTCCTGTTAGTCCTGTTATACCTTGGATACCATTAGTGCCGTTAGCTCCTGTTAGTCCTGTAGCTCCTGTTAGTCCTGTAGCTCCTGTTAGTCCTGTAGCTCCTGTTAGACCAGTAGATCCTGTTAGTCCGATTGGACCTATAGCTCCTGTTAGTCCGGTAGATCCTGTTAGTCCTGTAGATCCTGTTAGTCCGATTGGACCTATAGCTCCTGTTAGTCCGGTAGATCCTGTTAGTCCGGTAGATCCTGTTAGACCGATTGGACCTGGGATTAGTTGAATATGATTAATCTGGTTTTGTAGATTCGTTATTGCATCCCATAGTACTGCAAATGCATTGTGTTCTTTTTTGTTATCTTTGTTGTTATCCTTACTTTCATTTTTCGTGTCATCCTTCGTAGTTGTAACTGCTGGAGTTGTAACTGGAGTTGTAACTGGAGTTGTAACTGCTGGAGTTGTAACTGCTGGAGTTGTAACTGCTGGAGTTGTAACTGCTGGAGTTGTAACTGCTGGAGTTGTAGCTGGAGTTGTAACTGCTGGAGTTGTAACTGCTGGAGTTGTAACTGGAGTTGTAACTGCTGGAGTTGTAACTGCTGGAGTTGTAACTGCTGGAGTTGTAACTGCTGGAGTTGTAACTGCTGGAGTTGTAACTGGAGTTGTAACTGGAGTTGTAACTGGAGTTGTAACTGGAGTTGTAACTGGAGTTGTAACTGGAGTTGTAACTGCTGGAGTTGTAACTGCTGGAGTTGTCAGACCTTTGTTCTTGATGTTATCTTTATTTCCATTTCCTTTATCATCTGCGGCAAATGCATGTATACCAGAAAGTGGACCTGTCAATAATACGATGCAGCTCATGCAGGCTAGTATATGAAATATTGTGATTTGTTTCATGTTTGCCCTTGTTAAATAATGGTCGGTAAAACAATTAAGCCGCGCTTACATTTGGGTCTGCATAACAGACATGCTTATCAATAACATGGACAGATCTGTCAATATTACTAGTCTATTAGTAGTCATTTGAAAGCGTTGGTTTGTCGACTAACTTGTCCCAAATCGTAATTTTGACAGTAGTGTCTAAACATCTCACTATGCAAAGATCTGAGAATCTGTCAGAATGACATGATAAAATAGTGAATTCCCAAATTAGTCAACAAAGCAGAAAGCGTCACTGTAGATATTTTGCCTTTCGCAGTCAAACCAGCATTAATTTTAGATTCATCAATTGTTGATTCAGCAAGACCTTTTTTCCCTAGCCAAACAATATGTTTTGCAAGCCTGGCATAGTTTAGATTGGTATTAACGGATAAACTGGTCTTTCCCTCCAGGCCATTATTTGTCATGGTTTGCATTATGTGCAATAAAGTTTTCATACTAGGCTAAAAGTCAGGCTCTATTTTTTTATTCTTAATAATGTCATGGTTTTAGAATGTATTGTCATAACATCCACCATATGCGTTGAACACGAATATGTATACTGGACATCGACATATAGAATGAACTGGACAGATTAGATGTGATGTTGATAGACTTGTATGTAAACAGGATACAAATGTAGAGACAATTATTTTTATCCGAAATAGGCTAACAATGACAGAAATAACATCACATTCAAAGATAGCAAATAATCTCGAAAACCTATCTTGATTCAATATTGATCGATGTAAGAGGAAGTGAGTTAGATATTTTTATTTTTTATCTACAAAAATTATATTACAAAGATATTATGATGTTTGTCTTGTACCAACATTCATTGATTCAAGTATCTTTTCTGCCTTGACTTCTTCCTGATGCATCACAGCTTGTTCCTGCTCAGGATTCTGCCTGTTGTTCTGCACCGGTATGAATACATAATCATGGTCTGTCAAAGCTGGTTGAGCAGGCTTTTTGTAGAGGTTGAATACTGTATCACCAATTATTTTCCCATTATGAAATGTCTCCACCATTACCAGCTTGTCAGTACCCTTGTCATATATCCAGGATATGTCCACTGATGGTGAAAGTTCAGCCCCGCTTTTTATCTTGTTTAAAATAGTGGGCATCTGGTATCCGTCAGAATCAAGCAGGCTGACAAGTGTGTGGTAATCACTATAGTGGTCAGTTGATACTTTCTTGACTTGTACTGGTGCATTTGGGTCCAATATGATTATTGCACCCCGTATTGGCAGATCTATTGATGCAAGCTTGTCATCCCACATTCGCATCAGTATTGAAGAATCAGACATTGTCTTTGTTGGGGTAAATTTTATTGACATGTATACAAAGTTGTTATCATAGTGTTTGCTTACAGCGATATCTGAGAAGAACTTTTCCGGGTCAGTCACTTTTATTCCACCATGCTTATCCCATACAATAGATGTGTCAGAGTGTGTAACGATTGCATCTCCATTGAAGTGTATGTACATACCAACATGTGATATAGTATCAGGCCCCCTCTCGTCGTATATTTTAAATGTAAAATTAGCAGACTGTCCTATGTGTAGCGCCTGTTGTGGTATTGCGGATCCATACTTTGCGATGTCAAATGATTTCCCATTGAACCCAATCCCACCTACATCACGGGAATTAATCGTAAGACCATCTGCATAGGGATAGCTGCGATCATTGCCAAGACTTGGAGGATGATATATTGTAACGTCAGGTGCTGATGTTGGTGAGATTGTTATAATCGGTGTTACTGTTACTGTAACTGTAAATGTAGTTGATGGTGAGTTGGTTCCATCAGTTACTGATAGCGGTTGTGAGCCAGCTGTTATGGATGGTACTGTAACTGTACCTGAGGCACCACCAGTACTGTTTGTAGTACCTGTTGCAAATGCGCCACTAGCTGTTGTGGATCCAAACTTGATTGTATAAGCATGGCCTGCAATCAGATTATTGAAATTAACTGATACTGTCTGTCCCACTGGACCTGATGTCGGTACTGCCGCATCAATTGTAGGCGTTGTAACTGTAAATGTAGTTGATGCCGTGTTGGATGATGCGTCTGTTGCCTGGACCGTGTGGGCTCCAGCTGCTGATGCTGGCACTATAAACGTGACACCGCTTGGAATTGCTCCCAAGGCAGTTGTTGTAACTGTTGTCGGACTTGTGGTAACCGTGCTGCCGTCATACGTGATAGTAACTGTGGATGATGGTGCAAATCCAGAGCCTGATACCGTTACTGAAGTACCTACTGGACTAGATGTTGGTGAGATTGTTATAATCGGTGTTACTGTTACTGTAACTGTAAATGTAGTTGATGGTGAGTTGGTTCCATCAGTTACTGATAGCGGTTGTGAGCCAGCTGTTATGGATGGTACTGTAACTGTACCTGAGGCACCACCAGTACTGTTTGTAGTACCTGTTGCAAATGCGCCACTAGCTGTTGTGGATCCAAACTTGATTGTATAAGCATGGCCTGCAATCAGATTATTGAAATTAACTGATACTGTCTGTCCCACTGGACCTGATGTCGGTACTGCCGCATCAATTGTGGCTGGAACTGTAACTGTTGTAGAGGATGCGAATGTAACTTCTCCGTTTAGTGCAAGCAGTCTACCGCTTACAGCTAAGATGGTACCAGTAGTACCACCAGTTTCGAAGATGGATGTCTGAGCAATGATTGTTCCTGGGAATAATCTTGGACTAGTTCCTGAACCTGTTGGTGCTGCAAGAGTTGCAGAACTTCCCACCTGCCAAAAGACGTTTGCAGCTGTTGCACCGCCGGTCAAGACAACATTAGAGTCTGAAACCGTGGTGAGTGTGCTGCCTGCCTTGAAGATGTAGAGTCCTGGGCCGTTAAGAGTAAGTATTGTACCGGATGCTAGACTTAATGATGATCCAGTATCAGAACAGTAAACTCCTGGGCCGAGCGTTAGTCCGCCCATTGCTCTGTCACCAGCATTAGAAGGCCAAGGGGCTGGGTTTGTACACGTTGCACTTGTTAGAGTATTGTACGCAGTAGTGGCATCTGTTCGAGCCTGCGCTGCAGTTACATCATTGATGTCTATTGCTCCCGTTATTTGTCCTGGAGGAAAGCCAGTAACTGAGGTGCCAGGTGAGAGACCGAGACCTCCCGTGATAACAGTACCAGTACCTAACGTTTGATCATTGGTTATCGTAGTGCTAGCTAAGACCCCAACTGTGTTAGCTGTTCCAAGGTTTGGTGCACTTGTTGCAAAAGCATTATTTTGTACTATGCTTAAAGCTAAAAGCATTAGCACAGACATGATAAAATAGTTTTTGAGATTATTTATGGTCGTTGTCAATTTATAGTAGATAAAACAATTAAGCCATGCTTACATTTGGGTCTGGCTTGTATACGAATTTGTTCACATTATGGACTAGTCTGTCAGTTAATATTTGAAAGAGATGTGAATCTAAATTGGGATAAGAAAAGATTCTGATTAGGCAAGATTAAGAGTATTGATTCAAAGGAAATTAATGAGGCAATTCCTGTTTCTTCGAATTATTTAAAAAAATGGACTTTAGAAGTTATCAGGTTTTTTCTCGTAATTAGAATTATGAATCCCAGCGTATATCTAAAATCAACATTGTAAAGGAGAATTCAGGAATGGTTGAATGTCTAATCTTTTTCCAAGAGGTGTATCATTTAGAATTACTACTTTGAACTATAAAATTGAAAAACACCCCTCAAAACTTGATTTTTGATATGAATTTGGACACGTTAGGAACTGCAAACTGGCAACCGCATTTACTTATGCAGTCCCTTTCTTATTAGTTCCAATGCATTCTGAGCTCTTTCAGGTTTTGGCAATTGTATCATAAATACATTGGAGCTGCCATATTGTGAATTAGGAGAAGATAGAGCAAGCAATGTAGTTTCCGCTAATGCCTCAAAGAAATCTACTGCCTCATTTGCATATATGAGAAATTTTTCTTCAATGTTCCCATACGAGAATTGCAACGTAACCCTGACAAAAACATGTCCAAGACCATCTTGTAGTATGTTAAGATTTGTCTCAACAGAAACTGGTTTTCCCGCAATGACTTTCATAACATCATCAAATTTTTTCCCGGGCACGATAATGCAAGGCACTTGTTTCCCTTCAAAATCAAATAATGTTACATCCTTGTGTCGTTGCAATAGAAGCTCTTCAAGTTCGTTGTTTGCCATAAAAGAAATGTGTGCATGACTTTTTAAAAAGATAACCGATAAAATCAGATGATACTTAGAGTTTTTGCCAAAAGTTCTATTCTTTCATTGTCTTCTTCGGTGATTTTTTTGCCATTATACTTGTTATTGAAGTATATCAAGTCTACCACTTTGGACTTGTCCATGTTTACAACTGTGGCATTATAGGGAGTCTGGATCTTTTTGTTTGTAAGTATGACTAGCCTATCTACTACTGCAGATTTTGACATATTAGAGATTTGTTCCAAGTCAGGAATACCTAATTCATTAGCAATCACGGCTAATCCAACTTTTGATCCAAAGTTGTCTTGATAAACTGCATCAAGAAGTAGATTTTGTTTCTCTAGTTTTTGTATCGTACCCATCTCCTGAGCAAAAACAGTTAGACTTTTTACTGCGTTTTTGATCTCCTTTTCATTATTTCCTTCATTTCTTCGTATTGTCAAGAAATCAGATATTGGTATATTCATTATACTTCCCCTCACTCTAAGTCCTGGATATGATTGCCTTATTGCATCATCAATTACGGATTCATCAATTTCTTTAGAATCCGACTGTGTTGCCTTTTCCATTGCCTGATACAAGATATTAATGACAGAGCGTACATTTCGAAATTCTGTAAATTCATCATACAAGACTTGGATTTTTTCATTCAATTCTTGTTGCTCTTCAGCTCCAAATTTGCCATTCCTATCACTGTGTTTTATGTACTCTGTAACAATCTCGGCAAGTTCATCTTTAGAGTTTGATCCTGCCAGATCTATTTTATAATTTGCTTTTTCTAGCCTATCAAATACAGACGGATTAATGTTTTGAATTTCCAAGTAACCTGATGGTGTGGTTATCAATAATAACACAGATGCTGGAAGATGTGCATTTATCACACCCTTGACGAATTCAATTGAATCCTTATTTCCATCAAGTTCATCGATTTCAAAGACTAGAACTTTTCCCAAAAATCTATGAGTCAGTTTAGATATGGAGGACAGCATTCCTAGTAGTGTTTCCAAATTTTTAATTTCATCAAATGAATTAGATATAACATTTTTAATCAAGACGGATTCATGATAGTCAAATTTGTGAATTAGAAATGCGGTTAGGTGTTCTAAAGATACAGACTGTTTTCCAGATATTATGTCCTCAGTTTTTTCTTTTATTGTCATGCCAGTGAGTTTATTTACAAATGTATAATCAAGTGCCTTTTTTGCAGAGTTATCCCCTTGTTCCGCATTTTCTTTCAGATAATTCAAGAACTTTGATCTTAATTGTACAAAGAATTCATTATCAAATCCCTTCAATATTGCATCATAGATTCCGGAGACAGTCTTTGGCGAAATTGTAGACAAGTCAACATAGGAACATTCTGCATTGTATCTACCTTTAAGGCTCTTGACATGCAGAGCCAAATGAGTTTTACCAGAACCCACATCTTGTACAACGGTGATTACACGAAAATCACCATTTTCAGCAGTCTTGCCCTCTACTTTTCTATTTAGTTCCTTTATGCATTCAACCACGGCAGCTTTTGCCTCCTTGTGTCTTTTACCTCCAAGTATCTTCGCGTCTTTTTCTGTAGGGGTTGGACTACTGGGATACGGATTTAAATCTAAATTATATGGATACATTAGATTTTCCTCACATAGCCGTGAACTAGCCCGCGCATTACAATGCCTTCTTGACCTCCTGATGATATTTCATACCTATCCTGGTGGTTCTCAATCAAGCTTGTTGTCATTTGGTAGAATTTTTCTTTAGATAGATTTTGATTCTCACAAATCTTTTCTCTGATTTTATCAAATGGAATCCATCCAATAGATGTAGAAGATTCATTTAACGAACTGTTAAAGACTCCTTCAAAATCATCGTTTTTAGGTACATTCTTGTGTAGTGAAGATCGTTCCAATTCTTCTTGTAGAACATCCGTATGCGCCTTCACTTTTGCGATAGATTGGTTTACACCTGCTAACATGTTAAGCATTAGTTTGAATTTTGGATCATTTTGTGTGACATGTTGAACATAATTCTCTTTTGTCCAAACAAAGTATGCCACGCCTTTTTTTTCAATAAAGATTTGTTCATCCGCCTTTAATTCCTCAAGCATACCCTCACAGTCCTTTCCAAATATTTTTTTCAGATCAACCTTCTTTACCCCACTTATTCCAGAAGCGCTGATTTTCTCCAGTATTTCCCCTTTCACATACAAGGCTCTACAAAATTTTATTTAATATCCAAGGTGATATAGGATAACAATTTGGTGAAAATTTGTTATCTCCAACACCAGAACGGCATTACACACACGAAATTGCCCCAAGAATGCAGATCAGTCACAATATAAGGCATAATAAGATAAGGTGTCATTGCAGAATGATGAGTGGGTATTCTGATATCATTTGATGAATTATACCTGGGGTATCTGACTGCATGAAAAATATGAGACTAGGCATGTTAACTCAAGAATTAAATCCTAACCGGCCCAATAGAAGAGTCATTGGAGCCACAAAATGATCCATGGAAAGGCAAACTTACCTCGGATCAGTATTTTGTGTGTAGAATGAAAGGTACAGAACCACCCTTTACTGGAATATATCATGATTCAAAGGAAAAAGGAATTTACAAATGCCTATGCTGTGGAACCGAATTATTTAGCTCAGAGACAAAGTTTGATTCAGGAACCGGATGGCCAAGCTTCTGGGAACCAATTGGAGACAATGTGAAGGCAGAAGAAGACACATGCCACGGTATGTTAAGAGTCGAGGTCTTATGTAAGAAATGTGGTGCCCACCTGGGACATGTTTTTGATGACGGTCCAGATCCCACAGGTTTACGATATTGTATAAATTCCATTTCGCTGAAACTTGAAAAATAAATCATGTGACAGGGTAATAGCAAAGTTACCTTGTTATTAATAGTACCGTATGATACCGTAATATATGTTAAATTGTGAATTTTGTCCAAAACAGTTCTTTGAAACTGCAAATGGGTTGGTAGCAAAGACATTTCATGAAAGTCTTCACGATCCAGAATTAGTGAATAACTAAATCTGGTTCTTTTTTTGTACCATACAAAATCAAACCCTAACTCTTTTATCAGTTGCCTTCATTCTAATTTAAAGTGACTAAAGCAAAACGCATAGAATCAAAACCAAAAGATTCTACACATGATGTTGTCAAGAAAATGTCTTCAATTTCAGACGCTACCAAGACTCTGGCTTCTGAAGTGAAAACAATGTCAAAAATATTTGCAGAAAATCAAAAAATCCTAATCTCTCTTAAAGATATGATATCATCAGTAAACTCTGCATTAGATCAGATTCAGAAGAATTCAAGACAAATAAACATAATCGAAGAAGATACACAACGCCTGTTTTCTGGAATGACTCAAGTCAAAGCACATTCTAACTTGATAGACAAAATAAATAATCAAATAAACAAACTTCAAGACCACGTAGAGAAAATTCGAGACAAGCAAGAATCCATGCCAGATACTAATAAAATCATGCAAAGTATTGCAGACAATCTAGATTCTACTAGAAACAATACCAAAATGATAATGCACGTATCAGAAAAAACTGAGAAGGTACATGAAGAGATTAAAAATGTAATGACTAATTCAGAGTCATTATCGAATATTAGTAATGAGATAGAAGAGTTACGAAAAAATACAAGCGATATATCAACCAAAACAGAATCTCTTTCCAACCTACATCAAGAGATAGAAGAGTTACGAAAAAATACAAGCGATATATCAACCAAAACAGAATCTCTTTCCAACCTACATCAAGAGATAGAAGAGTTACGAAAAAATACAAGCGATATATCAACCAAAACAGAATCTCTTTCCAACCTACATCAAGAGATAGAAGAAGTAAGGCAAAGTACGAAGGAAATATCCTCAAAAACTGAAAAAATGTCAGAATTAGAGGAGAGTATATCCAATTTAAAAGGTGAGATTGGCACCATATCTACAAAGACAGATTCCATATCAGGTTTGAGTTCCCAAATAAGAAATGTTGGTTCTGAAATTGATTCACTGATAAAGAAAACAGATTCTCTATCTTCGTTCGGAAATGATATTAGAAACATCAATTCTGAGTTTGTCAACTTTAGAGAAAACGTGATTAATACGAGTAAAAATTTTGATGAAAAAATATCAGATTTTGCAGAACTGTTGAATAAAAACTCGGCATCAATATCAGAGTTTAACAAGAAAACATACGAGATTGCACAACAACTACAGGATGTTCGTAATGTTACTCACAAGACAGCTCAAAACACATCACATGAGGTCATGGGGCTGCTTCGCTTGTCAGAATTCCAGTCAAACATCAGAATGCGCTCTGAATCAAAATATGGTACACTTGAGGATATCGGGAAGATGGTAGAGCAAACTAAAGACATTGTGAATCTGTTTGATCGAATTTCTATCGAAGTGGAATCAAAGATGCCATTGCCTTTAGAGGTAAAACAATGGAGCATATCCAAAATTTTTGACTGTGCAGACAGGTGGGAGATAAGGTTTACAGATGTATTCAGACTTTTGATTACAGAGCTTGGTTTAGATATTGTAAAAAAAGCAATTAGGATAGAACAGGTTCGTGATCTTTTCGGAATACGAGCAGTGGATGAGATAAGACGTGAACTAGATATTACCTAGATTTCATCGTCTTTGTCAAGGCTCTGTTTTTTCTTCTTCAAAAGTGCAAAGATTCCAATAATTACTGCAACCCAGACAACACCAAACAACATGTTAGAGATGCTGACGTACATGTACGGCGTAGCATCAAGCAAATTGAATGTTATAGTAGTAGCTTGCGAATGAAGGTTCAGCATGCCAGTGTGAAATGCGGCAGTATCTGCAGAAGTAGTAGAAACTTTGTCAAGTGTAGACGACATTGTACTAAGATCTCTTTGCATCAGTCCAAAGTCTGTATCTTGTGTAGGAAATATCCAAACAGGGTTCCCAGATTTTGGAAGTAGTTGTTGAACTGCTTTGATATCACCAGCAATGATTTGCGGATCAGAAGTGGCCTGAATTCTACTCAGAATTCCTCTAGATTGATCAAGCGGATAAATGGTACTGCCATATTCCTCAAAGGCCATGACCACACCAATTACAATCAATCCAATTATGCCCGCCAATGCTATTTTATAGTAATTGTTTGCCATTTTTTCTGCCTTTGATTCGACTCTACCTCTTGATTTGCCTTTTTTAAATGTTGAATGAGAGATGCTAAGATATGCAATGTAAAGAAATCCAGCTACCTGAATTCCGATTATTGGTACAAAGATAGGGTTATTGGAAAATATTGCAACAAACATGCCAACTATTCCATATACACCAAAAAATATCTCAAGAAGAGTAGTTTTTGTAAATGGGAGAGCATACGCCTTGTCTCTCCAATCGTCGTCGTTTTTTATTATTCCAAATTTTGGCGTACGCAAAAACTCATTTCTTTTTCCAAAGAGCGCATCAAAAACTGCCACAGTGTTGTTGACAGACATGCCAGCAGAATAGATTATCAAATACAGATAGGAAAGTGTCTTTGATCTCCATTTTTTTGCATACATTTGTTGAATGACCAAGATATATGCCACAGGTCCCATTGCCAAGTAAGCAACTATTGTGAGTGCAGGCAATCCACTTATCACATAGAGATTTATTTTAGAAGCCAAAAGTATTGGTAAAATTAAAAATTGTGCCAGAACCAGTGGATGTACAATATGTCGTGTGAGTTGAACAAACGCCTGAATTTTTGTGTCAACAGGCATTTTCTTTATGGCAACAGCGCCAAGTAATTTGACTGCACACTGAATGGAACCTTTTGCCCATCGAAATTGTTGTCTTTTTGCCGAATTCATCTGCACCGGGAGTTCTGCGTCTACTACAATATCAGGAATAAAGACACATTTCCAACCTTTCATCTGTGCTCTATAACTTAGGTCCAAGTCTTCAACCAGAGTAGCAGTGTGCCACCCTCCAGCGTCCTCAATGCATTGTGTCCTCCATATACCAGCAGTGCCATTAAAACTCATAAAGAGATGAGAATTGCTTTTTGCTTTTTGTTCCACCAGGAAATGAAAATCAAGACTGAGGGCTTGTGCCTTTGTCAGTGGAGAATATCTCTCGTTAATGTGACCCCACCTACATTGAACCAACCCAATGTTTGGATTAGAAAAGTATGACAGGGCTTTTTTGAGGAACCATGTTGGAGGAATAAAGTCAGCATCAAAAATTGCAACAAAGTCACCCTTTGCAAACTTCATTGCATTTCGAAGTGCACCCGCCTTGTATCCTTTCCTGTTTGATCTTTTTATATGATGTATGTCAAATCCTTTGTTTTTGTAGTCTGAAACTAGATTCTCAAGTAGATCATATGTCTCATCAGTGGAATCATCGAGTACTTGGATGCATAGTTTGTCTTTTGGATAATCCAATGCACAAACTGCATCGACCAATCTAGAAGCAACATATTTTTCATTGTATATCGGAAGTTGAAGTGTAACAGTTGGAATCTCTTTTAGTTCTATAGAACTATTTTTTTTATGACGCCTAGCAATTACAACAAGATAATAAAAATTGCACGTATAAAGTGTAATTATCATTGCCATTCCAATGAAAACATTCCAGAGAAATTGTGTTAGAGTATTAGGAAGAACATGTGTAAGCATTTGGAGTTTTTCAACTCTGGAGTCTTTATAGCCGTACCGCTAAAATTTTCATTAGCCTTTCTTTGAAATTTTTATTGCTTGAACTGGGCATACGTTTTCACAAGCTAGGCAAAATATACAATCAGGCTCTCGTGCCATCAGTGGTTTTTTCTCAGAAGCGGGATTTCCTGCAAACTCAGCCCATTCGTAAACTTTTACAGGACATGCGTCTATGCATGCACCATCACCTACACATATATCATAATCAACTGAAACAAATTCTCCCCAAATTCCAAGTATTTCGTTACCCTTTCGTTGACCAAATACTTTGATCTTGTGACTAGATGGTGCAGTGAAGGTCTCGACAACTTTGAGTTTTGATTTAAAGTCAACATCGATAGGACCAGGCTTGGCTCCAGAAGGCGTCTCAAGTTCTTCTACTTGTGCTACCTGTTGTCCGGGTTGCGGAGCTGCTGGTTTTGGTTTTGGTTTTGCATTAGGAACTATCTGAGCTAACGGAGTCATCTCTTCCAATGTCTGTAGAGCTTGCTCTTGTGACATTTGTTTTATTTTTACGTCATACTCTAACATTTTATCAGCAAGAACACTATTTCGCAAAATTGTATCAATTACCATCTTTGCGTTTACATCGGCTTTCTTTCGGTAATCTTTAACCCATAGACCATCGCCGTATTTTTCAACTGGATATATTTGATAGATCATGTCCACTACTTCTCCAGTTACTATCTCAACCTGAACCTCGAGATCTATAGACTTGTATCCTGAATCATCTGGATCTGGCAAGTTTTCTTCTTTCCAGCGATATGTGGCATAAATCCTGTCAGCAAATTTATCCATTTCAAAGACTTTCTTAAATCCAGAAACAATAGAATCAATTTCATATGTATCTTCAAGTTTTACAGGAAGGCGATAAAGACCAAGTTTGTAGCTATGTAAAGGATAAACTCCTCTTTTTGATGTGGCTGATTGAACTGTATACACTTTATCCTTCAGCAGGAGTGACATCTGTTTAGTGTAATGGAAAAGAGTTTAAAAATGCTTCCTAATAATCAGGGCAAGTCTCTTCTCGGATTTTTCTATATCGCTGTTCCATCTCAGTTGCGCGCTCTAGTACATCATCAAAACTATACTTGTCCTTTGGAAAATACCATCTGATTCCCACCTTATGCCCTATTCCATCCATATCATAGATCATCCCTTTATCTGAATAGACATCATATTTTTCATCAATCGATCTTTCTTGTACAGTAAGACCACGTTTAGTCTTGTCCTCCATTATGATGTAAATTGGATCATCGAGTATAGCATAGAATACGCCTTTTTTTAGAATTGGTATCTCTTGGCCTGTTTCGTTATTTTTCGATGGGGTTTCCAATCATATTACCCCATTCAGTCCATGATCCATCATAGTTTCGAACTTGAGGATATCCAAGTAAATATTTTAGAACAAACCAAGTATGTGAAGATCTCTCTCCAATTCTACAGTAACATATTACATCCTTGTCTGGCGTAATGCCTTTTGTTTCATAAATTTTCTTTAGTTCTTCTACTGATTTGAAAGTACCATCAGTATCATTTACTGCGCTAGCCCAAGGAATATTGTTTGCATTTGGAATGTGTCCTCCTCTTTGAGCATGTTCCATAGGATATTCTGCAGGAGCAGTTATTTCGCCTGAGAATTCCTTTGGTGAACGTACATCAACTAAAACTGTATCTTTTTTGTCAAGTGATCTTCTTACATCAAAGAGATATGCCCGTAGTCCTTCATTTGGTGGCTGTGCAACATAGTTTGTTTTTTGTATTGGTGGTTCATCCTTTGTATAAGATCTGTTTTCAATTTCCCATTTTTTTCTTCCACCATTCATTATCTTTACATTTTCATGTCCATAATACTTGAATACCCAAAATACAAACGCGGCAAACCAATTATTAAAGTCACCATATAGGATAACTTCAGATTGTGTTGTTATTCCATTTCTTGACAATAAATCCTCAAACTGTGATTTGCTAACAATATCTCGGGTTATTGGATCATTAATGTCTCGCTTCCACCAGATAAGACTGGCCCCTTGTAGATGTCCTTGTCTATATGCGTTCTCAGGATCATAGTCCACTTCTACAATTTTCAAAGAGTTATTGCCCAGATTCTTTGAGACGGTTTCTGTATCAATTAAAACTTGTTGTACATAATTCATTTTGTCTCCATCATACTAGACTCAAAGGGTTCTTAATATTTTATGCTCATCAGATGCTTTTTAAGTGAAATTAAAATTAGTAATTTCTATTGGAACTACACAATGTTGCGCTAATAAGCAAAGTTGGTTCAAGAGAATCTGAGGATGCAGTGAAAAAAGTTGCAAAAAAGCTACTTGCAAAAAAAGTCAAGGTATACACTGTTTCACCTGTGGATGTAGATGGGGCCAAAAAAATCAATGATTTAGAAGATCTCAAGACCACAAAACTTGATTTGACAATTACCTTGGGAGGAGACGGAACAACTTTACGAACTTTTAGGTATTTAGAAAACGAGGTCCCAAATCTTGCAATAAATGTGGGAGGAAACAGAGGCATATTATCAGAAATAACACTTCCTCAAATTGATACTGCCGTTGAACAAATTATTGCAGACAAGATTTTTTTTGACAAGCGAATTCGAGTAGTTGCTTCTTGTGGAGGACAGGACTTTCCTCCGGCACTAAATGAAATCTACATCAATAGACAGAATTTGACAAAGACGTCATTGTTTGAGATCAAATTTCAAAGTGATACAGTAACACAAAAAATGGACGGTGTGATTGTTGCAACTCCAAGTGGTTCAACTGGTCATTCATATTCGTTAGGAGGTCCAATTCTTCACGAAAGTTTAGATGTCCTCATCATAACACCAGTTGCCCCAGTCAACAAGCTACCATCAATTGTGGTTCCTGATGAAAAAATTGAGATCATAAGTAATCATGATTCAAACATAATCATGGATGCCCAAGTGATCAAGACTGCTAGATTTGATGAAGTGATAACCATTAGAAAATACAAGAAACATGCAGTATTTGTAAGACTGAAAAAACAAGGTCTAAGACAGATGAGTAAGCTTGGTTTCTAGAATTTTAGACGCTACCTCATTTTATGCAGGAGTACCATTTTCTTCACAAGAACAAGGATTTACGACTCCTCTAGTTTTTGAAGAGATCAAACACATAAAAAAAAGTCATGATGCAGTGCAAACTCTCATCGATTTAGGCAGATTAAAGATCGTAGCGCCAGAAGAAAAATTCACTAGAATCATTTTGGAAAAGTCAAAACAAACAGGAGATCTTTCTGAATTATCAAAAGAAGACATATCGGTACTTGCATTGTGTGTGCAGTTAAACGGTGAATTAGTGACCGATGATTATACGGTATCAAATGTTGCCAGACATTTGAATTTCAAAGTCATTCCAATAATGACCAAGGGAATATTCAAGGCGTTGGATAGTGTGTATTCTTGTCCTGCTTGTAACAAGAACTTTGAGAAAATGTCAGATTGCCCAATATGTGGAAGCAAATTAAGGAAAAAATCATTCCAGAGGAAGTCTTCTTCCAACCCAGTCCGCAAAAGAGCCATCATATAGCTTTACGTTTTCATATCCAGCCAGTCGTAATTGGGTAAAAACATTTGCGGCCCTATGGCCAAGTGTACAGTAGCACACCAATTCTTTGTCTCGTGGTATTTGTTGCTCGTTAAAAATCCTCAAGAGTTCATCTTTGTCTTTAAAGAGAGAACCCTCTTCTCCTATACCATCAGTAAAAGGAAAAAGTATTGCGTTTTGTATTCTACCTGCCATAAACTCTTGAAAAGATCTAGCATCAATAATAGTGACGGTGCCGAGTTTTTTATAAAGTTCCTCTGCTTCAATTCTTATCAAAGAATTTACTTTTGGAACAAATGTTACAATCGTAGGTTTTGGAATGTCTTTGGTAATTGGAAGACCTTTTTTCTGCCATGCCGTTATTCCGACATCAAGAATTTTTGTCTTTTCGTGCCCAAAATATAAAAATGTCCAAGATATTCGTGCAGCGGACGGATCCAGATAGTCTCCGTATATTATGACAGTTTTTGATTCATCAATCCCAAGTGAACCAAATAGAGTTATGGCTTGATCGTTCTCAATTACGAGATTTGCTCCATACTGATTAGTTTTTACAACTTTTTCAATTCCCAAAGGTTGAGAGTTTGGAATATGAGCATAAGAATATGGGATATTTCCACGAGAATCTAATATCACGAGATCCGGATCATTGTAATGTTCTGCCAACCACTGATGTGAAGACATCAATTATTAGATTAGAATCAAGGTAACATATTTGAATAATGTGTCACACATCATGCAATGTCTTTTGATCAGTCTTTTTTGCATCCTTGTTCTGAGTATCAAGTATTTTGCGTATCTTTTGAGCACGAGCTTCTCCCATTCCATTTATTTTTGACAATTCTACAGACGATGCATTCAATGAATTGCTTGTAGAACCAAATTTTTCTAGCATTCGTGTCGCAAGTTTTTCTCCAACACCTGGCAAGCTGCACAAAATCGATAGTTGTTGCTGTTTTAGATCACCAGACTTTCTAATTTTTTTAAGAAATGGTCCCTTTACTGCACCTTGTCTTGCACACATGGATATCAACAATTTAGCAGTATGTGATGCATTAGGAGTTGGGATTACAGGTATTTTAAAATCTAATATTACAGAAGACATTGCGCCATAAAATACAAGGGGATTTTCTGTAATTTTGTCTATTTCGTCAACATTTCCTTCAATTACAATAGCAGGATGCTCAAAGTGTTCTTTTAGCCTACTACATTGATCAAACAATCGCCCGTCAAAAACTGACGAGATAAAGTCATTAACGCTTTTTCTTTCCACTATGGTTTCAGGTGCAACAATATAGTCTCCAACAGGCAAATTCATCATCTCCACTTTCACACCAATGTGTTTTATGAGATCAGGTATTCCACTCTTTCTCTCCCTTTCGTCAATTACCATTCGAAGATCTTCAATTTTCATTAAACCATCATGTTTCTGTGAAATATTTTATTTAGAAGTATCTGTCTTTTGTTGTCCTGACTGTGTAGTAGGCCCTCTCAACATTTCTCGTATTTTGGCTTCAGCTTCTTTGAGGTTTTCTTTTATTCTAGATTCCTGTTTAGACAACACTATAAGCCTTGTATTTGCAAGCTCCTTTTTTTCTTCCAATTCTGAAACCAATACAGTCTTGGTAGATTTGACAAGAATTGATCCTGCTGTTTTGTAAACAGTATCATCATCAGTTGTCTTTTGTAGAATTTCAAGTGCTCGCTCAGTTTCCAAATGTTCCGATTCAAGATGCTGTTTCTGCATCATGATGGACTGGAGATTTTGTTGTAATTGCTGTAGTCTGCCTACTTGTTCTTGCAACCACGGAGGAATTTGTTGTTCTCCTACAGACATGACTGTCTGACTAGCTGTTTTGCTTATATCTTTACCGATTCAATTGAGTCATTACTTGCTTGTACAAGTCTCAATGTAGAATTCAGATTGGCACGTAGGTGTGAAATTTCTTGCGCGTCAATCATAATCATGATTTTTTTATCAAGTGAGAAATTTGTTTTTGTGGGATTCTCATCGTAAAATTTGTTATCAGTTTCAATAGAGTGAAAAATTGATTTTGTTCTTTTTCCAGCAGAGATTTCTATTTTGGCGCTATAGTTTGACATCGTATGCCAAGCCTGCTACTTTAAAATTGCATTTTTTACAAACCCAGATTCCCACGGCTTCGCGTCCAAATCGCTCAGACCCACATTCAGGGCATTTTCTCTGTGCTTTTAGTTGTCTATGTACTGAGGTGTATTTTTTTCTTGGTTTGAGACCATATTTCTGACCAAGTCCTTTGAGTGAGGCAGATTTACCTTTTGCCATATCTACATCAACTGCTCAAATCGCTTCCTTATTTTCCTTCCTACAACAAGTGCCATTTCAGAACACTGTAAGAGTTGTTCAGTTGTAAATCCATCACTTCCTCCCTTTTGCACAGCACAGATGTTGCCATCAGAATTGGTCGTAATTGTAATTCTTGCGTCCATACAAGATTCCTCATCTCTGGTAGGATCAATAACAATATAGTCACCAATTCTTGCCATGGTAACAGATACAGGTAGTGTCTTTATCGGAGGCTTGGATGTCACTCCCTCTACAAGAACAGGTACCTCATTTTTTATTTCATATTTTGGAACAGAGCAAGAAAGGATACCAGCTACAGATGCATAAGAACAGGCATCAAATAGATTTCCGCCAGAATCTATCACGCTGCTGTCAATGAACATTCCAATAACAGATTTATTTTCAATTAAAACTAGTTGATGTAAATCAATCATTTCAGTTTCTCTTATTCCCCTGTCAACAACTCTTGCAAGTTCGATGACTTCCTCATTTGGTGGTCCAGGTTCTGCGTTTGGATCTGCCAATGGCAAAATCTCTGCAGTGCAGATGAGAATTCCCTTGTCTCCAAGATCTGGAAATGGTTTATCAGGTTGTATTTTTACACCGGTTATAATTTCAGTATTTCCTAGTTTTACTCTGGCAGAACCATTGGCCTTTGGAATAACTCCTGTTTCAATAACTAGCGGTCTTTGTTCATCAAGTGCCCTTCCATCAATTCTTTTTCCTGTCTTAAGGAGATCAAGAATTTTATCTCGTTTTAGTTGATCTAGTATTAGAGAACCCAATTTTATTGCTCACCGTTTTGAAAGTATTTTTCCATTAATGCTTTTCGCTGAACTTCATAAACACGTTTGCAACCCACCAGCGCAGTTTGCATACATGTTTTGAATTCTTCTGGTTTTAGCATACCATCAAGCTGCAAAAGTGTAATTTTTCCCATATTTGGCATCAATGCCACTGGCATGTCTGCCTGCCCTTCCTGATCTTCCTCATTATTTACATCTAAGACTATCCTGTCTGCGACCTTGCCTGCTGCACAAGCAGATACCAAGTCACGCATTGGTATACCTGCGTCTGCAAGAGCAACAGCTGCTGCATCAAGTGCGGCACATCTTGAACCACCATCTGCTTGAAGAACTTCGATGAACACATCGATTACAGTACGTGGATAGTCTTTTAGTATTACTGCAGGTTGCAATGCCTCCTTGATAACTTTGGAAATCTCAATCTCTCTTCTTGATGGAGCAGGATTCTTTCTTTCGGTTACAGAGAAAGGAGACATGTGATATCTACAGCGAAGAATTCCTGAATCTGGATTTGCCATATGTTTTGGATGAACATCTCTAGGACCGAAGACGCCTGCTAAAATCTTGTTCTTTCCAAATTCAATATATGCAGAACCATCTGCATTTTTTAGTACTCCAACTTTAATAGAGATATTTCTAAGCTCGTCTAATCTCCGTCCATCACATCTAATTCCATCTTCAGTCATTAATTGTGTCATTATTTTCACCATCTGGTACCCCAAGCATAGATTTGACTCTTTCAGTCAAGTTCGGCGTATGCGCAAGGGCATCAATCATTTTCACTGCTTCTACTGCCTTTAATAATCCCTCGGAATCCTCACAGGATATTACTATCCATCCATTTTGACCTATTGTTATAATTGCTTTAGTAGCCATCTCTATTGTTTGAATCATAGAACCGCGTTTACCAATCAGTCTAGGCACTTTGCTGGGTGATATCGTCACTAGTTCACCTGATTCAATCTTTCCAAGATCTCTGTCCTGTACTGTAAGAAGAGGATCTCGTGATCTATCAAAATTAGCAATTCTAGTTGCAACCAAATCGCCAATATCGAGTCTTTGTTTTAGCTCATCCTTAGTAGGAGAATAATCCCTGCCAAAAACATCTTGAGCAGGTAAAAATCCAACAAAACATGAGTTTATGTCAAATTCCCAAGAAAGTGGTGAGGTTCCAATTACTTTTCCAATGACCAAGTCATTTGTCTTTGGCATGTATCCTCCAGTGAGAGGAATTACTTTGACAGAATTTTCAAAAATTTCAGATATTCCAACGCATGTTGAAATCATTCTATCGCCATCTTGATACACATTTTGTTCAGGTCGTAAAGGTCCAGTTGCTATTACATCACCTGGAATAACGTACCTTCTTTTTACATCCATCATTTTGCAACCTCAATAGAAGCAGTACCTTTTGTTACAGAGCCTAACCTATCCATTACATTTGCCCTTGCCGCCGCCGGTATATCTAGTATTACTTTAAGTGCACCGTTTGCTTGCCATTCTTCTTTTTTCAAAGTTCCAAATGACTTTAAGACGGAATAAGATTGAGCGGCAAATTGTGCTGGCACCAAAATTTCAAGAAGCATATTTTCAGATTTTAATGGAATTATAGAACGAAGCTGTTCAATGATTTCTTTGATCTGCTCATCAGTATTTTTGAAAGGGTCAATTGATACCCTTGCATCATCCATAGCTTGTTCTATTCTAAGGGGCGGATGAGGTAGGTGTGATCTTGGATCCACATATGTTTTGGAGATAAAATCCACTATCTGCTTACGTTTTTCAGAGACCATCTTTCTTCGTTGATCTGTAGTAAGATTCAGATCTCCTTTCTGAAGCATTATGGTTGCAACTGCAGTTGCATCTGTGGTTTTGAATGCCTTCATTAGTTTCTCTGTAGATGCTCTAGTACCTTTATTAGAATCAGAGTAAATCTCATCTGAAATCATGACACCTGAAATGTCCTTTCGCTTGCCTAACTTGAATTCCAAGGCAGGATCTGGTTTTACCAATATCTCAAATTTTTCTCCTTCCACTGAAAATCTGACAATTGTTACTTTAGTATCCATAATTGAGGTAATCATACTCAGTATTTATCTATCAAGATTGTTGATAGTTAGTGTATTTTAGATACATTTGGCTACTAAGAGCGTGGAAAATCCAATACCTCAAGACAAAAATGAGTTTACAAAGATAGAATCCGTTAATAGATATTTAAAGAAGGCAAAAAGTCCTGCAACTCATAGAAATTGGAAGTATTCCCTGTATGACTTCTTTAAGTTTGTCAAAATTCATCCTGATGATTTCATAAAAATAGATAATTCCACAAAAGAAGATCTGATTGAATCCTATGTTGATCACCTTAAGGAGAGAGTCAAACGAAATGAAATTAATCCAAATATTATAATCACTCAGGTTACCCCGATTAAGAAATTTTTAATTTTCAATAGAATTGATGGAATATCTGACGCATGGGTAAGAATAAAGGCAAATTTTCCAGACAGGAAACGTTCTCTTGATGAAAAATATGATGAAGTTGAACTTCAAAGGATGTACAACATTGCAGATTTCAGGGAGAAGGCGTTACTAGGACTATTTCTTTCAGCAGTGCGAAAGGGGGCAGTTAAAGAACTCAAAATTAAGGACATTAAACCCATAGAAGATTGGGCAGCAATACGAGTTTATGCTGGTACTAACGAAGAATATCATACCTTTGTCACACCTCAAGCATACAAATCCATAATGGATTATCTTGATTTTAGAAAGCGAAATGGAGAAGAGATAACTCCAGACTCTCCAATAATACGAAAAGAGTTCAGACCAGAGTGTGCTGGTGTACGAACTGATGCACATGGTAAGAAGCGTTTTCCAGAACCCATTCATTCAGACAGCGGAATAGCATTGATTATTGTTAATCTTGCAAGAAGGGCAGGAGTATCAACAAACTCTCACAATTTCAAAACTAGGCACAAAACTATGTCATGCCATGGTTTTCGTAAGTACTTTAACACAGTATGCAAGACCTCAGGCATGGATTCTGAGAGGGTTGAAATGCTCATGGGACATTCTAGTTCTTCACTTTCGGGACATTATTGGAGACTACCTACAGATGAAGCCGCAATGTCGCCCCAAGAACTAAAGATGTTTCAGACCATCAAGACTGAATTTCGAAGATGTATTCCTGAACTAACTATAGGTGAATCTGAGATATTGAAGATTAAGAACCAACAATTGGAAGGAACACTCCAAGAACAAATGAAGGAAAAGGATTTGCAGATTATGTCATTACATAAACAACTTGTAAAGATGAAAGAGAATCCCTTCCTGGATATGTCTCCCGAGGATCAAGAAGGATATGTGCAGATGTTCCACGAATGGAGGAAATTAAAGCAAGAATTGGCAATAAACTGAGAAACATTAATAAAGATAAAACACTATTTCCATATCGTGTACGTACATAAGGAAGATAGAAATGGCTCTTTTACAGAGCAAGAGATCGCTCGTAAAGTAGCGCAGTATTTTGAAAATAGAGGATTCCATATCTCCACTCAAGTAAAGTTGCGAGGAAGAATTCCAGACATACTTGCAATCAAGGATGATAGAGTCATCGCAATAGAGATCAAAGGTCAAGCAGGTAATATTGAACAGGGGATAGAGCAAGCCCTCCATCAGAAGAATTCAGTAAATGGATCTTACCTCGTAATAACAAGAACAAGATCCAACAAGAAAACTAGCAACATTTGCCATGATCTAGGAATTGGACTCTTGTTAATTGATGAAGAAGGGCTAGAAGAGGTGGTTAAACCAGATATGAATGAGAAGACTCTTGATTCCACCCAGACGTCCATTTTCAAAGAAAAGGGGAAACCAGCAAAAATTAAAACAGAGAAAGGAATACTTGTGAAACTGTTCAGGTCAGAATCAGAAGTTGCAATTTTAGAAGAGATAATCCAGAATCCAAACGAATTGCACGCAAATGCGATTGCTAGAAAAACTGGACTAGCTCCCTCTACAATATCAAAAGAGATGTCAATTATTTTTGAATTAGGGTTAGTTACAAAAAGACAACTAGGAAATCTAATACTTTACAAGATTGATACGCAATGTGAGATTTATAATGAATTAAAAAGTATTTTTCAAAAACTTGGTGGTACAAAACGATGACAGCGATAAACCATGAAACAAATGGAATAAGATCTGATTCCTCTTCAACAAATGAAGTTGATTGTTGTCCAAATGGAGAAAAAGTAGTTAGTTGTACAGTCAACACTCCCGAAGGAGTGAAACTCTTCCACCTTTGCGAACGACACAAAGGCATTTCATATTTTACCAAATATTCAACTAAGGTGATCACCTAGATGCGGATTTGTAAAGGCGATTGCGACAGATATCCCCGACTTCCACGTAACTATCGGGACGGGCGTCAGTGCTGTCGTACCTGTGATGTTTTCTTAATGACCATGTGTGCATTCTGCCCATGCTGTAAAACAAAGTTAGCGTTCCGCCCACGAGCCAACCAGACACAACTTGCACGAAGAGCTGAAACATATTCAAGAGGAAAAGAAATTTCCAGTAGCATAGCATATCATATATTTGGACATAATAAAAATAATATTTTAAAGAGTTTTTGTTTGTTTGTTGTTGTTTCTTTGATTGAGTCTTTTGTGTATATGCAATATTGTATTGCGGGGAATGATATATGGTAACTAGAGGAGAGATGTCCTATCTCAGAGACATAGTAGCGATAATCAGGGAAGCCAAGCAAATTTCAACGATTCAATTAGTTATAAGATCTCGAAAAAGTCTCTCATATTTTGAAAAGATGAGAAGATTCATTCCAGAATTATATCATGATATACAATACAACCGAGAGACTAAATTTTGGGAAGCGATTGAGACTCAGGAGATGTAAATGGATGCTATTAATTTTTCTTATTTCATTAAAATACATTTTATGACTTTAGACATCATAAAACACGCACAATTTATGACATGTTTTGGTGAACAGCTATGAAAGAACAAACAATTCGTGACACCTGTCAATGTAACTGTCATGTGTTGCAGAAAAACTGTGAAGAATGCCTCATTTTACATGGGATTGATGCGTTAGGGAATAAAAACATAGAAAATCAAGTTGCGATGGGTCTACGGAGACGTGCTACGGATGATGAGATCAAAGAACGTAGAAACAAAATTTCAAAGATTATTACTAATTATCCAAATACAACTCAAGAAGAACTCACTGACATGTTTTCTGTTTCTTTATCTACTATACAACGTGATCTGGATGTCATAAAAGATGCTTCTTTTGAATGGGTTGATGATTTGGTAAGAGGCGGATTTCTTCATAAGATCAGAGCATCTTCATCCAGAATAGATAATTTCATCAGCAGATTGCAATACCGAATAGATCATGAAGATCTTGATCCCAAAACAGAAGCCTATTTGATGCAGAAAATCAACGAATTTGCTGATAGTCAGATTAAGGAAACTCATATTCCTTTCTTCCAGAGACTGAAACAGATCAATGATAAACTTGGCACTCTGCCAAAAAACTTTACATCGATCCGCTAGGATTCACTGTTAATTCAAACGAATTATCTTTCTTTTTGCTGATCTTAACTTCATCTTCTGGCTGAAATTCATATTCTGAATATAGCTGTGTGAGCATTATTCCAGTTCTTGTTTGTATCTGACCCATCACTTTCAATAATTCAGTATGGGTGTTCTTTCGCATAATTTTTGATGTTTCTATTCTTGATTATGATTTCTTTCAATTTACCTACCGAAAAAGACAACTCTGTTAAAAGACATCCTTCCATTAATGCCATCATCTCATGTGTTAGATAAATTAGTTCTAATGGATCAGTTACCACATTTTCATCTAACTCTTCACTTATGTGCGCAAGGGCGTTTCTTGTTTTAGATACTCTCTTAGAAAATTCTAGTTTTTCTACTTCAGGATCTTTAAAAATATCAGGACAAATGTTTGCCAGTTTTTCTAATCTCTGTTTGAAACTCATATACATCTGCTTTTTTCGATTTCTTTCTATGAATTCTAATGCTTTGGGGTTATCTGTTAACTTAGTCTTCATATCTGTAATCATTTTTTCATACGCATCATCAAATGGAACTTTTTCATCTGGAAATTTTTTCCTATGATATGCTTCCAACACAAACGCAATGCGCAGAAATTGTATTTCCACCGTGGAAAAACCTCTATTAAGTAAGGTAGAAAAATATGTTGTCAACACTTCTTCATACGCATCCCATAATTTTTTCCATGACTGAATAAAAATTTCAAAACTCTCTGAAATTTCATGATATAGAAATAACATGTGATGACTTGGCACCTTAGGTATGTCTTCATACAAGTTCGTGGCAGGAAAAATAGATACTTCATAATCTTTTGTTGAACCTTTGATGGTAATGGGATGTACTTTATGTGCCATTGCTAGCATTAGGAAATAATTATAACAACGATTCATCTTGAGAAATTCTTTATGATGTTTTGCCGTTGTGCTTTTAATTGTCAAGAATGTGTCCTCGGTTAGTTTGAATTCTTTGTTTGTCCAACTTTTGCTGAATTTAGGCAGGATTTCTAGTCCCAACTTAAAATCATCATCAATTTTTGCTTCAACAGATTCTATGGTAGAATAATCGAGTTTAATCAACTGGTTTTTCATACCTACTAAATTTGTTGAAATTCCACTCATGGGATACCATTCATTGAAATTTGAATAGGAGGTTTTCACGGTATTGAATAGTATGTCATCCTCTCTGTCAAAGTGCCATCCTAGATACAAGTCGTGTCCAGTGTAACGGTATGTAGATAAGCCATTCATTGCAGGATTCGAACCTGATTTGTGGCATCTTGTTATTGTTATTTTTGTACCATTTGTAGAAATTCCCAAAATGATTGGAATCTCCTTCGGTGGTTCAAATCCCTGCACCAATCCTGAGAAAAAATCTACATCCCCCGAAGTTACCGAGCCTATGGTTTCTAGAACAAACCTGTCCTTTGAATACTTCAGAGTTCCTATTACTTGTTTTCCTTTTGATTCTGGAAGAAACCATGCACCTGTATATTCAAAATTATCATACAAAGTAAATGGTAGATTCAATTTAGAATGATAACCCTCTGCTCGCTATTAAATACACTCAACATTTGTTGACCTCAATGAAATCTAGGATAGTCTGATTACTCCTTGCTGTACAAGGAATTGAAGTGCCTTTACCAAATCATCATCTGATAGATTACCCTGTGCATAAAAATTGAAAATACCCTTTACCCAGTTTGGAACTGTTGCAGTAGAATTAGTTGTTGTTGTGGGTGGAACAGAAACTGTCGGAACGTGGATTATTCCTTGCTGTATTAGAAACTGTAATGCTTGAATCAAATCATTACTGGATAATTTCCCATCTGCATAAAAGCCAAAGACTCCTTTTACCCAATTTGGAATCTTTGCAGTAGTAGAATTAACTGGTAATGGAGGAGGAGGAGTAGGAATTGGTGTAGGTGTTGGAATTTGAGGTGGTGGAGGTTGCGATACAGATATTGGTACTCCTACTCCAATATTAGTTTGTGCAGTTCCAGTTAGAGATTGTACTTGTATGACATACTGACCAGAATTAGTGTTACGTGGGATCTGAACACTTGTACTATAATCACCTCGGTTTGTGGATGTTGTAGTTATTGTATCATCCATGAACTTGATTGTTACAACTGCATTATTACCAGCATTAATTCCAGAAATTACAATAATGTCACCGTCAGTGTATGAAGATTTGTCAGTACTCACTGTAATTAGAGGAGTTGTAGGAGGAGGCGGGGGTTGATTTTGAGAATTTCCTGAAATTGTAATTGGAAATGTAGCAGTCTCTGGCGGAATTGGTTGGAATACCATTCCATCTACTTCAACAATTATCTGGTATGTTCCAGGGTTATGAAATTGAATTGGAATAGTTACTATACCTTGTACAGTATGTGTGACAGGGATTACAAATACTTGATTCCCACCTTGCATTACAGTAATTTTATAGTCAATACTGGGTTGTACTGCATTTGTCTGCTTGTTCATGAAATTAATGTTCAGTTGAGTTTGGCTACTAGTACTTGGATGTAATGGTTCAATCAAAAGTCCCACTTGTAAAGTTCCGCCACTAGTTGTCTGAATTTGTTGCTGCGGACCATTACCCGATACTCTTCCAACCAGATCAGTTCCAATGATCTCTATCTCCGTTGTTCCACTAGTAAATGGAATTGATAGAGTTCTGTCAGTTGTTGTTGTACTTGTTTCTTGGAAATTAGTATTTGCTTGACCGTTGTTTAGAACTTGGAATTTTCCATCTGTTTGATCATTCAATCTTGTATCGATCAATATTCGTGGTAGTGTTACTGTCAAGATTCCATCTCCAGTAGTCTGTAGGGAGAAGATAAGAGAATTGCTTTGTACATTAGCTGTTATGTCTAATAATTTTCCATTGGTTATGCCATATTGCACAGAAAGGTCCGTACCTGTGGCTTGCATTGCATTTCCAGTCTGTCCTTGTTGTCCACTTGATCCTGCAAAATAGAAAGTTGTCTGAGCTGTTCTATCCGCACTACCAAACTGTACCTTCACAGAGTATGTACCTGCGGCTTGCCATAGAGGACCAGAAGGTGTTAAAATATCAGAATATGTCCTATCAGGATTCAGGTAAACTTGATGCACTACGACAAGGTTCCCTATAGGACTATAGACGTAGACAGATACTGGTGTGTCAGTAATGTAATCTTGTGTGCTTCCTGAAATTGTAATTGAATTGCCTAAAGTGTACGATGTCTTGTCAGTTGTTACAGTGATTGCACCGCTATTAGATGTAGGATTTGTTGGTGTTGGACTTGTATTTCCAGATGTAGCATTTGTAGCATTTACAGTACCTGATGGATTCTGTAGAGCGTATGGAGAAGCAAAAGATGGAACAAACAAGCCAAGTGAAAATAAGGATAATCCCAGAATTACACTCAATATTATTTTTGAATTAGACGTATTACATCTTAAGTAGAGATCTAGATAAACGGATCATAGATTTTCAGACCCTTAGTCATTCAATTTTTTCATCATCTTCTACAACACACCCAAAAGACCAGATTAAATCAGGGATTAATGTTCGTGAATTTATCAAAAACAATCATGATGTCATGCAAATTATTTGGAAAAGGAATAGAGTTTAGAATCTAATCTTCACTATCATAAGTTTTAACATCATGACAGATTAGTTCATGATGCTGACAAATCAGTATGTAAAGCAGACGTAAATGTAAGCGCGGGTTAATACCTTTACTAACAACAAACTGTAATGATATCTAAAGAAGAAGGTTTCTAGAGATATGCAAGTGCAGAAAGACAAAGACATACAAAAGAGCAAATTGGTTTCAAAGGAAAATATATGTTATGTCTGCAGAAGAACTGAAGCAGAAGTTCAAGAATTTTTCATCCCTCATTCATCTGAGATAACTGAACGATATGACTCTGAAATAGCAAATATTGAATCCATGTTACAAGATAAAAAAGACAGTTTAAAGTCATATCTGGATACCATCTTAAAATCTACCGAGAACGCAAATTTAGATTTCAAAATTGAAACAGTACAAAATGATCTTGATTCCTTCAAAAAAATCATACCAAGAGTAGAAGATATGATTAAGGTGTATGCAAAAGATGAGCGTTTTGTGGGGGGAGAAATAAAGCACCATCTGAATTATCGAGATTTTGACTGGAAAACTCTTTGGGATGTACGAAGAATGATCCTTGGACTAAGAATGGAAATTGAGGATGATCAGATTTATGAAAAAAATCGTAAGCAAAATTTAGAACGTAACACAGAGTATGATTCGTATTCTGATGGTGGTTATCATAGAATAATTTATGAAGATCATGTGAGAAGATTAGAGATAGGTAATGAGGAAATAGAAAAAATGTTAGAAAACTTGGAAAAATTACATGAGGAAAAAGATACACATCTAAGATCCATGAATTATAACCAACAAACTATTACAGAATTAAAACATCACAAAGTCTCACGTGACATTCTATCGCCACGATATGATATTGATAAACCAAAAGCTGCTGTGTATGAGAGAGTATCCAATTACCAAGATAGTCTTGAACACCCAGAACTTTATAAAATTCCGATCACGGTTCCAATTTGTGTTATTTGTTATACATTAGTTTGGCATGAGTCCCCTCTAAACCTTAAGGGTTATGAAACAAAGAAAGGATCTAATTATTAAATTTCTCAAGAAAATTTCTTAGTTCTACCATGGTTACACACAAAATCTCCTTTAAATACAATCAATATTAGTTGACTTTATCTATAAAGAAAAACTCGCTAGATTTTTATTTGGAATTTCAGTCTTTTTTCATAAGATTTGACTTCTTTAGAGATTGTGCAGGAAAGTAGTAACAATATGGTTGTTAAGTTAAAGGGTATAC
>Ga0307373_10003111_pt1 | contig 29275 bp, 22 predicted proteins | sample OX2MG_FD_202534 | JGI IMG/M metagenome (GOLD analysis project Ga0307373, IMG submission 202534) | Soil microbial communities from Risofladan, Vaasa, Finland - OX-2 | ecosystem: Environmental > Terrestrial > Soil > Coastal area > Acid sulfate soil | place: Finland: Risofladan, Vaasa | collected... | reverse complement strand
GGAACGGTCCAGTAACAAAATTATTTTATGGAGAGATGGCCGAGCTGGTCGAAGGCGCGCCCCTGCTAAGGGCGTATACGCGCAAAACGTGTATCGTGGGTTCGAATCCCACTCTCTCCGCCATTCAGTCATGAGCTAACCACCCCTTTCTCCGCAAACCGGAGAAAGGGCCTGGTTTTCGCACAGTTCCAGGCCATCCCGAATCACATGTGCCCGTAAAGCGCACTTGGAGTGCTGCAATTGAGGGCGCTACACTCCATTTTTCTCTGATGGGTCGCTTCGAAGTCCGGTTTCAATATCGCAGATCGGTGCCCCGTGGACGCAAGTGATTGGAACCTGGCTGGTTATCACCCACCATTTAAGGTGGTGCAAATAACCGGATATGGTTGCGGTCATTGGTGAAGGCATGAGCGAGGTCGTAATACGTAATGGTCACCGCTCAGGAGCGCTCGACACGCGGCGCGTTAATGCAGCGGATCTTCGGGCTGCTATACGGATGAATAAGAACAAATCTTCATCGCCTTGGGAAGGTGGGTACGACTGACCATGTTGCACGAACCCGAAACGCCGCAATGTTCGGTGCATGGCCTCTCGCGAGATAGCGGACGTGGCGAAAACGTTTTGCCCTCGTGCTTTGGTTAACACTGCCTCAACCACGCTGCGCGAGAGTTTTCGCCCTTGGTGTTTCTGGGAGATGACCACCCAGCCAACCTCGAACGGAAACGAATTAGACATGAGTGTGGCCTTGGCCCTCGCGAAAACCGCAGTTCGATAGCTCTTGTATGGCTGCTTCAGGGCGGCAATGCCGATCGTGTCTCCATTCTCAACTAGAAAAGCGAGCACCCTCGCTCGTTTAACACGAGCAGGTAACCCTTGTTCCTTAACTTGGCCACCCTCGTGGGCGAGTCGAATGAACGTTTCGAGATCGTTTCGCGTGCACTCTTGTGGTGTTTTGATGATTACGCCCACACTATGTCGATTTGCGCTTCCGGTTCTCATTCTCACGATGCGGGCTCGCGCTTAATTAATCGGTTCAGTCTTGACAAACATTGCCATTGGCATTTCTCGTACACGTTTTGCCCTCCCATAAGTTAGTAGAAGCCTTCGGATAGTGTTGCGCTCAAATCCGCCTTCAGGAACAGACAATTCAACGTACCCCTGAAATCGCCTGGACGGCGTGGTTGTTGAGCCAAGTTCGTCCCATTCTCTACGAATGTTATTTTCTACACTATGTAACTCATCTGTGAGCGACTTTACGGCCTTTTCAGCGATTGCCTTTTCATCCTGCCCCCGAACAAAATTCGCAACTCGCCGAAATGTACTTCTAATGTCATTCAACTTGCCCGTTAACCGAAGCCGTAAACAAACTTCTGGATTGGCTTCTAAGATGAAACCAATTGTCTGTATGCGCTCGACCAAAGATGTCCACACTGAGGGCACCTTCGGCTCGTTAGCTGCACTAGTATGAGTGTGGAGATGTTTCCATTGTAGTAGAACGTCGGTGTATATCACCGATCCCGTGAGTTGGGCTAGAAACAGCGCAAGTTCAAGGTTATAACCCTTAAATACTTGCAGCTGCGCTCCGTTCTCGCCGGGCGTCAAAGGCTGTAATAACGCAAGCGGGTCATCCGCTAGTTCATTCTTCATATACGTGATTGCAAGATCTATCTGCTCGGGACTAAGGTCTGGCGACGAACGTTTAATGAGATTCCGCAATGATTCGGTCGGTAGCCTGCGTGTAAATATACCAAAGTCATCCTTGGATAGATCTCGAAACTGCTCCATGTCTTTTTCTTCAAGCTTTATGTTCGTAGCGCGTTTTTTCGCCATACCCCATACCGCGCGTCTGAGGTCATCATTGAAGTCGGTAGGATCGGGGACCATGTGTAGAATGCCGGCATGGATGAATGGTTCAAGCATCATCAGTAGCATTACATTTTTCAGCGTTTGCCCTTTATACTGATCCGGTGAGTGCGTGGGACTAAACTCCGGCTTCATGTAGGCGGTGTTAACGAATGGATTAGGAATGACTATTTCGTCAAAATAGACCAGCCAGCTTGTAACGCTCGCTGCGATTGTACGCGGGTCAATAACCCCTAAATAAAGGGTCCGAAAAACTCTCTCGTCGGGGCGCGGGAGTAAATCCGCAATGTCTGTGTCCTTCGGCCAAAGACTCTCGAAAGCCCCATGGATGCGCTTTACTTGATCGTTGCTCAGTTCTCTTCGCACATCATCCCAGGTTTTACCGGTGTTGATTCCAAGAATGTCCTGTACCGCGTGGCTGAACATGAGATTGCGCTCGCGTATGCTATAAACATTCCAAGAAGGCCGATCTTCCTTGGACACCCCTTCACAACACTTTTTAAACTTGCGGCCACTGCCGCAACCACATAGATCATTTCGTCCAGTCGCCCCTGATCGCCGTTTTTTTCGTAAGTAATTGTGGGCATCTGATGTTCGCCCGAACTCATCTTGGTAGTGCGTTGAGCCATCCTTATAGCCGATGTAGATTTCCCCGCCGAAATGCCAAAGCTCATCTGAAGGTGGCAACAGCGTCTTACCGATCGCTTCCCAGGTTCCCAAGGGCAGTCTCTCAGGATATAGCCAGTCCTTCTCGCTCGCAGCGATGTACCTAAATGCTCTCGCCTTTAGAAGGCGGTTGATCGAATTTACTTCTTCACTAATCAGTTTACGACTCCGCACGAATGCGTCTGTGCGTGCAATGCTCTGGCCGTGATACCTCGCGTTTGTCCTCGAAGCCTTCAAATCGACATTGGTCGGATTGTTTGCGTATTCGAGATTTGACAAGATTAGGCAATGATCAGCGTCTAGTGCAAAAACGGTTTGTGTACCTTTGAATTCTATCGATGGGTCATCTGGATGTTGACAGGCCATCGATGCGGGAGGGCATGCTGCATTATAAACAGTCACTGGGTGATCAGTGACGATGAACTTTACGTCGGACTGTTCCGCCGACACAATTTCCCGGACGCTCTCGTACCACATCGTGCAATGCATCTGACGCAGACCTTGCATTTCCAACATTAGGCCGAGTTGCGTCAAATTTGGATACTTGCTCCTGATCCAATCGAGGCCCTTCGGAGTTCGTAACTTCTGCGCGTCAAGATACTCGAAGAACCGCTGAAATAGTTTGTGGATCGTCGCTAGATCGTTACTAGCGAAGGCACGAACGGCGCTGGCTCCATAATTGTCAATTGCCCCGAATAGGTATCTTTCAACTTCGTCGTTAAGTGTGCTGCCAAATTTAGTTGTATAGAGATCCTCCGACCAGAAGCAACTTTTAGGCGCGCGAGGACTGACAGCACGTCCCGCAATAACCCGTCCATCGGGGAGTTCGGTTTTAGGAGGATCAAGGTCTAAAAAATAGAGGGACGTCTTTGGCCCAACGATAAAACCTTTCTGGTACCAAATTGGGACATAGTGATTCTGACGTGTTGGTGGTCGACCCATAACTTGTGAACCTAATGAAAGCGGGGCGTGCGCCTGCTAACTCGGCCCTTACTTAAGAACCACTGCTTCGATAATGGATGATGTCGCATAGAGGGCGACTGGTCAATGTCCGCATAGGGTTGCGATCGATCGCGTGGCGCATTACAGTTGTTTCTTGTTTTTGATCTGAAACGTGCGTCGTTGCTCATCCCACTTCATCGGCAAACTATCGAGCAGCTTCTCGAGCATCATATCCATGGGCTGATGACCCTCCAGGATCACATCAACGATGTCGGGGGCGAGGAACGCACAGCGCAGAATGTGACTGACGTAGCGCTCGTGAACCCCGATTTCCATGGCAATCGAGCGAATGGATTTCGCCTCGCCTGAGACCAGCCGCTCATGCCAATTGTGAGCACGGGCAATGGCTTTGATCATGGCAGGATTGGGGCGCGCTTTATCATCCTTCCCGTGACTATCCGGCACGATCACCCGCAGCTCACCACCGCAGCGTCGTAACTGGGCCTTGATCGTCAGGAGGATCGGCTCGTCGTTCTCGTCAGTCTGGGTTTTTGGAACTTCGTCTTGAGTAGTGCTGTCATTACCCAACAGCGCACATTGAAGGCATTGTCTGTTCAACAGTATCTGTATCTGGTCACCCACCAGGGTTATTCTGGAAACCACCCCCTGCAGGAATGTGCGTGTCTCAGCCTGAGCCGCTTCCGTAAACTTGGCTGCTTGGCTGCGTACCGATGCGAGAAAGGCGCTCTGGAGCGAGACGTCATCGGAGGGGAGTGCGAGCGCTTCCAGTACATCCGGTGCGTTGCTCAAGAAGGCTTGTAACCGTTCTACGACCAGTACCTCAAGATCATAAGCAGGGTAACGTCTTGCACTAGCTTTGTTATTCCCAGGGTTCCCGATGAACGCTTGGGAGATATAGTAGCGGTAGCGTTTGCCATTCTTGACGGTGTGGGTGGGCGTGAGCCGTTGACCCTCCCCATCATAGAGAAGCCCCGCAAGTAGACTCGATGTTTGTGCCTTTGTGCCGGTGCGCTTGGCAGTGTCATTGGTCTTAAGCAGCTCTTGGACTTGGTTCCACAGCGCCTCCGGGACGATAGCCTCGTGCATCCCAGCATGGGGCTCACCCCGGTGTGTGATGATTCCGCGGTAGATACGATTCTGCAACAAGTCATAGAGCGCACCGCGGGAGTAGAGCGCATTGCCTGATCGCTTCCCCGTCTTGCTGAGTCTGTCTTTGCTCCGAATACCCCGGGTATCCAATTCCTGCTTGAGCTTCGCCACCGATCCAAGCGCTACGTAACGTACATAGATATGGCACACCTGGACGGCATCTTTCTTATTCACGATGAGCTGACGATCCTTAATGTCATATCCCACCGGCACCCGGCCACCCATCCACATGCCCTTGCGCTTGGAGGCTGCGATCTTATCCCGGATACGTTCCCCGGTGACTTCCCGTTCGAACTGGGCAAAGGACAGCAGCACATTCAAGGTGAGCCGTCCCATGGAGGTGGTGGTATTGAACTGCTGGGTGACCGAGACGAACGAGACTTCTGATTCATCGAACGTCTCCACCATCTTGGCGAAATCCGCAAGCGAACGGGTTAATCGGTCCACCTTGTAGACCACCACCGAATCGACCTTGCCAGCCTTGATATCCCCCAAGAGCTTCATCAACCCGGGCCGCTCCATGTTCCCACCTGAGAACCCGCCATCGTCATAGGCCGTATCCACTACCTTCCAACCTTCATGGCGCTGGCTCTCTATATAAGAGAGACAGGCTTCCCGTTGGGCATCCAGCGAGTTGAACGACTGTTCCAGTCCTTCTTCCGAGGACTTGCGGGTATAGATGGCGCAGCGAAGTTTAGGCATGGGATCCTTTGAGCCCGAAGAACAACGGACCCGACCAGCGTGTCCCGGTGATCAGCCGGGCAATCTCCGAGAGGCTTCGATAAGGCTGTCCCCGGTAGGCAAACCCCTCAGTGATGACGGTGACCTCATGGGTGTCACCGTTCCACTCACGGATTAACCGCGTGCCCAATTTGATGCCGGGTGCCTCCAAGGCAGGACTAGAACCTGCTTCAATCTCAGCGGCAATCTTGCGGAGTTGTTTGCGGGTGTTGGTGCTGAGCCCGCCGTAGGCATGCTCTTGCAGGCGGTAGGCAATACAACGAATCAGAAAATCCTTATGAGCCCGGCAGCGTAGTGGATGGCCAAATAATTCGGCCCACGTGGCCACGAGTTCCGGGCGTGTGAAATGTGCTAGGCGTTCGAGCTGAATTGCGATGGTATCGGGCATGGGAACTCCTGGTTCTTGGCCCCATTCCCGCTTCCTGTGGCGGGCAAGTCAACTCGAGCGGGTGAGGTGCGGCAGCCCGGAAAGGCCGTATTTTTGCCATGATTCCGCCCACTTCCTCTAAAAATGGTCTCAACTTGGATAAATCAGGTAAAGGATGTAAAATCACGTGTATATGGTATGCAGCTGGCTATGAATAACCCTGTTCCCAAACTGAGCCTAAGTCATGGGCAGGTGTTATGGGTGCTCTCGGGAGGGCAGCCACCCTCAGATTGGACGCGCCACCAGCTGCGCTATCTTCGGCAATTGGATGTGCCCTTTGAGGAATCCAAGCGGAAACCCGGGCGGGGTAATCGGTTTCGATATGGCTATGACGAGTTAGTGGAAATGGGTGTGGCGTTATATGCATTGCGCCAACGTGTTCGGCCACGGGATGTGGCCTTCAGCCTGGTGAAGTACCGGAAGGATATGAAACGGCAGTACCGTGAGGCCTATGAACAGCAACCGCCAGCCGCGATCGAGGCCGACTGGGTCAAGAGCCGAGGACAGTCGATCCCCATGCTCGCCAACGAACGCTTTCTGCGCATACATGATCGGTTTTCAAAACAACCCGGAACGATTGAAATGCTCGGCATGGATGAAGTGATCAAAGGATTGACACCGTTTGATGTGGTGGAACGCTATCCCGGTGAGGTAGTGCGGCCGTTGGTGCCGTTGACCCGCGTGGTGCTCCAGTTGGTTGCCTGGGCCAAGGAGGCCCCCGAGCTCAAGCCCGGCCGGAAGTAATTTTAACCATATAGATGTAATTACACTTATATATAAGGATCGTGACTATGCAAACTCAACCACAAACATCTGGAACGAAGCGCACCCAGCTCTCCCATCCGATTGCGATTACCTATCGCTCCATCAGTGAGTTGAAACTGAATCTTCAGAATCCACGCGTTCACAGCCCCAAGCAAGTCCGACAAATCCTACGGAGCATCCAAATTTTCGGATTTCTCGTGCCAGTGCTTATTGATACAAACGACCAGGTGATTGCGGGCCATGGAAGAATCCTCGCGAGTAAAGAGCTTGGTTTGGTCGATGTGCCCACAATTCGTTTAGATCACCTGACGAAACACCAAGCCCGAGCATTCATGATCGCTGATAACAAGCTGACGGAAAACGCCACCTGGGATGAAACCCTGCTCGCCGAACAATTCAAGGCACTGTCATCGGTGGAGCTCGATTTCAACTTGGAAATAACCGGTTTTGACATGGGGGAGATCGATGTCCTGATCGAAGGCCTCGTGCCAGTGACAGAGAACGGTGAAGACCCAGCGGATGCGATACCAGATCGCCTATCAGGCCCGCCGATCACGCAACTTGGTGATGTGTGGTTACTTGATCGGCATCGCATCTGTTGTGGAAATGCACTAGAGGAACCTACGGTTGCCGCGCTCATGGACGGTCAGCAAGCCAGCATGGTTTTTGTGGACCCGCCATACAACGTGCACATTCCGGGTCACGCCAGCGGATTGGGTTCCATCCACCACCGAGATTTCGTGATGGCTTCCGGCGAGATGGATGAGGCTGCGTTTACGCAGTTTCTTACTCAAGCTTTCACGCGGCTTGTACAACACAGCTTTGATGGTTCAATTCATTTTATTTGTATGGATTGGCGACATCTGCATGAGATTGATACCGCTGGTCGCTCCGTCTATACCGAACTGAAAAATGTGTGTGTATGGAATAAAGATAATGGTGGAATGGGAAGTCTGTATCGCAGTCAACATGAGTTTATTTTTGTTTACAAAAACGGTACTGCAGCACATCAGAATCATGTACGGCTCGGCCAGTTTGGTCGTTATCGCAGCAATGTCTGGAATTACCCCGGTGTGAATTCATTTGGTCGCACCACGGAGGAGGGCAACCTGTTGGCGATGCATCCCACCATTAAGCCGACGAGCATGATCTCAGACGCTATCCTGGATTGCTCCAGCCGTGGTGACATTGTCCTCGACACTTTCCTTGGCAGTGGCACCACAGTCATGGCAGCAGAACGTACTGGCCGTATCTGTTATGGCATGGAAATTGATCCCCGCTATGTCGATACATCCATCCAGCGTTGGCAAAATTTTTCTGGACAGGTTGCGATACACGGAAGTTCAGGTCAGTCATTCAACGAACTTCAAGCAGAGCGGGGAGGCACCTATGGCTAAGAAAACGGAACTACCGCGGGACTATGAGGTGGGCTATGGCAAACCTCCAAAGAAGAAACAATTCCAGAAAGGCAGCTCTGGCAATCCGTCAGGGCGGTCCAAAGGCACACCCAATCTAGCGACAGCCTTGGACCGCGCGCTCAAGGAGCGGGTCGTGGTGAACGAAAGTGGCCAGCGGCGCGTAATCTCGAAGCTGGAGGCCATGGTAACGACCATGGTGAATAAGGCTACCGTCGGCGACCCACGGGCTCGCCAACAGTTGTTCCAGGTCATGCGTGCTCTCGATGGTGATCCTGCCGAGGTCTCCAGTGATGCTGATCTCGATCAGGAGGACGAAGCAATCATGGCACGGATGATGGAACGTTTACGCCGGACAGAGAAGGTATAGGGCAGTGAAAACTCAGAGCCGACGTGAATATGACGCAGTACTGCGTCAAGACTTCAACGCCTTTATCGAAAAGTGTTATTACCAGTTGAACCCAAGGGGCTTATTTCTACCCAACTGGCACCTGGAGGCCATGGCCGCAAAACTCGAGGCCTGCCGCCGGGGCGACATCCGGCGCCTTATCATCAACGTGCCACCCCGGCACTTGAAGTCCATCGCCGCCTCTGTCGCGCTGGTGGCCTGGTGGTTGGGGCACGATCCCACCGCGCAGATCCTGTGTGCCAGTTACGGGCAGGATCTGGCGGACAAGCATGCACTCGACTGTCGAGCCGTGATGCAGAGTCCGTGGTGCCAGCGTCTATTTAAGACGCGCCTGTCGGAGGAGAAGCAAGCCGTGAATGACTTCGAGACCATGGCCAAAGGTTTCCGGATAGCCACGTCCATCGGTGGTGTACTAACTGGTCGGGGCGCCGATGTGGTCATCATTGATGACCCCCTCAAGCCCGATGAGGCGATCTCCGATGTCCGGCGGCGTGCGGCGAATGAGTGGTATGACAATACCCTCTTTAGCCGCCTCAATAATAAACAGACAGGCTGCATCATTATTCTCATGCAGCGGCTGCATGAGGATGATCTCGTGGGGCATGTACTGGGTCAGGAGTCCTGGGAGGTGATTGAATTTCCGGCCATTGCCGTGGTGGATGAAGTGCATGTAATTAAGACAGCCTATAGCTCCTATACGCATCTGCGCAAAGCCGGGGAGGCATTACACCCTGAGCGCGAGTCGCTGGAGACACTGGAACGTATCAGGCAAACCTTGGGCGAATACAACTTCACTGGTCAGTACCAACAATGCCCTGCGCCCCTGGGTGGCGGCATGATTAAACGGGCGTGGTTCCCAACCTACGAGCCTCATCAACTACCTGATAACTTCGACCAGATTGTGCAAAGCTGGGATACCGCCAACAAGGCGACTGAGCTCAGTAATTTCAGCGTGTGCACCACCTGGGGGCTTAAAGGCAACAAAATCTACTTACTGCATGTCCTACGCAAGCGCCTGGATTATCCGGAGCTCAAACGGGCAGTGCGGGAGCAAGCCCAATTGCATAAGGCAAAGGTGATACTCATCGAAGATAAGGCCTCCGGAACTCCGCTCATTCAGGAATTGAACCAGGAAGGGCCACATAACATTACTGCCTACAAACCGGAGGGGGACAAGATCATGCGCATGCATGCACAAACGGCCACCCTCGAAAATGGTCGAGTGTTCATCCCTAAAGAGGCGGCATGGCTGGAAGAATACCTACACGAGCTCGTCTCTTTCCCAAAAGGCAAGTATTCCGATCAGGTGGACTCGACTTCCCAGGTTTTGGACTGGATAAAACAGAACTCGTGGGAGCCCGGGATCCTTACCTACTACAAACAGGAATGTATTCGTTTGGGGCTCGCTTATCCGGATGGCACGCTTAAAAATAGGCATTTATCTCCTTAGGGACAAGCATCCATGATCCGCGATATAGTGTTGCAAGACTTGGAGTTCGAACAGGTTCCCATTACATGCCTGTCCTCTCAAGGCTTTTCTTATCGTCGGTGGTTACGCATAGGGATGCCGAAAATTCCACAGCCCGTCTTGGAATGCGTCTTTTACTTGTATAAAGACGCAGATGATGCGCGGGCGGGAAAGAATGCGGGAGGTACTGGATTTATAGTAGGAGTGCATCGTGATGGCGTTAATTACTATTATGGTGTTACCAATTGGCACGTGGCGTGCCGGGATGGTTTTTCTGTAGTCAGGTTGAATAGAAAAGATGGCAATGTTGACACATTAGAGTACGGGCCAGACGAGTGGGAATTCATTCCTGGTCGTCACGATGTGGCTGTAATCGAGTTATCGATTGACCCGAGTATTCATAAAACTGTTTGCATTGGGGAGCACATCTTTGCCACCCATCAGCAGGTTAGGGATGGTTATATAAGCGTCGGTGATGATGCGTTCATGCTTGGGATGTTTGTGGACCATGTCGGGTATGAAAAAGTGTCCCGAAAGTACGATTCGGCAACATCAGTATGTTGTCCGATCACCAAGCCCCCATCCAGCAACCGACCGGTTATGTGGGTGAAAGCTATATTATTGATATGCATTCTCGAAGTGGATTTTCAGGCTCGCCGGTGTTTATATATAGAACCATTGGAGGCGATCTGACTAACCCCAAGGCAGGGCTTGGTCGCGTAGATACCCGCAGTATTCTGCGTGGATTACAAACGAATAGTATCCCCCCTAAGATTGAAATCAGCCTTTACGAGAGGACACATTTCTATTTTCTTGGCATCCATTGGGGACAGTTCCATGAACGCTTGGAATTGCGTAATCGATCCTCCAGCGTCGGATGGAGGGGATGGCCACTGTTTAAAAAGCGTAGGATAGGCGAGGGAGAGGGGATTACTTTAGAAACTGATGGAACTTATGTGGAAGGTTTCAGCGGAATGACGTGCGTGATTCCTTCGTGGAGCATTTTGGAGGTATTGAATATGCAAAAACTAAAGGATCGAAGAGGAGAGAAGAAGCGGAATCGCGAACTGGATATGTCTGTACCAAGTGCCGAATACGCATCACTGTCAGAAACTGCTAACCTACAACATAAAGAAGATTTTATTGATTGACAGCGAACATCTTAATGGGATGGTCCGTACCCTGTTGAATTCCGTTCCAAGTTGACCCACCATTTAAATTCTGGCTGACACAGCCTGATCGGCCTTGGCAGTTCATAATGACGGAAATTCGTGCGGAGCGAGCGGGTCAGTACAAATGGAAATAACGGGTTAAAGGGGGATGAAAATCAACACATTAGACTCAGTCATGGGTAAGAATTGGCAAATAATAAGCAGCTGTTCGAAAAATATGGGTTTAAAAGGGCTCGATAGCTATCGCGGACACGCGGCCAGGACACCGGCTAGAAGGGTTCACTCCAAACTGTCTCATATATATGCGAATTGACCAGATCAAGCCTAACGTAGTCGTTCGAGGGCCGCTTTTCCCGGAGCCGGTACAGGTAATCGTATCGATTCCAATGGGCACGTCCATCAAGCTTGTGGGGAAGGGCCTAGTTACTGGCCAGGTTCACGAGCCAATACTTGATGCTGACCAAGTGGCTACGTTGGAAACAACGCCTGAGAAGGCTCCCTTCGATGGTGACCCGCAAAGATTTCGATTAGGAATCGAGGCGCTCCGACTTGGTTTAGCCTACGAGTACGATCCCTACTTTGCTCTATCCATCGCTCGCGTAGATCCCCTTCCTCACCAACTCGAAGCGGTGTACGACCATTTTCTCCGACTTCCACGGATTCGATTTCTTCTAGCGGACGACCCTGGCGCGGGCAAGACAATCATGGCGGGGCTGCTTATCAAAGAGCTAAAGATACGTGGCCTGATCAAACGTACGCTCATCGTCACACCGGCAAGCCTTTCATTCCAATGGCAGCGCGAATTGAAGGATAAGTTCCGCGAGAACTTCGAGATCATTCGCAGCGATGTTCTTCGCGCGAATTACGGCTCGAATCCCTGGCAGGATAAAAATCAAGTCATTACGTCGGTCTCTTGGGTATCACGCATTGATGATGCCAATGAAAGCCTGCTCCGTAGTCAATGGGACCTCATCGTTGTCGACGAAGCCCACAAGATGAGCGCGTACAGCACTGACAAGAAGACCCTTGCCTATCAGCTTGGCGAAGCATTGTCTGAGCGGACGGATCATTACCTGCTCATGACAGCCACGCCTCACAAGGGCGATCCTGAAAATTTCTGCCTATTTCTGGGACTGCTCGACCGAGACGTGTATGGCGATGTGCAGAGCCTAGAGGAGGCAATGAAGCGGCATGAGGCTCCGTTCTACCTCCGCCGTATCAAAGAAGCACTGGTCACATTTCCCGATCCTGAAACGGGCAAGGTGAAGACACTCTTCACTAAGCGAAACGTCCAGACCACCGAATTCCAGATTGATGACGACGAATGGGACTTCTACGACGCCCTAACTCGTTACGTGGAAGACCAGTCGATCAAAGCCGCATCTGACGACTCCCCTCGTGGCCGCGCACTTGGATTCACCATGGCCATGCTTCAGCGGCGCTTCGCCTCCAGCGTTTATGCCGTGCGCAGAACTCTGGAGCGAATGAAAGACAAGCGCGCGAAAATCCTTGCCGATCCGGAAGCGTACCGCCAAGATCAAATTGCCCGCAAGCTCCCCGAGGATTTTGAGGACCTTCCCGAAGACGAACGTGAAGAGATCACTGCACAACTTGAGGATGTAGTTGCTTCCGTTGATCCGGTTGCTCTGCGCGAGGAAATCCTTCAGCTCGGCAAGCTGATCGTCCAAGCTCGCGAGCTTGAGGAACGGGAAGTAGAGCGGAAGCTGGTAGTACTGAAAACCGTGCTCACCACACAAGGGATTTTCAATGACCCGAAAATGAAGCTGCTCCTATTCACGGAGCACAAGGACACACTCGATTTTCTCGCCGGTGACGGCAGGGACGGACGACCTCTAGGTAAACTCGTAAAGTGGGGTCTCTCTGTCACTCAGATTCACGGCGGAATGAAAATAGGCGACCGCGATACTCCTGGAAGTCGTATCTACGCAGAGCGGGAATTTCGTGAGAGTTGTCAGGTGCTGGTTGCCACGGAAGCAGCGGGTGAAGGAATCAATCTTCAGTTCTGCTGGTTCATGATCAATTACGACATCCCCTGGAATCCCGTGCGCCTAGAGCAACGCATGGGCCGTATTCATCGCTATGGGCAGGAGAAGGACTGCCTGATCCTCAATTTTGTTTCGACGAACACGCGTGAAGGCCGAGTTCTTCAGAAATTATTCGAGCGGATCAAGAAAATCGAAGACGATCTTGATCCCAAGCGCATGGGAACGGTCTTCAATGTCCTCGGCGACGTGTTTTCCGCAAACCAGCTTGAGAAGATGTTGCGCGATATGTACGCTCGGAACCTCACTGAAGAAGTCATTAAAAGTCGAATCGTTGAGCAAGTAGATACAGACCGATTCAGAAAGATCGCCCACTCGGCTCTCGAAGGGCTCGCGAAACGAGAACTAAACCTCTCAGCGATCCTTGGTAAGTCAGCGGAAGCCAAAGAGCGCCGACTGGTCCCAGAAGTTGTCGAGGACTTCTTTCTGCAGGCAGCGCCGCTCACAGGCATTTATCCCAAGGAAATCCAGAAGGATAAGCACGTCTTTCGCATTGGGAGGATTCCGCGAACGCTCTGGCCTGTGGGTGAGCGATTGGAGCCGCGTTTCGGAAAGTTAGGCCGGGAATACAAGCAGGTGGCTTTCGACAAGAGATATCTGACAGATGATCCAACTCTTGAATGGGTGACGCCTGGCCACTCGTTGTTCGAATCTGTCCGTGAGAATGTTTGGGAGCGTGTCCAGAGCGATCTCAATCGGGGAACGCTATTCTATGACATCAATCGCAAAGAGCCGGCCCGCCTCGACGTTTTTTCAGCCGCGATCAGGGATGGCAGAGGCAACACCTTGCATCGGCGTCTCTTCATTGTTGAGACGGAAATGAACGGCGCAATGACCGTGCGGCAACCTACGCTATTCCTGGACTTGGCTTCGGCCCCGGCGTCGGATGCTCCCAAGACGCCCGAAAATACGGCTCTGCCGGAAATGGACCGTGTGGAGCATGCCCTTGTGGAGGAAGCACTGCAACCTTTCCTGGATGAGATTTCGGCACAGCGAGAAAAAGAAATCGCGACCATCGCTAGCCATATCGAAATCAGCCTAAATGCGCTAATCGACCGGCAAAACCTGCACATGGCTGAACTCTTCGAGCAGCAGCAGAAGGGCGATGCGTCTCCTCTTTTAGCTGCGAATATGAAGACCACAGAAGACCGTCTGGACGAGTTGAATGGGCGTCTTGAGCGAAGGCGCGAGGAACTAAAGCAGGAGAGACATTGCACTATTGCAGATATTCGGCATCATGGGCGCGCGTGGGTTCTGCCTCATCCTGAACGATTGTCTCCGGGCATCGCTCCCATGGTGCGCGACGATGAAATCGAGCAACTGGCCATTCGCGCCGTGACGGCCCACGAGAAGGCGCGAGGCTGGCGGGTGGAGAGTGTGGAGAAGGATAATCGCGGTTTTGATCTGATCTCGCGAAAGCCGCATCCCGAAGTCCCGCAAACAGCCGTCGAAGTAAGATTCATTGAGGTGAAAGGACGCGCAGCGGTCGGTGAGATCGCGTTAAGCAGCAATGAATACAAGACCGCTGAGCGGTTGAAGAAGGATTACTGGCTATATGTCGTGTTCAATTGCGGGTCGACGCCGCAGATTCATATCGTTCAAGATCCGGTGCGTCTTGGGTGGGAGCCAATCGTACAGATCGAACACTACCATGTTGGAGCAGGGAAGATAATTGAGGGGACGAAGTGACTCGCGAGATCACCTATCCGAAGCGGCTTATCGAAGTTGATCTTCCCATTAAGCGCATATCGGAGCATGCGCGGCGGGAAAAGAGCATCCGACATGGGCATATTTCCACACTTCATATTTGGTGGGCGAGGCGTCCTCTAGCCGCTTGCCGGGCCGTAATTTGCGCGGCTCTCTGGCCAGATCCAGCAGACCCTATCTGTCCGCAGATGTTCCGCGACGAAGCCTCGCGGCTCATCAACGAGTTTGCGCGGAAGGTATCCACGAATAAGGACCTTGCTGCAAATTGTTCGCATGAAAGCTGGGGAAAGTGGCAAATACTAAAGAATTCTGGAGGTTTGGATTCCACCAAGGAAGCTCACTGGAACGTGCTGCGCTTTGCCCTACTCGATTTCATTGCAGATTTTTCAAATTGGGATAATTCGGCGGTCCCGGAATATTTAGACGCTAGCCGCGCGCTTACTCTGGCCGCACACGCAGCGCTTGGCGGCGCGTCGGGCACCAGGCCGCTCGTCGCCGACCCATTCGCTGGTGGCGGCTCCATTCCGCTCGAAGCCTTGCGGGTGGGCGCAGACGCCTTTGCCAGCGACCTCAACCCAATCCCCATATTGCTCAACCGCGTTGCATTGCAGTACATCCCACGATACGGACAACAAATCTCCCGATGCCTACCAATAGTGATTGACAACGTGCTCACGAAAGCATTGGATCGGCTACGGGGCGTGTACCCTTCCGAAAAAGATGGAAGCACGCCGCTAGCGTATATATGGGCCAGAACTGTTCTCTCGGAGGCACCAGGTTCAGGAGACATACCTGTTGAAGTACCTCTTATTAACTCGATGTGGCTGTCGAAGAAACCCCGCCGGGGACGCGCACTGCGGTGGAAACTTACCGCTGGACACAAGGTCCGGTCTCAGGTGGTCGAAGTAACGTACGCGAATGGCGAGACACGGAAAGTTAGGCGTCCATACCTCGAAGTGTTCGAACCAGACTCTATGTCAGAAGTGCCGCCAGGAACAACCGCAAGGGGCAGCGTCACCTGCCCAATAACGAATTTCACAACACCGGTGCAAGCTGTTCGCAGACAGCTAAACTCTCGAAGAGGCGGTACCAATGACGCGAGGTTGATCGCAGTGGTCACAGTCCGCAATGATAAAAAGGGTCGTTTCTACCGAGTGGCGAACGACCACGATGAAGAAGCAGCCCGCGCAGCCACAGTGTCTCTTAATCTGCTCACAAAGAAGCTCTGGAAGGAGGGATTGTCACCGGTACCTACCGCCCGAGTCCCAGGGAAGGACAGCCATCGATCCGTCGCCAGTCTCGATGTTTACGGATTCCAAACCTTCGGCGACCTATTCCTTGAACGCCAGAAGCTCGCAATCCTCACGTTAGCCGATTCGATTCGCGAAGCTGTGGCCGAGCTGCGGCTTCCAGACCTCGCGGAGGAAAGAGCACTCCGAACAACCTGCCACCTCATCATAGGTAAACTTCTGGACTACTGTTCATCGCTTTCCAGCTGGTCCTCTCCGGCAAGCCAGGAGACTGTGCGAGGTTCTTTCGGTAGACAAACCCTTGGGATGGTTTGGGATTTCGCTGAAGCCAACATTTTTGCACCGAGCTCGGGCGGCTGGAGGCACATGGCTGGGTTCTTTACTAAAGCCGTCGATTACCTCACATTGTTAGGACTTCATGAAGCAACTGTCCACCGCTCAGACGCGGTGCACCATCCCCTTCCCGATGAATCCGTTTCGGCGTTCATTACTGACCCGCCGTACTATGACTCTATAGCATACGGTGAACTCGCAGATTACTTCTACGTATGGCTACGGCCCATGCTCATGGAATCGGAGGACGAGATCTTCGCACTCCCCACAACCCCGAAGAAAGAGCAAGCGATTGTCTGGCATCCACACAGACTAGAGGAACGTGCAGAGTGTGAAGAGAAGATGCGCCGTGCGATGGCAGAGGGATTTCGAATCACAACCACTCATGGCATCGCTGTGGTCGTATTTGCACACAAATCGACCTCGGGATGGGAGACACAGCTCCAATCGATGATGAGCGGAGGCTGGGTCGTCACCGCTTCCTGGCCAATTGACACAGAACGTGCTGGCCGAACGAACTCCAACAATACAGCTTCGCTGGCATCGTCCATTCACCTCGTTTGCAGAAAACGTGAAACTGACGAAACGGGAGATTGGCGAGACATTCTTATAGAATTGCCCAAGCGAATCCACGACTGGATGCCGCGACTCGCAGCCGAAAAGGTAGTTGGTGCTGACGCTATCTTCGCCTGTCTTGGCCCGGCGTTGGAGGTATTCTCCCGGTACGCTCGCGTCGAAAAAGCCAGCGGTGAACAAGTCGCACTTAAGGAATACTTGGAATACGTGTGGGCTGCGGTCTCGAAGGAAGCTCTCAACATGATCTTCGAAGGCGCTGATGCGACTGGCTTTGAGGAAGATGCCCGCCTGACGGCGATGTGGCTATGGACGCTTTCGACAGGCTCAAATGGGAATGGCGCCACGAGCGATGTGTCCGAAGATGATGAGGAAGAAAAAAAGGATTCCGGCAAAAAGCCGAAACTGACTGGGTTCGTATTAGAATATGATGCAGCGCGGAAGATCGCTCAGGGTCTTGGTGCACACTTGGAGCGGCTGCCTAGTCTGGTGGAGATCAGCGGAGACAAGGCCCGGCTATTTCCTGTCTCCGAACGAGCGCGGCATCTCTTTGGGAAGGATGAGGGTGCGGCCCCCACAAAACGAATGGGAAAACCGAAACAGCTCTCCCTGCTCGACGTGCTAGGAGCGACGGATGGGGCGGAAGGCGGTTGGGGCGAAAAGCACGCCTCGAAGTTAGGTATTACAGTCCTCGATCGGATTCACCAAAGCTTGATCCTTTTCGCAGCGGGTCGCGGTGAAGCACTCAAGCGTTTTCTGGTTGACGAAGGCGTGGGCCAAGATCAGCGGTTCTGGCGCTTGTCTCAAGCGCTTTCAGCGCTGTACCCAAAGGGCACCGACGAAAGGCGCTGGGTGGAAGGTGTGCTTGCAAGGAAGAAGGGCTTGGGCTTCTGATGCCGGACGGTCTCGCAGCGCGTTGGTATGAAAAATTCATGGAGACGGTTCGTCAACACTCCGCTTCGCCGGATCTTCAGGAGGCCGCGCAGCGAGCACAACTAACGGAATGGACGCGAGCGCTGACAGCTATCGTCGTTGGATCGTGCGAGGCAATGACGTGGAAAGGCGTTGCGAAGGGTCACAAATCAACTATCTTGCCAGTTCCGTGCCAGGAATTTCTGGGGCTCGACGTTGTGGCGTTCGAGCCTGCCGGTGAACGTCGCTGGCGTTTCCCGGTTGCAGTGTTTGAACTTGAAAATAGCACTACCGACAACCGCGTGGCCTATTCGCTGTGGAAGGTTCTCTGCGTTCGCTCCCAATTGCGAGTGGTAATTTGCTACCGGCAAGATTCTGGGGACGGCTCAAAATTGGTGCGACACCTTACAGCCGAAGTTGCGCGAGCGATGGAGATCCCTGAACGGACAGCACTGGCAGGAGAAACGCTCGTCGTCGTGGGCTCCCGTAATGAAACGAAAACGTTTCCCTATGGCTTCTTTAAGGACTGGTTGTACGACGCTAATGTAGGAAAGTTCAGTCGAGCTTGAAATTGGAGGACAAGTAATGGCCATCAAACCGTGGTACAAGGTCGTGACACCGCGCGAGGATTTGCGCGAAGGGAAACCGCTCGACGCCGCAGAATTTGCCGTTCACCTCGACCAGGTGCGGGACGGGCGTGCTCCTTCCGATTACCAAAACCCCGAACAATTCTTCGAACGCACGTACCTTACTCAAACCCTGACGACTCTCGCAGCGGAAGTAATTCGTCGCTTGTCGGGAGAGAAGACCGAAACTTCCGCCGTTTTCAATATGGCCACACAGTTCGGAGGGGGCAAAACGCATGCGTTAACTCTGCTGTATCACCTCGCAAAAGGTGGGCGGAATGCGGAAAAGTGGGCAGGCGTGCCCCGACTTCTGGAGAAGGCGGGTGTCCCATCAGTGCCTGAGGCAGCCACTGCCGTGTTCGTTGGAACTGAGTTCGACTCACTCACCGGACGCGGTGGAACCGATGGGACGCCACTACGGAAGACGCCGTGGGGCGAAATTGCTTTCCAGCTGGGTGGAGAAAAATCATTTGCCTTGGTAGCCGAGCATGAAAAACAGTTCATAGAACCTAAGGGCGACGTTATTCGAGCGATGCTACCGAAGGATCGCCCCTGCCTGATTCTGATGGACGAGATTATAAATTACGTCAGCTCTTACCGGAAAAAAGGTTACAACAACTCACTTTACAATTTCATCCAAGCGCTCTCTGAGACGGCAAGAGGCCAAGATAACGTTGTCTTGGTCGTTTCCATACCTGCTTCGGAGCTTGAGTACACATCAGAAGATGAAGTAGACGAGCAAAGATTCAAGAAAATGCTCGACCGAGTGGGTAAGCCCGTGATGATGTCAGCGGAGGCTGAGACTTCTGAAATCATCCGACGCCGACTCTTTGAATGGCACGGGCTTCCGGATGATGCCCGAGCTACTATTGCAGAGTCCTCAGACTGGATTCTCGACCATCGCCAGCAGATTCCAGAATGGTTTCCAATTGATAGCAGTCGCGAAGCCTTTGCCGCGACCTACCCATTGCACCCCTCAGTTCTTTCGGTGTTCGAGCGGAAGTGGCAAGCGCTGCCGCGTTTCCAAAGAACCCGAGGCATTCTGCGGCTTCTCGCGTTGTGGGTATCGAAGGCCTATCAAGAAGGATTCAAGGGAGCACACCGCGATCCCTTGATCAGACTTGGCACAGCACCACTCGATGACCCCATGTTCCGCGCTGCACTGTTTGAGCAGTTGGGTGAGCCGCGTCTTGAGGGTGCCATCACCACGGACATCTGCGGCAAGAAAGATTCACACGCTGTCCGTTTGGACAAAGAGGCAGTGGTTTCTATTAAGAATGCACGCCTTCACAGGAAGGTAGCCACAACAATCTTCTTCGAATCGAACGGAGGGCAGATCCACGTTGAGGCAACGGTGCCGGAAATTCGGTTGGCTGTAGCAGAAGAAGATCTCGACATTGGAAATGTGGAAACCGTCCTCGAATCCCTGACAGAGGCTTGTTACTACCTCACCGTCGAACGGACGCGTTACCACTTCAGTTTGAAAGAAAACCTCAATAAGCGCTTTGCGGACCGGCGAGCCAGCATTCAATCACCCAAAATCGACGAACGGGCGCGCGCTGAGATTCAAAAAGTCTTCAGTGCGGGATCGGGTTTGGAGCGCATCTACTTTCCAGAACAGAGTAACCAGATACCGGATCGTCCGGTTCTCACTCTGGCGATCCTTGCACCGGAAATGTCGATGCAAGATAAGAATAAGACTCTGCAATTGGTCGAGACAATGACCAGGGACTGCGGGGATTCTTCGCGCACATTCAAGAGCGCGTTGATATGGTGTATCGCCGATTCTGCCGGGGCAATTCACGATGACGCACGAAAAGTTCTGGCCTGGGAGGATATCGAAGACGAACAGGAAGACCTGCATCTGGATGAAGCGCAAAGACGCCAGTTGACCGAGAACCTGAAAAAAGCCCAGCGAGACCTGAAAGAAAGCGTTTGGCGGACTTACAAAATCATTGCGCTCCTGGGCAAAGACAATCAGCTTCGCTTAGTAGACCTGGGATTGGTGCACTCCAGCGTGGCAGACACGATGGTCACGTTCATACTCGAACGATTGCGCAAGGACGGCGAGGTTGAGAAAGATATCAGCCCGAATCTGTTGGTCAGGAACTGGAATCCAGCATTTAAGGAGTGGAGCACCAAGTCTGTGCGGGATGCATTTTTCGCGTCGCCCTTATTTCCCCGACTCCTTAATCCTGAGGCAGTCAAGGACACCATCGCGCGGGGAGTTGAGGGCGAATTGCTCGGATACGTTGGCAGGTTGCCTACAGGTGAGTATGAACCATTTCACTTCGGGGGTAGCCTCAACGCCCAAGACGTAGAACTCTCGGACGAAATGTATATCGTCACACGCGAGACTGCCGAGAGTTACAAGAATCTCAGAGAGAAACCCCCGGCACTGACCTTGCTAGTTGTCTCTCCTGCTGGCACGCAAATTCGGCCTGGAAAAAAGCAGGCGTTCGTTGTCCAAGGGCTCGATCAGCACGGGCAGGATATCGCCACTGGACAAGTGGAATGGAAGGCCTCTGGCGGGGCCATCGATAAGGATGGTGTTTTCGCTGCGGGCCAGGATGAAGGCAATTTCGTCGTTGCTGTGAGCGCTGGCCTGGTCAAAGGCTCGGCGACGGTGACCGTGGCTAAGCTAGGCTCGATGCCCTCGCCAGCACTAAAGCCCCCGGTAGCTCAAGGGGTATTGAGATGGTCTGGCGAAATTCCGCCTCAGAAGTGGATGAATTTCTACACCAAAGTTCTGTCCAAATTTGCCAGTGGCCAAGGGCTGAAGTTGACTCTCAGTGTCGAAGTCGCTCCCGAGGATGGTATTTCTCCCCAAAAGATCGAAGAAACCAGAGTCGCCTTACAAGAGCTTGGGCTGACTTCTGATCTTGAAACACGATGATTTGCTGACGCCTGTTACGGATTAAGACAGAACGGCCGGGGACTCGAACCTCGAACTCCCCTATTTCCCCAAGACACGCACGTATCCTGGGGAAGGAGGGGGATTTTTCAAAATTAATCATGACTGACCAAAATGGGAAAGTTGTAGCTCGCTATAAGCTCTTTGAGCAAGTCTGGGAAACGCCTATATCTCGGCTCGCCAAGGCGTATGGAATCTCCGACGTGGGACTGGCGAAGATCTGCAAACGTATGGAGATTCCACGACCGCCGCGAGGCTATTGGAGCAAGCTTAAGGTCGGGAGAGCGCCGCTCAAGCCTCGGTTACGGCCGGTATCGGAATCTGGACAAGAGCGCATCGTGATCACGCCGACACCCATTGGGCAAAGGCACACAGCGCCAACCGAAGCACCGGATATAATCCTTGTGCCCGAATCCCTGCTCGACCCGCACCGGCTGACAGCGAGATCCCAGGCCGCACTCGAGAAGGGCAAGCCTGATGAGCGGGGGATAATCGTGCCCCGCAACAAAAGCTGTCTCGATATTCGGGTAACCCGGGTGAGCATTGATCGTGCCTGCCGGATCATGGATGCGCTACTGAAAGCGCTCAATGCACGAGGCTACCGCGTGACGGTAGGAGAGGGGGACAAGGCCAAGACCGTCGTCATGGTTGACGGTGAAGCGCTAGAAATCGGGATCGATGAGAAAATCAGGCGCACGGATCATGTGCTCACGCGCGCGGAAGAGGCGCGTTACGGCCGGTCCTTTCGGATTCCTCCTCGGTACGACTACTTTCCGACCGGGGTCCTTTCCCTGCGCTTACACAATGCCACTTATTACGGCCGGCAGCAGTGGACCGACGGCAGGCGCCAGAAGGTGGAGGAGTGTCTGGGAACGGTTATTCAGGCCCTCCAGTTGGTGGCCCAGCAGAAGAAGGCGCAACGCGAGGAAGACGAGCGCAGGCGAAAGGCATGGGAAGAAGAAGCAGAGTTCCAACGGAAGCGACAACGCCTGGCTCGCATGGAAGCGCAGCGAGCTGAGAAACTGAACGCAGACACCAATGCCTGGGTCCAGGCAACCCGAATCCGGCGTTATGTCGTGGAACTGGAGAGGGTCACAAATCCGGTGCCGAATCTCAAGAGCTGGATCGCGTGGGCGAGGGGCTATGCCGATACCATCGATCCACTGCGTTCACCTCAGAAACTCGTGTTCGCACCCGACCCGACTTCGTTGTTTTCCCTATTGGACGATTGACACTGACGAATGTCTTATGAGGATTTTAGTGGAGGAAAGGCCATTTTGTCGCAGGCAAAGAGCGCGCGGTCGATTTGATGCAAAGAATACCGGGATGCATTGTGCTAGATATCAAATATGACTTTCACTAAAGATGGGATAATTTCGGGTTGTCGTACTCGTGGTGCTAATAAGGCCTGCCGTATGCGAGCATTATTAGCATCATCGCGCCAAAGGGGTCATACTAAAACTGGCGTCAACATACTGCTCCATAGGGGGGCGTTCAATGTCTGATGGTAAGCGAATAGCTCTGTTCTTGGATGGTACTTGGAACACCGTAGACGACGACACCAACGTGTGGCGAATGAAATCGCTATGCGCAGTCGATACCAATCAGATTTGCTACTACAGCGCAGGAGTAGGAACAACCTATGGGCAACGGCTGAAAGGCGGCCTATTCGGGTATGGGCTCGATGATGAGGTTATCCGGGCATACCAGTGGCTTATGGAAAACTACAACAACGGTGATCACATATTTATCTTTGGGTTCAGTCGTGGCGCTTTTACGGCCAGGAGCTTGTCAGGCTTTATCTCAAAGTGCGGATTGCTCAAGCCAGGAGCTCCTGTTTCGCTCAAGCAGCTTTACGCCCGCTATCGGAAGGGTTCGACAGTTCACACAATCAGGGAACTCAAGGAAATACCTGGCGAGCTCTCGTTTGAAGAGAAATGGCTGAAGGAATATTCAATGCCCATTCCGATCTGGTTCCAGGGCGTTTGGGACACAGTGGGCGCGCTGGGCATTCCGTTTGGCAATTTCCCGACTATCAGCCGATCTAAATATGCGTTTCTCGAAACAGATTTGAGAATAAATAATGATTATGCCTACCACGCATTGGCGATCGATGAACACCGCAAAACGTTTGCGCCCACCCTCTGGACCAAAAGTGTGAAAAAGGACGTTCCCACATATACACCACGATCACTGAGCCAAGTTGAGCAGCGTTGGTTCGTAGGTGCGCATGCCGACGTAGGAGGTGGATACGACAACGGCCTGTTGGCACAAGTTTCACTGAAGTGGCTTATGCAAAAGGCTCAGTCACATGGGCTGACCTTTAAGGATACGGTTAATATAGACGGCGATGAGAATCAGGCCACCATTCACAATTCTTTCGCGGAAATGGCAGGTGGTATCTACCGAGTAGTTAAGCTAGGGCGGCCCTACTATAGAGCAATTGGCGCTGCCGCTGTCGAGAGCGATGGCACAGTTACAACCACAATTAACGAGACAATTGACGCTACCGTTTTTGATCGCTGGCGCAAAGATCAAGCTTATCGACCAGCAAACCTAGCAACTTGGGCGCAAGATCATCACGTCGACATCGATTCGCTACACGATTCCGTACGAGCGGACGATCCAACGGCCGTGGTACCACCAATGGTTTAAGCACGGGCCGACTAATCCACCTATGGATAGGAGACCGTAATGATTATAAAAGCCTTGAGTACATAGAGCGATTAAGAACGTAAATCTGGAAGATGTGGCAATTAAAAATAATCGCCGTTCACCCTTGAAAGATCAACCGCTGCGTAATCCAGGGCAATCGCTGGAATGGCAACGTGATCAGCTCATTACCGATAAGTTACTAACCCCATTTATCATTGCTATCGTACTCTGTGCCTTAGCTGGTATGGAGTGGTGGGCCTATTACCGTCATCTGCCACGGCAGCCGGTGACTTATACCGTAATCGCTGTATTCGCTGTGGCGTATTGCATATGGAACTTTCTGCGTTTCAAGCCCATGTTCTCAAAATTGCGTTTAGCCATCCATGGTGAACGAGCCGTTGGCCAATACTTGGATCGGTTACGGGAGCAACATTATGAAGTGTTTCATGATGTGATTGGCAAGGGCTTCAATGTCGATCACGTCATAATCGGGCCAGCCGGCATTTTTACTGTGGAGACAAAAATGCGTAGTAAACCTCCACGTGGCGAGGCCAAAATAATAATATTTAATGGTGAAACAATTGCGATCGATGGAGTGGAGCCGAATCGCGATCCGATTATCCAGGGGAAAGCGCAGTCCAGATGGTTAAAAGGGCTTTTGGCCGAAAGCACGGGCCGCACATTCGAGGTGCGGCCGGTGATAGTTTTCCCGGGCTGGTGGATTGAACAACGCCCAGGATCCACCCGTCAGGTCTGGGTGCTCGAGCCGAAAGCCTTGCCGGGGTTTTTAGCAAACGAATCAGCGGTTCTTGCGCCCGAGGATATAAAACTCGCGAGTTTTCATTTATCGCGGTTTATACGGACGCAGCGCGATGATTTTTAGACGTAGATTCGCATGTTCTCGATTTAACGTAACATCAAGAGGTCGGTCCTAACATTGCAATGGCATAAAATTAAGAGCCAAATCGATGAGGATATTGGAATCGAACTTCTAAAGGTTGATGTCAATAAGAATCGTTTTCTTGATGTTGCTGCCTAATTGACGGTGTGACGCACAGGTTAATAGGCACATTATAACGCGGAATGTAATATGGATTTATCTGTTATTCAGTCTCCAGATGTTTGTGCTGCGTTTCTACCGAGAATTATTGAAGCCGCCGATGACCACAAGCGCGAACTCGGGTTTCTACCGCCTGCAGCATATGCGGCGCAAATTGATAAGGGGCGACTCTGGGTACTAACGGACTTGGATCGTGACTATGTTGGTTGAGCGTAAAAGTGGCTATACCGTGTTGGCCGCACTCAAGCGGCGCACCGCCCAGGCGTTCCGGGAAGCCACGGTGAAATGGCTGCGCCCGTTTAAAGCGCGCGTACACACGCTCACCCTGGATAATGGCACGGAGGGCGCCCAGCATGAACGCATTGCTCAGTCACTGGCCGCACGCGTGTACTTTGCGCACCCCTATTGTTCTTGGGAGCGCGGCACCAACGAGAATACCAATGGTTTGATACGCCAGTATTTTCCCAAGCGCCGCAATCTGACCACGGTTACACAGAAAGAACTGGATCATGCCATGCAGCGATTGAATCACCGCCCCAGAAAAAGATTAGGATATAAGACACCACATGAAGTATTCTTTCACACCAAAACATCACTAACGGTTGCACTTCGAACTTGAACCCGCGTTCCAAGCTACCATGTAAGTACCGACGATTTAAAGATACGATTCTTGGAATCTCTAGGAATTAAGGTTGTGACAATTTATGCCAAAGAAGATCAAAAGAAAGCCTTCTATATGGATGCGATAGATAAAATAGAAGCAAATTAGCCTGTGTTATCAGATGTCCTGTCCGCGTGTCCGCGGTAGGAATTCTGGCAAATGACAGGCATTTTTTAGAAGATGTGGCTGTGTAAAGAGTCCTTCTTGTCCTGATTGCTTTACATATATAGCCTTTGTCATGCGTAACCTTTGCACATTAAGGAATACCGTGAGCACATACTGAACAATTATTCGACATACGACTATGTATATAGTCATACCCTTCGCGGACACGCGGACAGGACACCTGTGGTGATAAGAGAGAAAACACCGTTAAGAGTCGTTGCGCACAATCATGTGGGTTGTGTATTTGCACTTCGACAAAGCGTTACGAAAGAAGATGCTATGCTGATAGTTTCCGCCTTAAATCCAGTCAATCCTTTGATCTTTAGCTTTGGCCATATTCGTTTTGTTATTCGCAAAGTTGGTCAAACTGCGGAAGAGATTACTCTCCATAATTTTGATGGTATTGCCTGCCGGCGCCCAATTCCAGATTCAGTCATCGTTGGCAGAGCAATTTTCTTAAATGTAAGTATTGGTGCTAATGCCAATATAAAGGTGTAAACGAAGGATCTGAGGTCAAGACATGACTGATAGCGTAATTTGCCTGTATGGCCTATTTGAGCTGTATTGTCAAAAAACCGGTCAGCAAGACTTTCCTTAATCTGAAAACCACCGAACTCGCAATCAGACCACAATCCAAACACACCCGTATACTCACGGCGATGAACCTTACCCCGATTGCCACCGCTAGCGGTATCACTAAAGCCCAGCGACGCTTCGCTGCGAATGTGGCAGCTCGCCTGCCTCAGAAACAGCTGCTCTCCATCAACACAAAAGGAAGTGAGGACGGGCCGTACGATATTTGGGCTTTCTGTGATGTGGATGGCTTCTGGGCATACATTCGTCCTGGCAGACCGTCCGACACCAGCCATTACTGGAATTCCTTCGGCCGTGTGGAGACGGCCAAACAGATTCAAAGTCCGAGGCTCGAATGCAATAGCCCGCATACCGGCTCAAGCCGCCGCCAGGGCGCGCTGTTTGCTGCGTCGCAAAAGGGTACTAGGGTCTATCTGCTGCACACGGGCAAGATTGGCGGTGGCAAGAAAGGCGTCGGGAAATCTTACTTTCAAGACTGGTTGCGAAAGTACCATCGCAAGGACGTGTGGTGGGCAACGCTTACAGAAGAGAAAAGGGAAGATGAACAGGTCGTTGTGCTTGGAGCGGTTGACTCGCCGAAGTTGATGGATTCCATCAAGCGGTATATGGACCTAGCCTGGGATTTCAAGCAGAGCCGTCCAAAACCGAAGCAAGCAATGAAAAAGAAGAAAAAGTCTAAAAAAGCCACAAAGAAAACGCGCCACCGTTCGCGTGCGGGTTTAGGCAAGCTCATTGGTATGGCATTTGCTCCCGAGCGCTACGCCACTAGAACCGCCCGAAGAGGCGCTAAGAATGTGAATCATCTGCACGGCAAAGTTGTGAAAGCCCTTGAGCGATGGACAATGCAGAGATATGGTAAGCACCTTGCTGCCGGGAATGAGCAGACCGTGGATCTGCTCCTGGCGGACAAAAAGACGAAAAGGGTTGTGCGTGTATTCGAGGTGAAGACCGACGTTGGATCACAACCCATGTACACAGGTATTGGTCAGCTGCTGGTCCACAGTTCTCGTGCGAGTCAGTCCGCAAAAACGTTGGTGATACCTCGCGGGAAACTGGTTGACCAGGAGATATATAAAGTAGTCAGAGAACTCAAAATTACGATACTTACTTACCACCATAAATCACGGAAGTACCGATTCGGACCCTACGGCAAGTAGGGCGGTTGCTAAGCCCAAAAAAACATGCGTAATGTATTTGACCAGTACGATACCCCCGAGAATAGACTCACGCATGCGCTGAGCGTGACGCTTCACGAGGATAAAGTCTTTGCCAGGCGATTCCTACGATATTGTGGAATCAAGCCACCAGAGCGGCGCATCGAGATAACCGTCTCTGAGCAGTCATCGGGTCGCCAATCGGGGCAGGGAAGGAAGCGTGCTCCGAGTATCCCTGATCTTGCTATCACGGCGGGTGATAATTTCTGTGTGCTGGTCGAGAGCAAGGTCGCGGCGGCGGTCAGTCTGGACCAGATCCGGCGTCATCAGACTTCTGCGGAGCGTTCAGGATTCAGGTCGCCCAAGGTCATCCTGCTGACGCTGACGGGCCGGCATCGTATCAGGATTCCGGGTGTCGTTGAACAGAGCTGGTCAAGTCTCTACACACTACTAGGTAACGAGATCCGGCGGCCCTGGGCCAAGCGCCTGCTCGATTACATGGACATACTGGAGGCGCAGATGGTCGCAGTGGGATATCTTAAACACGACAAGCTCACGACGTTTCGCGGCATCCCCTTCGGCCGCGACAACCCCTACGATTACCGAGAAGCGAAACGCCTCCTGGGCCTCGCTATGGATGAGCTCAGGGGAGACCATAAGCTTATCCGCCGCCTCAAGGTGGATCGCGCCAATCCAGGACGATCTGCAATCACGGGTAAAAAGGCGCCTGGGGTGTGGGATTTCCTAGCGCTCAAGGCGCACAGGAAATACGGCGTGCATACGAAGTTCCCTCATCTCACGCTCTCGATCTCGGACAGCCGCATCGCGGCGGTGGTCACTGTCCCCGATAAAGTCGACACGCGCGTGCGCCATACCCTGCTTGGCGAGTCTTACGAGGAATTCGAGGCGCTGCTAGGTGATCTGAACCGCCGGCTCGTGAAGCTCGTGCATGGGATGGGGGCTGATGGCGCCAAGCCATATTTTGAATTAATGCAGCGGCATTACAGGAGCCAGAGCGCGCATCCTACCCTTGATGGTGCACTCAGCTTTGACCTCCGGACAGCCTTCCCGGCACTGAGCTCTAGGAAGCGTGGCCATCGCGTCCAAGAACAGCGTCAATGGCTTGAATCTGCCTATGAAATTCTCAATAACAAGCGCTCCAATATCCAGTGGGGCGTGGGCGTCTATATCGGTTACGATGAATGCAGCATCCAGCGCTCGCGCACAGTGCTGAAGCTTATATCGGGGACCTGGTTCGCATTGGAGCCCCTGCTCGGGATTGCGCATCGGGCCGGCAGGAAAGTGAAGAGGATCAAGAGACACCGGCGCCGCATCTGTAAATAGGTGTCCTGTCCGTCTGTCCGCGATGGGGTGGGTGCTGACATGGGAGTCAATTATTAAACATCAAATGCATAACAGGGAATTCAAATTCCCTGTTATGGCTTTTAAAGTCCCCGATAGGGGATCGGTAAATCCCTCGCCTTTAGGCGAAGGATAGGTAGGTAGTTTATGCTGAGGAGATGGAAGACTACAAACGCGGAAGTCATACGGTGTGGGATTGTAAATACCA